>SL_3KL_010_SEDDRAFT_10000302_pt1 | contig 37971 bp, 33 predicted proteins | sample SodLakKL_010_SED_2_FD_10381 | JGI IMG/M metagenome (IMG submission 10381) | reverse complement strand
GGCCGGACCCTGCCACAGATCGTTGTGGGTGAAATCAAAGGCGAAGCGGTCACGATTGCGGCTGGCGGAAAAAATGACCGACTGGCCGTCCGGGGCCCAGATCGGATTCAGTTCGCTACCGCCCGCGGTGCGCGCGCCGTCAAAGCCGGGCATGGCCACCAGGTCGGTGCCGGCGAGCAGATCCACGGCCTCGCTTTCGCCCAGGGTCTGTACGAACACGCGCGGCCGACGCTCATCGAGCCAGGTGTTCCAGTTGCGGTTTGGGAAGCCGGTAAACGTCAGTACGTTGTACTTGCGGGCCTCCTCTTCTTCGCGAATGCGCCGGCTGTCTTCGTCGTTCAGGGCGTCGCGATGGACGTTGCTGGTAAACAGGATGCGTTGTCCGTCCGGTGAAAAAACAGGCCGGCGCGCGCCGGTGCTGATCGAGGTGACCGGACGTGCTTCGCCGCCGCCGACCAGGTCCAGCACATGGATCTGGGCCGCGGAATCACTGTCGCGCCGGGCGCTGAAGGCGATCCTTCGGCTGTCGGGGCTCCAGCTCACGTGGGCCTCGGATCCGGCGCTGAACGTCAGCTGTCGCGGCGCTTCGCTGCCGTCGACGTGAATCAGCCAGAGATTGCTTTCGGCGTCGGCCGAGTCATAAGCGGGATGGTGGACACTGATCACGGCCAGGCGGCCGTCGGGGCTGAGCGCCGGGGCGCCCACCCGGGGCATCAGCCAGAGGTCTTCGTGCGTGATGGGCCTGAGCGCATTGTCGGCCAGAACGCCGGCGGTGAAAAAAACCAGAATCAGCAGCGTCAGGGCTGCTTTGAGTTTGTGCATATCGCGCACGCTCCTTGGGGCTTGGGCTTTGAGAAAAAGAGTCCGAAGTATACGAACTGGGCCGCGCGCGGTTCAAGCTGCGCCCGTCCCGAGCGGCTAAACTACGCGCTGGATTTTTTGCAGGATTTCAGTCTGGGAGCTGTCATGCCAAGTTTCGATGTGGTCTCGGAAATCAATCACCATGAGCTGGCCAACGCGGTCGATCAGGCCAATCGCGAAGTCACCACGCGCTTCGACTTCAAGGGCACCGACTCGAGTTTCGAGCTGGCGGACAAGGCCATCGTGCTGAAAACCGAATCAGAGTTTCAGCTCCAGCAGATGCTGGACGTGCTCTATGCCAAGCTGGCCAAACGCGGCATCGACCTGGCCGCGGTCGATCCGCAAGAGCCGGTCATCATGGCCAAGACGGCAAGCCGGCAGGTGTTGGTCCGGGAAGGCATCGACGCCGACACGGCGCGCAGTATCGTCAAGAAAATCAAGGCAGAAAAGCTGAAAGTTCAGGCAGCGGTTCAGGGCGACCAGGTCAGAGTCACGGGCAAAAAGCGCGATGACCTGCAGCAGGTGATCCAGCTTCTGAAAAATGCCGAACTGGAGTTGCCGCTGCAGTTCACCAACTTCCGGGATTAGCGCCCAAACATGGGGCAAGGCAGAGAGTTAAAGCATCTCGCAGAGGCGCCCGCGTTGGGGGGCGAACATCCAAAGCCTCTCGCAAAGACGCCAAGGCGCAAAGGACGCCAAGAAAAGCATTTGAATTTGCCCGGGGTAGGCCTTTAGGCAGTCCAGGAAACGGATTTCAACGCGAGCGGGGCTGCCACGACGATGCAGCCCGCCGACGCGAAGCATCGCGTAGAACAGACAACTAACCGCTTTTTTCTTTCCTTTGCGTCTTTGCGTCTTGGCGTCTTTGCGAGAGGCTTTTGCCTTTAACCATAGCCCGATCTCAGGCACTCAGCCGCATTTGGAGTAGCCGCAGGCCAGGCAGGTCTGGCAGCCGTCCAGTATGACCATGGCCTTGGTGTTGCACTTGAAGCAGACCGAGGCCGTGGCCGGGTAAGACACCTCGGCCGTGGCCACGGTCGACTCAGTCAGGTTTTTTTTTTCGCGGGCCTCGTACTCGGCCCGCTTCTGCTCCAGCATCAGCTGCTGCTGCTCGCTCAGCTCGTCGGGCTCGATCAGGCCGATGCGCTTGAGATGGTGCTCGACCACGGCCCCGATGTCGGCCACGATCGAGGGCACGAAGCGGCCCCCGGGCTTGAAATAGCCGCCCTTGGGATCGAACACCGCCTGCAGCTCCTCGCTCAGGAAGGTGACATCGCCGCCCTTGCGGAAGACCGCCGACATCACCCGCGTCAGCGCCACGATCCACTGGAAGTGATCCATGTTCTTGGAGTTGATGAAAATCTCGAACGGCCGGCGCTGTTCATGCTCAGTGCCGGCGTTGAGCACGATGTCGTTGATGGTCACATACAAGGCGTGGTCGTCCAGCGGGGTCCGAATCTTGTAGGTCGCGCCCTCCAGGCATTCCATGCCTTCCGGCCGCTCCAGCTTTTCGTGCATGCGGATGATTTCGGCCTTGCGCGGCGCGCTTTTTTCCGCGCTCTCCTTGCCCTTGGCCGCTTCCTTGTCGCGCACCTGGTAGCCCACGATTTTTTTCTCGATTTTGATTGTCATTTGAAGTCCACCCGACTGGATTGCCTAGAATTTTCCGTAATAGCCTTCTTTCAGCGCGTCAAACAGATTGGCCGCTGTATGCACCTCGCCGTCGTATTCGACCTCCTCGTTGCCCTTCAGCTCGATGGTGCTGCCATCATCCAGTTCGAAGGTATAGGTCGTCGACTCCAGGTCCTTGTCGGTGACCAGCACGCCCTGGAAGGCTTCCGGGTTGAAGCGGAAGGTGGTGCAGCCCTTGAGCCCCTGCTCCCAGGCGAACAGGTAGATGTCCTTGAAGTCCTCGTAGGGATAGTCAGTCGGGACATTGGCGGTCTTGGAGATCGACGAGTCGATCCACTTCTGCGCCGCCGCCTGGATGGCCACGTGCTCCTTCGGCGTGATGGTCTCGGCGGTGACGAAATAGTCCGGCAGCTGTTCGTCCGGGTTTTCCGAGTACGGCATAGCCGAGGGGTTGACCAGGGTGCGATAGGCCAGCAGCTCGTAGGAATAGACGCTGACCTTCTCCTTGCTCTTCTTGCCCTCACGGATCACGTTGCGGTTGTAGTGGTGGGCGAAGCTCGGCTCGATGCCGTTCGAGGCGTTGTTGGCCAGCGACAGCGAAATCGTGCCGGTCGGTGCGATCGAGGTGTGGTGGGTGAAGCGGGCACCGGTTTCGGCCAGGCGGTCGACCAGTTCGGGCGCCACTTCGGCCACCTTCTGCATGTAGCGGCTGTAGCGGGCATGCAGCACCCTGCCCGGCAGGCGGTCGCCGGCCTCCACGCCGTCGCGCGCCATTTCCGGGCGCAGGCGCAGCATTTGCGGGGTGACTTCGAACAGATCGTTCATGATCGGCGCCGGGCCCTTTTCCTCGGCCAGTTCGAGCGCGGTTTCCCAGCCGGCCACGGCCATCTCCTGCGATACCTGGTCGGTAAAGGCCAGAGACTCGTCGTGGCCGTATTTCATGCCGAGCATGGTCAGGGTCGAGCCCAGGCCGAGGAAACCCATGCCATGGCGGCGCTTGTACTCGATCTCGCGACGCTGCTCGGCCAGCGGGAGGCCGTTGATTTCGACCACGTTGTCCAGCATGCGCGTGAACACCTTGACCGTGCGCCGATAGTCGTCCCAGTTGAAGCGGGCCTGCTCGGTGAAGGGGTTTTCGACGAATCGGGTCAGGTTGACCGAGCCCAGCAGGCAGGCCCCGTACGGCGGCAGCGGCTGCTCGCCGCAGGGATTGGTGGCGCGGATGTTCTCGATCCACCAGTTGTTGTTCTGCTCGTTGATGCGATCGACCAGCACGAAGCCGGGCTCGGCGAAGTCATAGGTCGAGGTCATAATCATGTTCCACAGGCGCCGGGCCGGCACCGTGCGGTAGATCTTGCAGGCCACCAGGCCGTCGGCACTGGTCACGTAGCCGGCGGTATTCGGCCAGTCGCGCCAGACCACCTGTTCCGGGTCCTGCAGATCCAGGTCGCCGACCTCGGAATCAAGGATCGGGAAGACCAGCTGCCAGTCGGCGTCGTCCTGCACCGCGCGAATGAAATCGTCGGTGATCAGCAACGAGCAGTTGAACTGGCGCAGCACGCCGTTCTCGCGCTTGGCGCGGATGAAGTCCATCACGTCGGGGTGCGAGATGTCGAAGGTCGCCATCTGCGCACCGCGGCGGCCGCCGGCGGACGATACCGTGAAGCACATCTTGTCGTAGATGTCCATGAACGACAGCGGCCCCGAGGTGTAGGCACCCGCGCCGGACACGTAGGCGCCCTTGGGGCGCAGCGTGGAGAACTCGTAGCCGATGCCGCAGCCGGCCTTGAGCGTCAGCCCGGCCTCGTGCACCTTGCCGAGGATGTCGTTCATCGAATCGCCGATGGTGCCGGAGACAGTGCAGTTGATGGTCGAGGTGGCCGGCTTGTGCTCGCGCGCACCGGCGTTGGAGGTGATCCGTCCGGCCGGAATGGCGCCGCGGCGCAACGCCCACAGGAATTCACGGAACCAGAAGGACCTCAACTCGGGAGTCTGCTCCACGTCGGCCAGGGCCCGGGCCACGCGCCGATAGGTATCGTCGATCTCCTGGTCGATGATTTCCCCCGACTTGGACTTCAGTCGGTACTTCTTGTCCCAGATATCGATCGATGCTTCCTGGAAGGCAATCTCCGGAAGCGCCGCCGATAATGCTTCTGCCGAAACGCTCATGCCGCAACCTCTTGATTTGCTCGATTTGTTATGACTTATGCACAGGTTGCCCACCGCTTTTTTCACAACCTGTTGTGCCCCGTAGGCAATTGCGGCACAACATCTTGTGCCGCGGTCGGTTACCTTACGCCTACGCGGCGAGAGAATCAAGCCCCTTGACGCCATTGGATGCCCGCATGTTCGAAATCGTCCTGCATCGCCCCGAGATCGCGCCCAACACCGGCAACATCATGCGCCTGTGCGTCAACGCTCCAGCCCGGCTGCATCTCATCGAACCGCTGGGCTTTCACCTCGACGACCGTCGTCTGCGCCGGGCCGGGATGGATTATCGCGAGCGCGCGGTCCTGCAGCGCCACCGGACGCTGCAGGACTGCATGGACTTTCTCGGTGAACGCCGCTGGGTGGCTTTCAGCAGCCATGCCCGGCGGCCGATGACGGACTGGTCGTTTCAGGCTGGAGACGTGCTGCTGTTCGGCAGCGAGACTGCGGGGCTGCCGTCCGATGTGCTGGATGGGATTCCCCGGGAGCAGCGGCTCACCATCCCGCAGATGCCCGGTGCGCGCAGCCTGAACCTGAGCAACGCCGTGGCCGTCGGGCTTTACGAGGCCTGGCGCCAGCAGGGTTTCGCCGGGGCGGTCAGGCCGACTCGGGCTTGAGACCGCGCTCCATCAGCACACGCACGCCTTTCTCGGCGCTCCAGCCCTTGAACAGGATGCCGTGCACCTGCTCCGTGATCGGCATTTCCACCTGGTGGCGGTCGGCCAGGCGCATGGCTTCCTCGGCGGTCTTGATGCCTTCGACCACCTGGCCGATTTCGGCCACGGCCTGCTCCAGGCCCTGTCCGCGGGCCAGGGCCATGCCCAGCTGCCGGTTGCGCGACAGGTCGCCGGTGCAGGTCAGGACGAGGTCACCCACCCCGGCCAGGCCGGTCAAGGTCAGGGGATCGGCGCCCAGAGCCTTGCCCAGGCGCATCATTTCGGCCAGGCCGCGGGTGATCAGGGCGGCCCGGGTGTTGCTGCCCAGGCCCAGGCCGTCGGCGATGCCGCAGGCGACCGCCAGCACGTTCTTCAGCGCCCCGCCCAGCTCGGCGCCGACCAGGTCGGCCGTGTAGTAGGCCCTGAAATTGTCGCCGTGCAGCAGCTCTGCCCATTGCGCCCCGAATTCCGGAGTGCTGGCGGCTACCGTCACCGCGGTCGGCAGTCCCTGCGCCACTTCGCGGGCAAATGAAGGTCCGGTGATCAGCGCCAGCGGAATGTCCGCGCTGAGCTTCTCTTCCGCCACCTCGTGCAGCAGACGCGCGGTACCCGGCTCGAAGCCCTTGCTGGCCCAGGCCAGGCCGGTGTCCGGCCGCAAATGGTCGCTCAGGCGCTCAAGGGTTTCGGCGAAGGCATGCGAGGGCGTGACGATCAGGTAGGCGGCCGCACCGGCACAGACCTGGTCGAAGTCGCCGCTGACCTCCAGGGCCTCGGGAAAGGCGATCCCCGGAAGGTAGCGCTCGTTGCTGCGCGCGGACTGCAGGCGCCGCGCGTGCTCGGCGTCGATGTCCCACAGCTTCGTGGAATAGCCGCGCCGCGCCAGGTGCATGCCCAGCGCGGTGCCCCAGGAACCGGCGCCGAAGACGGCGATCGGACCGGTCATCGGACTCAGTTGTCGGCCTTGCCGTTCTCGGCCGGCTGGCCCTGCTGCTGGGCCTCGGCCAGGCGCTGCCGGAAGACCGCCTCGAAGTTGATCGGCTGCAGCGGCGGCAGGTAGAAGCCGCCGGCCGAGATCAGCGTGGCGATCTGGGCGCGGTTGTACGGGAACAGGACGTTCGGGCAGAGCACGTTGACAACATAGGCCATCTGGTCGTCGGTGACGTTGGCGAACTGGAAGATGCCGCCGTACTGCACCTCGCACACGAACGCGGTGCTCTGCGCCTGCTTGGCGGTGACGGTCACGGTCAGGATGACCTCGAGACGATCTTCACCGACCTTGTTGGTGCGCTGGGCCAGGTTCAAGTTGATGTCGGGCTGGCTGCCGGACTGGTCCAGTTCCTGCGGAGACTTGGCCTCGAAGGACGCGTCCTTGAGGTAGATGTGCTGCATGACCATCTGCATGCCGGTGTTGGCAGCAGCGCCTGCCTGAGCGCCCGCGTTGGCGCCATTTTCTTCAGCCATGTCGTTTCTTTATCCTTGAGTTCAGTTGAGAGTTTCGATCAATGGGGGCCAGGCCGGTGGAATTCAGCCCTGGCTCTCTTCGGTCTCGGCCGCCTTCTTGCGCGGCTTGCCTTTCTTGGCCGCCTTGTCCTTGCTGGCCCGCGCGACCGGTTGGTTGTCGCTCAGCCACTGGGTCAGACCACCGCTGAGCATGTAGACCTGGGTAAAGCCCATCTTGGCCAGGCGCGTGGCCATCTGCGGCGAGATCTGACCGCGCTGGCAATAGACCAGCAGGGGACGCTCCTTGTGCTTGAGCAAGGACTGGTTGCCGGCCTCGATGCGCGAGGGCGGCATGTGCAGCGCGCCGTTGATGTGGGCCTTGGCGAAGTCGGTGCTGTTGGAAACGTCGAGAATCAGCGGATCCTCGCGGTTGATGAGGCGAACCGCCTCCAGCGTGCCGATTTCCTTCCACTTGCGCGCCAGGCGCGCGACCTCCCAGGCCAGCCACGCGACCAGGATGGCCACGAACAGGCCGGACAGCAGGAGATTGTTGCCGACGAATTCAATAAAACGGTCCATGCGCTCAAGTGGTCTGGCCAAAGCTCCCCATTATCCTTCATTCATCCAGCTCGCGCCAGCGCCCGGGCTATGAGTGTGGAATAATCTGGCTTTCATCCTTGCCCGAGGCGAGCATGCTCAGACCTTCTCCCGTGGTTTTGCTGATCCTGGACGGCTGGGGTCACCGCGAACCCGCACCGGACAACGCCATCAGCGCCGCACACACGCCGAACTGGGATCGCATCTGGGCTTCCAGCCCGCACGCCTTCCTGACCACCTCCGGCGAAGCGGTTGGGCTGCCGGACGGCCAGATGGGCAACTCCGAGGTCGGCCACATGAATCTCGGCGCCGGCCGCGTGGTGTACCAGGAACTGACCCGCATCAACAAGGCCATCAAGTCCGGCGAATTCGCGCGCAATGAGGCCCTGCTGGAGGGCATCGAGGCCGCCTGCGCCAGCGGGGGCACGCTGCACATCATGGGGCTGCTGTCGCCCGGCGGGGTCCACAGTCATGAAGACCATGTCCTGGCCATGCTCAGGCTGGCCCTGGCCGAGCCCAGGCTCCGGCGCGTCGCCGTGCACGCCTTTCTCGACGGGCGCGACATGCCGCCGCGCAGCGCGCGCGCATCCCTGCAGCGACTGCAACAGGCCGTCGGCGAGGATTCGCGCGCCGCGATCGCCGACATATGCGGGCGCTACTACGCCATGGACCGCGATCGACGCTGGGAGCGCACCGAGCGCGCCTGGCGCCTGATTGCAGAGGCCAGCGCCGAGCTCGAAGCCGACAGCGCCGTCGAGGCCCTCGATCAGGCCTACGAGCGCGGCGAGGATGACGAGTTCGTTCAGCCCACGCGCATCGGCGCTGCCTGCCCGCTGGCCGACGGCGATGTCGTCGTGTTCATGAATTTCCGCGCCGATCGCGCCCGCCAGCTCACCCAGGTTCTGATCGACCCTGAATTTGATGGTTTCTCCAGACGCCAGCCCGAGTTGGCGGCTTTGGTCACCCTGACCCGCTACCAGGACGATTTCAACTGCCCCGCCGCCTTTCCGCCGGCCAGCCTGCCGGAGCTCCTGGGCGAGGTCGTCGCCGAAGCGGGCATGAAGCAGCTGCGCATCGCCGAGACCGAGAAATACGCCCACGTCACTTATTTCTTCAATGGCGGCGACGAAAAGGTCTTTGCCGGTGAGGACCGCGTGCTGATCCCCTCGCCGAAAGTCGCGACCTACGACCTGCAGCCGGAAATGAGCGCGCCGGAACTGGAGCGGAAACTGGTTGCCGCCATCGAGGGCGGCGACTACGACCTGATCGTCTGCAACGTCGCCAATCCGGACATGGTCGGGCACAGCGGCAAGATGGAGGCCGCGGTGCGCGCCGTCGAGGCGGTCGATCGCCTGCTCGGCAGCGCGCTGGAGGCCCTGGACAAGGCCGGTGGAGAAATGCTGGTCACGGCCGACCACGGCAACGTCGAGCAAATGATCGACCCGGACAGCGGCCAGGCCCACACCGCGCACACGCTCAACCCGGTACCGCTGGTCTACGTCGGTCCGCGGCCGCCGGTCGCCATGCACGACGGCAGCCTGCGCGATATCGCCCCGACCCTGCTGCAGCTGCTCGGCCTGGCCAGACCGGAAGCCATGACCGGTCGACCGCTGTTTGATGTGGCGACTTGAACGGCTGAGCACGGCCCTGCTTGTCGGCCTGGCCATGCTGCTGGCCTGGCCGGCGATGGCTGGCGACCAGGCCGAACTCGAATCTCGACTGGAGCAGCTGCGCGCGGAGATCGTGCGCATCCAGGCGCGCCTGGATTCGGACCTGGCCAGCCGCGACGCGCTGCGCCTGGAACTGGCCGAGGCCGAACGCGGCGTCGCCGACGCGGAACGCCGCAGGCGCGCAACGCGCCAAGCGCTGGATGAGGCGGAGCAGCGCATCGCCGTGCTGGAGCGTCGCATGGCAGCAATCACCGCCGAGGCGGACGAGGTCTCTGAACTGCTCGGCGCCCAGCTGCGCGTCGCGCACCAGCAGGGCGGACAGTCCAGGCTCAAGCTGCTGCTCAACCAGGACGACCCGCGCATTCTCGCCCGCCAGATGGCCTATCACGGCTACCTTTCGCGGGCCCGACTGGCCTTGCTGGCCGAACTCGAGGCGCTGCAGGACCAGCTCGAGGACGGGCGCAGGGAACTGGCGGGCGAGCAGGCGCAGTTGATGGTCCTGGAGACGCAGCAGCTGGAAGAGCTTGAGCAACTGGAGACGGCGCGGCGTGGGCGCGATGCCGCAATGCGGCAACTGGAAACGCAGATCGCCTCGCAGGCCGCGCGGCTGGCGCAAATGCAGGAAGACGCCGCCGAGCTGGAACAACTGATCGAGGAGTTGGCCCTGGCGCTGCAGGACATTCCCATGGAGCTCGAGGTGCCCTCCATCCTGAGCCTGCAGGGCCAACTGCCCATGCCGGCCGACGGTCCCCTGAAGCGCCGCTTCGGCGATGCAAGGGGCGGTGAGTTGCGCTGGAACGGCTGGTTGATCGGCGCCGGATCAGGCGTGACCGTGCGGGCGATCGCCCATGGCCGCGTCGCCTACGCGGACTGGCTGCGGGGTTACGGTATGCTTCTGATCATCGACCACGGTGACGGCGTCATGAGTCTGTACGGCCACAACGAAAGCCTGCTGCACGGCGTTGGCGACTGGGTCGCCCCCGGGGATGCGATCGCCCTGGTCGGAGAGTCCGGCGGCGGCGAAGCCGGGCTGTATTTCGAGCTGCGCCGGGATGGGCGTCCGGTCAACCCGGCACAGTGGCTGGCGCGGCCCTGATGCGCGTCGCTGTCTGTCTGCCAGGACCCGGGTCGGCTTGGCTGCGGCTCTTCCGCAGTCTGGCCTGGGGCGCGCTGCTGTTGTCGGCCGGGGCAGCGGCCGCGGAGAACGTTGCGCGCCTGGCAGTCATCGTCGACGATCTCGGCTTCCGCCAGGCGGAGGATCTGGCCATCCTCGAGCTGGATCGGCGGGTCAGCGTGGCCATCATCCCGAACGCCCCGCTGGCCCGGTACATGGCGGCCGAGGCGCGCCGGCAGCAGCGCATCACGCTGGTCCACCTGCCGCTGGCCCAGGGGCCGACCGGCGAATGCGACGCGCCGGTGTGTCCGCGCCGCGAGTGGTCGGCGGAGCGCATGCGCCAACACCTGGCCTGGGCCTTTGGCGAAGTGGAAGGCGCGGTCGGTCTGAACAACCACCAGGGGAGCCTGTTTACCGCTGACCTGGCGGCGACGAGAAGGTTGATTGAAGGGCTGAAGCTGTTCAGCCACGAGCAGCCCTCGCCCCCTTTCATCCTCGACAGCCGCACCAGCCCGCAAAGCCGGCTGGCCGAACTGGCGGGCGGATCCGGCTTCCGTACGGCCCGGCGAGATATCTTTCTCGACCATGATCGCTCGCCCGAGGCCATGAATCGGGCGTGGAATGCCGCGCTCGCCGTGGCCCGACGCGAGGGCAGCGCGATCGTGATCGCCCATCCGCATCCCGAGACCATCGTGTTCCTGCGCCGCAGCCTGCCGGAGCTGGCGGCACACGGCGTGGCCCTGGTTGCATTACCGGAAGTGCTGCAGGAACCCGCGCAACAGCCGGCCCGCTACGGCTACCCTGCCGCCGGGGTGGCCTACCGCTCGTCGATGGCGCCGCCGGGTCCGTAACCGAACACCGGATCGAGTTCACTGGCGATCAGCTCGTCGACCCAGGCCAGGTCGTCTCCGTCCAGGTCGCGACAGTAGGCGCCCACCTGGGCCCGCCGCACCTTGCGCATTTCCGGGTCCGAGGCATCACGCAGCTTCAGCGAATTGTTGCGGAAGTAATTGCCCTCTTCCAGCTTGCGCATGTTGTCGAAATCGGTAAAGGCGACGGTTTGCTCGATTTCCTGATCGCTGAAGTCTTCGCCGATGAAGCGACTGATGCATTCCAGCGCGGCCTGCGGCTGCAGGCGCAGATCCTCGTAGCGCACGATCAGCGCGTCCGGCCGGTCCTTGAGCTGCCCGGCCCAGAAGTTGTGGTAGCGGATCAGGGCCGGCAGGCCGAAATCGGGATGGCGCAGGAATTCGCTGCGGCCGATGTGCTCGCGGTCGATCGGCGTGCTCGCTTCCCACTCCAGCAGTTCGCGCTTGAAGGCCTTGGTGCGCTTGGTGTACTGGATGTACCAGGACACCACGATGTCGCCGGGATGACGCGCCACGAACAGGGTCTTCTTGCCGCTCAACTCGGCCGAACCGGCCCTGAAACGCTCCGCGATCACCTGTTCCCAGCTGAAATAGCCGTTGCTGATCAGCCAGCGCGGCAGTCCCTTTTTCTGCAGCGCCAACTCGTCGGACTTGAACACCCGGCGCGTGGAGATGCCGTAGTGCTGGGCATACAGGTGCGTCAGCATGGTTCTGAGCCAGGTGCCGCCGGTCTTGGGATGACGGATCATCAACAAGTCGGCGCGCTCAAGCAGGCGCAGCTGCAGCCGGCGCAGGAATTTCAGGCGCACGGCCACGCGCCATCTTTTGGGCAGAGGCGCACTCAAGACCAGGATGGTCCAGTGCAGGCCGCGATCGAGGCTCAGTACCAAGACCGTCCTCCCCCCTCAGGCCGTTCCGGTTCGGTCACTCGACCACGCCGCACCGGTGGTGCGGCGCGCAGGGCTGCACCACTCATCAAGGCCAGGTGTAGCTGGCCTGTAGCCCCAAGGGCAGGCCGAGGCCCCAGTAGATCAGCAGGAAGGCGGTCCAGGTGATCGACAGCGCGATCGCGTACGGCAGCATCATCGAGATCAGCGTGCCGATGCCGGCGTCCTTGAAGTACTTCTTGCAGAACACGACCACCAGCGGGAAGTACGGCAATAGCGGCGTAAGAATGTTCGAGGTCGAATCACCGACGCGGTAGGCGGCCTGGGTCAACTCGGGAGAAATGCCCAGCTGCATCAGCATGGGCACGAAGATCGGCGCGATGATCAGCCACTTGGCCGAGGCCGAGCCGACGAACAGGTTGACGAACATGGTCAAGGCGATGATGCCGACGATGGTCAGCTGGGCCGGCAGGTTGAGCGCCTGCAGGAATTCAGCCCCGTTGACGGCCAGCAGAATCCCAAGGTTGGAGGCGGTGAAGGCAGCGATGAACTGGGCGGCGAAAAAGGCCATGACGATGTAGTAGCCCATGGACTCCATGGCCTTGGTCATGCCGGCAATGATGTCCTTGTGGGTTTCTATGGTCCCGGCCACGTAGCCGTAGATGATGCCGGGAATCAAAAAGAAGATGAAGATCAGCGGCACGATAGAGCGCATCAGCGGCGCCCCGAATGAGGTGACGCTCTCGTGGAAGGCCAGCGCCGGGTTGGGATCTCGCAGCGGCGAGTCCGGCAGCAACACGATGACCGTGAGGGCGATCAGCGCGAGCAGGATGCCCAGACTGGCCCAGACCAGGCCGCGCGATTCGTTGGGCTTGAGTTCCTCCAGCTGCGGCATCTCGGACATGTCGCCATCAACCGGCGTGTCCTTGACCAGGCGCGGCTCGACCACCTTGTCGGTCAGCCACCAGCCAACACCGATCACCAGCAGGCTGGACGAGGCCATGAAAAACCAGTTGACCAGCGGGTTGACCTCGATCGTGGGATCAATCAGCTGGGCCGCGGTCTGGGTGATGCCGGCCAGCATCGGGTCGATGGCCGACGGAATGAAATTGGCCGAGAAGCCGCCCGAAACCCCGGCAAACGCAGCCGCGATGCCGGCCAGCGGGTGGCGCCCGACGGCATAGAACATCACCGCCGCCAGCGGGATCACGACCACGTATCCCGCATCGGCTGCCGTGTGGCTGAGGATGGCGACCAGGATCACCATGGGCGTGAGCAGCCGCATCGAGGTCCAGCTCAGCAAGCGCCTCAAGCCCGCGTTGATGAACCCGGTGTGCTCGGCCACGCCCACCCCGAGCAGCGCGACCAGCACGATGCCGAGGGGCGCGAAGTTGACGAAGACCGAGACCATGTTGACCAGGAAATTGGCCATCTGGTCGCCGGAAAGCTGGTTGACGACCTGGATGGTCTCCCCCGTGGTCGGGTGCTGGGCGTCGAACTGGATCGGGGCCAGTACTGCCGACAGGACCCAGACGATGATCATCAGCAGGAAAAACAGCACCGCCGGGTCGGGCAGCTTGTTGCCAACGATCTCGATCGTGCCCAGAGTGCGCTCCAGCCAGGTGCGTTTGCCCGGGAGCACCTTGTGCAGATCCGGATTGGGAGTCGAGGGGGGCTGGTCCTTTCCGCTCATGTTGGGTCCCTGATTGATTTGTTGTTTTTGAGAATTATTCGTGGCCCCAGGGTGCGGGGGGCGCCTCCACCGTTTCGCTCAGGTCGAACTCGGCGCGCAGATGACGGCCCGGCCGGGTCAGTCCGTAGGCGAAGTGGCTGCCGGGCACGACTTCCATGTACCAGAGGTTGGTGATAGAGCCTTCCAGTTCGTTCGTCAGGAACAGGGCCTTGGAATAGTCGTCGACCGGGAAAACCTGGCGCCAGCCGCGCCCCGGGTCCGTGGTGTGGCCGCCGTACCAGGTCACCGCTTCCTCGCTGCCGTCCTCGTGGCGGTGGTCGTGCTTCAGGCGCAGGAAATCATCATGCCGGGTCAGAACCCAGGTCCGCGAGCGGTTCTCGCCGACAAACAGCGGCACCTCGATTTGCTGGTCCTCACAGCGCCGCACGTGGATGACCATACGCTGCGGCAGCCAGCCGGCGTCCAGGCTTTCATCGTAGGAAACAAGCCGGCCCTCGAAGGCCTTGCCGCACAGCCTCTCAAGCGCCTGCCAGAATTCGTCTTGCGGCTGCCCGGCCCGAACCTGGCCGCTGGCGACCGCGGCGGTCACCAGCAGGCCCATGACAATGACGATGCGCGGCGTCAGACTGGCCATCGCGGAAATCCCTCTGAGACTAAAGCGCAGAACCTTAGCATAGCGGCCCGATCTCGACCAGCCTGTCGCCCGGGGGCGGAGCTTCAACGCGGGCGGCGCGGGCCGTCGAGCGGCAGGATCGTGACTTTCTCCCCGGATTTGCCGTCGCGGATCGCGCAGGCTCCCCTTTTCTTCACCTGCTCGATGCGGATCACGGCGTGCATGGGAATGTGCAGGGTCTCGACGTCGGCGAACTCCTCGCGCAGCCGTTCCTCGGTCGGGTCGATGACCAGCGATTCGTCGGTCTCGAAGACCAGCTCGCTGACTTCGACGAAGCCATAGCCAACGTCGCTGCCGCCGACCTTGCGGCAGAACAGTTCATAGACCTTGTTCTGGTTGTGGAAGACGACCTTGAACACTAATCATCCCTGTAGCGAAGGTTGATGGAAGCCGGAAAAAGCCGCAGCATCAGGGCCGCAGCCAGGCCGAGGCCGAAACCGGCCAGGTGGGCCGACCAGGCCACGGCATGCTGTTCCGGGCCGAACACGCTGTAGAGCAACTGCAGGGTGAACCAGGAGCCGATCACCAGGACGGCCGGGACGCGGGCAAACTGCATGTACAGCCCCAGGGGCAGCCACAGACCGATGCGCCGGCGTGGAAACAGGCCCAGGTAGACCCCGATGATGGCCGAAACGCCGCCGCTGGCGCCGATCACCGCCAACGTGCCGACGCCCTGCATCTGCCAGGCGGTGAAGGCGTTGGCCGCGGCACCAAGGCCCAGAAACAGCGTGAGAAAGCGCCAGTGGCCCACCGCCTTTTCCACGCTGATGCCGAACACCCACAGATAGGCCAGATTGCCGATCAGGTGCACCCAGTCGGCGTGCAGAAACAAGGCACTGAGCAGGCCCAGCAGCGCCAGCGAATGCTGCGGGTCGAGTGGATCGACGACCGCCGCCATGATCTCTTCAGGCCGAAAACCCCAGAAATGCAGCCAGCCGTCGACATCGACCGCCGAACTGAGCACGAAACCGGCGCTGACCATCATGATGACCAGGCTGGTCGCCAGCAGCATCCATGGCCAGACCGGCTCGGCGCGGCTACTGGCGTAGACGGGATAGCTGGGTCTCACGGCTCGAGCAGGAAGCGGTAATCCCGAAATGCCACCAGCGCCCCTTCACGGCGGATCTCGACCAGGCGCGCGCCCTGCCCCAGATCATCGCCTTCGATGCGGCGTTCCCCGTTGATCAGGACGAAGCGATCCTGCGGCTGCCCGCTGAACACGTGAATGCTCAGGCGCAGTTCCGGCAGGTCGCGCCGGATCGCCAGCGGCAGCTCCCATTTGCGCAGGAATTCCGCGCGTTCCGGGGTCCAGGGCTCGGCCGGTGCCGCCGGCGCGGGCGCTGGTTCGATGATCGTCGTGGCCTCCGCCGGGGATGGCGCCGGCGCCGTGGCTTGCGCCGCCTCGATCAGGCGCTGCGCCTCTTCAGCGTCTTCCACCAGCCGCTCTCGCTCGCGCGGCGGTGTTGACCGCTCACCCGGACGACGCGCTGCGGGTCGCGATACCACCGTCACCGGCCGCTCCACCGGGGCTCGGGCCTCCTCCCCTTCCTCGCTCTCGTCCTCGTCTTCGGCTACGGCGACCGCGCTCTCGATTTCGAGTGTGCCCACGGGTGGGGTCGGCGCCACCGGCGGGTCCGGAACCATCGCTGGATCGGGCGCCGCTGCCTGTTCGGGGCCGGCAAACCACTGCTGCAACGGCGTGACCAGGCGTCCGCCAACGGCCACGGCGACCACCACCAGGGCGATCAGGACCAGGGGCAACCACAAGCGACGCCGGCCACGGCGCGGCCGTGCCGGGGCCGGCCCGGGCGTATTGAGATCAGGCGGCTGACCCAGCCGCCGCTGGGCGTCCGACTTGCGAAGCGCATCGAGTATGTAAGACACCGGAACTCAGTCTCCCTGCTGGGCCAGGACCAGAGACGGTCCGTCGGCATGCGGCGCCTTGAGGAACAGGCGCGTCGCCGGGCCAATCATGCCATCGTCGCGCAAGCCGTTGCGGCGCTGGAAGGACTCGACCCAGCGGCGGAACTCCGGATCGAAGTCGCCGTCGATCGGGCCGGTCCAGGGCTCCGAATCGCTCATCGAGGCCAGGCGCTGAAGCTGGGCAACGGAATCAGAACTCCCGCCCTGGCGGAGGATTTCACCATCGTCCGGCCAGATGACGTAGAAGTCGCCCAGCCAGCGCCGTTCGATCTGGCGCATCGGCGCCCTGAAATCCTGGCCGGCATGCCGCAACAGGAGTTGTTCTCCCTCGATGCCGACCAGCAGCACATGTGGCGGAACGCCGCTGGCATCCGAGCTCAGGCGCAGGATGACCGGCAGGTTGATCTGGGCGATGTAGGACCAGTTGCCGCGCAGGGCCAGGCAGGCAACGCCGCCGACCACCGTGCCCGGCGCCGCGCAGGCCTGGGCGATGTCCTCGCGGCTCAGACCCGGCCACGACACCGCCGCCTCGGCCCAGGCGCTGACCGTGGTGGCATCCTCCAGCACGGCCTGCCAGGCGGGACGCGACGTCACGGCCTCCTGCTCGGCGGCCCCCAGCACCAGCCAGCCGATCCAGCCGCTGCCGCCCAGTACCGCTACCAGCGCCAGGGTGGCGACAGCTCCGCGCAGCCAGCCACCGGAAGCGTCTTCCTCATCCTCACCGGCCACCTCGCGGGCTGCCGCCCGGACCAGCCGGGCGTCGATTCGCTCGCGCTCCTCGGCATAGGCGGCCATCAGCGCGCGGTCGGCGATGATGTTGATCAGGCGGGGCACGCCATCGGCGGTTTCATACAGCGCCTTGAGGCCGTCGTCCGTGAACGGGCAGCGGGCAGCGCCGGCGACGGCCAGTCGATGGCGCACGTATTGCGCGGTCTCCTCCCGGTTGAGCGGGTCCAGGTGATAGCGCGCGGTAATGCGCTGGGCCAGCTGGCGCAGTTCGGGCCGCGCCAGCAAGCTGCGCAGCTCCGGCTGACCCAGCAGCAGGATCTGCAGGAGTTTGTCGGTGGCGGTTTCCAGGTTGGTCAGCAGCCGCACCTGCTCGAGGCTCTCGCGGCTCATGTTCTGAGCCTCGTCGATGATCAGCACCACGCGTTCGCCGGCCGCGTGCGCCTGCAGCAGGTAAGCGTTGAGCGCCTCCTGCAGGACCTGAAGGCTGTCGGCACCCTCGGCCACGTTCACTCCCAGTTCCTTGCAAATGGCCCGCAGCAGTTCAGGCGGAGAATAGGTCGGGTTGAGGATCAGGGCGATCCGCGTATCGGCCGGCACCTGCTCCAGGACCAGGCGGCACAGGGTGGTCTTGCCCGTGCCGACCTCGCCGGTCAGCTGCACGAAACCGCCGCTACCCCCGGTGCCGACGCCGTAAAGCAGGTGAGCCAGCGCGTCCTGGTGCCGCTGGCTGAGATAGACGAAGCGCGGATTCGGCGTGATCGCGAACGGGCGCTCCTTGAGGCCAAAGAAATACTCGTACATGACTAGTCGGACAACGCCAGCAGGGAAGCGTTGCCGCCGACCGCGGCGGTATTCACGGTCAGCGTGCGCTCGGTCACGAAACGCAGCAGGTAGTTCGGCCCTCCCGCCTTGGGCCCGGTACCGGACAGCCCCTCGCCGCCAAAGGGCTGCACGCCGACCACGGCGCCGGTCATGTTGCGGTTGATGTAGGCGTTGCCGACCCGAACGCGCCGGGCGATGCTTTGCTGGACCCGGTCGATCCGGCTGTGTACGCCCAAGGTCAGGCCGAAGCCGGTGCCGTTGATGGCCTCGATCAGCGCGTCGATTTCCCGCGCCCGGTAGCGGACCACATGCAGGATCGGGCCGAAGATCTCGCCTTGGAGTTGACCGATGCCCTCGATTTCGTACGCGCGCGGGGCAAACCAGTAGCCCCGTGACAGGTCCTCGGGTAACTCGACGGCGGCGACCAGCCTTGCCTCCTCGTTCATGCGGCTGGCGTGCGCTTCCAGCATGTCCAGCTGGCCCTGGTCGATCACCGGCCCGATATCCGTTTCCAGCAGGCCGGGATCGCCGATCCGGATCTCGCGCATGGCCCCGGCCAGCATCTCTAGAACGCGGTCGGCGATTTCGCGCTGCAGGCAGAGTATGCGCAGGGCCGAACAGCGTTGGCCTGCGCTGTGGAAGGCCGAACTGATGACGTCGCGCACGACCTGCTCCGGCAACGCGGAAGAATCGACAATCATGGCGTTCTGGCCCCCGGTCTCGGCGATCAGCGTGGCCAGCGGGCCGTCGCGCTCGGCCAGCGTGCGGTTGATCGCGCGCGCGGTCCCGGTCGATCCTGTGAAGGCCACGCCGGCCACGCGCGCATCACGCGTCAGCGCAGCGCCCAGGCGGCCGTCACCGGGCAGAGCAATCAGCACATCGGCCGGCACGCCACATTCGTGCATCAGCTGGACGGCCCGCCGCGCGATCAGTGGCGTCTGCTCGGCCGGCTTGGCGATCACGCTGTTGCCGGTCACCAGGGCGGCCAGCACCTGGCCGCTGAAAATGGCCAGCGGGAAGTTCCACGGGCTGATGCAGACGAACACGCCCTTGCCGTGGTAGCGTAGCTGGTTGGACTCTCCGGTGGGCCCGGGCAGCGTGACCGGTGCATCCAGCCGCTGGCGCGCCTGCAGGGCGTAATAGCGACAGAAATCGATGGCCTCGCGCACTTCCGCCAGTGCGTCCTTGAGTGTCTTGCCGGCTTCGCGCACGCACAGCGCCATCAGCTCGGCGCGATGCTGCTCATAGGCATCGCCGATTCGATCCAGGATGTCGGCCCGCGCCGCCGCGCCCAGTGCGTCCCAGGCCGGCTGCGCGGCCGCGGCCCGGCTGACCGAGTCTTCGGCGGCGTCCTCGCCGCAGACACGAACGGTTCCGACCGGCTCGTCCAGCGCAGCCGGATTGACGCGCATCTCGATGTCCGAGGACTCGGCCGATCCTTCCTCGACCCAGCGCTGGGCGCCGCGCGCTTCCATGTCCCGCTTCAGTTCATCCCGCGCGGCCAGGTGGGCGAAATTCAGTCCGCATGAATTGCGGCGCTCCGGCCCGTACAAATCCTCCGGCAGCGGAATTCTGGGGTGGGTCAGCGAGTCCAGGGTGGCCACCACTTCGATCGGGTCGCTGACCACCTCTTCCGGCGGCAGTTTCTCGTCGACAATGCGGTTTACGAACGAGGTGTTCGCGCCATTCTCCAGCAAGCGGCGGACCAGGTAAGGCAACAGGTCCTTGTGGTCGCCGACGGGAGCGTAAACGCGGCACGCAACCCGCTTGCCATCCTGCCCGAGCACCTCCTCGTAGAGATCGCGCCCCATGCCGTGCAGGCGCTGGTATTCGAAATCTGCCCCTTCCCCAGCCATTTCGGCGATGGCGACGATGGTGTGCGCGTTGTGGGTGGCGAACTGCGGGTAGAAGCAGTCGTGCAGGTCCAGCAGCTTGCGCGCACAGGCCAGGTAGGACAAATCAGTGTTGCACTTGCGCGTGAACACCGGGTAGCCCGCGTGCCCCTCGATCTGCGCATGCTTGATTTCGGTGTCCCAGTAGGCGCCCTTGACCAGGCGCACCGGGATGCGGTGCCCGGTGGCCCGCGCCTTGTCGGCCAGCCAGTCGATCGCGGCCCAGGCCCGCTTCTGGTAGGCCTGCAGGGCCAGCCCGAAGCCGTTCCAACCGGCCAGTTCACTGTCGGCCAGGACCGCCGCGAACACGCGCAGAGACAGGTGCAGGCGTTCGGCTTCTTCAGCGTCCACGGTCAGGGCAACGCCCTCGTGCCGCGCCAGCCGTGCCAGCCCGCGCAGGATGGGCATGAGTTCGGCCATGACGCGCTCGTCCTTGGCGTACTCGTAGCGCGGATGCAGGGCAGAGAGCTTGACCGAGATGCTGGCGGCGGCAAACGGCGATCCTTCGTCGCTGTTGGTGCCGACCGAGCGGATGGCGTCATCGTAGGCTTGCCGGTAGCGCTCCGCGTCACGCGCCGTCAAGGCCGCTTCGCCCAGCATGTCGAAGGAGTAGCGGTAACGGCGGTTGTCCGGCAGCATGGCGCGGCCGAGGGCTGCATCGATGGAGTCGCCCATCACGTACTGGTGTCCCATGATGCGCATGGCCTGGCGGATGGCCAGCCGGATCACCGGCTCGCCGGACCTGTTGGCCAGCCGGCGCAGCGCATCGCCGATATTGCGCGTCGTCGCCGTCTTCATGCGCACCAGCTTCCCGGTCAGCATCAGGCCCCAGGTCGAGGCGTTGACGAACAGCGACTCGCTTTTGCCCAGGTGCGCCTCCCAGTTGGCGTCGGCCAGCTTGTCCGAGATCAGTTGCTCCGCGGTCTCGTTGTCGGGAATCCTTAAAAGCGCCTCGGCCAGGCACATCAGCACCACGCCCTCCTCGGACGACAGGTCGTATTCGCGCATGAAGGCTTCCATGGCCCCGGCGTCGCGGGCCCGGTGGCGCACACGGACAACCAGGTCTACCGCTTCCCGCCGGATTCGCTCGCGGGCCTGATCATCCAGTCGAACCCGATCGAGCAGAAAACGGACGTGGGCCGCCTCCTCCGTTTCCCAGGCCTGGTCCAGCAGCTGGTCGGCCCGGTCGGGCTGGAAGGTCTCGGAGCATACGAAATGTCTGGGTCTGCGGGCCGCTGTCATGGTGGCAGAATCCGGTGGAAACGGGCCAGCTTGCAGTGTACCGCAGCTGTCGGCGGCGGCGACGCGGGCGTCGGGCAAGGCATAGAGACAATTGCACTTTTTTTGATCTGCGTCATTGACGCGAGTGAACAAAATGATGTTTCGCGCCGTGCCGGCGTGGGCTACAATGCCAACCTCCCGGCAGGCACTAGCCAATTTTTAACGAACGCATGCTGCAGGTCCACGCCACCGGACAGCCCACGGACGATATGGTGATCGAAGCCCGGTCCAACCTGTCGATGTCCCTGGAAGGCCTGACGGCCGTATTCGGCGGCATTTGCGTGCTGACCCTGCTGGTGGTGGCGTGGCCCGTTTTCATGGGCTTGTGGCCCATTCTGCTGGCTGCCCTGCTGCATCTGGCCGTGGTCGGCTGGTGTTTCCGCGCCGCCTGGCGCGGCAACTGGGCGCGCGAGCGGCTGTTGCTGGATGGGGACGACCTGGTGGTCGAGCAATTTCGCCTGGGAAGGCAGACCCGCAGCCAATGGCCGGCGGCCTGGGCCAGGGTCGAGCGCGTTCCGGGGCGACTGGGCGATGTGCAGGTGTATCTCCGCTGCCGCGAACGGCGGCTGCAGATCGGGGCTTTCCTCCCGGTCAACGAACGAGAAGAGCTGGCTGCGGCGGTCAGGGGCATGCTGAACCGCCGCTCGGCCTGGAGTGGATCGCAAATCATACGGATACCTTGAGGATGAAGAGAACCAACGAACTGATCGTTGCCCTGGCCGTACTGGCCGTGATCATCGTGATCGTGTGGGGCGTGTTCGCTGTCGGCGACAACATGCCGCGCGGCGTCACGGCATACGCGCAGAGCGTCTACCAGCTGCACAACACCATCCTCGGGATCGTGACCGTCATTGGCGTCCTGGTTTTCACCGCCATGTTCACCTCGATCATCTTGCACCGCCGCTCCAAGGGCTACCAGGCGGCGAATTTCTCGCATTCGACCAAGGCCGAGGTGATCTGGACCGCGATCCCGGTGCTGATCCTGGTGGTCATGGCGATTCCGGCCACCCGCGTGCTGATCGACATGGAAAACACGGGCACGGTCGAGATGAACGTCAAGATCACCGGCTACCAGTGGCTGTGGAAATACGAATACATCGAGGACGGCATCAGCTTCTTTTCGGCGCTGGACCGCGACAGCAACCGCGCCCGCCAGCTGGGCTCGGGCATCAATCCGCGCGACGTAGAGAACTATCTGCTCGAGGTCGACAACCGCCTGGTCTTGCCGACCAACACGCGCATCCGCTTCCTGCTGACCGCCGACGACGTGATCCACTCCTGGTGGGTTCCGGAACTGGGCTGGAAGCGCGACGCCATTCCGGGAATGATGAACGAAGCCTGGACCCTGATCGAAGAGGAAGGCATCTTCCGCGGCCAGTGCGCCGAGCTGTGCGGGGCCGACCACGGCTTCATGCCGATCGTCGTGGAAGCCGTTTCACCCGAGGCTTTCCGCGCCTGGGTGGCGGACCAGCGCCAGGACCTGGCCGATGCCGCCCATGACGCGGCCCGCCTGTGGACCCGCGAGGAACTGATGACCCACGGCGAGCGCGTCTACCAGGCCCAATGCGCCTCCTGCCACCAGGGCGACGGTACCGGGCTGGAACCCGCGTTCCCGGCGCTGGTCCGCGACGGCACGCCGACCGGCGACCTGGAAACCCACCTCTACACCGTTCTGAACGGCCGCGAAGGCACCGCCATGGCCGGCTTCCGCGATCGCCTGCAGCCGCAGGACATTGCCGCGGCGCTGACCTTCACGCGCAACGCATGGACCGAAGAGGCCGGCGAGGTCGTGCAACCTTCGACCGTGGCCGGACGGGACCAGGGCTAAAACCAGACTATCGAATTGATTGCAAGGGACAACGATCAGCATGGCTAACGCAACCACAGCGCATCACGACGATCATCACGACCACCACCCGACCGGGCTGGCGCGGTGGTTGTTTTCCACCAACCACAAGGAACTCGGGACGCTCTACCTGATCTTTTCGCTGGCCATGTTCCTGGTCGGCGGGGCCATGGCCCTGGTGATCCGCGCCGAGCTGTTTGCCCCTGGCCTGCAGCTGGTCAATCCCGAGTTCTTCAACCAGATGACCACCATGCACGCGCTGGTGATGATCTTTGGCGCCGTCATGCCGGCCTTCGTCGGCCTGGCCAACTGGATGGTGCCGCTGATGATCGGTGCCCCGGACATGGCCTTGCCGCGCATGAACAACTGGTCGTTCTGGATCCTGCCGTTCGCCTTCACCCTGCTGTTGTCGACCCTGTTCATGCCCTCTGGCGGACCGTCGGCGGGCTGGACCCTGTATCCGCCGCTGTCGCTGCAGGGCGGCAACAGCCTGGCCTTCGTCATCCTGGCCATTCACCTGATGGGGATTTCCTCCATCATGGGCGCGATCAACATCATCGCCACCATCCTCAACATGCGCGCGCCCGGCATGACCCTGCTGCGCATGCCGCTGTTCGTCTGGACCTGGCTGATCACCGCCTTCCTGCTGATCGCGGTCATGCCGGTACTGGCCGGGGCCGTGACCATGCTGCTGACCGACCGCTTCTTCGGCACCAGCTTCTTCAACGCGGCCGGCGGCGGCGACCCGGTGCTCTACCAGCACATCTTCTGGTTCTTCGGGCATCCCGAGGTCTACATCCTGATCCTGCCGGCCTTCGGCATCGTCTCGGAAATCATCCCGACCTTCGCCCGCAAGCCCCTGTTCGGCTATACCTCCATGGTGTACGCCACCGCCTCGATCGCCTTCCTGTCGTTCATCGTCTGGGCCCATCACATGTTTACCGTGGGCATGCCGCTGGGCGCCATGCTGTTCTTCATGTACGCGACCATGGTCATTGCCGTGCCGACCGGGGTGAAGATCTTCAATTGGATCGCGACCATGTGGCGCGGCTCGATGACGTTCGAGACACCCATGCTGTTCGCCCTGGGTTTCGTGGTGTTGTTCACCATCGGCGGCCTGTCCGGCCTGATGCTCGCCATCGTGCCGGCCAACTTCCAGTACCACGACACCTATTTCGTGGTCGCGCACTTTCACTACGTGCTGGTGACCGGCGCCGTCTACGCCATCATGGCTGCCGTCTACTACTGGCTGCCCAAGTGGACCGGCCACATGTACGACGAGAAACTCGGCAAGATCCACTTCTGGTGGTCGACCATCTGGGTCAACGTGCTGTTCTTCCCGCAGCATTACCTGGGCCTGGCCGGCATGCCGCGACGCATCCCCGACTACGCCGTGCAGTTCGCCGAGTTCAACATGATCTCCTCGATCGGCGGGTTCATGTACGGCTTCGGCCAGCTGCTGTTCGCGTATATCATCTGGAAGTGCGTGCGCGGCGGCGAGAAAGCGACTGCCCAGGTCTGGGAAGGCGCTCGCGGCCTGGAGTGGACCGTGCCCTCGCCGGCGCCGCTGCACACCTTCGACACGCCGCCGCTGGTGGATGACAAGGTGGCCGTGCACGCCGACCGCCTCACCTGACGGGATCGACTGCCAGGCATGGCCAAGCCCAAGACCAGGCGTCACCAGGAGCGCCGCGGCGGCATCATCCGCACGGCGCTGATCCTGGCCGCCATCGTGCTGTTCATTTACCTGTTTTTCGTTGGACGGGCCGTATTCAACTACTTCGCATGAGCAACTCGACACCTTCAACGCTACGCACCGCCGGCACGCTGGCCGCGCTCGCCGTTGCCATGTTCGGTTTCGGTTACCTGCTGGTGCCCTTGTACGACAAGTTCTGCGAGATCACCGGCATCGGCGGTCGCACGGGCGACGCGGTTGCCGTGGAAGCCTTGAGCGGCGAGATCGATACCTCGCGTGTGGTCACCGTGCACTTCGATGCCACGGTCAACTCCGCCCTGCCCTGGCGCTTCGAGCCGACCCAGCGCATGATGGACGTGCATCCCGGCAAGCTGTACGAGACCAAGTACGTCGCCTACAATCTGTCGAACCGGCCGGTCATCGCACAGGCCGTTCCCAGCGTGGCACCGGGCCGTGCCTCGCTGTTCTTCAACAAGACGGAATGCTTTTGTTTTACCGAGCAGCTGCTGGGCCCCGGGGAGTCACGCGACATGCCGGTCCGGTTCATCGTGGACCCGAATCTGCCGCAGGGAACCAGCCTGGTCACGCTTTCCTACATCATCTACAAAAACGACGCAGCCACCGCGGTCCTGGCCGCGGCTGACTGACAAGCAGGGAGTCTTTTGATGGCACAGAGCAGCTACTTCGTCCCGGCCACAGCCAAATGGCCGATCGTCGGCACGGTCGGCATGTTCATCATGATGGTCGGCTTTGCCAACTGGCTCAATATGGGCCCGACCGGCCCGTGGCTGGCGGCCATCGGCGGAGCCATCATCATTGCCATGATTTTCGGCTGGTTCGCCGATGTCGTGCGGGAGTCGCGGGCCGGCCTGTACAACAGCGCGGTCGATGCCTCCTTCCGCCAGGGCATGATCTGGTTCATCTTCTCCGAGGTGATGTTCTTCGCCGCCTTTTTCGGCGCGCTGTTCTATGCGCGCATGTTCGCCGTGCCGTGGCTGGGCGGCGAAGGCACCGGCGCCATGACCCGGGAGTTTATCTGGCCCGAGTTCGAGGCCACCTGGCCCACCCATGGACCGGCCGAGCTGGGCGGGGACTTCCAGACCATTCCCGGATTCGGTCTGCCGCTGCTCAACACCCTGATCCTGCTGACCTCGGGTGTGACCATCACGCTGGCGCACTGGGCATTGAAGAAGGGCCGGCGCGCCGCCCTGATCGCCTGGATGATCGCCACCATCGCCCTGGCCATGCTGTTCCTCAGCATCCAGGCCTATGAATACGTGCACGCCTACCGCGACCTGGGTCTGACCCTGGGCTCGGGCATTTACGGCTCCACCTTCTTCATGCTGACCGGCTTCCACGGTCTCCACGTCATCATCGGCACGATCATGCTGATCGTGATCACGATCCGCTGCGCCATGGGGCACTTCACCGAGAAGAATCACTTCGGCTGGGAAGCGACGGCCTGGTACTGGCACTTCGTCGACGTGGTCTGGCTGGGCGTGTTCATTTTCGTCTACGTCGTCTAGACCGACGCGGTCACAATGCGCGGACTGCCTGACGGTCCGCGCTCGCTGAACGTTCCAGGCGCGGCGCGCGCACACAAAAGCCCCTCGTGCTGCAGTTGGGCCAGTGCGCACTGAATGTCCGATTGACCCAGCCCGGTTTCCATGGCGATCCGTTCGGGCCGAGCATGGTGCAGGCGCCGCACCGCGCCCAGCGCGATCCGGCGCAAGGCTTCATCCGGGTCCATGCGCTGAGCGGGCCTGAGTCCTTCCGGCAGCCTCGGTTCCAGCCGGGCCTCCGGGCGCACGCTAAGCCACACCGCAAGGCCGTCCACATGGGTCCACACGCAGCGCTGCCGATCCGGCCACAGCGCGACCGCCGCGGCCTGCTTCCTGAGCGCGGCGAAAGCCCACTGGGCCTGGTATTGCAAGGCCAGGTCGGCCGGCAGGTACATCCATTCCAGCAGCGCACGCTCCAGCGCATCCGGATGTGCCAGTATCGATGTCCGACGGCCCAGCTCGGGTCGGCTGGCGACAGGCGGGCGCCTGGCAAGCGACTCGAAGGCGCGCGTCCTCCGCTCCTCGGCGGCGGCCGGATCGAGGTAGGCATGTCTTGGCGCATGAATGGCGCACTGGGCCAGAACTGAAGGCGTCTCGGTGTCGCAGGTCCGGATGCGGATGGCGCCACCCTCGATGTCGCGGTAGATCCGTTCCAGCCCGGCCGTGTCCATGTAGTCTTCCAGGCAATCGAACAAGGCCTGCTGGACCAGCGGGTGCGACGGAACCCGGCGCGGTCCCGCCAGGTTTTCCAGGCAGGCCAGCTGGTCCGGGAAGACGCGTGCAATCAGGTTTTCGGCCTGGTTGCGCTGCAGCTGCGGTGGGACCGGCCCATCCGGCTCGCGGCGCGGCACGGCCAGGGCGATATTCGCGCACCAGCGCATGCGCAGGGCGAACTGGGGCGTGTCCAGAACGGCCTGGACCAGGACCTCGCGCAGCGTCCGGGCGTTCAGGTAGCCAACGACCTCTGCCAGCTCGAAGCTGTGCGTGGCACCGAGCGAAATCAGGATTGCGTTGTCGCTGACCGCGGCCTGAAGCTCGAAATTGAAGTTGCGACAGAAACGCTTGCGCAATGCCAGGCCCCAGGCCCGGTTGATGCGCTGACCGAATACGGAGTGGATGACCAGGTGTTCGTCTCCGCCGGGGTCGAAGAAACGCTCGAGCACGATGCAGCGGCTGTCGGGCAGCGCGCCCAGCTGCTCCCGCGCGCCTGCCACAAACACGGACAGGTCCGCCTCACCAGGCATCCGTCCGGCGGCCGCCTGGCCCAGCCGCCGCCTCAGGTAGGCGGAGAGCAGTCCCGAGCGCCCCGGCCCCTCGCCCAGCCAGAACGGCATGGCGGCCTCGTCGATGTCGGGGTCGCGCTGAACCTTGATCCACTGAGCCCCCTTGGCCAGGATCCTGTAGCTTTCGCCCCCGAGCTGGATGGCCTGGCCAACGCCTGACTCGAAGGCAAACTCCTCGTCCAGGCGCCCCAGTTCCTGACCGCTGTCGGCGTCCACCAGGCCGTAGTCGAACCACTCCGGCAGCGTGCCGGGATTCAAACGGCTGAGCAGCAGGGCATGCTCGCTGGCCTGCAGGCGGCCGGCACTGAGCCGCAACAGCGGCCCCCGCCCGGTTTCGCGGCCGGCAACAAAACCATCGTGCAGCATTTGCAGCAGCGCACCGAACCGGCCGGCGTCGAAGCCGGCCCAGGGTGCGGCGCGGCGCACCAGCTGCAGCATGTCCGCCTCGTTGCCGAAGCCGTCGCCGAGCAGGCCGACCACGTGCTGGGCCAGCACGTCAAGACTGGCTGCCGGCATGCGGCTGCGCTCCAGCGCATGCCGGCCCAGCGCATCCTGCAAGGCCAGGGCGTCCAGGGCATCGCCGAGATTCAAGGGGAACAGGTGAATGCGCGGACGCCTGCCCGGGCCGTGCCCGGAGCGCCCGGCGCGCTGGCGGATCAGGTTGATCCCGACACCCGGGCCGATCTGGCAGACCCGGTCCAGCGGACCGATGTCGATCCCCAGTTCCAGCGAGGCGCTGCACACGACCACGGCAACCCGGCCGCAACGCAGCGCGTCCTCGACCCGCGCGCGCTGTGCCGGACCCAGGCTGCCGTGATGGGCAGCGACCCGATCCGTCCCCAGCCGCTCGCCCAGGCGCAGTGCAACCCGCTCGACCTGGGCCCGGGTATTGCAGAACACCAGGGTCCGGTCCGCCTGGCGCACGATGTCGGCGACGCGGCCCAGCACGTATGCCCAGCGCTGTCCATCCGGCTGCGGCAGCCACGGCAAATCTCCCTGCTCGATGCACAGATCGATGCGCTGCCTGCGCCCACCGCCGACCAGACGAAAAGGACGACCACTTCCGGCCAAAAGGCGCGCCGCCAGAGCGGCCGGCCGCGCGGTCGCGCTGAGCCCGATCCGCTGCAGGCCAGGCCGTCCGCGCAGGTGTTGCAGTCGCTCCAGTGACAGCGCCAGATGCGCGCCCCGCTTGTTGCCCAGGTAGACGTGCAGCTCGTCGACGACCACGGCGCCGACGCGCCGCAGCAGCGTTCTTCCACCCTGGCTGCCGAGCAGCACGAACAGTGATTCGGGCGTGGTCAGCAGCAGGTCCGGCGGGTTCCTGATCTGCCGTCTGCGCTCCGCCGGCGGCGTATCGGCGCTGCGCACCGCGATGCGCGGCGAGCCCTGTGGCCACGGCAGGTCGTCCAGCAACTCGCTCAGCCCGGCCTGAAGATTCGCCGCCAGCGCTCGCAGCGGCGAAATGTACAGCACCACCTCGCCCGGCGCGGCGCAGCCCGCTCCAAGGCGCTTGTCCAGCAGCGGCATCAGGGCCGCCAGGGTCTTGCCTTGCCCGGTTCCGGCGCTGATCAGGCAGTGTTCACCGGCAAGAATGCGCGGCCAGGCTGCGGCCTGCACGGATGTGGGCCGGGCAAAGTGCTGCTCGAACCAGCGGGCCAGAGGTGCGCTGAAGGGGATGGGTGGGCTGCTAGCCATGTGGCCGAGTCTGTGCCCGGCCATTCTCAGAACCTGAGAATCAGCGCCCCGCGACGCGCTCCCAACGCGCCGAGATCAATTCCCAGTCGGCGTCGCTGTGGTGCCAGCCGGTGCTGACCCGGTACCAGCTGCCCTGTTCCGGCAGCAGGCCGCTGCCGCCGGTCAGCACGGCCTGGAACGAGGCCTGCGCGCGGCCGTCCTCGAACAGTTCGACGTCGATATCGAAAACACGCGCGCGAATGCGGTCGTGGGTGCGAAATTCGCGCATCAGCAGGAGCTGGACGGCACGTCGGTCGAGATCCCAGGTCTCGGCGCTGAAATCTTCCGCCAGCGGCGCCATGAAGGCCCGCTGGTTGGCCTCGGCCAGGGCCGAGGTCATCGAGTCGATGTGCTGCCGGATCCGGGTCTCGTCATCCGGCCTGGCGCAGGCCGCCAGGACGACGACCAGCGCGGCGAGCAACAGGACGCGCATCAGGCCTTCTCGGCCAGATACGACTCCAGCAGGCGGCCGGCGACGCCGACCAGGTCATGCTCGGTGACCAGGCCCAGCAGCTTGCGCTCTTCGTCCACCACAGGCAGACAGCTGAGGCGTTTTTCCCGCATCAGGCGGATGGCCTCGACGGTCGGCGTATCGGGGCTGACCGCGACCGGCTCGGAGTGCATGATGTCGCGCACGGTGACTGGCGAGGCAGCCCCCGAACCGCGTGCGATCAGGCGCAGTAGCTGGCGATGCGACACCAGGCCCAGCAGCTGGCCGGAGTCGTCCTCGACCGGCACATGGCGCACGTAGCGCCATTCCATCAGGGAAGCGGCGAAATCCACGATGTCGTCCGGCCTGACCGTGAACAGGTCGGTCGCCATGAACTGGCCGACGGTACGATAGCTTTCGCGCCAGTCCTGGGTGGGACAGAATTCCGCCAGCGTCCACTCGCTGATCGGCAAGCCGGACTGTTGCTGCTCGATCATGCTGTCGGTCAAGGCCCTGAGACACTCGTGGGTGCTGGCCGCGCCGCGCATGCGCTCCAGCGACTCCAGCTGCCAGCGCGCGCCGGTGCGGCGACGTTCGACCCGCGCCCGGATCACGCCCAGGTAGCGATCGATATCGTCCGCATCGATGCCGGCCTCTTCCAGGCCCTGCCGGGCCAGCGGCAGCAGTTTGTCGAGGATCAACTGCTGCGCGGTCATCTGCTCTTCGTCGAACCAGATCATCTGGGCCCGCAGCCCCTCCCGCGCGGCGGCCAGGAAATTGGCCTTGACGTCGCCGAAATTGAAATGTTCGCGGATGTCGTCGACCGAGCGCGACAGCTGCGCCATCATGCCGAAGAAGAAGGCCGCGTTGGCCACTTCGTCCAGCACGCTGGGTCCGGAAGGGATGACGCGGTTCTCGATCCGCAGATGCGGCTTGCCGTTGCCGGAGATGCCGTAGCAGGCACGGTTCCAGCGGTATACCGTGCCGTTGTGCAGGCGCAGCGCGTTCAGGCGCGGCACCTCGCCGCGCGCGACCATGCCGATCGGGTCGTCCTCGAACTCGGTGGTCAGGATGACGCGGAAGCGGGCGATGTCTTCCTTGAAGATCTCGATGACCGACTCCTCCACCCACTGATCGCCGAAGTGCACGCGCGGCTTGTGGCCGCGGGCCGCATGGGCCTCGGACCGGGCATCGATGGAGTGCTCGAAGACCGCGATGCGGCTCTCGTGCCACAGGCGCTTGCCGAGCAGGATGGGGGAATTGACGCAGGCGGCCAGCAGCGGCCCGGTCACCGCCTGGGCGATGTTGTACAGGTGGGCGAACTCGTCGGCGTCGACCTGGAAGTGAACCTGGAAACTGGTGTTGCAGGCTTCCAGCATCAGGTTGTCGTGGTTGAAGCTCAGTTGGTCGATGCCCTTGATCGAAATCCGAAAATGCGATCCGCGCAGGCGCAGCAGGGCCTCGTTCAAGGCAAAATAGCGCGCCACCGGGACCATCGCATCGAGGCTGAGATGGTCCTTGGTCAGCGTCGGCAGGATGCCGACCAGGGCGATCCGGCTGCCCACCTCGTCGGCCGCTTCCCGCCCCACCTGAAGGAGTTCGCTGGCCTCGGCCTCGAGCTTGCGCAGGCAGTCGCCGCCCAGTTCCAGCGGCGACAGATTGGCTTCGAGGTTGAACAGGCCCAGCTCATGGGTGAAGCGCGGGTCGTCGATGCGGTCGAGGACCTGCATGGCCGACAGGGCCGGACGGTTGGCCTGATCGACCAGGAACATCTCCTGCTCGGCGCCGATGCGCCGGATCCCGGCCTCGAACATGCCGGCCGTATGCATGTCCTCGAGCGCCCGGACCTCGTTGAGCAGCGCCTTCATGAAGGCTCTTCTCAGGCCTTCATCACTGGAGTGCTGTACGTTCTGTTCGCCCATGATCAAGCCCGGTGGCGCCAATGCGCGATGATATACCCTGCCATGGCCGGGGGCAAACCGACCCGGCGTCCAGCAGGCACAGGTGACGGTCGAACCCGAAATCCGTTTCCGATGTCTATGTCTTGGTTACACTTGCCTGAGCTTGCCACGCTGTGCCAAGCTTAGAGTTTGGCTGCATTCGATTCCATAACAAAAGCAGGGTAGACCAATGACCGAGCATGTTTGGCTTTCCGAGTATCCCGAGGGTGTGCCGGCCCAGATCGATCTAGACGAGTTTTCCTCCATCGTCGACGTCATCGATCGCAGCTGCAAGGATTTCTCCAGCAACGTCGCCTACGTCAATTTCGGCAAGGAACTGAGTTACGCCGAGGTGGACCGCCTGAGCACCGCATTCGGCGCCTACCTGCAGTCGATCGGCCTCAAGCCGGGCGACCGCATCGCCATCATGATGCCCAACGTGCTGCAGTATCCGATCGCCGTGTTCGGGGCCTTGCGTGCCGGGCTGGTGGTGGTCAACACCAATCCGCTCTACACCGCCCGCGAGCTCAAGCATCAGCTCAAGGATTCGGGCGCGCGCGCCATCCTGATCATGGAAAATTTCGCCAACGTGCTGGAGGCCGTGATCGACGATACCGACGTCGAACACGTGTTCCTGACCTCCATCGGCGAAATGGTCGGCTTCCCCAAGGGCGCCATCATGGATTTCGTGCTGCGGCGCATCAAGAAGATGGTGCCGAGCTACAGCCTGCCGCAGGCGGTACGCTTCAAAAAGACCCTCGCCGACGGTGCCGGCAAGACCCTCAAGCCGGTCAAGCTGACCCACGAGGACCTGGCCTTCCTGCAGTACACCGGGGGCACCACCGGGGTGTCCAAGGGCGCCATGCTGACACACGGCAATATGGTCGCCAACATGCAGCAGTCCTCGGCCTGGCTGGGCAACAACATCGAGCCCGGCAAGGAAGTGATCATCACCGCCCTGCCCCTCTATCACATCTTCGCCTTGACCGCCAATTGCTTCGTGTTCCTCAAGTTCGGCGGACGCAATGTGCTGATCACCAACCCACGCGATATGCCCGGATTCGTCAAGGAATTGTCCAAGGAGAAGTTCACCGCCATCACCGGCGTCAACACCTTGTTCAACGGACTGCTCAACACGCCAGGCTTTGAAAACCTCGACTTTTCCAACTTGCGCCTGACCCTGGGGGGCGGCATGGCGGTGCAGCGCGCCGTCGCCGACCGCTGGAAGTCGGCGACCGGCGTGACCCTGGTCGAGGCCTACGGTTTGACCGAAACCTCGCCGGCGGCCTGCATCAATCCCATGGACCTGGCCGACTACAACGGCGCCATCGGCTTGCCGATCTCCTCGACGGAATGTCGCGTCATCGACAGCGACGGCAAGGCCGTCGATGTCGACGAAACCGGCGAACTGTGCGTCAAGGGCCCGCAGGTGATGAAAGGTTACTGGAACCGGCCGGAAGAGACCGCCAAGGTGCTCGACGATGAAGGCTGGCTGAAGACCGGCGACATGGCCCGCATGGACGCCAAGGGCTATTTCTACATCGTCGACCGCAAGAAGGACATGATCCTGGTCTCTGGCTTCAACGTCTACCCGAACGAAATCGAGGACGTCATCGCCGCCCACCCCAAGGTGCTCGAGGTGGGCGCCATCGGGGTTCCCGACGAGAAATCGGGGGAAGTGGTCAAGGCCGTGGTGGTGCGCAAGGACGACAGTCTGACGGTGAAGGAACTGCGCGACTACTGCCGCAACGAACTGACCGGCTACAAGGTGCCCAAGTTCGTCGAGTTCGTGGACGAGTTGCCGAAGACCAACGTCGGCAAGATTCTGCGGCGCGAACTGCGTGACCAGTTCGGCGAGGCCAGGAGCTCGGATTGAGGAGCCGTCAGGCGACTCAATCCAGCACCCTGTCGGTGTCGGGGCTGGCGGTCAGTCCCGACACCCCGACCCCGATCAGGCGCACCGAAAAGCCTTTGCGCCAATCCGCCCAGCGCTGCAGCAGCGACCAGGCCGTAGCGGCGATCAGGCCTGCCGAGCGCGTGTAACCCGGCAGCGACTCGCTGCGGGTGATGGTTGAAAACCCCGTCGAGCGCAGTTTCAACACCACCGTGCGCGCGTACAGCGCGCGCGAGCTGAGTTTTTCGGCAACCTGCTCCGACTGGCGCTGGATCAGCGGCCTGAGTTCTTCGATCGAGTGCACGTCCTGGCCCAGGGTGTTCTCCTGGCTGATCGAGCGTCGCAGGCGGCCGGAACGGACCGGGCTGTCGTCGATTCCCCGGGCTCGCCGGAGCAGGTCTCCCGCATGCGCGCCGAACAGGGCGGTCAGCACATCCGGCGCCGTCTTGCGCAACTGTCCGATGGTCAGTATGCCGGCGTCATTCAGGCGCTGGGCGCTGCGCTGGCCGACGCCGGGCAGGCGCCGAACCGGCAACGGGTCGATGAAGGAGGCCACGCGCTGGTGCGGGATCAGGACCAGACCGTCCGGCTTGTCGTAGTCCGAGGCCAGTTTCGCCAGAAGCTTGTTTTCGGCCATGCCGACCGAAGCCGTGAGCCCGATCTCCGAGGCGATCGCCTGCTTCAGCCGCCGGCCCAGCGCGTTGAGCGCCGGCTCGTCGTGGACCGAGGCGCTGACGTCCAGGTAGGCCTCATCCAGGCTCAGGCCTTCGACGAGGTCGCTGACCTCGTGGAAAATGGCAAAAATCTGCGCGGACACCTCGCGGTAGCGCTCGAAGCGCGCCGGACGGAAAACGCCGTGCGGACAGAGTCGACGCGCCCGCGCCGCCGGCATGGCCGAACGCACGCCGTACTGGCGCGCCTCGTAGCTCGCGGCGGCAACCACGCCGCGCGCCGAGCGGCCGCCGACCATCACCGGCCGGCCGCGCAGGCTCGGCTCATCGAGCTGCTCGACGCTGGCGTAGAAGGCGTCCATGTCGACGTGGATGATGGCGCGCATGCTCAGACGCCGCTGGACCACCGCAGGTCGCGGCTCGCCTCCGGCCGCGTGCAGGAAACCGGATTGCCCCGCTCAGGGCGCTCGATCAAATGGTCCGGGTCGGTTTTTCGCTTTCCAGCATTCCGGCCAGCAGGGACACGATGGCGGTCTGCGCCTGCTGCCCTTCGGCGCTGTCGGCGAACTGGATGCCCACGCCGCTGTTGCCGCCGCGCTGGCTGCCCGGGGGAGTGATCCAGGCAACCTTGCCCGGGATGGCGATGCGCTCCTCGCCCATCAGGCTGAGCAGAATCAGCACCTCGTCGCCCAGGGTAAAGCTCTTGCGCGTGGGCACGAACAGCCCGCCGTTGATCATGAACGGCATGTAGGCGGCGTACAACTCCTGCTTGTTCTCGATGTTGTAGGACAGTATCCCTTTCTGCGCCATGCAATCACCCGTCAGCAGCGAAGATCGATTGCCATTCTAGCAGCCATTTGCCGAACAGCAGATCAGCGCGGATTGCCGTATCCGCAAGGCTCCGGCCTTCGAGCGCACCCTGCCAGGCCCGCGCCAGATCGGCATCGCCGGCATGCGCCGGCAGTTCGGCGCCTCCGGAGCCTGACACCAGGCCCATCCTGCCGCCCATCCAGTGCCTGACCCAGTGAGCGATCCAGTCCCAGCTTTCCCTGGAACGCGCCGACCAGGCCTCAGCCGTGCCCGCCGGCACCGGCCGGCCGGCCGCCAGATCGACCAGGATCCGCCGCACGTCCAGACCGAAGGAAAGCCCTTCTCCCTGCACCAGCTCCAGCGCCTTGAGCGGCGCATCACCGCACAGGTCCAGGGCCAGCTCGAGGCGGTCGAGATCCTGCTCCGGGCATTGGGCCCTCAGCCAGCCCAGCGCCTCGTCTCGGCGTGGCGGGCGCAGGGCCAGCTTCTGGCAGCGGCTGCGCACGGTGGCCGGCAACAGGTCCGGCCGGTCGGTGACCAGCACCAGCCACGACTTGGCCGAAGGCTCTTCCAGCGTCTTGAGCAAGGCGTTGGCGGCGTTGTTGTTCATGCGGTCGGCCGGCTCGATCAGGCCGACCCGGTGCTGCCCGATGCTCGGCGTCAGCTGCAAGCCGCTGCACAGGTCGCGAACGATGTCGACGGTGATCTGCGTCTTGTCTTCCGGCACGGCGGCGATGAACAGGTCCGGATGCGTGCCGGCTTCCAGCAACAGGCAGGAGCGGCAGGTCCCGCACGGGCGCTGGCCATCGGGCGCCAGGCACAGAATGCGCTCGATCAGCCAGCGTGCCAGCTCGCGCTTGCCGATACCGGCCGGCCCGTGGAGCAGCGGCGCATGCCCCAGGCGCTGGGCGTCCAGCGCCTGGCCCAGCGCTTCCGACTCGGCAAGCAGCCAGGGCAGCCTCATGCCAGGCGGCGCTCCAGCGCCTCGATGACCTGTGCCTTGACCTGATCCATCTCCAGACTGGCGTCGATGACAACGATCCGGTCAGGTTCCATTCGCGCCTGGGTCAGGTAGGCGGCGCGCACGCGTTCCAGGAATTCGCTCTTCAGGCGCTCGAAGCGGTCGGCATCACCGCCGCGGCCGGCGACCCGCCGCATGCCGACCGAGACGGGCACGTCCAGGAGCAGGGTCAGGTCGGGCTGCAGGTCCGGGTGCACCAGCGCGGCCAGGCGGTTGACCACCTGGATGCCCAGGCGCCGGCCGCCGCCCTGGTAGGCGCGGCTGGCGTCGGTAAAGCGGTCGCACAGCACGTCCTCGCCGCGCGCCAGGGCCGGCCGGATGATGCGGGCCAGGTTTTCGGCCCGCGCCGCGAACATCAGCAGCACCTCCGTCATCGGCTCGAGATCGCCGGTTTCAGGGTCAAGCAGCAGGCCTCGCACCTTCTCGGCCGCCGGGGTGCCACCCGGCTCGCGGCTGCGCACCACCCTGCGTCCGCGTCCGGTCAGCCACGCCTCCACCCAGGCCGCCGCGGTGGTCTTGCCGGCCCCCTCGCCGCCTTCCAGCGTGATGAAGCGCCCGCGGTTCACCGGCGCCCCCGGATGTAGCGATTGACCGCCGCATTGTGTTCCTGCAGGGTGTCGGAGAAATGGTGCGTTCCGTCACCGCGGGCGACGAAGAACAGCGCCGTGCCGTCGGCCGGGTTGGCCGCGGCGTGCAGGCTCCGGATTCCCGGCAGCGCGATCGGTGTGGGCGGCAAACCATGCCGCGTGTAGGTATTCCAGGGATGGTCGGTCTGCAGGTGCACGCGCCGCAGGCGGCCGCGGAAGTCTTCGCCGAGACCGTAGATCACGGTCGGGTCGGTCTGCAGCCGCATGCCCAGCTGCAGCCGGCGGACGAACACTCCGGCCACCTTGGCCCGTTCGTCGGCCTGGCCGGTCTCGCGTTCGATGATGGAGGCCAGGGTCAGCAACTGCTCGATGCTGTCCAGGGGCAGGTCCGGCATGCGCGCCTCCCAGATTCGCTGCGCCTGTTCGTTCAGAGCCTGGTGCGCTCGACCCAGCAGATCGAGGTCGCTGCTGCCGCGCTGGAAAAAATAGGTTTCCGGCAGAAAGCGGCCCTCGGCGAAGCAGCCGGCGCAGCCCAGCCGCTCCATGAGTTCATCGCTGGACCATTCGGCCGTGAGCTGCTGCAGTCGGGGGTCGGCCGCCAGCTCGCGGCGCAGCCGAGCGGTCGTCCATCCTTCGACGATGGTGAAGCGATGCTGATGGACTCTGCCGCGGGCCAGATGGTCGACCAGGCCGGTTACGGTGACGCCGGGCGCAATTCGATATTCTCCGGCGCGGATTTCGCTGCCGCGTTGCCGCGCCAGCACGCGCCAGTGCCAGCTGTTCCGGGCCAGCCCGAGGCGTTCGAGATCGCGCACCAGCGCGGCGAAGCTCGATCCCGGGGCCACCCACAGCGTGAGTTCCGCATCCGGATTCACCACCGCAGCCTGGAAGCGGTTCCAGTCCTGCCAGGCCAGTGCGGACAGCAGGCCCGCACAGGCCAGCAGAATCAGGCAAAGCCACAGGAAGATGCGCATTCAGATCAGCTGTGAGTCCCAGAGTGATTGCAGGCGCCGGCATATCGGCCCGATCGAAAACCGGAACTGCTCGATCGCGACGACCGGACGGATGCCCGCGACGGAGTTTATCACCAGTACTTCGCTGCACTCGCCGAGAGCGTCGTACGGGACTGCTTCCTCCTGGACCAGCGCAGGCTCGAGTCGGCGCAACCAGTTCAGTCCGACCCCGGCGACCGCCGGCGCGGGGTGAACGAGCAGGCGATCCCCGCGCAGCAGCAGCAGGTTGGAGCTGATGGTCTCGACCATGTGGCCCTGCGGGTCCAGCAGGACGGCCTCGTCATGGCCGGAGTCGGCGCATTCGCGGGCGGCCCGGACCTGCAGCAGGCGATTGCCGTGCTTGTGGCCCTGGCCCGGGGCATCGACTGGCATCGGGTACGAACTTCGCCGCAGGCGCAGGCCCGAGGCGCGCTGGGTTTCAACGCGCAGCGGCCATTCGCGCAGACAGACCACGCGGCGCGGCGACGGCGACTCGGCCGGCCAGTAGCCACTGCCGCCGCTACCGGCGCTCAGCGTCAGGCGCAAGACATGGCGGCC
>SL_3KL_010_SEDDRAFT_10000301_pt1 | contig 38059 bp, 39 predicted proteins | sample SodLakKL_010_SED_2_FD_10381 | JGI IMG/M metagenome (IMG submission 10381) | reverse complement strand
CGAGTCGAGCCGCCTGCTTTCTTGTGAGCCATGAGTCTTAGCCTTCGATTCCGGTGATTTTCAGTTCAGTATAGTACTGACGGTGCCCCATCTGCTTCATGGAGTGTTTGCGGCGACGGAACTTGATGATGCGTACCTTCTCGCCACGCCCGTGATCGACCACTTCGGCCATCACCTTGCCGCCATCGACCGTGGGGGTGCCGATGCGAACATCATCGCCTTCACCGACCATCAGGACCTGGTCGAGTTCAACCGTCGAGCCTTTTTCGGCATCGAGCTTTTCGACCCGGACGACATCGCCTTCCGAGGCCCGGTACTGTTTGCCGCCGGTGGAAAATACCGCGTACATGAGTTGCTCCAGAAAAGTGCTTCAGCAAAGAGCGAGAATTCTACCGGAGCACGCTCGTCCAGTCAATGCCAACCGCACCCGGATTTTCGGGTGCGGTTGGCGCTTTTGCCGCATTGATGTCTAGAGATCATCCGGACGGCCCGCGTCAGGCAACGAGTAATCGCAAACCCCCTCGGGGAAGATCTGATGCAGCAGGTCGATCTGCTCCGAGGTGAAATCCTGGTCTCCGTAGGTGCCTTCGGCCAGCGCGGCATCAACCGACTTGAGCTGGCACTTGAACACATCCCCGGTAATCGGACCGCCAGCCTCGATTCGCGAGGTGGTAAACGTCGGAAATGCCTGCGTGCACGGTCCGGCCGATTCATCATCGAGAATGCCGCTCCAGACATCATCGCCGGCGGCAATCACATTGCCGACCTCATCGAAGCAGGCATCAACAGCCTCATAGGGACGGTTCTCTACGATGCCACCCTCGGGATTGTCCATGATATTGAGCATCCACTCATCAATCACCTCCAGGGCCAGCAAGGTCATATTCCACTCGCCGATCTGGAACGGCGGCTGATCGCCGATGCCGGAGAACCAGACCAGATGATGATCGGCCTGGCCCATCTCATTGAGAATGCGTTGACGGGCGGCAAAGGACTGATGCGAGTTGTGCATGTCGAGAATCGGCTCCAGCCAGTCGCGAATGTCGAGCACGGGAATATCGATCTGCCCGCGGAAAATCATGCCGCTTTCATAGAGGGCGGCAATTGCATCAAGGTTGCCCTCATGTCGGGGCGCGGGGGTGGCGCCATCGCTGAGCATCATGTTGCGCCGGCTCCAGGGATCGAAATTGTCCGGCGTCGGATCGCCGAGGAACGGAAATCCTTCCTGGACGGCCTCGGCCGATGGCTTCCAGCCACCTGCATGCCAGTTGAGATGGATAAACTGCTCGGCATCGATGATGCCGTCCACAAAGGCCCGCAACCCGTACTGAACGCCAACATTGTCGACCGCGCGACGGGCAAACCCGTCCTCTCCGATCCCGTAGATATTGCGAAGGTCATCCATGTGGGTCCACTCGATCTCGAAGATGTCCGAAAGTGGCTCCCAGTGTTCGGCGTGCCGGGCCTGGCCGAAGTTGGGATTGAGCGCCAGCGGCGACAGGCCGCGCCAGGCCGGCACGCACTCGGTCATGCCGGGCGCCGCGCCCAGCCCGAAGGCCAGCTGCGGTTCCTCGAAGGGGTTGCCCAGCAAGTCCGTGGCATTGAAACCGACCAGCCAGCTGCGATTTGTGGTGGTCTGCCAGAACGGATTCATTCCGTCGGTCACATCCATGTAGTGCTCAAGCAGCTCACAATCACCGACGTGAATGGTCTGAGTGACCATGTCGGGATAGGAACGCTGCGGAATGGCGGCATCGATCAGGCCGGGGTGGTTCTGGCCATAGACATACTGCTGAATCCCGCCGCCAGACCCACCCAGGCCGACGGTATAAAGGGGTGCGCCATAACGCTTGACGAAATGCTCCTTGGTCATCAGGGCGGTTTCGCCGCCGACCTGCAGGTTGTAGTGCTCCCCGGTCCGATTTCCGGTCGAATAGGCGACTGCATGGCCCAGACCCAGGGCGTCAGCGTTGAGCGCATTGCCCTGCGACCAGCGTCCCTGGGTATGACCGATTCCCACACCGCCCTGGAACTGATAAAGCAGACGACCATTCCAGTGACTGGTGTCCCAGTGTGGGTCTTCACTGCCGATACTGGCCGGGTCAACCAGCATGGCGTAGCTGTAGAGGAAGCGATTGATGGTGCCGCGCTCGACTCGCACCACAAAATCCACCTCATCGCCTTCGAGGGTCACCGTGGTCGCCAGATCCTCGGGCCACTCGCCATTGTCCGGCCAATCCGCCCAGCTTCCTTCGCTGGTGCGATAGTGATAAGTCACGAAGGAATCAATCGAGCAATTGGTGCTGTAACCCATCACCTCACCCTGTTCGTCATAGACGCTGAAACCAGGTGGTGTTGAGCTGTCGATATGCGGCTGAATGCCGAATTCGGCCTGAACCGAGCAGACAAAAGGCTGCTGCTGGGGCCCTGAGAACATCGGCCCGGTGATTGGATGATTGACCAGCGTGACCGCGCCGCCATTTTCAAGGAAGAATCGACCTTCGTGAAATCGGAAATGCCATACGCGCAGACTGTTTTCTCCCATCTCCAGACCATCAATCAGCCCCTCGACCCGATCGCCCTGACGGCTCAGACCCGAAATCACCAGGTCTCCATTGAGCAACAGCAGACTGTTGAGATGACCTGCAGGCAAATCAATGGCCACACGCACATCGCCGCCACTGACCTGGTCCGGCTCACTGGACAGGACGCGGATGGTGCCGGATTCCTCGGCCACTGCCGGCAGGAACAAGCTCGCCGCAAGCAACCCGAACGTCAGCGTCGATGCAATTCGGCCCCAGGGCCTTGTGGTTCTTGTCGTCATGATGATGATCCTCTTTTTAGTTGGCGTTCCCCGAACGAGTTCATGCGCAGACGGCTGTCACCGGCATGGGGGCTTGAACTCGAAACTGAGAAAATACAGCGATTGATGGAGCGGGGTCAAATCAGGGTCGAAAACCCCGATTGCTTTGCACCACCTTCACGCGCCGGACTATAGTAGGAGGCTTGACCTGAAACCGGCCATCGGAATGAAAGCCATCTCCATCCGCGGCGCTCGCACCCACAATCTCAAGAACATCGACCTGGAATTGCCGCGCGACCAACTGATCGTGTTAACCGGTTTGTCGGGGTCGGGCAAGTCCTCGCTGGCCTTCGACACCATTTACGCCGAGGGTCAGCGGCGCTACGTGGAGTCGCTGTCGGCATATGCTCGCCAGTTCCTGTCGATGATGGAAAAACCGGATGTCGATCATATCGAGGGACTGTCTCCTGCCATTTCCATCGAGCAGAAAGCCGCCAGCCACAACCCTCGCTCGACAGTTGGCACGGTCACCGAGATCCATGACTATTTGCGCCTGATGTTTGCCCGTATCGGCACGCCGCGCTGCCCGGATCATGATGAGGCGCTGGATGCCCAGACGGTTTCGCAAATGGTCGATACCGTGCTTTCACAGCCGACCGGCAGCAAATGGATGCTGCTGGCGCCGATCGTTCGCAATCGAAAGGGCGAGCATGTGCAACTGCTCGAGGACCTGCGCGCCCAGGGCTTCGTGCGGGCCCGGGTCAACGGACGGGTCATCGACCTGGATGACGAATTCCCCAAACTGGAATTGCGCAAGAAACATTCCATCGAGGCGGTCGTCGACCGCTTTCGAATACGTCGGGATGCGGCTGCCGATGATGAAACCGGCCTGGCCCAGCGTCTGGCCGAGAGTTTTGAAACTGCCCTGAGACTGGCCGACGGGGTGGCGATCGCCGCGCCCATGCCGGGCAATGACGAAGAGCTGCCCTCCGAGATCCTGTTCTCTTCGCGCTTTGCCTGCCCGGTATGCGATTACAGTCTGTCCGAACTCGAACCCCGGATGTTCTCGTTCAACAACCCCAACGGCGCCTGCGAAGCCTGCGACGGGCTGGGTGTGACCCGCTTTTTCGATCCCGATCGGGTCGTGGCCAATCGTGAACTGTCACTGGCCGGGGGTGCGATTCGCGGGTGGGACCGCCGCAACGCCTATTATTTTCAACTCATCCAGTCACTGGCCCGGCATTTCGATTTCGATATCGAGACCCCGTTCGGCGAACTGCCGGAAAATATTCGCAAGGTGGTTCTGCACGGCAGTGGTGATGAAAAGATCGCCTTTCGCTACCTGTCCGATCGTGGCAGCCAGACGCGCAAGCATCCTTTCGTCGGCATTATCCCCAACCTCGAAAAGCGCTACCGCGAAACCGATTCACGCATCGTGCGCGAGGAGCTCTCGCGCTACATCTCCGCCCAGCCCTGCCCGAGCTGCAAGGGCCAGCGTCTCAACCGCGCCGCCCGGCATGTAACCATCTCCGGTCACAACCTGCCGACCATTTCGGGATGGTCGGTCGAGCGTTGCCTGGCATTTTTTCGCGGACTCAAGCTGGAGGGCTGGCGAGGTGAAATCGCCGACAAGATTCTCAAGGAGGTTCGCGAGCGTCTGCATTTCCTGGTCAATGTCGGCCTGGACTACCTGACCCTGGACCGCCAGGCCGACACACTGTCAGGCGGCGAGGCCCAGCGTATTCGCCTGGCCAGCCAGATCGGCGCCGGCCTGGTTGGTGTCATGTACGTACTCGACGAGCCCTCGATCGGCCTGCATCAACGTGACAATTCGCGCCTGCTCGAGACGCTGACCCGGCTGCGCGATCTGGGCAATACGGTGATCGTGGTCGAACACGACGAAGATGCCATCCGCACCGCCGATCATGTGGTCGATATCGGCCCGGGACCCGGTGTTCACGGCGGCCGGATCGTGTTTTCCGGTTCGCCTGCCGAGCTGGTCAAATGCACCGATTCCCTGACCGGTGATTACCTGGCCGGCCGACAGGCCATTGCCATACCCGACAAGCGTCACAAGCCGGATCGCAAGCGCATCTTCAGGCTCAATGGTGCGACCGGCAACAACCTGCGCGAAGTCGATCTTGAGTTGCCGGCCGGTCTGTTCATTTCAGTCACCGGCGTGTCCGGCTCCGGCAAATCTACCCTGATCAACGACACGCTCTATCACTTGCTCGGGCGGGAGTTGAACAATGCCTCACTCAATCCGGCCCCGTTCTCGGAATTTTCCGGTCTCGACCTGTTCGACAAGGTCGTCGACATCGACCAGAGTCCGATCGGGCGCACGCCACGCTCCAACCCGGCCACCTACACCGGCCTGTTCACGCCCATCCGGGAACTCTTTGCCGGCACCCAGGAAGCGCGCGCCCGTGGTTACAAGCCGGGCCGCTTTTCCTTCAATGTCAAGGGCGGGCGCTGCGAGGCCTGCCAGGGCGATGGTCTGATCCGGGTCGAGATGCACTTTCTGCCCGATATTTTCGTGCCCTGCGACCTTTGCGGGGGCAAGCGCTACAACCGCGAAACCCTGTCGGTCACCTACAAGGGCAAGAATATCCACGAAGTACTGGACATGACCGTCGAGGACGCGCTGGAATTCTTCGAGCCGGTCCCGACCGTGGCCCGAAAACTGCAGACCATGATGGATGTGGGCTTGAGCTACATTCAACTCGGCCAGAGTGCCATAACCCTGTCCGGCGGCGAGGCGCAACGCATCAAGTTGTCTCGCGAACTGTCGAAACGCGACACCGGCAACACCCTGTATATCCTGGATGAACCCACCACGGGCTTGCACTTTGAGGACATCAAGCACCTGCTCGAGGTTCTGCATCGACTGCGAGACCATGGCAACACCGTGGTCGTCATCGAACACAACCTGGATGTCATCAAGACCGCCGACTGGGTCATCGACTTAGGCCCCGAAGGCGGCGAAGGCGGCGGCCGGATCATCGCCCAGGGCAGCCCCGAGGACGTGGCCAGGACGCCGGGTTCATGGACAGGGGAGTATCTGGCGCCGATGTTGAATGTGCGGCGCAAGCGGAAGAGGACGGCGTGAGAACGGTTTACGGGAAAGGATCAAGGAACAAGGTTCAAGGTTCAAGGTTCAAGGTTTAAGGTTTAAGGTTTAAGGTTTAAGGACTCAGGGGTAAGTCTGCAGATTCGGGGGCGTTGCCGATTCCGAGCTACTGACCACTTCACCTCTTCACCTTTTCACCACCGACTTCCGACCTCCGACCTCCGACCTCCGACCTCCGACCTCCGACTTCCGACCCCTGACCTCCCTCTTCCCTCTATTCCTCTCCCCTTCTTCCCCCATACCGCGACACGTACCACTGCAGCGCCACCCAGTCATACAGGAAATGCACCAGGATCGGGACCAGCAGGTTGCCGGTCCACTGGTAGAGCAGGCCCAGGTAGAGTCCGATGATGGTGGTGACGATGAAATAGCTGCGGGTCATGGCGTGGGCCAGGCCGAAGAGCAAAGATGCAATGACCAGCCCGCCCCAGGGGCCGATCAGGTTTTCCAGGCCGGCCTGGATGACGCCGCGAAACAGCAGCTCCTCGCCGATGCCTGCTGCCAGCGCCACCAGCATGATGCCGCCTCTGGATGCGCCACGAAACAGCGGCACGACCTTGTGACGAACAAATTCCTGCAGGTCCCGGGCCCAGCCGCTGTGGGCCTTGTCGAACACCCATAATCCCAGAAGCAGCGGCAACGTCGCAAGCATTCCGGCCGACCAGCCATCCAGACCGAAATCCAGGTCCAGCCAGGGGGACAGACCGAACAGCAGGGCCAACCCGATTGCAAGCACGCCCAAACCCGCTTCAAAGGCGACAATGAACCCCAAAGCCGGAGTCGGCGGACTACCTTGATCAGAGCCTGACCGCCTCATGGGTGATTTTCGATATGATGGCGGTCAATCTGTATTCCGGCACTGATCCTCATGTCCGAGTTTCGCATCAAAATGTCTGTCCGCTGGGGTGATCTGGATGCCTTCAACCATGTCAGCAATGTCACCTATTTGCGCTATCTTGAGGAGTGCCGAGCCCGGTGGATGAATTCCGTGCCCAGTCACTGGCAGGATGGCGAAATCGGCCCGGTGGTGGCCAACATGAACATCAATTATCGTCGCCCCATCATCTGGCCGGCTGAAATCGAGATTCGAACGCAACCCCTGTCTCCGGGACGCTCGAGCATCAAGCTTGAACATGAAATTCGGGCGCCATCCGGACAAGACGACAAGCCGGGAGAATTATACGCCGACGCAACCACCACCCTGGTCTGGATTGACAAGAAAACCGGTGAGTCAGTGCCCCTGCCGACCAGCATTCGCGGTTTGGCCAATACCGATTAGATCATTCGATGTAGTTCAGCCCCATGCGCGACACCCCTTGATCCAGCGGCTTGATCCAGCGAACCTCGGCCAACACAATTCCCAGCCTGGCCACTTTCACCAGGCAGCGATCACCTTCAGTGATGAGGTCGTGGAGCTGGCGATCAAGAACGACCAGCCCGCAACCGGCGCGTGATTCCTCCATGACCAGCCCGGCAATTTCCGGCATGAACTCGTCTTCATCGACCATCACATCGGTACACTGAATCAGGCCGACCTCCCACTCATCGGGCGGAAAGCGAAGGTAGCTTCGCTGCTCTTTGTGCTGTTCGGTCATGCTGGCAACCTCCGGGACACCCGTCCTTTGGGTGGATTTCCGACAAGCATATAAGTTTTTGCCGCGTCAGGCAATTTGACCGGAAAGCCTCAACGTGATTTCCCAAGTCTTTCGACCAGGACTTTCAAGGTCGCCTGGGTTGACTCGGCAAACCAACCGCTGACAAAGGAATCGATGTCCAGCGCATCGGGATCGGAGAACATGTCGGCGAGATCTGCCCGGCACAGTCGCCGCGTTTCGGCCATGGCCTGTGCCGGCAGGGCCAGGTGAGTCCGGCACCATTCCACGCAATGCTCAATGAGTTGATCGGAGGCAACGATTTCGTCGATCAGTCCCACCTTGAGCGCATCGCTGACCGGGATCATCTGGCCGGCCACCAGGTGACGCTCGGCGCGGTAGGGGCCGATCAGGCGGGCCAGCGCCTGGTGGATGACTGGCGGCACTACCAGACCTACCTGGACTTCGTTCAGTCCCATGCGGAAATCACCATCGGCCTGAATGCGGTAATCGGCGAACAAGGCAATGACCGTGCCACCGGCCGGACTGTGGCCTGTCAGGGCAGTAACCACCGGAATATCGCTGCGTGCGATTCGTTCCAGCAGTCTGAAAAAGGATCCCCAGAATGCCTTCATGCCCTGTTGGTCCAGTTGCAGCAATTCCGGCACATCCAGGCCGGCGGAAAACATGCCCGGGCTGCCCGATATAATCAGGGCTCGGGCATTGCCATCCGCCGCTTCACCAATGGCCTGGCTCAGGTGCTCGACCATGGCCGGGTTGAGCGCGTTGACCGGTGGTCGGCTCAGGCGCAGCTCGAGGATGTCATCGGCATGCGAAATTTGTTCAATCATGGTCCGTCTCGGTTGAATCGCCAGGTTGGCAAGATTACACCATGGCATGCCGGGCTTGTGACAGAATGCGAGTGCCACTAAGACGAGGACTGTTCATGAAACGAAGGCTGGCCCGACTGTCAAGCGCTGTTGTAATGGCGACTCTGCTTGCCATGGCATCGCAATCGGCAATCGCCGGAAAACTGCAGATCGATGACCCCTGGACCCCCGAAGCACCACCGGGCAGAATGATGGCTGGCTTCATGACCTTGACCAATCATGGTGATGTGTCGATCGAGCTGGTCGATGCGCAAAGTCCGTTGTTCGAGCGCGTCGAGATTCACACCATGATCATGGACGATGGCGTGATGCGCATGAGGAGGCTCGAACAGTTGACCATCGAACCCGGCCAGTCGGTCGCTCTGGAACCGGGCGGCAAGCACCTGATGTTGATGCGTCCGCGTGAATCCCTTGCCGAGGGTGACGAAATCCCCATCACCTTGATCGACTCCAATGAAGACCGGCATGAATTGATCTCGACGGTGCGCCCGCGAGCGACCCGATAGCCAGGAACTCGATCAATCCGAACGGGTTGCATCCACCATTGAACCTGCGGCCAGGTGTCCATCCTGAAGTATGATGAATCCCTGATTTCGGGATCATCAGGCATGTTCGAGACAGAACCCGCAACCACCGCATTGCTATTGACCGCTGCCGGTCTGCTGCTGGTGCTCAGTGTGTTGTTCAGTCGACCCTCCGAGCGCATCGGCATACCGGTGGTGCTTGTATTCCTGCTGATCGGGCTTCTGGTTGGATCGCGCCTGCCGGAACATTTCGTCGATTTCGACATGGCCTTTCGGATCGGCACGGTCGGTCTGGTGCTGATCCTTTTCGATGGCGGCCTGAATACCCCGTTCCGGCAAGTGCGCCAATACCTGGCCCCGGCCTCCTTGCTGGCCACTGTGGGCGTAGCGGGAACCGCGCTGCTGGTCGCCGTTGCTGCCTGGTTGCTCGGGCTGGGCTGGATGGAAGCCCTGTTGCTGGGCGCCATCGTCTCATCGACCGATGCTGCAGCGGTATTTTCCTCGTTGCGCGGTTCCGGCGTGCAACTGCGGCGGCGGGTGGGTGCGACCCTGGAGCTGGAGTCCGGGCTCAACGATCCCATGGCCGTGATTCTGACCCTGACGCTGACCACCCAGCTGCTCGGGACCGAAACCTTTGCCGTGTGGCCTTTCCTGGGCGATGTCGCCCTGCAACTGGCCATCGGGCTGGTTGCGGGCCTGGCCATCGGTTGGCTGGGCACCCAATTGCTGGCCAGAATCCGGGTACCGGCAGCCGGGCTTTATCCAGCCCTGACCCTGGCGCTGGCATTGCTGGCCTTCGGTATGCCGACGCTGTTCATGGGTTCCGGTTTTCTGGCCGTCTATATCGCCGCCCTGATGCTGGGCAACCAGCGCCTGCCCTACCGGTCGGGCATTCTTCGCGTCCATGACGCCATGGCCTGGCTGGCCCAGATCTCGATGTTCCTGGTGCTGGGCCTGCTGGCGGTTCCCGAGTTGCTGGCGCGCTCCGGGGTGCAGGGTCTGATCCTGGCCCTGGTGCTGGCCCTGGTCGCCCGTCCACTGATGGTGCTGCTGTGCTTGTTGCCGTTTCGCTACAAGGCCCCCGAATCGGGGTTCATTTCCTGGGTGGGGCTGCGCGGAGCAGTGCCCATTCTGCTGGCCACCTACCCGGTTCTGGCCGGCGTGGACGGCGCCTACCAGCTATTCCACCTTGTGTTCTTCGTGGTTGTTGTCAATGCGCTGATTCCCGGCGCAACCATCCGCTGGGCGGTGCGCCTGTTCAAGGTCGAACGGGCCGGCCTGGAACGTCCCAGTCCGGTACTGGAAATAAATGCCATCGAAACGCTTCCGGTGCAGATCATCTCCTTCCGACTCGAACCGGCGGCCCTGGCCACGGGCAACCGGGCCGGCGTCTTGCCATTACCCGAAGGCGCCGACATCCTGCTCCTGGTCCGCGGTAATCAGGCCTTGCCGGTCAATCAGGATACGGTGTTGCAAGCCAATGACCATGTGCACGTCATGGTTCGACCGGACGACAAACGTGCGGTCGAATTGCTGTTCGGGCTGCGCGAGGAGGATTAAGCCCGGCTCGCCAGGTCCTTGAGGATGGCGGCTGTCGCGCCCCAGACCGTGCGAATACCCGAATACATGGAAATCATTTCGTGACGATGCGCACCGCGCGTCACGACATGGCGGCGATAACTGCCGGCATCGAGCACCTGGTCCAGCGGCAAGCTGAAAATCTCGCGAACCTCCTGATCACATGGCTGGAGTCGAACCGGAACAGCAATCATGGCCACGATTGGAATGACCCGCCAGGCGCTGATGGTGTCGAAACCATCAAGCAATCCCAGCAGTTCGGCCTGGTCTCGGTCGATGCCGATTTCCTCTTCAGCCTCGCGCAGGGCGGTCTCTATCGGATAGTTCTCGTCGCCGGTGCGCCCTCCCCCGGGCAACGCCACCTGTCCGGCATGGCTACTCATGCCAGCACTGCGAACAGTCAGAATGACGCTTGGCGCCGGCTCAAGAAGAATCGGAATCAGGACGGCCGCCTGACGAGGCCGCCAAGACCCGCCCGGCGGCCGATATCCGTGGACCGGCAAGGATGCCGATCGCGTGGCAAGCGGATTCAAGTTTTTTGACAGACCGCGTAGGCGCCGGGCTGCATCAGTCATCGTCAAACAGTTTCTGACCCCGCTCCGGCAGCGCCGCCATGATCCGGCGGCGCTTGTGCGCATCGAAACTCAACCAGCCGGCGATTTCATCGGCTGTCCGGAAACAGCCGATGCACAATCCTTCCGGCCCCAGCGTGCAGGTTCCGATACAGGGCGACTCCACGGCAATCAATGGTGTTGCCGATTCACCCATGGTCAGTTGCCGGGTGCCTGCACTTCGCCTTCGAAGTCCTCGGGCTCGCCGATCTTGACCAGTCGGATGTCGAACTGCAGGGCTTCGTTGGGACCAATCATCGGCGGATCGCCACGCACGCCAAACGCCAACTCGGGCGGCAGGAACACCTGCCACATGGCGCCCTCGCGCATCAAGGGCAGTACTTCCTGCCAGCCTTCGATCACAGAGTTGACCTGGAACACGGCCGGAATGCCGCGACGAAATGAGCTGTCGAATTCACGACCGTCAATCTTGGATCCGCGGTAGTGGACCGTAACCGTGTCCTCGAGGCTGGGACGTGAGCCCTCGCCTTCTTCGATGATTCGGTACTGAACACCGCTGGGCAGGGAAACGACACCGGTCTTGCCCTCATTCTCCGCCATGAAGGAATCTGCACGCGCCTGGTTTTCCTCGGCCAATTGCTGGAAGGCCTCCATGCGCTCCTGGCGAACCTTTTCCTGCAGCTCCATCATCAACTGGCGCATCTCGGCAACGTCAAGGCGCGGTTCACGCTCCCCATAGGCGTCACGAACGGCTTCGAAAACCGACTCCAGATCGATTTCGATGTCGTAGCTGCGCAACTCGGTGCCGAACTCATAGCCGATCGAGTATCCCAGCTTGCCGCGCTCTGATTCCAGATCCTGCGCCTGAACCGACACCATCATCACCGTGCACATTGCCACGGCAAGAACTAGCTTTTGCATGTTGCCTCCATGAGTGGGAGAAGAAAAATCACGAGATTGACAAAAAGACCTTTCATTCTACCTGACTGATGCTCCATTGACCAATGACACGTCTGATCGGCTCTTCATGGAGTGGTCAGGGACAAATCATGGACATTCTCTCTATCCATGTGGTTCCCGTGCTTCATGTGCCTGGAGACCAAGCGTGGCGACCCTGATCTGTTATTTTCCACCCCAATAGTGTTATTAATTAATAGTAAAGTGGTCCCTAAGTCATATAAACTATTGATTTATATATTTCTTCAATTCTGGCACGCTGATTGCATTACTAATGGCGGAGATTATTTGACACCCGACAGCCAACAGGAGAAACACCTCATGGGAATTTTTTCACGCATGGGCGACATCATCAACGCCAACCTCAATTCCGCACTGGAGAAGGCCGAAGATCCGGAAAAGATGATTCGGCTGATGATCCAGGAAATGGAAGACACGCTGGTTGAAGTGCGCTCGGCAACCGCCAAGTGCATCGCCGAGAAGAAGGAGCGCGGCCGCCTGCTGTCACGCCTGAAGGAGCAACAGGCCGACTGGGCTCGCAAGGCCGAGATGGCAATCGACAAGGATCGCGAAGATCTGGCCCGCGCGGCGCTGGCCGAGAAGACCGCACTGGGTGATCGCATCAAGTACCTGCAGGAAGAGCTGGATCAGTACGAGGAGCAACTGGCCAAGTATGACGATGATATTGCCAAGCTGCAGGCCAAGCTGACTGATGCACGCAATCGCCAGCGCGCCCTGGTCATGCGTCACCGCTCGGCCACTCACCAGCTGAAAACCCGGCGCCACATTCACAATGACAAGATCGATCAGATGCTGCAGCGCTTCGACAGCGCAGAACAGCGCATCGATCATATCGAGTCCGAAGCCGAGGCCCTGGACATGGGGCGCAAGGGCGAAAGCCTGGAGTCGGAGTTTCGCAAGCTCGAGCGCGATGAGCGCGTCGAGAGCGAGCTGGAAGAGCTGAAGTCAAAGAAGAAGGCCAAGTGACATGGACCTGCTGTTATCAAGCGCCATTGTTCCGGGGGTGAACAACGCCCTCGGCATGCTTTTCGCACTGCTGGTCATCTTCCTGGCGATTGTCGCACCGATCTGGCTGGTCCTGCATTACGCCACCCGCAATTCGGCCAACCGCAGAATCAGCAGCAAGGACGAAGCGCTGCTTGAAGACCTCAATGAAAGCGCCCGGAAGATGGAAGACCGCATTCACACGCTGGAGCGCATCCTGGATGCCGACCACCCCGAATGGAGGAAACGGACATGAACAATTCACACGTCTCGCCCAACCGGAACCGGCTCTATCGAGACAAGGACCGCGCCTTGATCGGCGGGGTGTGCGCCGGAATCGCCGAGTGGATGGGTCTGAATCTGACCGCGCTGCGAGTCATTGTCGTGGTTCTGGCCATTCCGTTTACGCCGGTGGTGCTCATCACTTATCTGGCACTGTGGATTCTGATTCAGAAACGACCCCGCAATCTCTACCGCGACGATCAGGAGGCGCAGTTCTGGCAGGAAGTGCGACGCTCACCAAGCGACAGTGTCGGTGGTCTGAACCGGCGTTTTCGCGAGCTCGACGATCGCCTGCAGCGAATGGAACGCTGGCTGACTTCCAGTGAATATCGCATTGATCGGGAACTGCGGGACTGATCAGGGCATCGACTACGGGAGCGTTGCATGCCATTGTCACTTGTTCTTGTCGCATTGCTGGTCATGATCCCGGCCGGACTGGCCGGGATCTGGTTGGGGCTGAAGGACCTGCTTTCCGAAGGCGAGCAGCTGCTCGGCGCCGCCGCCGAGGTCTGGCCGCTACTCGTCAATGCACTGGCCTGGTGTCAGCCGGTACTGTGGCTGACTGGCGGCATGCTCATCCTGGTCCTGGCAGCCACCCTGGTCGCTACTCGTCTAAAATAAGGGCCCTGACCTTCACCGTATCAGGACAAGCCCATGTCATTCGAAAACCTCGCCGTGGTCACCCGCGGCGGCATTCATACCATTACCGTCAAGCGCCCGGCCAAGCTCAACGCCCTCAATGGCCAGACATTGCAGGAACTGTACGCGGCCATCATTGATGCCAGCGGCGATGACAAGGTGCGCGTGATCGTGCTGACCGGCGCCGGTGACAAGGCCTTCGTGGCCGGCGCGGATATCGGCGAAATCCAGCAGCAAAGTCCGACTGAAGCACGCAGCTTTTCGGCTTTCGGCCAGAATCTGATGAGCATGATTCAGGGCCTGGACAAGCCGGTAATTGCCGCAATCAATGGTTTTGCCCTCGGTGGCGGCATGGAACTGGCGCTGGCCTGCCACTTGCGCATCGCCAGCGACAATGCCCGCCTGGGACTGCCGGAAATCAAGCTCGGCATCATGCCGGGGTTTGGCGGCACCCAGCGCCTGGTTCGCCTGGTGGGAAGCACCCGCGCACTGGAGTTGTGCCTGAGCGGCGAACCCATTACTGCCGAGCGCGCCGAACAACTGGGACTGGTCAATCGCGTGGTGGCCCCCGACCAGCTCGAACAAGCCGTCAAGGACATGGCAAAGCCGCTGGTCAAGGCCGCACCCGAAGCGGTGCGCGGCATCCTGCAGGCCGTCCTGCAAGGCGGCGAGATCAACCTGGAAGCTGGCCTGTCACTGGAGACCGCCCGCTTTGCCCTGTGCTGCGCCACCGAGGACATGCAGGAAGGCACCAGCGCGTTTCTTGAGAAACGCAGTCCCAAATTCAAAGGTCGATAGCAACAAGGGACTGCCACCAGCTAGTGTGGAAAGTCCGAGGCGAACCCCGGGAATGCTCTAAGTGCGAAGTTTGGAGAGGCATCGGGTGGCATCCGACCGATCACGGCCTGACCAGGTGATCGGCTGAGTCGATACTTTGCTGCATGATGGCCTTGGGGTCGGTCGGGTCTGCGAGTCACTTCTTGCAAGCGGATTCGCTTCGATCTGGCAATCGGTAGCTTCCATGACCCGGGTAAAGCCTGGTGCACTCCGCCGCCACCCGGTCAGGCCATGATCGGTCAGATACCACCCGCTGCGACAGGTAGGAGGAGGTTGAAAGCCTGATGGTGGCCGAATCCGTACTCCCGTATCAATCTACTCCCACCCGACAAGCGACGAGTGGGCTTGACCGGGGCCGGGCTCAAGGTGACGGAAGCGGCCAAAGCCTTTCCGTACATGGAGCGCCCGAAAAGCCTGCTATAGGCAAACCCCTAGCCATTGGAACAACCGAAAATCTGTCGGCACCAGAACGCCACTAAAATCTAATCATCGATCCGGCCGTTCACCTCGAGCCCGGCACCGGGCAAGGCCACTCGTCGCCTCGCCACCATAAACTCATTCTTAAGCCGTCGAGCCCTTGCCATAAGTTCAATTCGTTGTACTTTCGGTGGTTCCCGAGATTTTTCCAACGTCGTGTCGATTAGTAAGCCGCCTCGGGCGCGAGTTCGCCGGCTTCTATACGGACATCCAGGCGGTTTTCCGGTGGGGGTAGCGGGCAGGTGGAGTACTCGGTGAAGGCGCAGGGCGGGTTGTAGGCGCGGTTGAAGTCCAGTACCACGGTGCCGTCTTCTGGCAGGTCACTGTACAGGAATCGGCCCAGACCATAGGTCTCATCGCCCGAGGTGCGATCGGCCAGGATGAAAAATAACTGGTCGGTGCTTTCGACCGCTTCCAGACCGAATGTCCGGCCTTCGAATTCGAATTCGGCCCAGCCGGGATTGGGCTCCTCGACCAGTTCGCCGAGCACATTGGCGATCAGCAAGGTCCTGTCGGGTGGATGTTCATGCCAGCGCGCCTCGATGCGCCAATCCGGATTGAATGGATAATATTCCAGCCCGGGGAAATCGACGCGCGTGGGCGCCTGGCTGTCACGCACTCTCAAGACCGGTCGGCCACCGCGATCGAGCAACTGGAGCTGAACGGATTCGGCCTCGATCAGCGTCGGACCATCCTCGCCATCGACCTGCATTTCGATGCTTTCAAAGCGCTGACCGTTGACCCGAACATCACTGCCCGGCGCCGAATCGAACCACACCTGGTTGTCGACCACGGTCATCTCACCCCAGTGATCCGGACCGGCCGGCACCACCAGGTCGTTGCCCGGCGCGCTGCCCAGTTGCCAATGACCGGACTCGAGAAACTCCAGGCCGACCAGACTCAGCCAGCCATGGGGCTCGGTCAGGCGGGCCAGCCGGCGTTCGCGCCACTCCAGTGTTTCGAGCTCATGCGTGCCGAGCTCCAGTTCGGGGTCGCGTGGATCACCCGGCACACCGCAAGCAGTCACCCCGACAACGACAACGAGAATCGTCAGCGGATTACGCACGGCCATAGATGTCCTCAAGGCGTTCGATATCATCCTCGCCGAAATAACTTCCGGTCTGCACCTCGATGATATGGACATCCTCCTTGCCGTGATTTTCCAGGCGATGCAGGCTGCCGGCCGGAATCTGCACGGTTTCGTTGGCGCCGAGCTCGAACTCATCATCGCCCACCCGCACCGTCGCGGTTCCCGAGACCACCGTCCAGTGCTCGCTGCGGTGCTTGTGGCGTTGCAACGACAACACACCACCGGGTCGGACCACCAATCGCTTGACCTTGCAGTCATCGGCATCCTCGAACACCGTATAGCTGCCCCAGGGCCGGTGGACGGTGTTGTGAAACACCGCCGACTGGTGATCCTGCTTGATCAGCTCGTCGACCACGGCCTTGACCTCCTGGGCCCGGTCACGATCGGCGACCAGAACGGCATCACCGGTATCAACAATCAACAGGTTATCCACACCCACCGCTGCGATCAGACGATTTTCGCCCTGGATGAAGGTATTGCGCGCATCGACCAGCACACCTTCTCCCTGAACCCGGTTGCCGAGGGTGTCGGTGTCGTAAAGATCACTGATCGCCTGCCAGGATCCGATATCACTCCAGCCACAGGCAACCGGCACTACCGCACGGCGCTCGGCTCGCTCCATGACCGCAAAATCGATCGATTCCGCGCGAATTTGCGAAAAGCGCTCGGGGTCGAGCTCCAGGGGTTGCTGATCGATCGCCGAGGCGCTCCAGGCATCGCGCACGCCGGTGAGAATATCCGGGGCCAGTGCTTCCAGTGCGGCCAGAATGGCCGAGGCCTGGAAGCAGAACATGCCGCCGTTCCAGAGGTATTGACCGGACTCGAAGTACTTGCGGGCGGTTTCCTGGTCGGGCTTTTCGACAAACGCCTCGATCACCTGTCCCCCGTCGAGATCATCACCGGCGCGAATGTAGCCGTAGCCGGTCTCGGCATGGGTCGGCCTGACCCCCAGGCAAGTCAGCCAGCCCTCACGGGCCAGGTCGTAGGCACTGGTCACGGCCTTCCTGAAAGCCTGTTGATCTCGCACCAGGTGATCGGCGGGAAGCACCAGCAGGCAGGCATCCGGACCATGATGATGTTCGGCCCACATGGCCGCCGCCGCGATCGCCGGTGCGGTGTTGCGGCCTTCCGGCTCGAGCAGAAAATGATGTTTGCCTGGCGCATCCGACTGCTGATACAGATCGCGGGTCAGAAAATAATAGTCGCGTCCGGTCACCGTCAGGGTCACGCCCTCATCGGCAACCGCCGAGGCCCGCTCAATGGTGCTTTCGGCCAGTGTCTGGCCACTGGCCAGGCGCATGAATGGCTTTGGGTGTGCCTTGCGCGAGACCGGCCACAGCCGGGTTCCGGCGCCTCCAGACAGAATGACGGGTATCAGCATATTTCACGATTCCATTGTTCGAGACAGTAATCCAGGGCGGTCTCGACCGGATCAAGCGACTTACCGGTCAATTCACGATACCGGCTGGTATCGAGCACCGACCAGATCGGGCGACGCGCCTTCTGCGGCCATTGATCGGAACGAATCGGCTCGACCGCGACCGGCCGTTCGATCAGACCACGCTCGGCGGCCCGAGTGACCGCCAGTTCGGCAAACTCGTGCCAGCTCATTGCGCCCTGCCCGGCCACATGGACCAATTCGGGCGAAGCCAACCCGGTCAGTACCTGCTTGACCAGCGTCCAGCTCGCCTGGGCCAGGGAACCGGCCCAGGTGGGTGATCCGACCTGGTCGGAAACCACCCTGAGATCCTGTCCGCTGGCGGCACGCCCCAGTATGGCACTGAGAAAATTGCCCGGCAAGGCACTGTAGACCCAGGCGGTGCGCACGACCAGCCCCCGGCAACCACTCAGCATGACCTCGCGCTCGCCGGCCATCTTGCTCAGGCCATACGCGCTTTCCGGAGCCACCGGATCATCTTCCCGCCAGCTACGATCAGGCTGACCGCTGAACACATAATCCGTGGAATAAGTGACCAGGCCGGCATCATTGGCCTGGCACCAACCGGCCAGGGCGGCCGGCAGGTCGCGGTTGAGTTTGAGCGCGGCTTCGGCATGATCCTCGGCATCATCCACGGCGGTCCAGGCAGCCGCGTTGATCACGACCTGTGGCCGGACATGCTTGAGTATCCGGGCCAGGGAGGTCAGATCGGTCAGATCACACGGGTGATCCCCTCCGGCACGTGTGGTGGTGACCAGTTCGACATCATCCGGCGCGCCGGCAACCAGGTGGCGTCCAAGTTGCCCGCCGGCCCCGGTCAGCAGCACCTTCATCGTGGCAGTCGAACCGCCGGAATCTCCGACAGGCGGGGGGCGGCTGCATCCTTGGGCGAAAGATCGGGGTGGTCGATCGGCCAGTCGATTCCAATCTCCGGGTCATTCCAGGCAATCGCGGAATCGGCCTGGGCATCGTAGGCGCGTGTGCACAGGTAGTGAAACGTCGCTTCTTCGCTGAGCACCACAAAGCCGTGAGCAAAGCCTTCCGGAATCCAGAGCTGAGCGTGGTGTTCGGTATTCAGTTCACAGGCCATCCACTGCCGGAAATGGGGCGAATCCGGACGAATATCGACGGCCACATCCAGCACCCGACCGCGCGATACCCAGACCAGCTTGCCTTGCGGAGAAGGCCACTGGTAATGCAACCCGCGCAGCACGCCGCGCACCGAGCGCGAACTGTTGGCCTGGACAAAATCCGGCCCGATGCCATGCTCGCGGTAGCGTTCCTGGCGCCAGGTCTCGAGAAACCAGCCGCGCTCGTCAGCGAACACCTTTGGCTCGATGCGAAGCACTCCTGGCAGCGTGGTGGTCTCGACCTTCATGGCGCCCGCAGGGTACTGGCCACCATGCGAAGATAGTCGCCATAGCCACTTGAAATCAGCGGTTCGGCCAGCCCGAGCAGTTGATCGCGCGTGATCCATCCCTGGCGGAAGGCGATTTCTTCCGGGCAAGCCACCCGCAACCCCTGACGCGACTCAAGCGTTTCGATATAACTGGCTGCCTGCTGCAGCGAGGCGTGGGTGCCGGTATCCAGCCAGGCATAACCTCGGCCCATGGTCTCGACGGTCAAATCGCCGGCCTCGAGATAGCAGCGATTGAGATCGGTGATTTCCAGCTCGCCGCGTGCCGAAGGTTTGAGCGCAGCGGCGAAATCGCAGGCGCGCCCATCGTAGAAATACAGGCCGGTCACTGCATAATTGGATTTCGGCGTCTGCGGCTTCTCCTCCAGCGACAACACGCGCCCGGCCCGGTCGAGCTCGACCACGCCATAGCGTTCCGGATCGGACACCCAGTAACCGAATACGGTGGCGCCGTCTTCACGCGAATTTGCCTGGGCCAGCAATTCACGCATGCCACCGCCGTGGAAGATGTTATCGCCGAGAATCAGGCAGGAAGGCTGGTCGGCGATGAAATCACGACCGATGATGAACGCATCGGCCAGCCCGCGTGGATGCTCCTGTACGGCATATTGAATCTCGATTCCCCACTGGCTGCCATCATCGAGCAGCTTGTGAAACAAGGCTTGCTCGTGCGGGGTGGTGATCAGCAGAATCTCGCGAATGCAGGCCTGCATCAGCGTGCTCAATGGGTAGTAGATCATCGGCTTGTCGTAGACCGGCAGCAGCTGCTTGCTGATCACCTGGGTCAGGGGGTACAGCCGTGTACCGGCACCGCCGGCCAGAATAATGCCGCGCCGGCTCATGCCGAACGTCTCCCACCGCGCCCGACGCCCAACCGCTCGGAACGATAGCGTCCATCGCGAATACGTTGCCACCAGTCGGCATGATCCAGATACCAGTCCACGGTGGCGGCCAGGCCACCGGCAAAATCCACCTCGGGCTTCCAGCCCAGTTCATTGCGAATCCGGGAGGCATTGATTGCATAGCGACGGTCATGGCCGGGCCGGTCCTGGACGAACTCGATCAGCTCGCGACGCGGCCGGTCGGTCGGCCGGCGTTCATCGAGCAGATCACACAGCAGATGCACGACCTCCAGGTTGGTCATTTCGGCATCCCCACCGATGTTGTAAACGCGACCCGGCTGGCCATCGGTCAGCACCCGGAGCAGGGCCTTGCAGTGATCGGTCACGAACAACCAGTCGCGCCGTTGCTGACCGTCTCCGTAAACCGGGAGACGCTCGCCGTGCAATGCGTTGATCAACATCAGCGGGATCAGTTTTTCGGGAAACTGGTAGGGGCCATAGTTGTTCGAGCAGTTGGTGATCATCACCGGCAGGCCGTAGGTGCGATGCCAGGCGCGCGCCAGATGATCGGCGGCGGCCTTGGAGGCGGCATAAGGCGAATTGGGTGCGTAGCGGTGGTTTTCGTCAAACGGCGCGTCGTCGGGTTTCAAGGTACCGTAGACCTCGTCGGTCGACACATGGACGAATCGGAACTCTTCGCCGGCATGGCCCTGCCAGTAGTCCAGGGCAGCATCAAGGAGCACCTGGGTGCCGTTGACATTGGTGCGAATGAAAGCCCCCGGATCGTCAATGGAACGATCCACGTGGCTTTCGGCGGCAAAGTGGACAATAGCGGCCGGCTGGTGCTGCTCAACAAGTCCGCGCACCAGCTCGATATCGCCGATGTCTCCGTGAACGAATTCATGTCGATCGGGATCAAGCCCGGCCAGCGACTCCAGGTTGCCTGCATAGGTCAGCAGGTCCAGGTTGACGACCCGGTGATCGGTGTTGGAAACGACATGGTGGATGAAATTGCTGCCGATAAAACCGGCGCCACCGGTCACTATGAGGGTTGACATGATGATCTATCGGGCCTGGGGACTTGTAGAGGCAATTTCGGGTCGCAAGCCGGAGATTGCAAGGCCGAAGCCCCGACCCACGCCGGAGCTATTGCCAATGAAATTCAGAACGGGATGTCGTCTTCAAGATTCCCACCACCGGATGAGCCCGACGAGTCGGAGCCTCCGGAGTAGTTCCCCGGACGATCTTCCAGTGGCTCACTGCCACCGCGACTGTCCAGCATCTGCATGTCATTGGCAACAATCTCGGTGGTCCAGCGGTCCTGGCCGTCCTGACCCTGCCACTTGCGCGTCTGCAGGCGACCCTCGATGTACACCTTGGACCCCTTGCGCAGGTACTCTCCGGCAATCTCGCCGAGTTTGCCGAACATCACCACCCGATGCCATTCGGTGCGTTCCTGTTGCTCGCCGCTTTGCTTGTCGCGCCAGGATTCCGACGTTGCGATTCGGACATTGGTCACCGCATTGCCGCCGGCGGTGTGACGTGTCTCCGGATCAGCGCCCAGATTTCCAATCAAAATCACCTTGTTGATTCCACGGGCCATGGCTTGAGGCCTCTCCTTCTGGTTGAAATGGGGTATGCGAAAGACTGCGGCAAAGTCTAGCATAGGGGATTGAGACCGCTATCGGTAAATATCCTGTGATCAAGTGGGAAATCGACTCGTATAATGGTCATCCATGAACGATATCCCACATCATCGCCAGCCCGCCAGTTTGAGCGACGTCCTGGAGCTGACCGCGGAGGATCGCCGCGCGGTGGATCAACTGATTCGCGATCGGCTATCTTCCGAGATCGCTCTTGTAAACCAGATCAGCGAATACATCATTGGCGGCGGCGGCAAGCGGCTGCGTCCGCTGCTCCACCTGATTGCCGCGCGAGCCGCCGGTTATCAGGGTCGCGATCACATCCAGATGGCGGTGATCATCGAGTTCATTCATACCGCCACCTTGTTGCACGATGATGTGGTTGATGAGTCGCCCCGCCGCCGCGGCAAGGAAACCGCCCACCGTATCTGGGGTAACGCCGCGTCGGTTCTGGTCGGAGACTTTCTCTACTCGCGAAGCTTTCAGCTCATGGTCGAGATCGATCGCCTGGAGGTCATGGAAATCCTTGCCAACACGACCAACACGATCGCCGAGGGGGAAGTGCTTCAGCTGATGCAGATGGGCAATGCCGAGCTGGACGTGAAGGATTATTTCCGGGTCATTTCCGACAAGACTGCCTGTCTGTTCGCCGCCAGCGCACGGCTTGGTGGTGTGCTGGCAGGACGGGACGCCGATACCTGTGACAGACTGCATCAATTCGGACTGTTGCTGGGCCAGGCCTTCCAGATCACCGACGATGTACTCGACTACCGTGCCGATGACAAGGCGCTGGGCAAGCGACTCGGTGACGACCTTGCTGAAGGCAAAGTTACACTGCCACTGATCCTGGCCATGCAGCGAGCCAACGAGCACGACCGCATTCACATGGCCGAAATGATTCGCCAGGGCGGCAGCGACCGGCACCAGGAGGTTCGTGACATCATGGAAAGTACCGGAGCGCTCGACAGCGCCATGGAGCATGCCGCCGGGCTGGTGTCTGATGCCGCCACCCACCTGGCCACGCTCGATGCCAGCGCCGATACCAGCGCCCTCGGAATACTGGCCGATTACGCCGTCGATCGGTCCCTGTAAGAAAAGACCGAATGACGAAACGCCTCGCCACGTTGCTCGAAATTGCTGAAGTGCGGAAAACTGGGCGCCCCGGGTGACAATAGCACCGTCCCTCCGGGACGACTGAGCGCTACCGCCGCATCGACTGCCTCGGCCATGTTCAAGGCCTGTCGAACGCTCGTGGCGCCAATCACGCCGGCATCGCACAGTTCTCCTGCAATCTCCGGTCCGTTGTCCGGAAGTGTCACCAGACCCGCCAGCGAGTGGTCACGACACCATTCGATGACCGGCGCCCACGAACACGGACGCTTCTGTCCACCGACGATCAGGGTGATCTTCGAGCTTCCGAGCGCTTGCAAAGCGGCCAGTGTCGAGTAGGGAGAGGTTGAGATGGCATCGTTGACCCAGCGTCTGCCACCGACCTGGGCGACCAGCTCCAGACGATGGGCAAGCGGACGGAAACTCCTCAGTGCCTCGATCATGACATCGAGGCCGCAGCCAAGCAGATGCGCCGCTTCCAGCGCCAGGACCGCATTGTCCAGGTTGTGACGCCCGACCAGCGCCAGCTGGCGCCCACTGATCAGTGGCGCCTGGTCAAGGTAGATTCGATCGCCATGACGATGAAAGCCGGGCGTCCGGTTGCCCTCGATTCTCCCCGGAATGGCCAGCGTTGCCTTGCTCAGCAACGCATCATCGCCATTGATCAGCAACGGCCGGCCGTCGAGCAATTCGGCAATCCGCAGCTTGGACGCAAAATACTTTACCTTGCCTCCATGCCAGTCCAGATGCTCCTCGAAAAGCCGTGTCATCAAGCCGAGTCTGAGCTGCCCTTCAAGGTCGGCCAGTTGGTAACTTGACAGTTCGAGCACCACCATTTCGGCCTTGGTATCTAGCAGGTCGAGCATGGGAATGCCGATATTGCCGGCCAGTTCCACCTGCTTCCCGGCCTGGCCAAGCAGATGGGCAAGCAGCGAGGCCGTGGTGCTCTTGCCCTTGGAACCAGTCACGCCAATGACCGGCACTTCCGGTCGCTCGCTGAACCAGATCGATGCCGGGTTTACAACCGGCTTGCCCTGAGCACGAAACTCGACAAGTGTCGGGTGATCCACCGGCACTCCGGGCGATCGAATCAGTACCTCGTAGTCGAGCAGATGTTGACCGAACGGCTCCCGTACGCCCGGCACCTTCGTTGGAAGTGCTCCGGATTCGACCAGCACCGTCAGGTCGGCGCTGGGATGATGCGCCTTGAGGGTCGACACGACACTGCGCCCTTCCCTGCCGTACCCCAGCAATCCGATCTTCCGTTCCCCCAGTTGATCAAGCCGCATGCAAGCACTCCGGGGGAATCAGATGGCGCCCTCCGGGCCGGCAGACCTCCTCCAGGTCGGAAACGTGAATACCAGCCAGACGACTGGAAAGCGCCTGGACCACGTCATGGTCCATCCACTGCGTTTTCCCGGCCAGGGCTTTCACTGCAGCGCGTGCCTCCTCGGCCTCGCCAACACATTCCAGCGGCTTGACGCCATCCAGAGCCAGCAACTGGGCAAAACCCTCGGTCAGATCGGAATCTTCCAGCAGATCCCGCCCGAAGATGGCGCTCAGGGATGCCGGGCTCATGAAGGGTGCAAGCCCGAGAAACACGAACAGGCACTTGGGACAGCGTCCGCACCACCGATCGATGCGCGGACCATCCAGGTGGAAGTTTCGATTGCAGGAGGCAAACAGCGGGTGGAAGCGCGTTTGATCGGCAAATTCGCGGCAAATGGCCAGTTCACGGTCTTGTCGCAGGATGGAAAAAACCTTCAGGTCAGGCTCGATGTAGCGTCCCACCCATTCATCCAGCATGACTTCGAATTCAAGGGATTTGGAGAACTGGTGATTGACCGGATTGCCCGATGCATCTTCAAGACTGGCCTCATTGGCCGAGCGCTCGTTGGCAAATACGACTCGGTCGTAGTCCATCAGCAAAGCCGCCAGCACGCAAATGGCGGCGTTGATGGCCGTGACGGGCACGTGTCCATTCCAGGCACCGGCGCGGTTGAGGTCCTGCAAGCGCGGGTCCAGCGCTCGCCTGACCATCCAGTGATCTCCCTCCAGACTGCGGCCAATGCGCTCGATCACCGGCGAAGACCCGATCTGAACGGTATCCGGTTGATCGCCGGTCCGCACCAGGCGCGACCAGGCAACCAGGGAATCCTTGCCCCCGCCCAGTGGCAGCAGGGTGCGGCGCGCCAGCCCCGAGCGCTCGGGTGTTGTTCGGTCGAGCTCGGCATCGGGATCGGAACCGGAATCGGCCGAGAAAATCCTCGACCAGTGATCGCGATTCAAACCATTGCAGTACGCGAACTCCGCCAGGCCCTCACGATACAAACGGTTCAGCCAGGCTGCTTGCCAACCATCCGGCGATCGACTTCCGAAACCGACATCTAGCGGACAGCCGGCTTTCCAGTAGCTCACGCCGGCGACCCAGTGAAGCAGATCCAGCGCGCGCTCGATGGCCGGGATTCGGCGCGCCGAAATCGAGACCTGCACGGCGGGAAACTCGAGCTTCTCGACCAGCCTGATACCGTCCAGCTCGTAGACCAGCTCGACGCTCGCATGATCAGCACTTAGTGTGCGTGACACGAACACGAATCGCCGACTGGACGAACGATCCCAATCCAGGAGATCGGAACTGGTCACGACCTCAACGCCCTTCGCCGGACTCGGGCTGGACAGCACTTTCGACATCACTGCGCGCGCGTGGCCACGCCCGCAGGACGGCATTGACCAGTGTCGCCAGTGGAATCGAGAAAAAGACACCCCAGAACCCCCAGATACCGCCGAACACGAGGACCGCGACGATTATGGCAACCGGGTGCAGATCGACGACCTCGGAAAACAGGATGGGCACCAGCACATTGCCGTCGAGTGCCTGAATGATTGCATAGGCGATCAGCACATACCAGAAATGTGCGCTCAAGCCGAACGCAATCAGGGCGACCAGTGCCACGGGTATGGTCACCACCGCAGCGCCAATGTAGGGGATGATGACCGAAAAGCCGACCAGCATCGACAACAGCATGGCGAACGGCAGGTCCAGAAGCAGGAACACCACGTAAGTCACGATCCATACGATCAGGATCTCGAGCACCTTGCCACGCACATAATTGCCGATTTGGGCATCGACCTCCTGCCATACGCTGGTGACCAGGGCCCGGTCACGCGGCATGTAGCGACTGAACCAGTCAATCAATACACGCTTGTCCTTGAGAAAGAAGAACACTAGAACCGGCATCAGGACCAGGAAAATCAGCAGCGTGACCACACCCATGACTCCGGAAAGGGAAACCAGCGTGGCGCCGTAGTTGACCAGCTCCGCGCCGAGATTGTCGAGCATGCGCGACAGTTGCTCCTGCGAGATCAGGGCAATCTGTCGCTCGGCTTCCTCGGCAGCAGCCAGGTCACTTTCGGCCGGTCGATCTCCGTCGATCACGGTTGGACTGTCCTCGGCGGCCACCGGAGCCACCAGTTGCGGGTATCGCTCCGGCAAGGTGGCCAGCCAGTCCTGTGCCTGCTGAATGTATCCCGGGACCTGCTGAACCATGGCCGCCAACTGTCGAGTCAGCAACGGCAGGAGCCCGAAAATCAGAAAGAACAACGCGGCCATGAATGCCGTGAAGACCGTGACCACGCTGATCAAGCGTGGCAGACCGAAACGTTCGAGCCGTTGCACCGGCCCTTCGAGCAGGTAGGCAATGATGATGCTGGCCACCACCGGGGTGAGCATTCTGCCGAATAACACCACGATGGCCACGCCAAGCACGAGAAACAGCGCAAGGATGACCACTTGCGGGTCGGAGAAATGCCGTTGAAACCACGCACTGATTCTGGAGATCATGATCGGGAATTATACTGACAGGCGTCGCATCGTGCCCGGCGGACCTCTCCCCGCGAAAGGCCACCGGGTTTTGCCAGCTTCTCAGGAGTGTCGCGTGCGGGGATTACCCTCTAATTCAGAAATCGAAACTGAGACTGGCCTTGACCTCGATACTCTGGCCAAGCTGGTCGGTCACGACACCCATGACGTTGCCGCCGAAGGCAAACTCGGGTGGTGCATATGCGGCATTGAAACGAAACCGATGGCGCTCACCCAGCCCCTTGGTAAACCCTGCCATGAAGGCGTTCTGTGCCAACTCGGGCGCCAGGGCCGAGGCCAGAACCGGTGAATCGGGCTTGGGCTGGGTGCGACTGTAATAGTCGACGTGAAACGCCAGGTCCGAACCCGGCCACCATTGCCAGCCGACACTGTAAACCAGCAAGTCGTTCCAGGCGAATTGCGGGCTGCTGCTGTCCCCCAGCAATGCATTGAATCGGGCCGGCAGGGTGCGGCTCGGGAATGCCCGAACCTCGCTGTAGAAAATCTGCGAGACACCGACCTTCAGGGCGGACCGATCAGTGGCCTGCAGCTGCATGCCCAATTGGATGCGCGACGGAATATCGAGCTCGGCCTGAGCGCCATGAAAACCTTGCAGGGTCGCCAGTTCAGCCATCTCGATGCGCGACTGAAATGCCGCTTCATACTTCAGGCTGGGCAGCAATTCGCCCGACAGCGCCAGTCGAACACCGGTGCCATGCGATACGTCTACGTTCCTGCCCGGATAACCGGCGTTCATCGGATAGTCGTGATGGCTGCCGACTCGACGGGCCAGTGAATCGGTCTCCTGGAGATTCAGCCCAGCTGTTCCGTATCGTTGCGAGGCCAGAATGGCCGAAACAGTCACCGCATTCCGCTCGGACATGCGGTGGGTCAGCCCCGGCATCAGCATGGCCTGCTCGAACAGCATCCCATTTCCCGAGTCATGATCGCCATTGCTGCCGAACACATCCAGGGACACACGGTGGTTTTGCAATGACACCACCAGGGGGGACAGAGAAGAACGTGGCTGATCGAGCAGCGAGAAAGCGAAGTCGGGTATGATGAACCGGTCCTCGACATGCAGCCAGGAGACACGAGGGCTGTAATCCTTGGTCAACCGCTCCAGGTCCGGCGTGATCTCATTGAGAAGATATTCATCCCATGGGCCCAGTTCAAAGGCCACCAGAAACCAGGACATTCCGGTGTACGACGCGACATGCGGCCCATGTGCAGGGCGTACGGCACCCGGTGCCTGGCTGCTCATCAACACAGCCAGCACAATGGACAGAATCAAGATTCGAAATTTCACGGGTGCAATGATCGCGCCTAGAGTTCGGGTACAAGTGTAATGCTGAATTTGGCAAAAATACAACGCTTTTGAAAAAGTTTTTCTCCGAATGGCGACATCTCTCGCAATTCATTGATTTTTATCGAAACCCGCAATAAAGATTCTGTTGCACATGAACAACAAATCTGACGGAAACGAAGCCCAGCGCTACCACGCCCTGACCATTGCCGGCTCGGACTCGTGTGGCGGGGCCGGCATTCAGGCAGACATCAGGACGATGAGCAAGCTCGGCGTACAAGCCGCCAGTGTCATCACCGCCGTGACCGCGCAGAACACGGTTGGTGTCACCGAGGTCGCCGTGATGGAGGCCGGACTGGTGGAGCGGCAATTGTCAGCCGTGCTCGAAGACATCCCCGTGACAGCCGCCAAGACCGGGATGCTGGCCAATGCCGAGCTCATCCGCACCATTTCCCGGCGCCTGGACGAGCACCCGGACATCGATCTGGTGGTTGATCCTGTCATGGTCGCCACTACTGGCGCGCGCTTGCTGGACACGGACGCTGAACAGGAGCTACGAAACCGATTGCTGCCGCGTGCGACCCTTCTGACCCCCAATCTTCCCGAGGCCCGAGCCCTGACCGGGCTGGATGATCATTCCGACGCCTTGAATCTGGCCGATGAAATGCTCCGACTGGGTTGCAAGGCGGTACTGATCAAGGGCGGACATGGCCACGGAGCACGTGTCGAGGACTGGCTGGTCACCCGTGACGACCGGGTCTGTTTCAGCAACCCTCGGATTGACGGCCAGGTACACGGAACCGGCTGTGCGCTGTCGGCCGCGATTACCGCGGGTCTTGCCCGTGGGCTGAAACTCGACGAAGCCGTCGGCATGGCCATCGAGTGGCTTCACGGGATGCTTGACAGCGCCTGGCTGCCAAAGGCCGGGCGACTGCGGATGTTGCCCTTTTAGGGGCGAGCGCGTCCGTTTCCGAAGCCCACGGGTTGGCCTGCTTACCGGCCCAGGCGCTCGCAAATGGCGTCGGTGAAGGATTCAGTACCGCCGTCACCGCCAAGATCCGGGGTGGTTCGGTCGGCCTGTTCGATTGTTTCCGCGATCGCCGTGCGTAATCTCGCTGCATTATCATGTTGCTCGAGGTGATCGAGCATCTGGGCCGCTGCCAGCAGCAAAGCGCAGGGGTTGGCAATCCCCTTTCCGGCGATATCCGGCGCCGAGCCGTGCACGGCCTCGAACATGGCCGCGTTATTGCCGATATTGGCGCCGGGCGCCAATCCCAGGCCGCCGACCAGACCGGCGCAAAGGTCCGAAATAATGTCACCGAACAGATTCGTGGTCACGATGACATCGAACTGCTCGGGGCGCATGACCAGTTGCATGCAGGCGTTATCGACGATCATGTCGGAAAATTCGATATCGTCGTATTCGCCGGCGATATCCCGCGAAACATCGAGGAACATGCCGGTCACATCCTTGAGAATGTTGGCCTTGTGTACCGCGGTGACCTTCTTGCGACCGTTCTTGCGGGCCAGGTCGAAGGCAAATCGCACCACCCGCTCACAGCCGGAGCGGGTCACGACCATCTTGGACTCGGCGCGCGAGCCATCCGGCGCCGTGTACGCACCCTCACCGAGATAGGCGCCTTCGGTGTTCTCGCGCACGGTGATCAGATCGACATTTTCATACCGTGAGCGGGTGCCCTTGAAACTGATCGCCGGCCGAACATTGGCATACAGATCGAAATGCTTGCGCAAAGCAACATTCAGGGATTTGAAGCCGCCGCCCACCGGGGTAGTCAGCGGCGCCTTGAGCGCCACTCGATTGCGCTCGATCGATGCCAGCGTTTCCTCCGGCAACAACTCCCCGACACGCTCCTGGGCAGCCAGCCCGGCCTGCTGTTCGTCATAGCTCAGCCCGGCGCCAAGCGCATCGAGCACCCGCAATGTGGCGCTCATGATTTCGGGGCCAATGCCGTCGCCCCGAATGACGGTGATCTGCTGACTCACTTGAAAGGTTCCTGTGGATCGCGATGGGAAGGCGGTGCTCAACCCAGCATTATATCAAGGGATCTGGCCGAAGATGACCCCCGGCTCAGGACAACAAGCGATCCAGGGCGCCCTCCTGGTCCAGCGCATCGAGATCATCGAAGCCGCCAATGTGCTCATCGCCGATGAAGATCTGCGGCACGGTTCGACGACCGGTTCTGCTGATCATTTCCGCGCGCTTGTCCGGCTCGGCATCCAGCGAGACCTCGGTCCAGATCACCTCTTTCGAGCGCAGCAGATTGCGGGCCGCCATACAGAACGGACAGCTGGCCGTGGAGTACATCACGATGGCATGTTTGGTCATTCCTTGACTCTCAGTTACCTATGCTTTGCAATTCAAATACACCAGTCCGGCTTCTTCAAGCCGGCATAGCGGCAGCCGTCACGGACCGGATTGTCACTGAACAGTCGATACAGTTCACGACTGCCAATGGACGAATCATTGCGCGCCTTGCGCAAGGCGGCCACCACCACTCGCATCAACGGCGGCGTCTCATAGGTCTCGTGGTAGTCGCGCACGAACTCGATCAACCACCAATGGTCAGCGCTCAATTCGATCCCGTCACGATCTGCCAGGGCCCTGGCGAACGCCGAAGTCCACTGTTCCGGATCGGCCAGATGGCCGTCCTCGTCCAGAGCAACACGGCGACCGTCGACAATGATTGATTCAGCGGATGTCATCACAGGTCAATCAGGATTCGCCCGCGGATCAAGTCGTCTATTTGTTCCGCATCCAGCGGCCGGGCGGCCAACTGCAAACCGTCAACTGCATCGACATCTCCAACATACCAGATCGTGGCCAGGCCGTGGTCGACCAGCTGGCGCCATTTTCGAGCCGGTTTCGCACCCAGAAACGCCACCGCCTCGGCCTCGAACAATACATCGAGATCGATCTCCAGGCTGGCGCCGGCCAGAACAATCTCCAGCATCTCGGTGGCGTCCCGATCACTCGAAATATCCCGGATGCGCAGGACACAGGACTCGGAAAGCGCCTCGTCCCCGACACTGCCCACCTGATCGGCCGCCAGGACATGGGTCCAGAATTCCACCAGGCTGGACGTCCGGAAGCCGGCGGCCGGTTCGTCATCGAATCTTCTTGTCCAGGCTGCCTGACAGACCAGAAGCTGGACTGCGGTCGACTGATGATGACCTCCCCAGTCCGCCGCCGGCCCCCTGGCGGCCGCGACTGCCTCACCATGAAAAAAAACGGTCACGGCTCGGCTGGGCACGGCCGAAGTCGCCCGAATCGCCCGTTGAGTCGCAACGGCTGACGTCGAGCCCGGTGCGGCACGGATCAGAAAAATCACTTTGTCCGAATCGCCTTGACCCATCACACTGTACACTGGGATCGATGAAACAACCGATACGAATTCGGGTCTGAGACTGGCATGGACAGCATCATTCGCAAGCTCGCACTGACCCTGATTATTGCATTGATTGCCATTCCGGTGGCGGCAGGGGACCGAGTCTCGCTTCCGGATATGGGCGGCACCGCAACGCGCGTGCTGTCTGCCGAGCAGGAACGCACATTTGCCCGGGATTTCGAACGTTACATGCGCGCCCACGGGGTATTGGTCGAAGACCCCATGATTCGATCCTATTTCGAGGACATGGGGTTCAGGCTGGTTGCCCAGTCATCGCGGCCAAATGCAGAATTTCACTTTTTCGTCCTGCGAGAGCCCAGCATCAATGCCTTCGCCACAGTGGCAGGAGTGATCGGACTGCATGCGGGTCTGATCCTGATGGCGCACGACGAAAGTGAAGTTGCCGGCGTGGTGGCCCATGAAATTGCACACGTGACCCAGGATCACCTGGCTCGCGCGCTGGAAAAGCAGCAGCAGGTTTCCCTGCCCACCATGCTTGCCAGCCTTGGCCTGGCAATGGCCGCTGCCGCCGCCGGCGCGGGAGAAGCCAGCCAGGCGGTGCTCGTCAGCGGCATGGGACTGTCTGCCCAGTTCCAGATCAATCATACGCGTCAGTCCGAAGCTGAAGCTGACCGGGTCGGCATCGGCCTGCTCGGCAGCGCCGGTTACGACCCCGAGGGCATGTCGCGCTTCTTCGAGCGGCTCAATGTCCATAGCCGAGCCATGGGACAAGGGCCTCCGGAGTACCTCCGCACCCATCCCATGACCGTCAATCGAATCGCCGAAGCGCGCAACCGGGCCGAGCGCATGTCCACGCGCAATCCTCGTGACGGAGACGAATTCCATTTCATTCAGTCTCGCCTGAGAGTCATGATGACCGATCGACCCGATCTCACGGCCGAGTGGTTCAGGCAGCGACTGGAAAAAGGTGAGCGTTCGCCCGAAGCGATGCGCTACGGGCTGGTGCTGGCGCTGATCCGTGCGCGCCGGCTCGAAGCGGCCGAGCAGACGATTCACCCGCTGCTCGAGGCCGAACCCGATCGGCAGATTTATCGACTGCTGCTGGCCGAGTTGCGCCTGGCGCAAGATCGACTCGATGAGTCCCTGAACATTCTCGCCGAGCTTTACAAGCACTACCCGGGAACGCGTGCGGTCACCACCCAATACGTGGAGACGCTCATGCATGAGTCGGATCCTGAAAGAGCTCAGCTTGCCATGGAGATCCTGCGTCGGCATCTGCGCCGAAACCCCAATGATTTGCAGATGACCGAGTTCTTGGCCCGGGCAGCCGATCGGGTGGGCGACAAGGTGCGAGCCGCCGAGGCTTTGGCCGACAGCTACTACCTGCGCGGCGGAATCAAGGAAGCCATCGAACAGCTTGAACGGGTCAGTGATCGCGAGGACCTGGACTATTATCAGCGCTCGCGGATCAATGCTCGCCTTGTCGAGCTTCGCTCCGAGCACATGCGCGTGGCCAGCCGGAATCGTTAAGACCGGGCGTTCGATCTCCAGGTCATCGCAACCGCAGCGCTGAATCATTGATGAACTGGCATCCGGACATCACCAGCGAGGCCATGCAACGACGCGCAGAATGGCTGGACTCGATTCGGCAATTTTTTCGCAGTCGCAAGGTTCTGGAAGTCACCACGCCGGTGATCAGCAAATCCGGAGTCACTGACCCCAACATCGAAAGCATGGCCCTGGCCGACCAGGCCGGATTTCTTCGCACATCGCCGGAATACTTCCACAAGCGTCTGCTGGCAGCCGGCATCGGCGACCTGTTCGAACTCGGCCCGGTCTTTCGCGCCCACGAAAGCGGCCGTCACCATCGCCCCGAATTCTGGATGCTGGAATGGTACCGAACCGGCTGGAGCTGGCGAGCATTGGCCGAAGAAGTCATCGAACTGATCCATTCATGCTGTCCAGACCCATCCCCCCTGCAATTCGAAGCCGAATTTCTATCCTGGCGCGAGTGCCTGAAAACCGTGATCTCATGCGATCCATTGACCTGCGATAACGAAGATCTGGTCCATTTCACCACCAGTCTGCCGGCGGACTGTGATCGTGATATGCGCCTCGACTACCTTTTTGCAACGGAAGTTCAGCCGGCATTCCCCGACAATCGTCTGACCGTCGTACACGGATACCCGGCAAGCCAGGCGGCATTGGCACGACTGGACCCCGCCGATGAACGCATCGCCGAACGCTTCGAGGTGTTCTGGGGTTCCACTGAACTGGCCAACGGTTATCGCGAGCTCACCTGCCCCAGGGAACAGCGGCAGCGCTTCATTCGGGACAATCAGCGCAGGAGACAGCTCGGCCGTCCATCCATGCCCATGGACGAGCAGTTGCTGGCAGCACTTGATGCCGGACTGCCGGAATGCTCCGGCGTCGCTTTGGGGCTGGAGCGATTACTGATGATCGCCACCGGAACCGATGACATCAGTCAGGTCACAGCCTTTTGATCGCTTCTCAAACCGGATCCAGGGACCATTGCCGGGCTCTCCAGGACTCGGCAATACGCTGTCCGGTCAGCACAATGCGTTCGACCAGCGAGAGCTGGTTGGGTCGATAGATTCGAACGACCTCTCCAAGAGTGAACTCGCTGATGCTTTCATCAGACAGCATCATGACCAAAACCGCATTCGCTGGACGAGACCCATCAGGCTCCAGATCAAACAGCCACGCCGGCACCCGGTCCATCAACTCAGCGCCGGCTTCGGGTCTGACACCGACCACGAAGCCGTGAACGGTTTCGCCGCCATCCTTTTCCACCGCTGCCAGCGTGATGGGGCGATCTCGCGCAATCATGGAGCGCTCATCTCGATCGTCAGGATGAACGGCAACAAACTTGCGATAAACACCGTTCGAAACCGGTTCAGCCATGATTCGTTCTTCAACCGGCCATGGCCACTGCGGCAGCAGCACATGTCGAGCCGGAACCAGGAGCAATAGTGCGATGACGACCAGAAGCACAACCATCAGGAACGATTTCGAAAGCCAGTGGATCATCCAGGACATCATCACATTTTCATGCTAACCAAGCGGGGGGACATCAGGCAAGTCTGTACGCTCACGCAACAATCGCTTAGAATTCGTGCATGCATCGCCTGTATCCCGGGGGTGAAAACTAGGCGTAAAGACAAAAATCCGCCGGAGCGTGTATGAATAATGGCATCAGAATTCGACCAGCCAGGAATGCAGAACTGCCGACCCTTGCTCGGCTGATAGAAAACCAGCTTCCTGACATGATGGCCGGGCGCAAGCGCCCAAACAACATCGAAGGGCATCTGGCCAGCCTCATCCCCGACAAGTCCCTGATTCTGGCTACCCGTGGCAATCGGCTTGCCGGATTGACCGCAATCGATCTGGATCACGCCCGGATCCTGGCCTGTTATCTGGACCCGGAAACCGCATCTCCTGAAACACCTCGCGAACTGTTCAAGGCAGTCGAGCAGCTGGCCCTGTCATTCGGCATTCGCCGACTGGAGTGCCAGGTCAAGAAGCAGGTCTCCGGCTTCATCCAGTCAATGGGCTACTCACTTGCTGCTGATCATGCCGAGGATAAAACACCCGTCCTTTCCAAGGACCTGCTGGAGGGCGCCGATCCGGAACTGGTCGCCCTGATCAAGCTGCAGGATGAACTTGGAATTCCCGCTGATTACGGTGTCCGCCACCGAATGTGCCTGCAAACCGAAGCCAAGACACTGATCCCGGTGGGTCGTGATATCTTCGATCGTGATCAGCGACTGGTTCCGGCCGCGGCCACGGCCTGGACCCGACTGCAAACCGCCGCCTCCGGTCACGCCATCGAACTCAAGCTGGTTTCGGCTTTCCGTGGCGTGACCTACCAGGCCAACCTGTTCCGGCGCAAGCTTGAGCATGGTCAGTCCATAGATGAAATTCTTGCGGTATCCGCCCCGCCCGGTTACAGCGAACATCACAGTGGCCAGGCGATCGACGTGACCACCCCGGGTATAAAGCCGCTGGAACAGGAGTTCGGTGAAACCCGCGCCTATCGCTGGTTGCGCTCGAATGCCGGCATCTACGGATTCAAGGAAACCTACCCGCGCGACAACCGCCACGGCATTGCCTGGGAACCGTGGCACTGGCGTTATCATCATCGTCCGGGATTGTAGAAATCGGCCGGTCAGCCGATTTCAGTCACGCTTGATTCGCTCGTAGGCCTCGAGGGCGCGTTGCCGGCTGCCCTTCAGATCGACCATGGCAGGCGGATAATCACCGAATCCTTCGCCGGACTGAATCGGATGATGTAGCTCTTTTGGCGAGCGCTCGGACAGTTCAGGGCACCAGCGCCTGACATATTCGCCCTGCGGGTCGAATTTCTCGCCCTGCAGCACCGGGTTGAAGACCCGAAAATAAGGGGCGGCATCCGCGCCGCAACCGGCCGTCCATTGCCAGCCCTGGGTGTTGTTGCCCAGATCGGCATCGACCAGCGTATCCCAGAACCACTTGGCCCCCTCCTGCCAGGGAATCAGCAGGTTCTTGGACAAAAACGAGGCCACCACCATGCGGACCCGGTTGTGCATCCAGCCGGTCGCCCAAAGTTCGCGCATGCCGGCATCGACCAGTGGTATACCGGTGCGGCCTTGTTGCCAGGCTTTCAGACCATCCCGGTAATCCTTGCGATCCCGCCACGGAAAATTGGAAAACTGCGCCTTTAGCGGTTCAAGCGGAGTTTCCGGATGATGGAACAACAAGTGCCAGGAAAACTCCCGCCAGGCGATTTCGCGCAACAGGGACAGCCGCCCCTTGCCGGCCGGCAGCTCCCCGGCCTCGTCGAGTGCAAGCGCCACCTGGACCGGCGAAATCTCGCCGAAGTGCAGGTGGGGCGAGAGGCGTGAAGTCCCGTCCCGGTCGGGCAGATTACGGGTGCGATCATAGTCGTCTGCCCCATTTGCACAATACTTCTCCAGCCGCCGCCTGGCGCCGAGCTCGCCCGGGCTCCAGCGCTTGCTGAAGCCGTCGGCCCAGTCCAGTGTCGGCAGCAGGGAAAGGCTGTCCAGTCCCACCGAGGCCGGCCAGCGATCGGGGCCTTGCAGCTTGCGCGGCTCCGGGCAGCTTGACGGCGGCCGCCAGCGGCGTTGCATCTGCTTCCAGAAAGGAGTGAATACCAGGTAAGGCGAATCGTCCTCCTTGAGCAATTCCCAAGGCTCGAACAGCAATGCGCCATTGCAGCTTTCAACCTCGATGCCGTCATCGCGCAGCGACTGCTTGAGATCCCGGTCGCGCTCCACCAAGGCCGGGTCGTAGAGCCGATTCCAGTAAACGGCCCGGGCCCCGGTGGCGTTGCAAATCCGAGACAGCGCTTCGGCCGTATCCCCTTTAGCGATGATCAAGCGGCTGCCGCGCTTTTCAAGCCGATCGGACAATTCGGCCAGCGAATGATGCAACCACCAACGACTGGCCGCACCCGGCGCCCACTCGCCCTCGGCTTGCGGGTCCCAGATGAACACCGGCACGATGTGGTCGTGTTCCTTGCGAGCCCGATCCAGGGCCGGGTTGTCGGCCAGACGCAGATCACGCCGAAACCAGACGATGGCGGTGGAGTTGCTCACGAGAACACTTCCGAGTAGAAACTCTCGCGAGTCTAACGGACAGGACTCAACGCGCCGTCATCGTTACCAGACCAGGGACACTCAGCAGCCATTATCCCTTTCACCATCCAACCATTGGAAGCGATCCCGGAATACGCCATCAATGGCTGACTTATCCAGGAAGTCAAGAAACTCCACACCGCCGGGGCCCTCGATCGCATTACCCTGACCTTGCGGGTTTTCATTCGGCTCGAAAGGCCCACTTTCATGACCCCACCAGTTGCACCGGGCCTGGATAACCACGCCTTCGGCGGTCTGGTTGCGAATCCCGAAATCTGAATTGCCGGCGATGTCGTTGCCGGTGTCTCGAGTTCCGCCGACCAACGGGTTGGCCTGGTCCGAGGCATCGATGCCACCGCCGGCATTGCTGCTGACCCAGTTGCCGAACACATCAGGGATAGTCGCTTCACCATCGAGGGAAATGCCGATACCCTGATTGTCGAAAACACGATTGCGTTCGACGAACACCTGGCTGTCGACGATTCGCAAACCATCCTGTGACTGGGTACTGATGCGGTTGCCACTGATCCCGATAAGCGGCGAAGATCCGTTCGGAGATTCGGGCAAGCCGCTGCCCGATATCACGATACCGTGGCCACCACCATTCGTGATCTGATTATTTGCCAAGCTAACCGGGCCGGTCACATTGCTCAACTGCAGCCCATGGCTGCCGTTGTCGCGCACGATGTTGTCGGTCAACTGAATCGCTCCGCTGGTGCCGGACAGCACTATTCCCTGTTCAACGTGCGTTTCGACGACCGTGCGCTCGATGATGTGATCTTCGCTGCCGCCGCTGATCTCGATACCCACGCGCCGACCCTCGCTGATCACCGAGTCGCGCAGGGTCAGCAAGCCACCACTGCGTACCCAGATCGAGCGCGGATAGGAAAAACTGCTTGCATAGCGCACGTGCAGATGATCCAGAATGGCCTCACCCCCATTGCGCACCTCCACGTAACGCCATCGGCCCGGCTCCAGGTCGCCCGGCTCACTCCACTCGCCCACGGTATCGTCACGGAAATCGGTGAAATAAACCGGGTCGG
>SL_3KL_010_SEDDRAFT_10000300_pt1 | contig 38082 bp, 29 predicted proteins | sample SodLakKL_010_SED_2_FD_10381 | JGI IMG/M metagenome (IMG submission 10381) | reverse complement strand
CCCGGGATCGGGTCCGGGCACGACCGGTTTCCTGGGGTTCGGGGGAGGAAGCGGCGGGGGGGGGGCTCATTGAATGTGGTAAACCTGCAGTTGGCGGCGGTTCCGGCGGTCCCTGGGCTGGGGCCCGATTTCTCGCCGCGGACGCGGTGCTCCCGGGCGCAGGTCCCCCGGGGTCGGAGCCAGGGTTCAGCCTGAGGCCGTGCCCTCGAAACCTTCCGCCAGGGGAGCGAGGCGGCGGGCCGCTTCCCGGAGGCGAGCCTCGGAGACGGTGAGGGCGATCCGGAAGAATCCCTCGCCTCCCTCCCCCAGGGAGGCTCCCGGGAGGACCACCACCCCCGCCTCCTCCAGGGCCGCCTCGGCGAAGGCCCCTGAGTCTCCCCCGGGAGCCCTGACCCAGAGGTACATGGTGGCCCGGGGGGCCTCCAGGGTGAATCCGGCGGCACGGAGCCCCTCCACCCCGGCATCCCTGCGGCGGCGGAAGACCTCCACATTCCCGGGGACCCAGTCCTCCCAGGACTCCAGGGCGCCGATGCCTCCCTCCTGCACCCCCATGAACACGCCGGTGTCCACAAAAGTTTTGATCCGCGCCAGGGCCGCCACCACCTCCCGGTTCCCTGCCACCCATCCCAGCCGCCACCCGGTCATGTTGTAGGTCTTGGAGAAGGAGTGGAATTCCACGGCCACCTCCCGGGCTCCGGGAAACTCCAGGATGGACGGGGGCTGGTATCCATCGAAGGCCACCTCGGAGTAGGCGTGGTCATGGACCAGGACCAACCCGTGTTTCCTACAGAACGCCACCGCTTCCTCCAGATAGGCTGCGGGAGCCGAGGCGGTGGTGGGGTTGTTGGGATAGTTGAGGATCAGGATCCGGGCACGGTCCACCACCTCCCGGGGAATCCGGTCCAGGGGAATGAGGAAGTCGTGCTCCGGACGGAGGGGGACCAGCCACGGCTCCCCCCCGGCCAGGATGACGCCGCCCCGATAGGCCTGGTACCCGGGATCGGGAAGGATCGCGGCCTCCCCCCGATTCAGGACCGCCAGGGGAAGGTGGGCGATCCCCTCCTTCGATCCCAGGAGGGGGAGGAGTTCCTGGAACGGATCCACCGAAACCCCGAAACGGCGCTCCATCCACGCCGCCAACGCCTCCCGGAAGGCCGGGAGTCCCAATTGGAAGGGGTACCGGGAAAAACGGGGATCGGCGGCAGCCGCCTGAAGCCGTTCCACCGCCCGGGGGGGAGGCGCCAGGTCGGCGTCCCCGGCACCCAGGTCAACGAGGTCCACCCCCGCCTGGAGGAGTTCCCGCTTCCGGGCCGGCAGGCTCGCCAGCGGGTATGCGGGGAGGGCGTCCAGGAGGTGGGCGCCGGGGCGGCGAGGGGCAGCGGGAGAGTGGGGGCCGTCGGTCACCGGCCGTCGGGCCTCGACTCCGCGACCACCGGGTTCCGGACCGATCCCACGCCGGGAATGGTGACCTCCACCTCGTCACCGGGGGCCAGGGGGCCCACCCCCGCCGGGGTTCCCGTGGCCAGGATGTCTCCGGGCTGCAGGGTCATGACCCGGGTGAGCCAGGAGATGAGGAAGGGGAGCGAGAAGATGAACTGCTTCATGGCCCCCTCCTGGCGGAGTTCCCCGTTCACCCGGGTCTCCACCTTGAGTCCATCCACCCCCTTCGAGAGGTCCTTCAGGGGAATGGGCCGCCCCACGGGGCAGAAGGTGTCGAACCCCTTGGCCCGAGCCCACTGGCTGTCTTTGCGCTGCAGGTCCCGGGCGGTGACGTCGTTGAGGGGAAAGACGTGGGAGAGAACCGAGAGGGCCTCGGACTCGGGGACGAATCGGGCCTTGCGTCCCACCTGGAAGGCGATCTCCCCCTCGAAGTCCACCCGGCCCACCCCCTCGGGGATCACGATGGGTGCCCCGTCCAGGAGGAGAGCGGAGGGGGCCTTCAGGAAGACCAAGGGTTCTTCGGGAGGCTCGCTCCCCATCTCCCGGGCGTGGTCAAGGTAGTTCTTCCCCACGCAGAGGATCTTGGAGGGCATGGGTTCGATGGTCATGGGGCCCTCGTTCGGGATGGAAGGGGGAGGAACGGCTTCCGGGCCGGAACGCGGGTTCCGGGCGGAACGCCGGCTCCGGAGGGAGCCTACTTCCGCGGTCCCGAGGGACGGTGACGGAGGGTCCCCACGATGGCCACCAGGGCGGCCGTGCCCAGGAAGAAGGCGATGACCGAGTACCAGAGCTGGGTATCCGGCTGCCCGGCCGCGGCCCCGGCGGACGCCGCCCGGAGGGCCATGAGGGTGAAGATGATCCAGAGGGCGCCGACGGCGAATCCAAAGATGCGGGACATGAAGACGGATCCAGGTGGAGTCGAAGTCCCGGGGCCCCTCCCCGGAACGGAGCCGGGTTCCGGCCCGCCCCTAATCTACCCCGGTCCGGCGCCGCGGCAACCGGGAGGCCTCCGGGGCCTCCCATCCCGCGTCTCCAGCGTCGCCTCCCGCCCGGTAGAAACGCCGTAGCCCAACCGTGAGCTCCCTCCAGGGCCCCTTCACCAGGGGAGCATCGGGGAGCCCTGCCCGAAGCCGGGGACCGTAGCGGGCGTGGAGGATCCGCCGGTCCAGGAGAAGGACCGCCCCCCGGTCGGTTCGGGAGCGGATCAGGCGACCGAATCCCTGCCGGAGGCGGAGGGCCGCCAGGGGAACCTGGTATCCCATGAATCCGTTGCCGCCCCTGCGCTGGATGGCCTCGGTTCGGGCCTGGGTGATGGGCTCGGTGGGGACCCGGAAGGGGATCTTCTGGAGGATGAGCCCCCGGAGGGGATCGCCAGGGACGTCCACCCCCTCCCAGAAGGAGGAGGTCCCCAGGAGGATTCCGTTTCCGGCGGCGGTGAAGCGGGAAAGGAGCTGGGAGCGGGGCCCCTCACCGTGGACCAGGAGGGGGAACCGCTGGTCCACCCCGTCCCGGCGGAGCCGTGCCGCCGTGGCCTGGAGGGCCCGGTACGACGTGAAGAGGAGGAAGATCCCGCCCCCGGTCATCTCCGCCAGCTCGGCGGCCACGGCCGCCGTGGCGTGGTGGAAGGCCTCGCCGTCCCGGGGACCGGGAAGGTCCGTGGGAACGGCCAGGAGGGTCTGGGTCGTGTAGTCGAAGGGAGACGGCACCCGCACCTCGGTCACCGAGAGGGGCGTCTCCATCTCTCCGTTCCCACCGTGGTCACCCTCGGGCCCGGCCCCACCGCCGACCCCATCCCCGCTGCCCCCTTCCTCCCATGGCTCCTTGGGCCCCATCCCCCACCCCTCCCCCGGATCCAGGACCAGGGATCCGTCTGCGAAGGTCTCGCCCGCCCGCGGCAGCGGCAGCTCGGGCTCCTCCGGAGACTCATCCAGGCCAAGCCGGCCCCGGATGAAGCGGAAATCCCCTTCCCCCACGGTCAGGGTAGCCGAGGTCACCACTGCCGTCTCCACCTTCCGGAACAGGGATTCTCGAAGGAGGAAACCAGGCTCCACCGGTGCCGCCGCCAGCACTACGTTCCGGAGGGCATCGCCCCGTCGTCCCCGCCCCTCGATCCAGCGCACGAACCGGTCCCCCTCCTCCCGGGGGTCCAGGACCAGGCGGAGGGCGTTCCGGGCGCTCTCCAGCCTTCGTTCCATGGACCGGAGGTCCAGGAGGCGGGCTTCCAGCCGGTCCCGGAGGGTTTCATCGGACTCCACCCGGATCCGGACCTCCTCCACCTCCCGTCCCACCCGTAGGAGTCCCCCCACCAACCGGTCCAGGCGCTCCAGGAGTGCCGCGTCCTCGGCGGGATCCCGTGCGTCCCCCCGTCCCAGGCGGAGGGGTTCCTCTTCCGGCCCCGGGACCCCGGGCTCCAGTGCGTCGAAGAACCGGTGGAGTTCCTCCCGGGCCTCCACGGCGGCGGGACGGAGCCGGGTCTCGATGCGCCTCAGGAGGTCGTCCCGTTCCACGCTGGACGGGGACGCGGCCAGGATCTGCTCCACCGCCGCCAGGACCCCCTTTCCGTTCCGGTCCAGCCGGGAGAAGAGTCGGAAGAGCCCGGTCCGGGTCACCTCCGCCCCCAGGTGGGAGGTGGCGGCGTCCTCGGCGTTGTGGCCCTCGTCCAGGATCACGTGGGAATAGGGCGGGAGGACCGCCGACTGGGTCCAGTTCTCCAGGGCCCGGCGGAGTTGGACATCGGAGAAGAGGAGAGCGTGGTTCGCCACCAGGATGTCGGCGGCGGCGGCCTTCCGCCGGGACTGCTGGTAGAAGCACTCCTGGAAGTGGGGGCAGCGGGCCTTCAGGCAGATGTCCCCGTCGGAGCGGACCTCTTCCCAGACCTCATCGGAAGGGGGGGCGGAGAGGTCGGAGAGGGATCCATCAGGGGAGGTGCGGATCCACTCCCCCAGCGCCTCCAGCTCTTGGCTGCGGTCGTCCTCGAAGAGGGTGGGCGCCGATTCCGCCGCCAGGAAGAGTCGCCGGATGGAGATGTAGTTCCCCCGGCCCTTCACCATGGCCCAGGTGAGTTCCTTTCCCACCAGCCGACGGACCAGGGGGAGGTCCTTTGCCACCAATTGCTCCTGCAGGTTGATGGTGTTGGTGGAGACCACGGTCCGCTCCCCGTTCTCCAGCGCCCACCGCGCGGCGGGGATGAGATAGGCCAGGGACTTCCCCGTCCCGGTCCCCGCCTCCACCACCGCCACCCCACCCTCGTTGTAGCGGTTGGCCACCATCCGGAGCATCTCACGCTGGCCCGGGCGGTCCTCATACCCCGGGGCCATCCGGCTCAGCGCCCCCTCCGGCGCCAGGAGCCCTTCCAGGAGGGCCAGGTCCAGGAGGGCTCGGGTCCGGGGCTCCGGCGGCTCCACCACCACATAGAGCGCCTGGGCGTGGTTGTCGGTGATGGCCGTTCCGAGCCCCGCCTCGTAGACCCGGGCGGCCAGGAGGAGATCCGGCTCCGAGGGCTCCAGGACCCCCGAGGGATGGTTGTGGAGGAGGATCTCCCCCGCCTGGGCGTCCCGGGAGGCGGCCAGCACGGCCTGGTGGTTCCCCCGGGCCACGGCCCTGGGGTGGACGATGCGCCGATCCTCGGTCACCTGGGCCAGGAAGCAGATCTCCCGGCCTCCGGCCCGCTGGATCTCGGTCCGAATCCGTTCCGCCGCCTCCGGATCCAGGCGCAGATCCGGGCGCAGATCCGGGCGTCGTCCCGGGCGCGACCCCCGTCCCGTCTCAGTCCCCGGCCCCGTGGCGGGACCCGCTCCAGCGGGCCCTCCAGGTTCCCTCATCCCTTCACGCTCCTCATCCCGTCACGCCCCTCATTGGGTCTTGAGGGGCCGGGGGCGAGCGGCCGGGAAGAGGACGTTGTTGAGGATCAGGCGGTATCCCGGGGAGTCGGGATGCAGGTCCAGATTGGTGGGGGCGTCGCCGATCTTGTGCTCCGGGTCCTCGGGGTCATGGCCGCCGAAGAAGGTCCACGTCCCCTCTCCCGCCGTCCCATGGACGTACTTCACCCGGTCCCGGTCCCGGGCCAGGATGGTGGCACCGGGCTTCAGACGATCTTCCGAGAAGGCCGTGGTGAGGCCATAGAAGTCCCGGAGAACCGCCTCGTGGTTCTGCACCAGCATGGAGGCCACCGGATCGATCTTGGCGGAGAACTCGAAGAGGGTGAAAGACGAGAGGGCCTGGCGCCAGGGAGTGTTCACCTGGTGGGTGTCGATGTCCGAAAAGGCGCTGACCGAGGGAGAGGTCTGGACCTCTGCCCCCTGGAAGGCCAGGGCGCGGGACCAGTCCATCCGGGCCGACGCGTCCCGGTCCGGGGGACGTCCGTTGGCGAAGGAGGCGGTGATGTCGGTGGCGTGGGAGGCAAGGGCCAGGTCCAGCGTCTCCGTGGCGGAGCACATGGCGAAGAGGAATCCCCCCTCCAGGACGTAGGAGCGGATGGTCTCCGCCACCGCTCGCTTCAGCGCCGGCACATGGGGATATCCGAAGCGCCGCGCCACCTCCTGGTTCCGGGCCACCTCCTCCTGGAGCCACGACGTCCCAGCGTAGGTGAGGAAGAACTTGGAATACTGCCCGGTGAAGTCCTCATGGTGGAGGTGGAGCCAGTCGAAGTCGACAAGGCGCCCCTCCAGGACATCCCCGTCCCACACCGTTTCGTAGGGGATTCCGGCGTACTCCAGGGCCAGCGTCACCGCATCGTCCCAGGGCGGGGTGTTGGGAGGGGTGTATACGGCGATGCGGGGCGCGGTCTCCAGGGGAACGGCGTCCATGTTCCCGTTCTGGATGATCCCCCGGATCCGGGCCACCTCCCCGCCGTCCACGGCCTGGAAGGAGACCCCTCGGAGAGCCGCCTCGCGACGGACCCGGTCCTGGTCCGGAAGGAGGAAGCTCCCTCCCCGATAGTTGAGGAACCACTCCGCCTCTCCCGCATCCTCCAGCACCGAGTAGGTGAGTCCATAGGCCCGGAGGTGGTTCGACTGGGACCGATCCATGGGCACCAGGAGGTACTGGGCCGCCGCCGTTCCGGGGAGGAAGACCAGGAGGACGGCCAGGACGAGGCCTGAGAGGAGACCTGGGATGGGTCGGATCTTCATCTGAGCACCTTTCGACATCAGGAGTCGGGGCGGAGCGCACCCTGGCGCAGCCGACGAGCTTCGGGGGCCAGGGGATGGCTGGGTCGCCGGAGGAGCAGCGCTTCCAGGATCTCCACCGCCTCCTCCCGGGCCGCCTCGCCCCCCTGCCCCAGGAGGTGGCGAGCAAGCTGGACCTGGGCCTCCGGTATCTCCAGGGCGTCGGGCCATTCCCGGATGAGGCGTCGGCGAAGCTCGGCGGCCCGAACCGGCTCCGGATCCGTGAGAAGATGGGAAGCCAGGGCCAATAGGGCCGCCCGGTCCTCTTCCGGGAGCCCTCCATCCAACCCTTGGAGGAGGAGGGCCACGCCCCCGGGTGCATCCCGCTCATCGGCCCGGGCCACGGCCCGGGCGGCCAGCCCCCCCGCCTCCACCCCCGTTCGCTCCGCGGTGGCCAGGAGCTGGATCCAGAGGGTAGCCCGGTCGGTGGGGAGGGAGGAGGCCCGTAGGATGATGGCCTGGAGCCCCTGGTCCCGGGAGTCCTGGGCGCCCAGGAGACGGGCCACCTCCTCCGCCGAGGGGATGGAGTCGCCGGAGAGGAACTCCGGAGAGATGGGACCCGGGCCGGACAGGGAGCGGACGGCCGCTTCCGGCGTCAGGGCGTGGCCCGGGACCGGCGGGGCCAAAAGCAGGCAGGTCGCGGTCAGCAGGGCCGCCGACCACACGGGGACCGTAACGGAACAACCCGGACCCGGAGAGGCGCTCATCTTCCTCCTCCCCCTCCCGGGGTCAGGCCCCGGTTCAGGCGGTCGAAGTAGTCCAGGACCAGCCGCCGCTCGGCGGGCGAGAGGGCTTCCAGCGCCTGGGTGGAGGGGAGGGGCACCTCGCTCCCCCGGAGGAGGTCCGGGGGGAGGGCCCCCACGGGAGGACGGTCCACCGGACCGGCGGTGGTCCCCTCCCGGCGTTCGGTGGGACCGTCCCGCTCCAGGGTCCGACCCGCGGTAAGAAGGCGCTCCAGCAGTTCCTCCTGGCGCCGGAGGGTCTCCTCCTCGATGCGGCCACCCTGCAGGCTCTCGGCGATCTCCCGGGCCTCCTGGGCCATGGCCTCCAGGTCCCCGGCCACACTCTCTCCATCGGGGTGGTCGGCCAGTTCCCCCATGGCACCCGCCATGGTCTCCTGGGTCCCCGCCAACTCCTCCAACTGCTGGGCCGCCCCGTCCTGCCCCGGGTCCTGGGAGAGCTGCCCCGTCTCCTGGTTCAGCGCCTCCTGCTGCCCCGCCATCTCCTCCAGGGCGTCCAGGAGTTCCTGGCTGGCATCCGCCGCTCCTCGCTGGCCGACCTGCTCCATCCCCTCGAGGGCCAGGATGGCCACCCGGTTCATGGCCGCCTGGGCCTGCCCGGCGGATGCGTAGGGACCGGCCCGGGGAGCCGCGTTCCGAAGTCCCACGGCGGTCCGGTCCACCGCTTCCATGGCTTCGCCCAGGGCCCCCGACAGCTCCCGGCCCACCGAAGCGGCCTGGCGCGTGGCGAGCCCCACCGCAGTCCCCAGATTCCGGAGCCCTTCCAGGAGGACCGCCTCCTCCGCCAAGAGCGCTCCGCGCCGCAGCGCCCCGGCGAACTGGAGTTCGTCGCGGATCTCCCCCTGTCGCCGGGCCAGGGCCACCGCGTCCTGGGCCGCCCGACGGAGGGCCTCCCGGATCCGTTCCTCCCACTCCTCCATCCAGTCCATCCGGGCCTGCTCCAGTTCCTCCATGGCGGAACGGGCCGCCTCCCCCGCCTCGTCGCCTCGCTCCCCGGCCTCTCCTGCGTTCCCGTCTCGGGCCGCCTCTGCCGCGGCTTCCATGGACCGAGCGGCCTCCTCCAGCTCCCGGCCGGCCTGGGCCGCCCGATCTCCCGCCTCCATCTCGCCGGCCGCCCGGAGCCGCTCCTCCAGCGCCTCGATCCGCTCCCTCAGCCCTTCGGCGTCGGCCTGGAGCGCCTCCTGGGCCTCCGGGTCCCCACCGTCCCGGAGCTGATCGGCCATCTCCTCCTGGGCCTGGGTGAGCTCCCGGGCCGCGTCCTCGGCACCCTCGAAGGCGTTCTCCAGCGCCGCCTGCTTGAACCGCTCCAGGGCCTCTTCGAGCCGCTCCCGAAGGGCTTCCTGCCGAGCGGCGGCGTCCTCCAGCTCCTGGGCCGCCGGGGGACTTCCCCCCTCCGTGAGACGTTCCAGGATCTCACCTACCCGCTCCCGACTCTCGCCGGCCTCCAGTTCCTCCAGGAGCCGTTCCATTTCACCGAGCCGACGGGAGAGCTCCGAGTCCGATTGGTCGCCGCCCAGGGATTCCCGGGCACGGGACATCTCTTCCCGGATCCGCTCCAGCTCGTCCATCACCGCGGCCTGTTCCTCCAGGAGGCGCCGGGTCTCCTCCCGCTCCTCGAACCCGTCGCCCCCGGACCGCTGTCCGCCAGCACGGGCCTCCTCCCCCGCCAGTTCCCGGGCCCGGTCGCGGAGGTCACTCTCCCCCCGGGCCGCCCGCTCCACGAGTTCCTCCACCTCTCCGGCGCTCCGTTCCACCTGGTCCCGGGCCTCATCCCGGAGCTGGTTCGCCCCGGGAAGCTCCAGGATGAGCTCCGACCCCACGGTGACCCCGGGCACCGGAGCCCGGTCCGCCGCCCGCGCCCGGAGGCGGAGCCGGGATCCCGGCTCCAACCCCCACCCCGAGATGTCCAGCACCGGGCGGAGCACCACGGAGCGGCGGTTCCCCGCCTCGGACCGGTCCAGCGCCGGCTCCCCGCGCCGGCCCCTGGGATCCTCCACGGCCACCTCCAGCTCCACCCAGTCCAGTCCCCAGTCGTCGGAAGCCTCCATTCGGAGGGCCACTCTCAGGTTCGCCGGGACCTGTCGAGTCCCGGACTCCGTGTCCAGGGAAACGGAGGGGGGGGCGTCGGGGATGAGCTCCACCTCCAGTGCGACCGGAAGCCGAAGGCCCGCTGGAGCGTCTCCCACGATCTCCCAGTCGGCCGTCACCGAGGACCCGGGACGCCACTCCCCCTGGAACGCCTCGCCCTCCACTGGAAAGGCCGCTAGGCGCCGCCCCTCCGGGTCCCGGAGGAGCACCGCCTCTCCCTCGCCCAGGAAGGCTCCGGAAACCCCGATCCGCGTCCCCTGGGGAATGCGGAGGCGCCCGGGCTCCCCTCGGATGATCTCCGGGGGAAGGCCGGTGTGGGGGGGAAACCGGAGCTCCAGAGCCAGCCCCGCCAGGAGGAGGGGATCCAGGGCCCGGAGGGTGAACTCCGGGGAACGTGCGCCATCGGGGGCGGTGACGCGGTATCGGGTGACGCCTCGGAGTTCGGGGATCTCCCCCTCGGCTCCTCCCTCGATCACGGGAAGCTCGGCGGAGCGGGGCACCTCTCCCGCCGACTCCCAGTGCAGGGTCACCGTCGCCCGCCCCGGAGCCTGCACCTGGATGGAGACCAGGTCCCCCCGGGGAAGCTGGGCGTCGCCGGGGTGGACCTGCAGGGGCGGGAGCGGATCGGGGAGAAGGACCTCCATGGGGCTTGCCAGCCCCGCCCATGTCGCCCGAGTCCGTTCGGGAGCCAGGGCCAGAAGCGCCATGGCCAGAATGGCCACGCCGCCGGTGAGGAGGGCTCCGGTCCGGAGAAGACGGCGGGTCTCGGCCTCTGCCGCTCGGGGGTGGAGCGGACCCTGGCCCAGGCGATGTACCAGCGCCGACTCCCCCGCCTGGGCCAGCCCCCCCGACACGCCTCCGGGAATCCCCCGACCCAGCTCCAACTGGGCCCGGAGCGCCCCCGACGGGAGCCCCGTGCTCCGCTCCAGATCCGAGGCCAGGTTGGCTTCATCGGTGCGGTCCCGGATCCGGAGCACCGACCACCCGGCCACGACCGCGGCGGCGATGAGGCCGGACAGGACCAGGATCAGGGGGAGGGGCGACCCCGCCCGCCATCCGTCCGCCCCGCCCAGGACCCACCCCAGGGGGAGGACGGCTGCCGCCGCCCCTACCCCCAGGAGGATGGAGGCCAGGATGCCAGCCCTGCGCACCCGAGCCCGGACCCCGGCCAGGATTCCCGCCACGGTCCTCCGGTCCAGGGGAGTCACGGGCTCCTCTGGCTGAGGGCGTAGATGAAGAGGTTCACCCCCATGCGCAGTGCCGCCTCCCTGATTTCCGGCGGGTTTCCATGAACCTCAGGATCCTCCCACCCATTCCCCAGATCCGTCTCATGGGAATAGAGGACCATGAGACGACCCTCATGGAAGACCCCGAAGGCCTGGGGGGGATGGCCGTCATGCTCATGGATCTTGGGAATCCCCTCGGGGAAGGAATAGACCACGTGGAAGACGGGGTGTTCCGGAGGAAGCTCCACCATCTCCCGATCAGGAAAGAGGAGCGCGATTTCCCGGCGGAAAGCCTCGTCCATTCCGTAGTTGTCGTCGGCATGGAGGAACCCACCGCCCTCCAGGTAGCTCCGCAAAGCCCGACGCTCTTCCGGGGTCAAGACCACATTCCCGTGCCCCGTCATGTGGAGGAAGGGCACGTCCCGGAGACCCGGATCCAGGGGGGAGACCACCACCTCCCGTTCCGCCACCGGCACCCCGGTCCGCTCCCGAATGGCCGCCAGGAGGTTGGGCAGCGAGGAGGGGTTGGCGTACCAGTCACCCCCGCCCCCGTACTGGAGGCGCCCCACGGTGAGGGTGGCATGGGAGAGGGGCACCGGCACTCCCTCCGCCACCCGAGCGCCGGGATCGAATCCGGATCCCATTCCGGCGCCGGCCAAGCTGTCGATCCCGGCCACTCCTGCCACCCCGGCTCCGGACGCGGCCAGGGCTCCGCTGGCCCCCGCGAGCAGGACCGCAGGGACGCAGAGACCCAGCACCAACAGGAGAAGCCTCCCGTTGGGGATCGCGCGCGTGGGCAGCGGACGTCTGTGCCGTCGCGGGCGTGGCGTGCGACTCACTCGGCGCCTTCCGGTCTGGAGGGTGAGGAGAGGGACTGGAGGATCTCGTAGGCCTGGTTCCGGGGAATCCCCAGTCGCCGCGACACTTCCCGGGCCGCCCGGCTGGGGCGATGACCCTCCCCCAGGAGAGCGGCCCCCAGGGAGCGGGCCGCAGCATCGTCCACCTGGGCCGTCTCCCCGGGTGAAGGCGGCTCGGCGGGAGCCACCACAAGGGTCACCTCGCCTCGAGGGGGATTCTCTCCATAGTAGCGGGCCAGCTCCCCGAGGGTTCCCCTTCGGACCTCTTCATGGAGCTTCGTGAGCTCCCGGGTCACGACGCCCCTTCGCTCCGGATCCGCCTTGGACGCCAGCTCCCCCAGGAGGACCGATGCCCGCTCCGGGGACTCGAAGAAGACCGTGGTCTCCGGGGCGTCCACCACCCGCTCCAGGAACGCCTCCCGCTGGCGGCCCTTCCGAGGTGGAAAACCCAGGAAGGTGAAGGGAAGGGCCGGGAGCCCTGACGCCACGAGGGCTGCCAGGACTGCCGACGGTCCCGGTATGGGCACCACCCGGTGCCCGGCGTCCAGCACCCGGGCGGTGAGCCGTTCTCCCGGGTCCGACACCAGGGGAGTACCCGCGTCGGAAACCAGCGCCAGATCCTCTCCTGCTCCCAGCCGGCCCAGCGCCTCCCGCGACCGGGCCTCCTCGTTGTGCTGATGATAGGAGAGGAGCGGCGTTGTGAGGCCGAGATGCCGAAGAAGGATCCCCGTCCTCCGGGTGTCCTCTGCCAGGACCGCCGAGACATCTCCCAGGATCCGGATGGCCCGGAGGGTGATGTCCTCGAGGTTCCCGATAGGGGTACTGATAACGTAGAGGCTTCCCATGGGGCGGGAACATAGACGCCGGGGACTGGAATGCGGAAGGGCGGGGCCCATGCAGGCCCCGCCCTCCCCTTTCCCTTTCCCGGGTTCGGTCCCGGAAACGGTCAGATGTGCTGCTCGATCTTCTTCTCCAACTGCGCTCGCGGAACCGCCCCCACCACCGTCTCCACCAGCTTTCCATCCTTGAAGAAGAGGATGGAGGGGATGGAACGGACCCCGAAACGGCTGGTTACCCGCGGATTCTGGTCCACGTCCAGCTTCCCCACCGTCACGCCTTTGTCGGCGTAGTCCACGGCAAGCTGGTCCACGATGGGGCCCACGATCCGGCAGGGCCCGCACCACGCCGCCCAGAAGTCCACGATGGCCAGTCCCTCGGCGTCCTCGATGGAGGAACTGAAGGTGTCATCGGTGACCTGGATGGTCTTCTTCGTTGTGTCGGTCATCTCTTCTCCTTTTGCGGCTCGCCGGATCCCCTTAGGATCCGGTACCCGGAGCCGGGTCGTTCATTCGAATGTATCGGTTCCATGGTCCGAGGGCTTCGCCCAAGACCCGATCCCCCGTCCACTCCCGAGGAATCCATCCGGATGCCACCCTTTCCCATTCACCACATCGGGATCGCCGTGGAGTCCATCTCGGACTCGGCACCCCTTTACGAACTCCTGAGTGGGGGCCGTTGTTCCCCCGTGGAGGAAATCGCCTCGCAAGGAGTGAAGGTGGTCTTTGTGGGCGAGGTGGAGCTCCTGGAGCCCACCCACCCGGATACCCCCGTGGGACGCTTTCTCGCGAAACGAGGTCCTGGCCTCCATCACATCGCCTACCGCGTAGTGGATCTACCGAAAGAACTGGCCCGCCTCACCGCCGACGGGATGGAACTCATCGACCGAGAGCCCCGTGCCGGGGCCGGCGGACATCGGGTGGCCTTTCTCCATCCCAGGAGCACTGGGGGAATCCTCATCGAGTTGGTGGACCACCACGACGGCGCCCACGAGGGCTGAGCCCCAGTGGCCAGGGCTGAGCCCCGGTGACCGGTTCACCGACCCGACATCGCCCGGTCCAGCCCGATTTCCTCCACCAGCCAGCGGCCGTCTCCCGCCCGGACCAAAACGAAGGGTACGTCGGTGACGGTCGTTCCACGCTGAACCAGGTCCACCCCGATGCGGGTGGTGGGGCTCGTACGTCCCGGGACCGTGGCCTCAGACCGGACCTGGAAGTCATCGTGGGCGAGGATCACCGCGATGGTGTTCATCCGGATCTCGATCTCCTGCCAGGAGACGCAGCTCCGGGACAGCCCCACCCAGGACCCAACCCGCCGGAATCCACAAGCCAGGGGGTTTCCGGTCCGCTCCGCCAACGCCCCCCGTTCCGTCCCGAAGATCCGAGCCATGGCGTCCAGGTCCCGGGCATTGGACGCCTGGAGGAACCGTTCCACCGATAGCATGGGCGCCAGCCCCGCCATCCCGGCATTACGGGTGGGGGGCGCCGAGGCACAGGCGGAGAGCACCGGAAGCCCGATGGCGACGAGGAGGAGGATGACCCGCTTCATGGCCGGAGGGTAGACCCGGCCCGAACCCCAGTCAACCCGCCCCCGCATCGGGATCCCCGGCCCCCGTGGGCGATCGGAAGCGGAAGCCCAGCTCCGACTCCCCCTCCCCGCCCCCGACCACCTCCACCACCGTCCCCTCTTCTACCTCCTCCTCCAGGAGGCGAAGCGCCAGGGGGTTCTGGATGCGCTGCTGGATGACCCGCTTCAGGGGTCGGGCGCCGAACACCGGGTCGAACCCCTCGTCCGCCAGCCGATCCTTCACCTCCTCGCTGACCTGGAGGCCCACCCCCAGCTCCGTGGCCAGGGCCCGCACCCGGTCCAGCTGCAGATCCACGATCCGCCTCAGGTCGATCCGGGTGAGGGGCCGGAAGAGGACGATGTCGTCGATCCGGTTCAGGAACTCGGGACGGAAGTGGCGGTGCATCTCCTTACGGACCCGCTCCTCGATGGTCTCCCAGTCCTGGCTTCCCGTCTCCTCCAGGATGTACTGGCTCCCGATGTTGGAGGTCATGATGATGACCGCGTTCCGGAAGTCCACGGTGCGCCCATGGGCGTCGGTGAGCCTCCCGTCGTCCAGAATCTGCAGGAGGATGTTGAAGACCTCGCTGTGGGCCTTCTCGATCTCGTCGAAGAGGATCACGGCATGGGGCCGACGGCGCACCGCCTCGGTGAGCTGTCCCCCCTCTTCGTACCCCACGTAGCCGGGAGGCGCCCCGATGAGGCGGGCCACGGCGTGTTTTTCCATGTATTCCGACATGTCGATGCGGACCATGGCCCGCTCGTCGTCGAAGAGGAACTCGGAGAGGGCCCGGGCCGTCTCCGTCTTCCCCACCCCGGTAGGGCCGAGGAAGATGAAAGAGCCCACCGGGCGGTTGGGGTCCTGGAGCCCCGCCCGGGCCCGGCGGACGGCGTTGGCCACCGCCTCGATGGCCTCGGACTGCCCCACCACCCGCTCCCCCAGGAGGGCCTCCAGGTGGGTGAGGCGCTCCCGCTCCGAGGCCAGCAGTCGGGATACGGGGATCCCGGTCCACTCCCCCACCACCATCGCGATATCGTCGGCGTCCACCTCCTCCTTCAGGAATTTCCCATCGGCCTGGAGCTCCATGAGGTGGGCCTCGGCCTCCTCGGCCTCCTTCTGGGCCCGGGGAATCTCCCCGTACTGGACCTCCGCGGCCCGCTGGAGGTCTCCGGTGCGGGTGGCCCGTTCCATCTCGGAGCGGAGCTCGTCGATGCGCTCCTTCAGCCCCTGGATCCGGGTGATGGCGTCCTTCTCCGACTGCCACTCCGCCTTCATCCCCGAGCTCTTCTCCCGGAGTTCCGCCAGCTCCGCCTCGATGGCCTCCCTCCGCTCCACCGCGGAGCGATCCGTCTCCACCTGGAGGGCCTGCCGCTCGATCTCCAGCTGAGTGACGCGCCGCTCCACCTCGTCGATCTCCTGGGGGAGGGAGTCGATCTCCATGCGGAGGCGGCTGGCCGCCTCATCCATGAGGTCGATGGCCTTGTCCGGCAGGAATCGGCCACCGATGTAGCGGTCCGAGAGGCGGGCGGCGGCGATGAGGGCCTCGTCCCGGATCCGGACCCCGTGGTGCACCTCGTAGCGCTCCTTCAGCCCCCGGAGGATGGCGATGGCGTCCTCCACCGAGGGCGGGGCCACGAAGACGGGCTGGAAGCGCCGTTCCAGCGCCGGGTCCTTCTCGATGTGCTTCCGATACTCGTCCAGGGTGGTGGCTCCCACCAGACGGAGCTCCCCCCGGGCCAGCATGGGCTTCAGCATGTTCCCGGCGTCCACCGCCCCTTCGGCGGCCCCGGCCCCCACGATGGTGTGGAGCTCGTCGATGAAGACGATGTAGAGCCCATCGGACTCGGTGATCTCCTTCAGCACCGCCTTCATCCGTTCCTCGAACTCACCCCGGTATTTGGCCCCGGCCAGCATGGCGGAGATGTCCAGCGCCACCAGGCGCTTCTCCGCCAGGGAGGTGGGGACGTCCCCCGCCACCACGCGCTGGGCCAGCCCCTCCACGATGGCGGTCTTCCCCACCCCCGGCTCCCCGATGAGGACCGGGTTGTTCTTCGTCCGTCGACCCAGGACCTTGATAACCCGGCGGATCTCCTCGTCCCGGCCAATCACTGGATCCAGCTTCCCCTTCCGGGCCAGGTCGGTGAGGTCCCGGGAATAACGCTCCAGCGCCTGGTACTTCTCCTCCGGGGTCTGGTCCGTGACCCGATGGGAGCCCCGGATCCCCTCCAGCGCCTCCGTCATCACCTTCGGGGTGGCCCCCGCCTCGGTGAGGATCCGGCCGGCGTCGTCCTTCTCCCGGGTGAGCCCCAAAAGGAGGTGTTCGGTGGAGACGTACTCGTCCCCCAGGGTTTGAGCCTCCGCCTCGGCGGCCTCCAGGGCCCGCCGGAGGTCACGGGAAAGGGTGGGGTCGCTCCCTCCCTCTACCCGGGCATATCGCCCCAGGGCCTCGGTCACCCTGTCCCGGAGAAGCGGGACACGAAGCCCCGCCTTCTGCAGGACCGGCCGAACGATCCCGTCCTCCTGGTCCAGGAGCGCCAGGAGGAGGTGCGCGCCCGCCACCTCCGGATGCCGGGCCTCACGAGCGGCCTGGGCCGCAGCCTGCAGGGCTTCTCCCGCCTTCACCGTGAATCGTTCGAAATTCGCCATTCGTCGCTGTCCTGGGTCTGCTCCGGATGCTCGCGGACCTGCCAGTTTGGCAGCGCCGCGCCGGCGAATCCGGGGGTTCGCCGGGGGTTTCCTCCCTCCTCATTCAAGATCCGGACCATTCCCGCGGGAGATCCCCCTTCACCCCGGCCCGAGGCGCCAGCGCATGCTCCTGGTCCACGTCCAGCGCCTCAAGGAAGTCCCGGTCATGGGTGGCCACCACCACCGCACCGTCATAGCGGGTCAGGATCCCCTCCAGGGCCTCCACCCCCGCCAGGTCCAGGTGGTTCGTGGGCTCATCCAGGAGAAGGACCGCAGGGGCCCGCTCCCCTCCCAGGAGGCAGGCGAGGGAGAGCAGGAGTCGCTCGCCGCCGCTGAGGACCCCCACCCGCCGGAGTGCCGCTTCCCCGGGGAACCGGAAGCCCGCCAGGAATTCCCTTGCGGCGGCCTCGGTGCGCTCCGGTCGGGCCCTCCGGAAGTGGGAGAGGACCGTGCCCCGGGAATCCGGGTCGGAGGGAAGCGGGTCCGGGGAGGCCTGCTGGAGGAACCCCACCTCGCTCCGCTCCACCCCTCGGACCACGCGCCCCCCCCAGGGCCCCACCTCCCCGGCCAGGGTCCGAAGAAAGGTGGTCTTCCCGGTACCGTTGGGTCCGGTGAGGGCGACCCGGACCGGTCCCTTCCATCGAGCCGTCACGCCTCGGGAGAGAGGTGGGCCCCCGGGGTACCCCGGCACAAGGCCCTCGAGGCGGAAGATCTCCTGGTGCCGGAGGAGTCCCGTGACCGGGATCCGCGCACCGATGCGAGCCTCCTCGGTCACCCGGCGCCGGGCCTCCACCAGCCGGGCCCGGGCCTCCTCCTCCTGCCGCTGGTTCCGCTCCCGAAGGCGGGCCGTCGTGGTCTCGCTCCACCCCTTCCGGGTGTTGAGGAGGATACGGGGCTCGTTCGAATTCCGGGCCTGCCGGGTCCCCCGTGCGTTCCTCCGGTCCTGGCGCTCCACCTTCTCCCGGACCGCCCGTCGGACCTTCCGGAGTTCCTTCCTGGCGTGGGCCTCGCCTCGACGGGCCGCCTCGGTCTCCGTAGTCCGCACCCCAAGCCACGACTCCAGGGACCCGGTGACCAGGCGGGGTACCTCGGGGCCCAGTTCCAGGATCCGGTCCACCTGGCGGAGGATGGCTCGATCGTGGGTCGCCACCACCACGCCCCCCTCCCAATCCCGGATCAGCACCTGCAGCGCCGCCCGGGAAGCGGTGTCCAGGTGGTTCGTGGGCTCATCCAGGAGAAGAAGGTCCGGCTCACCCAGGAGCACGGCGGCGATGCGGGCGCGGGTCCGCTCCCCTCCGCTGAGGGCGGAGACGGGGCGGAACCAGTCGCGGTGGGCCGGCGCCGACGAAGTGGATCCGGATTCGAGGAAACGGGACGTCAGCCCCACCCGAGTCAGGGCCGCCGCCGCCCGTTCCGGGAGATCCCAGCGGTCCGCGACCAGGTCCAGGTCGGCGGGTGTGCCCCGGCCGGACGCCAGACGCTGAAGGGCAGCCAGCGGTGCGTGGATCCCCAGGAGATGCGCCAGCGTCGGGCCCGTCGGCCCTGCCTCCCCGCAGGCGGAGCCCTCCTGGGAGAGGAACCCCACCCTCCCCCGGCGCCGGATCCGTCCCCCCGTGGGGCGCCGGGTCCCCTTGAGAAGGGCCAGAAGCGTGGATTTCCCCGATCCGTTCGGACCGACGACGGCGGTGCGCTCCCGATGGAAGCCCAGTGTCAGGGAGTGGAAGAGCGTTCGCTGATCAGGGAGGCGGAGGGAGAGGTCCTCCGCCACCAGGAATGCGGGATGTCGAGCCATGGGTGCGAACTCCTGACCGGATTGCGTGACGGCGGCAGATTCGGTGCAGGGTGATCCGCATGGATCGGCTCTTGGAGGGGGTGGGAACGGGAGGGCGCGACTCGGTCCGGAACGACCTCCACCCCCAATGTCGCTCCGGAGTCGGAGCGAGTTCAAGGGGGCGGAGTCGGGTCGCCCGGTTCAGGGGGCCGGGTCCGCCGAGTGGGCCGGCTTCAGCCGGTCGGGTTCAGCTGGTCGGGTTCAGGGCGCCCCCTGCCCCGTGATTCTCTTCATGAGGGTGCCTGAAGGAATGCTCTGCCCCGGCTGCACCCGATTGATGAGGCCCACCGTCTCCGCCGGTACCGTGGAGGGAAAGCGCTGGTGGAAGGCCTCGAGCGTCATGGCGCCGTCGGTGCGGACCAGTTGGATCCTTCGGGGCTGAACGTCCAGCACGGCCTGATCGGTGACGGGCTGGAAGCTGTCCACCGCTCCGCGGACCACTCCTGAGCGGGCGTCCCACCGGGCCTCCGGGGCGTATCCCAGGATCCGGAACACCTGCCCCTGGTGGGCAATGAAGGCAACGGTTCCCAGCAGATTCCCCTGTGGGGTGGAGGCCCGGAAGTCGGCGGTGGCTGCCTGTAGACCATGGATGGTCCGGCTCCGGAGGTTCCCCCCGGTGATGCCCTGGGAGCCCAGAAAGGCGCTCCGGGCCGCTTCGGGGGAATCCTCGGAAGCCAGGGTGAGTGCCAGGAGGGCGTCCTGCTCGGGGCTCACCCCCTGGACCATCTGTCGCTGATTCACCGTCCGCCATCCCGCAGGGAATTCCAGGCGGAAGGCCATCTCCGGGTGGAGGAAGGTCCCGTTCCGGAAGTAGCCCTCCCGGGGGTTCGGGCCGAAGACCATCCCGTCCAGGCGCTGGAGATAGCCGTCCCTTTCCACCCGCTCGCCGGAGATTCCCTCCTGGGCCACCCGCTGGAGGATCCGGTCCCGGCGCTCCAGGGGATCGGGGTGGGAGGAAAGCCATCCGGGGAGGCGGTCTGCCTCCTCGCCACCGGAGGCGTGATAGAGCATCTCGAAGGTGGCGGCCATCTCCCGGGGATCGTAGCTCTGTCCCGTCATGTAGGTGAGCCCCAGGTCGTCGGCCTGCCGCTCCGCGTCCCGGCCGTAGCGCAGGAGAAGGAGGCTCATCCCTCCGCTCAGGAGCCCCTCGAAGGCCTCCATCTCGGGGAAGAGGACGGTCCCCACACCCAGCGTCACCTGGGCCAACTGGGCCCGGCTCACCTGGCGCACGCCGTGACGGGCCGTGACGTGTCCGATCTCGTGCCCCAGGACCCCCACCAGCTCCGCCTCGGTGGCGAAGTGGGCCAGGATCCCCCGGGTGACGTAGATGTAGCCGCCGGGGAGGGCGAAGGCATTCACCAGGGGGTCGTCCAGGACCCGGAAGGTCCAGGGGAGATCCGGGCGCTCGGAGCGCTCCGCCATCCGCTGTCCCAGCTCCTGCACGTAGCGCTGGAGCCCAGGGTCGTCCACCAGCCCCATGGCCGCGGTGATGTCCCCGTCGGCGTCCCGGCCGATCTGGATCTCCTGGCTCTCGGTGATGAGGGTGAACTCCCGCTGTCCCGTGACGGGGTTCACCGCGCAGCCGGCCACGCCGCCCAGGAGGAGGAGGACGGCCAGAAAGGGGGCGAGAAGGGACCCCAGCCCCGGGCGCAGGACCAGGAGCAGGACCGGGCGAACAACCGGGCGCAGGACCGATCGTAGGGAGAGGGGCATGGGAGCGGTCTCCGTGACTTCGGGATGGGATGCTCGGGGCGCCACGGCGCGCGCTACCGCGCATCCGGGTTCGCCTCCTCGCTGTGCTCTCATGTACACGTCCCGGCGCTGGGGGTTCAACCCCGGCACCCTGATCCCATCCCTCCCCAGACTCCCGTTGGTCCCTGCGCCCTCAGAACGCCGGCGCCAGGAGGATCGCGTTCAGGTAGAGGAGCCAGCTGGAGTACCAGAACATCCGGAAGGCCGGGTCGTCGGCGAAGAGAATGACCTTCCCCTGGCCCATGCGCCGCTGGGCGAGCCAGGCGCTCCGATCCAGGCGGTCCAGGTTCGCCTCGGAGATCACTCCGGAGATCCGGTCCACGCCCTGGGGAAAGTACCCCACCGTCTCGAAATCGGTGGAGGGCTCAAACCCCACGCCGGAGGAGAGGACGAAGAGTCGGTCCGGGCTCCCCCCCTCGGCGCCGGCGCCGAAGGCCAGGGGGTGGCCCTGGTCCAGGGTGACGGGAAGGACGGTTCCCGGGACCCGTTCCTCCCAACTCTCCAGCTCCCGCTCCTCCCGGGTCCGAAGGGCCCGGGCCAGCCGCTCATCCCTGTCGAGCTCCCCTTCATCCAGTTCGGTCCGCTCCTCGATCTCCGCCAGGGGCTCGGCCAGCCGCTGGGCCGACGATGAGACCGCCACAAGGGTGCCCCCGGCTCGAATCCAGTTCCGGAGTCCCTCCATTCCGCTCTCTCCCAGCTCCCCCGTGGGGTTGCCGCCTGGAACCACCACCACGTCGTACCGGGAGAGATCGATGGACCGTACCGTCTCCACATTCACGATGTCGAAGGGGAGGTCCAACTCCTGCTCCAGGAAGAACCAGTGGGCCCCGAAGGAGGTGGACGCCGTCCCCTCGCCCCCCAGGAGGGCCAGGCGTGGGAGACGAAGCGGGGCGGCGTCCCGGCTCCCCAGGTCGATCCCCCCTTCCGAACGGCCGGTGGCGATGGGGGTCACCAGCCCCCCGAGCCCCGCCTCCCCGATCCTCCGGTCCAACTCCTGGTTGCGGCCCTGGGGGAAGAAGAGGGTCCCCCGGGGCCAGAAGCGCTCGCCCAAGGAGAAGGTGTCGGCCATGGCGTAGACCACCCCTTCCTCCTCCAGGAAGCGAAGGAGGCCCCGGGCATGGCCGAAGGAGGGCGCCAAGAGGTACCCAAAGCTACCCGTGGAGGTCAGAGGGGCGCCCAGGGGGTCGGGAATCGCCTCCACCGAGGTCCAGCTCCCCCCCACCGAACCGGTGGCGGAGTGGGCCTCCACCCCATAGGCGAAGGGGAGGGCCCAGGCGCTGATGTCATAGGAGAAGGTGGCGTCCAGGATGTTCTCGGGCCGGAGGAGGGCGCCGGCCAGGCGCCCCCGGGGCTGCCGGCTCCGCACCCGGTAGGTGCCCTCGGGGAAGGAGGACCGGGCCTCGAAGCCGGGGTGGGGAACGCTGGAAACCCCCACATCAGCGTCCGCCAGCCGCTCCACCTCGATTCCCTGCTGCAGGAGGAGCCCCACCAGCCGCTCCGTCCGATGTCGGTCCGCTCCCGGCACCAGGAGGTAGGCCGGATCCAACCCCTGGTCCACGTTCCGGTGGAAGCCGGCGAAGCCCAAAAGGAGTTCGGTCTTCCCCTCCATGGCGGTACGTAGGGTGGCGTTGCCGGTGGTGCGATGGCCGAAGGCCCGATCCCGGAGCGTCAGGACCGTGCCGTCCGCCCGCTCGATCTGTCGCCCTCCGAAGCCGCCGCCCGCCTGCTCGTACGTCATCCCGATGGCCCCCAGGAGGGAGGGCCACGAGTCCCCGTAGGACGGATAGAAGAGGTCGTAGTCCTGCCCGGTGTAGTAGAGGAGGCCCTCACGATCCATGGCTCGGGCATTCCCGTCGCCGAAGCGTTCCCCCCACTCCAGGATGTGCCCGGGGAAGATGGGGTTGATGGGGCGGGCCGCCGGGAAGAAGAAGTAGGACGACTGGTACCCCATCTCGTGGAAATCCACGTGGACCTGGGGGTTGTAGCGGAGGTAGCGATCCAGTCGCATCCGGGTCTCGGGCTGGCTGAGCCAAGCCCAGTCTCGGTTCAGGTCGAAGAGGTAGTGGTTGGGGCGCCCGCCGGGCCAGGGCTCCCGCCGCTCCCGGATCTCCAACGCGGTGTTGGGGCGCGCCTGAGCCGCCGAGCGGTAGAAGTTCACGTACCGGTCCCGTCCATCGGGATTCGCCGCCGGGTCCATCACCACCACCACCGAGTCCAGGACCCCGGCCACCTCGGGAGCGCCCGACGCCAGATCCCAGGCGGTCCAGATGGCCGCCTCCGGTGAGGAGCTCTCGTTCCCGTGGATCCCGTAGGTGAAGTAGAGGATGGCGGGATTGGCGGCGGCGATCTCCCGGGCCCGGGCCTCGGAGGTGCCGGGCTCCATGAGTTCCCGGTTCAGCCTCAGGATCTCGTCCATCCGGGTCCGATGTTCCGGGGTGGCGATGACCGCCTGGAGGAGGGGGCGGCCCTCCACCGTCTCCCCGTAGCTGTCCATGGAGACCAGGGGGGAGGCCTCCGCCAGTGCCTGGAAATAGCGCTCCACCCCGGCCACGTCGGTGAACCGGTCCCCGATCTCGTACCCCAGCACCTCAGCGGGGGACGGAACGTGGGACGCCTGGGCGGAGAGGCCAGGGGCGCCGAAGCCCCCGGCCCACCCGACGGCCGTGGAGAGGAGGAAGAGCACCGGAAGCACGGGGGAGCGGCTGCCGCGGAAGGGGCGCGGGGAGGGGAGCATGGATCTGTCGGGAGCCGAGGGGGTGAAACAAAGGAGGGAAAAAAGGTACCTGCAGCCTGCGAGAGGGAGCAACCGTCCGGGCGCCTTTTTCGAGGTTGGCCGGAAGTTGGCCGGAAGTTGGCCGGTGGTCCGTCCGAATCTGGCTTGAAGCCGGCCCCAGCTCCGGCCCGGCCCTTGACCCCTTCCTCCGCCGATTCCAGCTTCCGGCCGATTCCATCCTCATCCCACGTGTCCCATCCATGCCCGCACCCCGCCTTCGGACCTCTCCCGCCCCAGGCTCCCCCACGTCCCGGTTCCGGATCCGGCTCCGGAGCCGGACCCGGTTCGCCTGGGGCCTGGCCCTCCTGGTCCTGGCGGCTGTGGCGTGCGACCCCGGATTTCCAGGCCCCGGCGAGGGGGAGACCATCTCCGAGGAAGCCTTCGTGGAGACCATGGTGGAACTCCGCCGGGCGGCCGCCCACTGGGAGATGCACCGGCTTCCGGTAGAGGAGCGGGACTCCATCCTGGCAATCCGGAGCCGGACCCCGGAGGACCTTCTGGAATTCGTGGAGGTCCACGGCACCGACGTCCCCCACATGAACCGGGTCTGGACCCGGGTGGAGGCCCGACTCACCGGTCGGGACGTGGAGTCACTCCAGGAGGACGCCCCGGAGGCGGAGGATCTGGTGGAGGAGGGAATCCTTCCCCGGGACGCGGTTCCGGACCTACCCGCTCCCGAGCCGGGATCAGGCCCGGGGATTCCCCCGGATCCGGGCCCGGAGGAATGAGCGAGGCCCATCCCCTTCCCCGGGTGATCCTCCGGAAGGGGCGCGCCCGCCCCCTGGAGGGGCGGCACCCCTGGCTCTTCTCCGGCTCCATCCATCGGGTGGAGGGATCGGTCTCCGACGGGGACGAGGTGCTGGTGGTGGATGCCGGCGGAACCCCTCTCGCCCGGGGATTGTTCAACGGGCGAAGCCAGATCCGGGTTCGCCTCTATGCCTGGGACCCGGAGACGTCTCTGGATGAGAGCTTCTGGTCCGAACGGGTGGAGCGCGCGCTGGCGGTCCGAGACCGGATCCCTGGCCTTGCCCGCCCCCTCCCCGCCCGCCTGGTCTTCTCCGAGGCCGACGGCCTCTCCGGCCTCACCGTCGACCGGTACGACCGATGGCTGGTGGTGCAGGTCACGAGCCTAGCCCTCCATCGCCGCCTCCCCCACCTCCTCGACCTCCTGGAGGAGGCGGAACGGCCGGAGGGGATCCTCCTCCGGACGGAGAAGGGAATCGGGGAGGAGGAGGGACTGGAGATCCGGGACCACCTCCTCCGGGGGAAGGCGCCGGAGGGCCCGGTGCTGCTTCCCGACGGGGATCTCCGGTTCCAGGCGGATCTCCGGACCGGACAGAAGACGGGCTTCTACCTGGACCAACGGGAGAACCGCCGCCGCGTGGCCGCGTGGGGAGAAGGGCGGCGGGTGGCCGACGTCTGCTGCTACACCGGAGGCTTCGGCCTCCACCTGGCCCGGGCCGGGGCCCGGTCGGTGGTGGGGGTGGATGTCTCCGCCTCGACCCTGGAACTGGCCCGGGAGAACGCCCGCCTCAACGAGGTGGAGGACCGGGTCAGCTGGGCGAAGTCCGACGCCTTCCGATGGTTGGAGGGAGAGGCGGAGGCCGGACGGCGCTACGACCTGGTGGTGCTGGATCCACCCCGCTTCGCCCGTTCGAAGCGCGGGGTGGCGGGGGCCCTTCGGGGGTACGCCCGGCTGAACGAGGGGGCCCTCCGCATCCTGGAGCCGGGAGGGATCCTGGTGACCTGTTCCTGCACCGGGCGGGTGAGCCGGGACGAGTTCCTCCAGGTCCTGGCCGGGGTGTCGGAGCGGACCGGGCGGCGGCTCCGCCTCCTGGAGAGCCGGGGGCAGCCCCCGGACCACCCGGTGGACCCGAGCTGCCCGGAGACCGCCTACCTGAAGTGCCTCATCCTGAAGGCGGAGTAGTCGCCCCGGGCCCCAGCGCCGCCTTCGAACCGCGGGGTCGCCTCGGGATCAGAAGAGCCGGAAGCTCACCCCGATCCCAAGCGCTCCCCGATCCCCCAGGGTCCCGGCAAACCGGATGGCCCACCCAGGATCGAAGGACACGTCCATTCCCAGATCCACGGCGAGCCCCAGGTCCAGGCTGCTGCCACCATCCCTTCGCCCGGGTCGATCGCTCCCCATCCAGGCATCCAGGACCACCCGGGGAGTGATGTAGGGATTGAACCAGACGCCGTCGGCCTGGAAGTCCCTCCCCACCGAGACCCCGAAGGGAAAGGAGAGAAGGGCGGCGTTTCCGATCCCCAATCCAGCTCCCGCGACCCACGCCACGTTCACCGGGACCTCGTTGGAGGTCCGGAGGAGGTAGCCTGAGATATCCAGTCCCCCGAACACCGAGAGATCATCCCCCCGGTCCTCCGCCAGTCCGATCCGGAACCCCAGCCCTCCCGGAGCGTCGGATGCCCGCCAGGTGGTCATGACTCCGATCCCACCCCGCTTGGCCGCGTCGACCAGGTAGATGCCCCATCCTGCCGGGGAGGCGGGTGCCACGAAGAACGGACTGTCCCAGGCCACCTGGGCCCGGGCCTCCTGGGTCGAGACGGAAAAGAGCATGATGCCCGCCATCAGTCCCATCATCACCTTCTTCATGCCGCACCTCTCCTTGGCTGTGACCTGTGGTCGGGGTTCGGTCTCGCCGGCCCAAGCGGGGCCCGCAGACTCACCCATTTCTGCAAACAAAGTGCCAGTATCCTCACGTCGCGACGTCGCGACGTCGCGCCGCTACCCTCCGGCCTACTCCCACTCGATGGTGGCGGGCGGTTTGGAGGAAATATCGTACGTTACCCGGTTGACCCCCTTCACCTCGTTGATGATCCGGGTGGAGATTCGGCCCAGAATGTCATGGGGGAAGGGATACCAGTCGGCGGTCATCCCGTCCCTCGAGGTCACCGCCCGGAGCGCCACCACGTTCTCGTAGGTCCTCCCGTCCCCCATCACCCCCACGGACCGCACGGGAAGGAGGACGGCGAAGGCCTGCCAGATCTCGTCGTAGAGCCCGGCCTCCCGGATCTCCTCCAGGTAGATGGCGTCGGCCTCCCGGAGCACGGCGAGCCGTTCCTCGTTCACCTCTCCCAGGACCCGGATCCCCAGCCCCGGACCGGGGAAGGGATGCCGTCCCACGAATTCCTCGGGAAGGCCCAGTTCCCGGCCCACATTCCGCACCTCGTCCTTGAAGAGCTCCCGGAGGGGCTCGATGAGGGCGAAAGGCATGTCCTCGGGAAGCCCACCCACGTTGTGGTGGGTCTTGATGGTCACCGACGGCCCTCCGGTGGAGACGGACTCGATGACGTCCGGGTAGAGCGTCCCCTGGACCAGGAAGCGGGCGTCGGTCCCCTCGTCCTTGGCCGTCTGCTCGAAGACCCGGATGAAGGTATTCCCGATGGCCTTTCGCTTGAGCTCCGGGTCCACGATCCCCTCCAGCGCCTCCAGAAACTCGGCCCGGGCGTCCACCACCACCAGCTTGATTCCCAGGTGCCGACGGAAGGTCCGCTCCACGCTCTCCCGCTCGTTCTTCCGGAGGAGGCCGTTGTCCACGAAGATGCAGGTGAGGCGATCGCCGATGGCCCGGTGGACCAGGACCGCCGCCACCGAGGAGTCCACCCCGCCGGAGAGACCGCAGATCACCTGGGCCTCGCCCGCCGTCTCCCGGATCCGTTCCACCGACTCATCCACGAAGGCGCCGGGGGTCCAGGTGGGATGGCACCCGGCAATTCTGAAGAGGAAGTTGGAAAGAATTTCCTCCCCACGGACGGTGTGGGCCACCTCGGGGTGGAACTGGACCCCGTAGATCTCCCGGTCCTCCGCACCGAACGCGGCCACCGGAAGGGTGGCGGTCGAGGCCAGGGCCCGGTATCCGGGGGGAGGCTCGTCCACGTGGTCGCCATGGGAGCACCAGACCCGGGTGGGCTCGGCGGGATCGAAGCCCTCGAAGAGCTTCCCCGGCGCGGCCACCCTGAGTTCCGCCCTCCCGTACTCCCGCTGGCCGTTCTGTACGGCGCCACCCTCAAGGCGGGCGATGAGCTGCATCCCGTAGCAGATCCCCAGGATGGGGATCCCCTCGGCCAGGAGCGCCGGGTCCAGGGACGGAACGTCGGCGTCGTAGACCGAGGCGGGACCTCCCGACAGGACGATCCCCCGGGGCTTCCACTCCCGGATCCATTCCAGGGAACGGGTCGGGGGATGGATCTCGCAGAAGACCCGCTCCTCCCGGATGCGCCGGGCGATGAGCTGGGTGTACTGGGAGCCGTAGTCCAGGATGAGGATGCGGTCGTGGATCTGGGTATCGGTCATGATGACGGGGTCACAGGGTGGCCGGGGGAGGAATCTCCTCGCCCCGGATCAGGTCGTCCAGCGTCTCCCGGTGTCGCACCAGGTGGACCGCATCCCCCTCCACCAGCACCTCGGCGGGACGGCGGCGGGCGTTGTAGTTGGAGGCCATGCTGAAGCCGTAGGCGCCGGCGGTGGCCACCGCCAGGAGGTCGCCGCTCAGGGGAAGGGGGAGCTCCCGGTTCAGGGCCAGGAAGTCCCCGCTCTCGCAGACCGGTCCCACCACGTCCACCGGACCCACCGGCGCCCCTTTCCGGGTGCGCACCGGGGTGATGAAGTGCCATCCCCCATAATGGGAGGGACGGAGGAGTTCGGTCATCCCCCCATCGGTGATGACGAAGGTCTTCCCCCCGGCCACCTTGGTGTGGAGGACGCGGGTGAGGAGGACCCCGGCCTCTCCCACCACCGAACGTCCCGGTTCCACCAGGAGGCGTAGGCCCCGTCCCCGGAGCCGCTCCACCACCTCCCTGGCCAGCTCCTGCAGGGGAAGTCCCTCCTCTCCCCCGTACGCCACGCCGAACCCGCCTCCCAGGTCCAGGTAGCCCATCCCGATCCCCTCGGAGGCCAGGCGGTCCACCATGGCCAGGACGGCGTCCAGCGCCTCCAGGTAGGGCTCCACGTCCAGGATCTGGGAGCCGATGTGGACATCCACCCCCCGGACCTCCAGGTGGGGGGAGGCGTGGGCCCGGCGGTAGAGGCGAATCGCATCTTCCACCGCCACTCCGAACTTGGAGGCGGCATGGCCCGTGCGGGTGTACTCGTGGGGGGTGTTCACCAGGATGTCGGGGTTCACCCGGATCCCCACCGGGGCCGGACGCCCCTCCTCCTCCGCCACCCGCTCCAGGGAGTCCAGCTCCCCCTCGCTCTCCACGTGGAAGGCCAGGATCCCGGCTCGGAGGGCACCCTCCATCTCCTCCACCGTCTTCCCCACCCCGGCGAAGACGATCCGCTCCGCCGGGATCCCCGCCTGGAGGGCCCGGTGAAGCTCGCCCAGGGAGACGATGTCGGCGCCTCCACCCAGGGCGCCGATCCGGTTCAGCACCGCCAGGTTTCCGTTGGCCTTCACCGAGTAGGCCAGGAGGAAGTCCAACTCCCGGAAGGCTGCCTGGAAGGCCTGGACCCGCTCCCGGATGCCGTCGCCGTCATAGACGTACAGGGGCGTGCCGAAGCGCTCCGCCAGCTCCTCCAGGTCGTGGGTTCGACAGTGGAGAACCCCGTGGCGGCGGGGGAAGCCCGGGGGCCGACCCTCGTCGCCCCCAGGGGTGAGGACCGGATCCCCCGAAGAGGGCGCAGGGGCCCCTGCCATGCTCAGTACGCCTTCGCCCACACCACCTCCATCGTGCTCTCCCCTCCACCAATGCACCGCTCCGGGGCGTTGGGAGAGCGGAAATCGGGGCCCGGAATGCAGCGAAGGGTCGCCTTGGTCTCCTCTTTGACCCGCTCCTCCACCGCCGGGTCGCCGCTCCAGCCGGTATAGACGAAGCCGCCGGGACCGTCCAGGATCTCCTTCAGTTCCTCGAGGGTCTTCACCCCCCGGTGGGAGTTGGCCTCCCGCCGGGCCCGGGCCCGCTCCAGGAGTTGGGCCTGGAAGTCCTCGAGGCGCTGGGGCAGCTCCGCCAGCGCCTGGGCCTCGGGGAGGAAGGCCTTCCGGTCCTCCCCCTCGCCGGTGACCCGCTTCACCAGGACCACCTGCTCCTTGGCCAGGTCCTTGGGGCCGATCTCCAGGCGGAACGGCACCCCCTTGCGCTCCCACTCCCAGAACTTGGCGCCGGGATTCAGGTGATCCCGGTCGTCCACCTTCACCCGGACCCCCGCGTCCACCAGCCGGGCCCGGAGTTCATGGGCCTTCTCCACCACCGCGGTCCGCTCGTGCTCCTTCCGGTAGATGGGGACGATGACCACCTGGGTGGGGGCCAGCCGGGGAGGCACCACGATCCCGGTGTCGTCGCCATGGGTCATGACCATCCCCCCCACGAGCCGGGTGGAGACCCCCCAGGAGGTGTTCCAGGCGTACTCCTCCGCCCCCGCCTCACTCTGGAAGGTGAGGTCGAACTGCTTCGAGAAGTTCTGGCCCAGGTTGTGGGAGGTCCCGGCCTGCAGCGCCCGGTTGTCCTGCATGAGGGCCTCGCAGGTGTAGGTCCGGACCGCTCCGGCGAACTTCTCCGAGTCGGACTTGAGCCCGGTCACCACCGGCATGGCGATCCACTCCTCCATGAAGGTCCGGTAGACGCCCAGCATCCGGAGCGTCTCCTCTTCGGCTTCGGCATCGGTGGCGTGGGCGGTGTGCCCCTCCTGCCAGAGGAACTCGGAGGTCCGGAGGAAGAGGCGGGTCCGGAGTTCCCAGCGCATGACGTTGGCCCACTGGTTCATGAGCACGGGGAGGTCCCGGTAGGACTGCACCCACTTGGCGTACATGGAGTAGATGATGGTCTCCGAGGTGGGCCGGATCACCAGCGGCTCCTCCAGCTCCTTCCCCCCGGCGTGGGTCACCACCGCCAGTTCGGGCTTGAAGCCCGCCACGTGCTCCTTCTCCTTCTCGATGAAGCTCATGGGGATGAGGAGAGGGAAGTAGGCGTTCTCGTGCCCCGTGGCCTTGAACATGTCGTCCAGGGCCCGCTGCATGTGCTCCCAGATCCCGTAGCCCCAGGGGCGGATCACCATGCTTCCCCGGACGGGGGAGTGGTCGGCCAGCTCCGCTCGCTGCACCACCTCGTTGTACCAGGCGCTGAAGTCTTCGGCGCGGGGGGTCAATGCCTTGTCGTCGGCCATGCGGTTCCGTTTCCGGTTCGTTGAATTCGAGTGGGGAGCCCCTTCGCGGGGCTCCGGATTCGAGGGACCCGGGGCTCGGGGCTCAGGTTCGGGGGTCAGGCTCAGGCGTCAGGATGACGCGTCAGGCTCAAGCGTCCCGCTCAGGGTTCAGGTGGGGTCGTCCCGGGAGCGCAGGCTTCTCCGCTCCCGGCCTCGCTCCCGGGCCTCCCGCCCGAAGACCACGAAGGCGGGAATGACCAGGAGGAGGACGGAGAGGACCGCCCAGGTCAGGCGGAAGGGGAGCCGGGTTCCCACGCTGAGAATCCAGGCCACCAGGGCGCCTCCCCCCAGGGCCATGCCCGTGGCCAGGAAGAGGATGACCCACTCCAACATGTCCAGGTTGCGGATGACCTTGTCCATCTCCTCCCGGGTCCCCTTGAACGGATCGTCCTCGGGTCCGTTCCCGGGCCTCCCACCACCCCCCTCGCCTCCGGCTCCACCCCCGGCTCCACCATTGGCTCCACCATTGGCGTCGTCCCCCCTCCAACCCATCGTCTCAGGCCCCGGCCAGGTCGGGGACCTGGAGTTCCGGGGCCAACTCCCTGAGGGGGACCTCCCGCTCCGTTCCATCCGTCATGGTCCGGACCACCACCGCGCCCCGGGCGAGCTCTTCCGGTCCCAGGACCAGGACCTCCCGGGCCCCTTCGGCAGAGGCGGCCTGGAACTGCTTCCTCACCGAGAGGGAGCGAAGGGGGGTGGTCACGGAGCGGCCTCTGTCCCGGAGACTCCGGGCCAGGCGTCGGGCCAGGGGGCGGAGTTCGTCACCGATGGACACAATGAAGACATCCACCTCCCGGGCGTATTCCGGAGCCAGCTTCCGCTCTTTGAGGATCTCGCCCACCACCACATCCCCCATGCCGAAACCCACCGCCGGGAGGGGATCGCCTCCCACCCGCTCCAGGAGGGCATCATACCGGCCGCCGCCGCAGATGGCCCGAAACTCCCCCTTCCTGTCGAAGATCTCGAAGACGATCCCGGTATAGTAGGCCAGCCCCCGGACAATGGTGAGATCGAACTCCAGGAAGTCCCCGAGCCCCAGCTCCTCCATCACGGTCATGAAGGCCTCCACCTCCCGCAGGGCCCCCTGAACCTCGGGGTCGCTGCCGTAGGCTGCACGGACACCGTCCAGCCCCGGGGAATCGAAGAGGGAGAGGATCTGCTCCCCCGCCTCCCGATCCAGCCCCACCTCCTTCTCCAGGCGATCCAGGATCCGGTCCCGTCCCTCCCGTTCCACCTTGTCCACGATGGTGTAGGCCGTGACCAGGCGATCCTCGGGAACTCCGGCGCTCCGGAGAAGTGCGGCCAGGAGCCTCCGATCCGAGACCCTGGCCCGGATGTCCTCGGCCTCCAGCCCCAGTTCCCGGAGGGCGTCAAGCGCCACCGCCAGGACCTCGGCGTCGGCCTCCACGCCCTCTTCACCCATCAGGTCCACGTTCCACTGGAAGTGTTCCCGGAGTCGGCCCCGCTGGGCCCGCTCGTACCGGAAGAGTTGGGGGATGGAGTACCACCGGATGGGCTTCGGCAGGGAGCGGCTCCGGTGCGACAGGATCCGGGCCAGCGAGGGCGTCATCTCGGGCCGCAGGGCCACCTCCCTCCCCCCCTTGTCCTGGAAGTTGTAGAGCTGCCCCACGATCTCGTCCCCACTCTTCTCGGTATAGAGGGCGAGTTCCTCCAGGGGGGGGCCATCGTACTCCTGAAATCCGTATCGCCGGGCCACCCGGCGCCACACGGTGAAGAGGTGCTCCCGGAGTCCGAGGTCCTCGGGCGGGAAGTCCCGGAATCCCCGTAACGCATTGAATTTCTGAGCTTTCGACATAGGCGAATCTACCCGGAATCCGCGGACGGGGGCAAGGCTTCGGCGGGGATCCGGTCCAGCGCCCGGAGAACGTCTCCCACCACCGGAAAGGAGCCGGTGACCACCACCGTTCCGCCCTCGGAGGTGAAGGCTCGGGCCCGCTCCAGCGCCCGGGCCATGGCTGCCTCCAGGGCCGGATCCAATGCGGGGACCTCCCCCACTCCATCCCCGAACAGCTCCACCCGTTCCCTCACGGCCTCGGGGAGGGTCTGGACGACGGCGGCGGGATCCCATCGGCGCCCCACGGGGGCAGAGGGGGGGACCACCAGGAGGATCCGGTCCATGACCCCGGCCAGAACCTCCAGCATCAGGGGCCACTCCTTGTCCGCCAGGATCCCCACCACGCCGACCCGGGGCTCGGCCAGCGGAAAGCTCCGGACGGCTTCGACCAGGGCGCTGGCTCCGGCAGGGTTGTGGGCGACATCCAGAAGCCATGTCCGGGGGGGCTCCGCCTCCAACTGAAGGCGCCCGGGGACCTGGGCCCGAGCCACACCGGACTCCACCGCCCGCTGGGAGGGGAGGAACCGGGGCGGGAGGGCTTCGAGAGAGCGAACCGCCAGGGCGATGTTCATCAACTGATGCCGGCCCAGGAGGGGAGAGTCGAGGTGGAGGTCGCCCCAGCGGCGCGTGCGAACCACGCATCGGAGCCCCTCCAGCGATACCTGCCCCGCCACGGGGGAGACACGGGTCAGGGGCACGCCATGGGAGGCGGCCTCTTCCGTCAGCACCCGCAGGACCTCGGGGTTCTCGGCTGCGGTGTAGGCCGGAACTCCGGACTTCAGGATCCCCGCCTTCTCCTTGGCAATGGCCTGGATGGAGGAGCCCAGCATGGCCTGGTGCTCCAGGGTGACGTTGGTGACGGCGGTGAGGACGGGCTCCACCACGTTGGTGGCGTCCAGGCGTCCCCCCATTCCCACCTCCATCACCGCCAGGTCCACCTCCATCCGCCGGAACGCCATGAGGGAGAGGACGGTGAAGGCCTCGAAGGGCGACGGTGCCAGCTTCACCAGGTGGGACCGCAGCTCCCCGGCCATCTCCCCCAGTTCCTCATCGGTGAGGGGAACGCCGTCCACCAGGATCCGTTCCCGGAAGGAGAGGAGGGGAGGAGAGGTGTAGAGCCCAACGCGGAACCCGGCTTCCTCCAGGATGGCGGCCCAGATCCGGGCCACCGATCCCTTACCGTTGGTGCCCGCCACATGGAGGGTGGGAAGACCCTTCTGGGGACTCCCCACCCGAGCCAGGAGCCGCTCCGTCCGGTCCAACCCCCATCGGACCTGGTCGGGAAGCAGGGGAAAGAGTCGGGCCGCCAGCGGATCTCCCGTCAGCGGCCCCCTCAACCCGGTCCAGGGAAGCCCCCCGGCCCCGGCGGAGCTCACCCCTCCCGTTCCCCTGAAGCGCCCTGCGGAGCAGCCAGCATGTGCCGCAGGAGGCGGGCCACGGTGGCCTGGAGTTCCCGGCGATCCACCACCCGATCCACCATTCCATGGTCCAGGAGGAACTCCGCGCGCTGGAATCCCTCGGGCAACTCCTGCTTGATGGTCTCCTCGATGACCCGGGGACCGGCGAAGCCCACCAGCGCCCCCGGCTCTGCCAGATTCACGTCACCCAGCATGGCGAAGGAGGCGGTCACTCCGCCGGTGGTGGGATCGGAAAGGATCGAGACGAAGGGGATCCCTGCCTCGTGGAGGCGGGCCAGGACCACCGAGGTCTTGGCCATCTGCATGAGGGAATAGATCCCCTCCATCATGCGAGCCCCGCCGGAGGCGCTCACCAGGATGAGGGGCCGGTTCTCCTCCAGGGCCAGGCGGCCCAGGCGGGCGATCTTCTCCCCCACCACCGAACCCATGGACCCTCCGATGAAGGAGAAGTCCATGACCCCAAGAGCCACGGGGATGCCCTCCATGGTGGCCCGCCCGGTGACCACCGCGTCTCCCCGGCCCGTCTTCCGCTCCGCTGCGGCGAGCCGGTCCCGGTAGGGCTTCAGGTCCGTGAACTCCAGGGGGTCGGTGCTTCGGATCCCCATCTCGGTCTCCTGGAAGCCCCCCTCGTCGCTGAGTAGCCCGATGTACTCCTCAACCCCGATCCGCATATGATGTCCGCACTGGGGACACACATGGAGGTTCTGGGCCAGCTTCTCCTGGTAGAGGATCTCGCCGCAGCCATCGCACTTGACGAAGACGTCGGTGGCGAGGTCCCGCTTGTCCTCAGAGGTGAGGGGCTTCTTCTGTTTTCGGAACCAGACCATGGATCTCCCCTCGGATTCTCCCGGATTCTCCGCGCTAATCTTCCTGGGCCATGCGAACCGCCAGCCCCGTCATGACCCAGCAGGTCAGGAGGAACGTCCCCCCGTAGCTCACGAACGGAAGGGGGATACCGGTGATGGGGACGATCCCTATGGTCATCCCCACATTGATGAAGACGTGGACGAGCCAAGCCCCGAAGATACCAAAGAGGACCAGTCCGGCAAAGGGATCCGAGGTCTGCTCCGCCATCCGGACCACCCTGTAGAGGAGGGCTGCGAAGAGGAGCACCGTGAAGGTGGATCCCACGAATCCAAGTTCCTCCCCGATGACGCTGAAGATGAAGTCGGTGTGCTGCTCAGGAAGGAAGTCCAGCCGCTTCTGGGTCCCCTGGGTGAATCCCTTCCCCAGGAAACCGCCACTCCCGATGGCCACCTTGGACTGGATCAGGTTCCACCCCGCGCCCCGGGGATCCATCCCCGGGTCCAGGAAGACCAGGAGGCGGTTCCGCTGGTAGTCCGCAAGGGAGTTCCAGACCGGAAGGGCCACCGTCCCCGCCGCCAGGTTGGCCAGCACCACCGCCACCGATTCCGTCAGGTAGAGGCGGTAGCGGAGGAGGTAGACGGCCACGCCGAGCCCCACGAAATAGATGGACCAGACCCGGGTGTCGAAGGAGAGGATGAGCGCCACTCCCGGGCTGGCCAGGAGAAAGAGACGGAGGATGGGCGCGCCGGACCAGAAGAGGGCGGCGAAGAGGATCCCCACGAAGGCCAGCGCCGTGCCCAGGTCGGGCTGCAATACCACCAGTCCAAGGGGCACCGCCACCAGGATCCCCGGCGGGATGAAGTCCATGAGCTTTGACGGCGGGTCGGGCCGGCTGGCGACGAGGCGGGCCAACCCCAGGATCGCCGCGATCTTGGCGAATTCAGAGGGCTGGAAACGGATGGGACCCACCTGGATCCAGCGCCCCACGCTTTCGGCGGGACCCGCCCCCGTCCCCACCGCCAGGGCCGCACCCAACAGGAGGATGCCCATGATGTAGGCGGGTGCCGCTCCCCACTCCACCCACCGGACCGGAACCCGGGAGACCACCGTGAACGCCACAAGGGAGAGGGCGAGCCAGAGGAGTTGACGCCGCCATGCCCCCTGTACCACCGCGCTGGGGACGTTCAGGACCCCCGCGGAATAGATCATGGCGATCCCGAAGAAGGAAAGCCCCAGGGCCAGCCCCACCAGGACCGGGTCCCCCGCCCAACGTCGGAACAAGGTCATTCCGAATCGGGGCCCTCGGTGGCGGGGCCCTCTACCGCCGCCTCCACCCCCGCGCGCTCAGCCGCGCCCTGCGCGGGATCCTGGACCGGGGCCTCCTGAACCGGGGCCCATCGCGCCCAGGGCGCCGGGGTGCCCGACCGGAGGTGCTCGCCCAGGGTCTGGATGGTATCCACCTCGATACCATACTTGCGTCGGAGATGGAAGTCCGCGGCCTTGGCGGCGATGGGCGCGGCCATGGAGGAACCCGACTCCCCCTCCTCCACCAGGACCACGATGACGATCTCCGGCTCTCCCCCCCAGGACCCCGCCATTCCCGTGAACCACGCGTGGGGACGGCGTTCGCCGGTGGGGTCGTTCTGGGCGGTCCCCGTCTTCCCGATGAGGTCCCAGTGTTCCAGGGAGGACAGGAAGGCCGTCCCTCCCGCCGACGTGACCTGGCGCAGCCCCTGGAGGAGGGCCTGGGTGGAGGCCGGGGTCAAATCCATGGCCCACGCCGCCGGCAGGCGGTCGGCGGCCTCACCCCGAAGGAGGCGGGGGGCCGGCGCATCGCCTCCCCGGGCAAGCCCCAGGTAGAACTGGGCCATCTTAAGGGGTGTCTGGTCATTGGGCCCCTGCCCGATGGACAGGGCCATGACCTCGTTCTCGAAGGGACGATAGCCGAAGCGCCGCTCCCAGAACGCCAGGCTCTCGGGAAAGACCCCCGGGGATTCTCGCGGGAGGTCCACGCCACAGTCCTCGCCGAACCCCAGGCGGGTCCCCTCCTCCACCAGCCGCTCCAGGCCGATGCGCAGCCCCAACTGGTAGAAATAGACATTGCACGAATGGGCGATGGCCCCGGCCAGGTCCTGGTGGCCATGGCCACTGGGGTTCCAGCACCGCCGCACCACGTTCCCGTACTGGTATGAGCCGTAGCAGGGGGTGGGCATCCGCTCGTCAGGACCCACCACTCCCATCTCCAGCCCGATGGCGGCGGTGGCCAGCTTCCAGGTGGAAGCCGGCGGGTAGCGACCCACTGCGGCACGGTTGAAGAGGGGCCGATCCGGGTCGGTGTTGAGCCCCTCCCAGAGGTCCCGGGAGATCCCCCCCACGAAGTCCGACGGATTGAAGGAGGGCGCCGAATAGAGGGCCAGGATTCCTCCATCCTCCACGTTCAGCGCCACCACCGCCCCCCGACGACCCTGGGGAAAGATGTCGTGGATGTAGTGCTGGAGCTCCAGGTCCAGGTGGAGTTCCAGGTCCTCTCCCGGGAGGGCCGAGGCAGCGGCATACCCCTCGAAGGAGCCCACCACCCGTCCCACCGCATCCACCTCCACGTAGCGGATGCCCTGTGATCCCTGGAGGAATTCCTCGTACTGCCGCTCCAACCCGTCCTTCCCCACGATCATCCCCTGTTCGTACCCGGTGAATCGGGGATTCTCCAGCTCCGCCCCGGAGATCTCCCCCACGTAGCCCAGGACATGCCCCAGGGACTCCCCGCCGATGTATCGACGTCGGGGGCGAGTCTCCAGGAAGAGACCGGGGAAGGATGGACGAAGCTCCTCCAGGGCAGCCACTTCCTCGAAGTCCAGGTTCATCTTCACCAGGAGGGGGAGGCGCCGATTCACCCGGAATGCCTCCAGCAGGGACGCCACCCGCTCATCGGTGAGGTTCAGGATGGGCTGGAGCCGCTCCAGGGTCACCGCCACCGAGTCCACCGGGGCCGGGAAGAGGGAGACGGAGTAGGCGGGGACGTTATCCGCGATGATCCGTCCGTTGCGGTCGAAGAGGGTTCCACGGGGGGCCGCCAGGGGAAGGACCCGGAGGCGGTTGGAGTCGGACTGGAGTGCCCATGCCGTTCCCCGGACCACCTGGGCCCGGAAGAAGGAGAGGACCAGGACGCCCATGAGGACCAAGAGGATCACCACCGCCCCCCGGGCCCGGGTCCGCCGCTGATTGGGATGGGCTGTCTTCATTTCCCCTCGAGGTGCGACATGGTGTTCAGCGACTGGTCCAGCAACCGTTCCAGCAACCGTTCCAGCAACCGTTCCAGCAACCGGTGGGCCCTATTGCTTCGGTTCCCGCCACGCGCCGGTCATGAGGAGAATAAGCACTCCCACCCCTGCGGCGTAGAGGGCGGCCACCGGGGCCCGGAGAACCAGGACCTCCATGGCGGGTCCCCGGACGCCCTCCCCGGCGAAGAGCCAGTGGAGGGTGAACCGGAGCCAGGTCCCCAGGGCCAGGTACGAGACCAGGAAAAGGAGGGATTCCCCCACGAACAGATCTCTGGACCGGGCCCCGGCGATCCCCACCAGGGTAAGGGCCAGGGTATTGGCGCCGAAGGCCAGGATGGAAAACGCGTCCTCCAGCAGTCCGAAGCCGAAGCCGATCCCCGCCGCCGTCCCCGTTCGGACCTCCCGGGCCAGGAGGAGGAGTCCCACCGTGAGGAGGTCCGGTGCCCATCCCCCGAGCCCGAATCCCACATGCAGGAAGAAATGGGCCACCGGAAGAAGGAGGACCACCACCCAGAAGAGGAGGCTCCGTCTCACGGTTGCCCCGGTCCAGGCGCCACGCCGCCGGTGCTGCCGCCCTCTCTGTCACCCGCCGAGTCCCCACCCTCCC
>SL_3KL_010_SEDDRAFT_10000297_pt1 | contig 38272 bp, 29 predicted proteins | sample SodLakKL_010_SED_2_FD_10381 | JGI IMG/M metagenome (IMG submission 10381) | reverse complement strand
AGAACAAACAATTGTAAACCTTGTTGATCAGATTCTTGAGAAAAAAGACAATGATGAAGATACAACTGAATTGGAAAATCAGATTGATTTGATGGTCTACCTATTGTACGATCTGACTTATGAAGAGGTTAAAGTTGTGGATGAGGAGTTTGAGATGGGGAGAGAGGAGTATAAGAGTGAAGTTTAACAGTGTTGATTTTCTTGGCAAGGGTAGTTCCATAGCCATTTTCAACGTAAGTGGAAATGATTACCGAGTGATAAGTAAGTATCGGTTTGGAAATAAGAGTGTATTCCTCTTCGTGTGTTGGATAGGAACACATGATGAATACACTGACTTATGCAATAAAGGTGGACAGTACACAGCAGAAAATTTCAAAGATTACAGTTAAATACCATGTCAGAATTAAAATATACGGTCATAAAAGACGAAGATCAGTACTACTCATATTGTGATGTGTTAGAAGAACTGGTATTCAGTGATGAAGCAGACGAAAGAGAAGATGAGATTGAACTTCTTACTCTTCTCATCAAAACCTGGGATGATGAACACCGGTTAGCCCCGGAATCAGATCCGGTAGAACTTATCAAATCGTTAATGAAAGAACACGGATTATCACAAAATGATTTGGCACAGATTGCAGGTGTAGGAAAAAGCTATATCTCAGAAATTCTGAATTACAAAAAAAGGATGTCTAAAAAAGTGATTCGGAATATTGCCGACCGGTTTAAAATACAGCAGGAGGCATTAAACAGGTACTATCGCTTGGAAGGTGAAGGCAAATTTGAAGAGTCAAAAGAGGAACTTACATTGCAATGATAGATTTGAGTTCACCTGCTAACTGAATTGTTCTGTGATCGGTAGGTGGTATAAGATAATTCTAAGATCAAGAGTTTTACTAACTTGAGTTCAAGTAATAAGTGCAACACGAAGAAATAAAATCAACTGACTTCATGCATAAACACCGTATCAAAATAAAGAACTTTGATTTGGAGAACGGAAAAATATCCTTCTCCAAATTGGCTGAGCTCCAGGAAACCCTGACGGCCCTTGCAGAAGGTGCGGTGTTGAATTTAATTGAAGGAAGGAGCAAACAGAGAAACAGATCAGGGTTTTTTGTTGATCTCATCAATCCTTATATCTTATAATATCCGACATCAAATCTACCCGGGATATCCAAATCATCATCTTTCGTTCACGCTTCATATTCTCTGTTCAAATTGAAACTCCTTATATTTAATCCTGAAAAATCGTTCGGCATTTTTCAGGGTAAAAAGATACCCTGTTACTGAATGGCACGTTTAATATATTGTAATTTCTGGCTTCAGAATAATTTTTAAGATTGACTACCTGAATTTTATGCGCAAATTCGAGCTTCACCCTGATAAGACTATTCAGAATGGCGACCCAACTTTTTTAAATGAACTCAATGAACAACAGCGCCGTGCTGTTACGAATACTGATGGCCCCCTGCTTATTGTTGCCGGTGCCGGCAGTGGTAAAACGAGAGTACTGACTTACAGAATTGCATATCTGTTGCAGCAGCAAAAAACACTTCCTCAGAATATACTGGCACTCACATTTACAAATAAAGCGGCCAGGGAGATGCAGCAGCGCATTTCCAGACTGATCGATGACAGGGCAAACCGGCTCTGGATGGGGACTTTTCACTCCATATTTTCGAAAATACTCCGATTCGAAGCGGATAAGATAGGATTCTCAAAAAACTTCAGTATATATGATACGAGTGATTCAGAACAAGCAATCAAACTGATTCTGGGAGAGTTAAACTTTGATGCCAAAGAAGTAAAACCAAGGACAATTCAGCGTAAAATCAGTGATGCAAAAAATGAATTGATCACACCCGATACCTATCTGGAAAAATTTGTCCAAAGCACACTGGACGATATCACATCGCGGGTTTATAAAATTTACCAGGAAAGGCTGAAACAAGCCAATGCAATGGATTTTGACGACCTGCTCGTCCGGCCGATCGAACTTTTCAATAACCACCCGGAAATTCTTAAAAAATATCAAAATGGTTTTCGGTATATCCTTATCGATGAATACCAGGATACCAATCATGCCCAGTATAAAGTAACCCGAATGTTATCGGAAGCCCATCAAAATATCTGTGTGGTGGGCGATGATGCTCAAAGTATCTACTCATTTCGCGGAGCTGATATAAGTAACATCCTGAATTTCAAGAATGACTATGACCAAGCTGTGGAAATACCTCTTGAACAAAACTACAGGTCGACCAAATATATTCTTCAATGCGCTGATTCAATCATCAAAAAAAACAGAAAGCAGCTTGAAAAAACACTCTGGACCGATAACAATGAAGGCGACACCATTACCCTGCTTGAAAACTATGATGAAAGAGATGAAGCCAACAGGGTTGTCAATTATATTCATGACCTGAAACTCAGGAAGGGTTATGATAATAATGATTTTACTATACTCTACCGCACAAATTACCAAAGCAGGGTATTTGAAGAGGCCCTCAGGCGAAAAAATATAGCCTATCAACTGGTAGGCGGGCTTTCCTTTTATCAAAGAAAAGAAGTCAAAGACGTACTGGCTTACTTAACACTTTTGATCAATCCTCATGATGAACAAAATCTGCTTCGAATTATCAATGAGCCCTCGAGGGGAATAGGACAAAAAACCCTGAATGACCTGCTGAAAAAATCGAGGTCAGAGAACCGTTCTGTATGGAGTATCATCGAAAATGTTGAATCAGCCGATCTCTATAAACCGGCAAAAGTTCAGATAGGAAAATTCGTTTCGATGATCAATACATTACGAAATGAGCTCAATGAAGGTGCCTCACTTCAGGATGTTACAAAAAAAATGCTGGAACAGAGTGGTTATGTGAAGGCACTCATTGAAGAAAGCAGCCCCAAATCACTTACCAGGCGTGATAATGTGGTGGAATTGCAGAACGCCATCTCTTACTATGAAAAAACAAATAAAAACCCTTCTCTCGGGTCATTTTTACAGGAAATAAGCCTGATAACCGATGCCGATAAATACGATGAGGATAAACCGGCAGTGACTCTTATGACCATACACGGATCCAAAGGATTGGAATTCCCGGTAGTTTTTATCGTTGGACTTGAGGAAAACCTTTTCCCAATGGGTGGACGCGACGGAGAAGAAGCGAATATCGAAGAAGAACGACGACTGTTTTATGTTGCAATCACCCGAGCTGAAAAGCATCTTTTTTTCAGCTATTGCAAGCTCAGGTTTAAATTTGGGGAAGAAACCCGCCAATTGAGGTCCAGATTTCTCAATGAAGTTGACCCGGGTGTCGTACGAACTGAAACCGGTGCGACGATTGAACAGGGTAATGACCAAATGTCGGCTTCAGGTACAAACAATACCAGATCTGTACATGTTGAATATGACTGGAGATCACCGAAGAATAGCTACAATAGCAAAAGTCGGGGAAACAGTTTACACACAATTGAGTACGATTATGACAATGGAGAAGATCCTTTTCAGACAGGTGCAAAGGTATTACACTCAAAGTTCGGACAGGGAAAAATCATCAGCAGAAACGGCAGTGGCTCTGATACCAGGGTTGTTGTATTTTTCAAGGGCCGGGGTCAAAAAACCCTGATGCTCAGAGCGGCCAAATTAAAAGTGATACATTGACATATTCCGGAAGACTTCAGTGCAGGTTTGCGATCAGATCATTCATTCTGATCCTTTTCTGTTCCTTTAGTTATCTTCAATCTACAAATGCACAAATTATTCAAACACCCGTGAATACAGCACTGGGTGGGGGGGGAACTGCGTATACAACCGGATATGAATCACTCTTTATCAATCCGGCAAATCTCTATATACAGGAGAAGGAATACAGCTTTCAGATAGCTGCAGGTAATTTCGGGAGTTACTTTTCTTCTCCCCTGGAAAGTGACGGCCTCCATAATTACTGGAGCCGATATCTTGATCAAACTTCCGGCTTTACACCCGTGTGGAATACGGTTAACACACAAAACAGATCAGAATTTATAAACCGTAATTATTCCAATGACTTGATGCAATCCACACATCAATCCAGGGGTGAATTTCACTGGATTGGAATGCACTGGTCACGGTTTGATAAAAGTTATGCAGTTGCACTGAGAACCCGATATTCAAATCGATTTACCATAGGCAGAAATTACTATGATCAAACATCTTTCGGCAGCCAATCCGGAATAGACCTGGATCGCTCACTCTCACATCATTTTCAGGCATTACATGAGTTGTCTTTTGGATATGCAGAATCGTTTTCTTTTATCAACGGGCTGATCCCGCAACTTAGCCAACTGATAGTAGGAATTGCTCCAAAATTAGTTGTCAGCGGAGCATATTTAAATTCCGTTTATACCGACAACTATCGCTCCATAAGCGACGGGCCCGGTTTTCAGCGTCACCGATCATATAATCATTACTCAACCGGCAGATTTACTGATATGGCAGATCGTTTCAGAAACGGCCAAAATCCGTATGATCGGGAAATCAATCGCCCTGACCTGTTTCGTCCGGCCGGTTTTGGCGCCGGCCTTGACCTCGGCCTGACCTACCTGATTACACTTGGTGATGACCTTTCAGTTGTTCGCATATCAGATCCAAGTACAAGAAAGTCATTGAGAATCTCACTCTCTATTACGGATATCGGTTTTATCTACCATACTGATTCCCCAAGACATGTATCGATCAGTGAGCTGGTTACTGAAACTTCAGAGCTGCCTGAGCTTTCGGAAGGTTACTTTCTCGGCCGTCCTGGCGAACAATTTCATTTTCTCGATATGAATGGCGGGCACCCGATTATGCAGGTAGAAACCGGGAATACTGATGCATTCTCATCACTGCTCCCTACAATGATACATACGGGGTTACTTTTTCAGGTCTCAAGACTAAAGTTAATGGGGGACTTCAGTTTCAGTCTTGTAGAGAGTGCATTCAGTTCAACCCGTCCGGTTACATACCTGGGAACTGAAATCAGGATTTTATCCTTTATACCATTAAGGGCCGGATTGCGAATTACACCAAGTCAACCTGATTACATCAGTTTTGGAACAGGCCTGGAAACCAAATATTTTGACCTGAATATTGGAGTGCAATTTCGAAGCCAGTCATTAAGGCCAACTGAAGAGATAACCGGTTTTTCAATGGCCGGACTAAAATTTTATATTCCATAAAATTAAAAGACGAGAAATTACCTCTCTTTTACTGACCAACTGTCAGGCATATTAAGTGCTGATGTTAATTTGCCATAACCAAAGTATAATGTATGACTATATGGTAGTGTTAATTGTTATGGCGTTTCTTTTGCTTTGATAACAGATGAACTTGAAAAAATTAAACTATGTTTGAACCCAGATTTAAAATCAGAGCATCATTTGAAGATCAAAATGAGGGATTCGATGATTTCGAACAGGCTATACCCCTCATGTCAGAAGAAGAGGAACGCCGGCTTACAGAATCCGAAATTCCTGACAACCTGCCGATACTTCCGCTAAAAAACACAGTTTTATTTCCGGGAGTCGTAGTACCGATTACCGTAGGACGGGATCGGTCTCTTGCATTGGTAAAGGAAGCTTATGAAACTGACAAGACGATCGGGGTTGTCACTCAAAAAGATGAGACAATCGAAGATCCGGATGCGAAGGACCTCTATAAAATTGGCACCGCAGCCCAGATCCTGAAACTGATTAAAATGCCGGATGGCAGCAAAAGCGTTGTAATTCAGGGCAAAACGATTTTCTCAATTGATCAGTTTACACAAAGTGACCCCTTCTTCAGGGCTGACATTGTTAGTTATGCCCAGGATATGGATATCTCAGGTGTCGAACTGGATGCATCGATCAGATCTATCAAAGAAACGGCAGTTAAAATTGTCAACCTCTCTCCCAACATCCCCTCCGAGGCTTCAATTGCCATCAATAACATTTCGAGCCCGACATTTTTACTTAACTTCATTTCATCAAATCTGCAAGTGAATATCGCAGAAAAGCAGGAGTTGCTCGAAATCCGTTCGTTTTCTAAGCGGCTGGAGAAAATTATGCAATACCTTAACAAGGAGCTTCAGGTATTGAACCTTAGTGAAGAGATTCGATCCAAGGTAAAAACAGATATCGATGAGCAACAACGGGATTTCTACCTGCGGCAACAGATGAAAGCGATTCAGGAAGCTCTTGGAGAGGACAGTGAACAGCAGGATGTAGAAGAACTCCGGGTTCGCCTGAAAGAAAAGAAGGGGGTTTCCAAAGAAGCCATAAATACCGTAGAAAAAGAGATTCAGCGCCTGGAAATGACCCCTAACTCTTCACCAAATTATGGAATTATTCACAGTTACATCGAATGGATTCTTGATTTGCCATGGGGTGAATATTCAGAAGACAAACTGGAGCTGAACAGAGCACGTAAAATTCTTGATGAAGACCACTATGGGCTTGAAAAAGTCAAGAAACGAATCATTGAATATCTTGCTGTTCTGAAGCTGAAAAAGGATATGAAAGCCCCGATTCTGTGCTTTTACGGGCCTCCCGGTGTTGGTAAAACTTCACTCGGAAAATCCATTGCACGTGCCATGAACCGTGAATTTGAGCGGTTCAGCCTGGGTGGTATTCATGATGAAGCAGAAATCAGAGGACACCGAAGAACCTATATCGGTGCACTTCCGGGCAGGATTCTCAGGGCTATGAAGAAAGCAGGAAAGGGAAATCCGGTAATTATGCTTGACGAGATTGATAAAGTTGGCTCCGATTTCCGGGGCGATCCAACCTCTGCCCTGCTTGAAGTACTCGATCCGGAACAGAACAACAGTTTTTCCGATAATTATCTTGAACTTGAATACGACCTGTCAAGTGTGTTGTTTATCGCAACTGCGAACTCCCTTGAAACGATTCCGGCACCACTGCGTGACCGAATGGAAATCATCAATATCAGCGGTTATACATTACAGGAGAAAACACAGATTGCCAGAAAATACCTGATTCCAAAGCAGATTGAAGAAAATGGTTTGACGAGTAAACAGATACGTATTTCAAATGCTGCGATTGAACGGGTTATCGAAGAATACACCAGGGAATCGGGTGTCAGGAATCTTGAGCGAGAAATCGGAGCACTGTGCCGGAATGTAGCTTCAAAAATTGCATCCGGGGAAATTGATAAATTGAGCATAGGGAAAAACGATATCCCGGAAATTCTGGGTAAACGGAAATTCTTTTCCGATGCTGCAGAACGGACCACAGTTCCCGGAGTTGCAACCGGCCTTGCCTGGACACCTTACGGTGGAGATATCCTGTTTATAGAAGCCAGTGTCTCAAAAGGCTCAGGAAAACTTCATATAACCGGGCAACTCGGTGATGTAATGAAAGAGTCTGCAATGCTTGCCCTCTCCTATTTACGGGCAAATTCTGATCAGCTCAACATCCCTGAAGACGCTTTCAAGTATTGGGATCTTCATATTCATGTTCCACAGGGAGCTGTACCAAAAGACGGGCCATCGGCGGGAATCGCACTATTTTCTGCCGTAGCGTCAATCTTTACACAGCGAAAAGTAAAGGGTACTCTTGCTATGACCGGTGAAATCACATTAAGAGGCCTTGTATTACCTGTAGGAGGTATAAAAGAAAAAGTACTTGCTGCTAAAAGGGCCGGAATTGAAAAAGTGTTGCTTCCGAAAAAGAATGAAAAGGATGTAGACGAAATTGAAAAAGATGTTATCGGTGACCTGAAAGTGGAATACCTGGAAAGAATGGACCCACTGCTTGACCTGGTGCTCAATAAACAGCCAATTCAGGACCCAAAAGAGTTCTTCAGTGTGCCTGAATCACACAAGACCAGGATCAACAGTAATGATTCACAAAGTGATGCCAAAAAAGAGATAGCAATGATGTAATGAAAACAGGCCTTGTCATTCAGTCAACAGGTAAATGGTACAAGGTTGCAACAGACGGCAATATATCAGACTGCAGGCTGCGGGGAAAGCTGAGGCTGGATGACAAGGAGGTTACCAATCCGGTCGCAGTCGGAGATTTCGTTGATGTTCACTATGAAGATGATAAAACCGGATCTATTACTAATATTCATCAACGAAAAAACTATATCCCCAGGCAAGCTACGCATGGACGACGGGGTGAACAAATACTTGTTGCCAATATTGACCAGGCATGGGCAGTACTCTCTGTGAGAAAACCTAAATTGAAAACCGGTTTTATTGACAGGTTTCTTGTTACATGTGAAGCTTATGAAGTAAATCCAGGTATTATCATAAATAAAATTGATCTCGCCGGAAAAAAAGATCTGAATATGCTGGATGATATTCATGGCCTTTACAAAGGCCTGGGATATAAAATTATCTTCACATCTATAGAACAGCCTGATACCCTTGTTACACTAAAGCAAGAACTCAGCCAAAAAACATCTGTATTCATCGGCCCATCCGGGGTCGGTAAAACAAGCCTGTTAAACGCCATTGACCCATCATTAAACCTCGCTGTCGGTGAAATTTCAAATTATTCCAATAAGGGCAAACATACCACAACTTTTGCCCGGTTGATCAAACTAAAAGATGGTGGATATATCGCCGACACACCCGGTATCCGTGAACTCGGCCTGGTCAATATTGAACCGTACGAATTGTCACTATTTTACCCTGAAATGAAAAAATACAGGAATGACTGTAAGTTTTACAATTGTACTCACAGTCATGAACCCGGATGTCGCGTTGCAGAAGCTTTCGAAGAAGGGTTGATACATCCTGATAGATATAATTCCTACCTTAATATTCTCGAATCGCTTGAAGTCGAAAACCGGACTTAAAATCTGAAGCACTGGTGCTGCAGATATACCCTACAGGCTAATCGGGATAATATCTGATCCCGGAAATAAATATGACCGTAACAATTCGGTCAGGTATCGATCTTTTGTAAGGAATACAGGTTCAATCATAAAATCAGAAATTCTTTACACCCCATGAAAAACCTCCGCCAATCAGTACGCTTCATAACTGCGAGTTTTTTTAAAATGATTATTTTCATGGTGTTAATAACACCACGTGCAGAAGCGCAACTTGACGATTCAGGTGAATTTCTCCGTGCCGGAATTGATGACGCAAATACACTCTTTCATTCATATCTCGAACCTTTTGGTGAAGGATTCGGGGCTGGATTAAATTCCGGCTGGATACAGTCAGCCCGGCCACACGGCCTGTTTGGTTTTAATTTGTCTCTAAGGGTTAGTGGTGCATTCGTACCCGATGCGAAACGCACATTCGATGTGACAAGTCTTGCCCTGCAGAACATACAGTATGCGAACGAACCAGGTGACTCCCCGATTACATCAACAATTAATGGCCCTGATGTAGATGGTGCAAGGCTGATCGCACAGCGGGAGGTAGATGTGCTTGGAAATACGGAAACAATTACCATTGCTGATTTTAATATGCCTCCGGGAATCGGGATCGGGATTGTTCCATCACCCATGATCCAGGCCGGCCTGGGTATAGTGAAAGATACCGAGCTCACTTTTCGATATTTACCGCCGGTATCGATGCCATTCGACGGCAAAGTTAATTTGATCGGCGGAAGTATCAAGCACGGGATTAATCAGTGGATTCCGGGAGGTGACCTTTTCCCGGTAGATCTTTCTGTCATGATGGGGTATACCTCCCTGTCACTGACTGCTGGCCTTGATGTTGAACCCGAGAATGACCCCTATACCAGAAACCCATATGAAAATCAGCCCGACACCTGGGAGGGACAGTCCCTTGAATTCTCATCCAATGGATTCAATGCCATGTTACTTGCCGGAAAAAACCTGCCGGTCATTGCATTTTACGGAGGGGTCGGATTTGAAAGTTCATCAACATCATTCAATGCCAAAGGGTCTTACCCGGTTAAAATGGATGACAATCCTGATAATCCGGATTTTGACCCCGCCAGGCCTTTGGTCATCCAGCGCTACGATGACCCGATAAAACTTGATTTCAACGGTGCAAATTCTCTGAGGGCACTCATCGGGATGCGAATCCGGCTTGGTTTTCTGAGTATTAATGCAGATTACACGCTTGCAAAGTACCCGGTTGCAAGTGTTGGCGTAGGTATTAGTTTCAGGTAGTATAAACCCACAATAATCCTTACCCCTGAATCATGGTTATGCCATGCAGGGGTAATTTCCACTTCCATCAGCATAACGGGTGCCACGGACTCTGAGTTTGGTTAACCGGCCCTCGTGAATAGTCTCTTCCTGTCTAATTCCGATTTCATTTCAATTAAATGTGTAAATCGATATATATTTCTTTAACATTGCTAATTCTAAAAAATCGGTAGCACATTAACAAGAGCATATACAAAATGTCTGAATTCAACTCACATATTGAAGAGATTAATAACCGTCCATCATATTATGAAAATATAACTGCTGAAATATTTGATGATTCCGATAATGCATCAAAATCAGTAGCTGATGAAATAGCTAACCTGATCAGGAAACGTAACCGGTTGAATAAACCTACCGTCCTTGGCCTTGCAACTGGCTCTACACCGGTCAAGGTTTACGATGAACTGGTCAGATTTCACAAAGAAGACGGATTAAGTTTCAAAAATGTAATCACATTCAATCTGGATGAATATTACCCGATGGAACCGGATTCACTCCAGAGTTATGTCAGGTTCATGAATGAACACCTGTTTGACCACCTGGATATCCCTGGAGAAAATGTGCATATCCCCGATGGAACCATACCGATTGATCAAATCAATGCATATTGCCGGGAATATGAAAACAAAATAAGAGAAGCAGGCGGAATCGATATCCAGCTTCTCGGTATCGGACGCACCGGGCATATTGGATTTAATGAACCGGGTTCAAGGCCCGACTCGAGAACCCGGCTGGTTACTCTTGATGTGATCACCCGAAAGGATGCAGCGAGTGACTTCTTCGGTGAGGAGTTCGTTCCCCGAAGAGCCATTACCATGGGGGTGGGAACGATCATGGATGCGGAAAAAGTGATTTTGATGGCATGGGGCGAAGGAAAAGCTCCGATCATTAAAGATGCCGTTGAAGGTGAGATCAGGGAAAGCATTCCTGCCACATACCTGCAAAGACATGACAACGCAAAAGTAGTACTTGATGAAGCGTCGTCCACAGAACTCACCAAAGTCAACACTCCGTGGGTTCTCACAACCTGTAAATGGGATGAATACCTTACCCGGAAAGCCGTGGTTTGGCTCTGCCTGAAACTCGATAAGCCGGTTTTAAAACTGACTGACGAAGATTACAACGAAAACGGAATGGGTGACCTGCTCACTGAAAGCGGCCCGGCATATAATATCAACCTGAAAGTTTTCAACCAGCTTCAGCACACTATTACCGGCTGGCCGGGAGGCAAACCTGATGCAGATGATACGAACCGTCCTGAAAGAGCTACACCTTTTCCCAAAAAAGTAATTATTTTCAGCCCGCACCCCGATGATGATGTGATATCAATGGGCGGCACCCTGATCAGGCTGGTTGAACACAACCATGAAGTTCATGTTGCCTACCAGACTTCCGGCAACATTGCCGTTTTCGATGACGATGTAATCCGGTTTGCTGACTTTGTCTCTGATTATGCAGAGCATTTTGACTTGTCGGATTCAGATGCCAGTCAGCTTCTTAAAAATGTCCAGGAGTTTCTTGAAAATAAACAACCCGGACAGATAGATTCCCATGAAGTAAAAACCATTAAAGGACTTATTCGAAGAGGTGAAGCAAAATCTGCCGGACGATACTGCGGCGTTCCGGTCGAAAACCTGCATTTTCTGGATATGCCGTTTTATGAGACTGGCAGAGTCAAGAAAAAACCGATATCCGAAGAAGATATTTCGATTATTACAGAATTACTGAATAAGGTAAAACCGAACCAGGTTTACGCTGCCGGTGACCTGTCAGATCCGCACGGTACACACAGGGTTTGCCTGAAAGCGATTATAGAAGCACTGGATCGGTGTAAGGATGAAGAGTGGATTAAAGATTGTTATGTATGGCTTTATCGCGGAGCGTGGCAGGAATGGGATGTCAATGATATTGAAATGGCTGTACCCCTTAGCCCGCTTGAACTGGCAAGAAAACGCAGGGCAATATTCAAACATCAATCGCAAAAAGACCGGCCCCTCTTTCCGGGCCCGGATACCCGGGAATTCTGGCAGCGATCCGATGACCGAAACCGGGGTACTGCGAAATTATATGACAAACTCGGGCTGGCCGAATATGAAGCGATAGAAGCATTTGTCCGCTATCATACGACGAGGGAATAACCCGCTTTTCTCACAAATAATTATTTTTCAGATATTAAGTTATTTAATAACAGTGTGTTTTTGGGGCTGAACCTGTTCAGGCTCTCTAATGTGCAAGTAGCCAGTTTTCTGCTATTCCCATGTCTACTTTGAGGGGTACATCCAGGTCCATGGCTTTTTCCATCAATTCCCTGATTTTTGCTGATACTTCATCAGATTCGGTTTTATGGAGTTCAAATACCAGTTCATCATGAACCTGGATCAGCATACGGGTCTTCAGGTTTTCATCTTCCAGGTATTCCTGAATTCGTATCATTGCCAGTTTGATGATGTCGGCCGCTGTACCCTGGATAGGCATATTGATCGCTGTTCGTTCAGCAAAACTTCTGACGTTCCAGTTTCGTGAATTGATATCCGGAATATATCTTCTTCTGCCCATCATGGTCTTCACATATCCATGCTTTGTTGCAAATTCTGTCGTTTCGTCAATATAGGTTTGTACTCCCGGAAACCGTTCAAAATACTGATCAATCATCTCTTTGGCTTCACTGTTACTGATCCCCAGGCGGGATGCCAGTCCGTAGGCACTTACTCCGTACGGAATACCAAAATTCACTTCTTTTGCTTTCCTTCGCTGATCTGGTGTCACATCATCAAGCCGGTCGAGATTGAAAATCTCTTTTGCTGTCCTGGCGTGAATATCCTCCCCTTCCCGGAATGCTTTTGACATATTTTCGTCTCCCGAGATGGATGCAATGACTCTCAGCTCTACCTGTGAGTAATCGGCAGCCAGAATTTGAAAACCTTCCTCAGGGATAAAGGCTTTCCGGATCTCCCGCCCGCGTTCGGTCCGGATTGGAATATTTTGCAAATTCGGATTTGAAGATGACAAACGTCCGGTTGCTGCTACCGCCTGATTAAAATTGGTATGAATCCGGCCTGAACGCTTATCTACAAGTTTTGGCAGTGCATCCACATAGGTTGATTTCAGCTTGCTCAGGTTTCTGTAATCAAGAATCAGCCCGGGCACATCATAATCATTCGCAAGCTGAACAAGTACACTTTCAGCAGTTGAATGTTGTCCGGTTTTGGTTTTTTTAATGGAAGGTATACCCATCTTTTCAAAAAGCACTTCTCCCAATTGCTGCGGGGAGTTCAGATTAAACTCAACACCCGATTCTTCAAATATCCGGCTTTCAGCTTCTTTCAGGTCCCGGTTAAGTTCTTCAGAAAATTTTGACAGCATATCAATATCCAGACGAATTCCCGTCAGTTCCATTTTGGCAAGTACTTTCATCAGCGGAAAGTCGACATCGTATGCGATTTCAAGCAGTTCATCCTTCTCAAGTTCAACTTTTAATACTTCATATAACTGCAATGTGATATCGGCATCTTCACAGGCATAATCGACAACTTCTTCATAAGGAATTTCATCCATTGTTTTTTGTTTCCGTCCGGAACCGATCAACTTTTCAATCGGGATCGCCTGGTAATCAAGATATTTTTTTGCCAGGAAGTCCATCTTCAGTTTCTGATTTGCATCGATAAGATAAGCTGCAATCATTGTATCAAAGGCTTTACCGGAAATTTCGATTCCTTCTTTTTTCAGGATGATATAATCATACTTAAAGTTATGAGCTACCCAGGTTTTGCCGGGGGATTCAAAAAGTGGTTTCATTACACTCCACACCTGATCTGCCGAAAGTGAACCCTCCACATTTACAGGAATATACCAGGCTTTACCGGGACGAACAGAAACTGAAATTCCAACCGGGTTTGCAAGAATAGGGTCACTTGAATCAGTTTCAGTATCAAAACAGATGATATTTTCCTTTTTAAGCTCATCTGCCAATTCTGAAAGCGCCTCTATTTCAGTAACGGCCCGGTAATCTGTATCACTGGATGTAAAAGAATCATGCCTGTCATCAATGTCACCCTCATCAAGAGTTTTTGAGAACAAGTCAGACTGTCCGGCCGGATCAACATTCAGGTATTTTCGGGTCAGAGTTCGAAACTCCATCCTTTTAAAAAACAAACCGAGCTTCTTTTCCTGAGGTCCATTCCATTCCAGCTCCTCCCATTTCACAGTATCTGGTACATCCGTCTTTATCTTCACCATTTTCTTGGCATGGAGTGCCTTTTCACTGTGTTGAGTTAACCCTTCACGATGCCGTTTCGACTTCATATTAGGTGCTTCTTCTATCGCCTTTTCCAGGCTGCCGTATTTGTTAATCAACTTGGGAGCACCTTTCTTCCCGATACCAGGAACTCCGGGAATATTATCAGATGTGTCACCAATTATCGCCAGAACATCAACCACACTTTCAGGATAAACACCAAAATAATCTTTCACCCCCTCCCGGTCTATCCTGACAAACCCACCGTTTTTATTATCCGGTTTAAGCATTTCAACATGATTGTTTACCAACTGCATGAAATCTTTATCCGGTGTAACCAAAAATACATCTACATCCTCTTCCTTTGCCCTGTAGGCAAGAGTACCAATAATGTCATCGGCTTCATATCCGTGCTGCTCCAGGTTTTTAATCCCAAAATATTCGATCATCTCTTTGATAAGTGGAATTCCCACCTGTAAATCCTCTGGCTGGGGAGGCCTGTTTGCCTTATACTCTTCATCCATTTCATGCCTGAAGGTCGGTTCACTGGTATCCCAGACAACAGAGATATGAGTGGGTTCATCCTCTTCCAGCAGCTTGACAAGTGTATTTGCAAAGCCAAGAATCGGGCCGGTTGGTATCCCGTCAGAATTCTTCAACCTGCTGCTGATAAAGGCAAAATGAGCCCGATAGGCCAGTGCCATACCATCGAGCAGATATAATTTTTTCTTTGACATATAAGTATCTGGTATTAAACGTTCTCTGAAATTCTAATCCTGAAGATATGGAAACCTGAAGCGTTTTAACAGAATGCATTTTTGCAACAGGCTGTTGCTGAATGCTTTCTTATATTTGACAGGCACTCATGAAATCAGACGGTAATTTTGATCTCAGATAAAAAAACTGAACTTTTTAACGCCTGATCCGTAATCACATATAAGAAATTCATTTAATCACTATGGGTTTGAAAAACGAAGCACAGTCGGCTCTAAAAGATACCAAACATTTCTACCGGGAATATACTTCCGGTATGAATCGTGAAACGATAGGCAGGGATATACAGGCTGACTCAGAACGAATCAAGCAGCTTTATTTCGAAGCCATTGAAAGTCAAAAAAAGCAGGGTGATACAGGTGAATTGACAGGAATTCAAAAATTTTACAGGTTTTTTCTATCTCTGACACAACGCCTTAATCCAACCCGGCGATTGATTTTCGGGGTCTCATGTATCAGCTTTATCGCACACTATTTCCTGTCTCTTATAGGACTATCAGGATACTTGCTACACCCGCTTCTAATGCCAGTTGCATTCGGAGGAGTCATTGTAATTTTATTGATCGAACTGCTCGAAAAAACAGATGTTAAACGTGAACTTGACCTTGCGAGAGACATTCAGCTCAGCCTGCTGCCCCCAACAGAATATCGTGGTGAAAAGCTTGAAGTATATGCTTTTGCCAATACAGCCCAGGAAGTTGGAGGGGATTATGTTGATATCATAGAAACCAAAAAAGGTGTATATGTTATCGTTGCAGACGTTTCCGGCAAAGGGTTAAGTGCCGCTCTCTATATGGTGCGTATCCAGGCATTGGTTCACTTGCTTATTGAAAAGTATGAGCCCTCCCCCAAAGAGCTATTTCTTGAGTTAAACAATTATATCAAATCAACTAAAAGTGACAAAACCTTTGTTACAGCCTGTACGGCTTTCTTCCCCAATGATAGTGACAGGTTCACACTTTGCCGGGCCGGACATAACTCACCGATCATTTATAGCAAAGAAAATGATACGACCTTCAGCCTGAGAACGGGTGGCCTTGCACTCGGTATGGCATCAAACCAGGTCTTAAAACATCAACTTTTGGAAAAAAAATACTATTTCAAACCCGGCGACAGCCTGCTGCTCTACACCGATGGTTTAACAGAAGCCAGGAATGAATTAGGCTCCGAATATGGAACAGATGAACTGGAAGCGATGATGTCTATCTACGGATCGCTCCATGCCAAATCGATTTCGCTGAAAATCCAGTCATCCCTGGAAGCATTCATCGGCAGCCAGAAACCGAAGGATGATATTACATATGCCGTTGTCCACAGGCCTTAATGCGGTTAGGAGTTGATGAAAAAAATGAGAGGCTATATTAGATTATTCAGTATCGATGCAGAACCCGGGTACACCCCTCAGAGCCAAATGCTGAACGCACTTGGCTCATCTCCCCTCGAGGGGAGATGATTGTGACGCGTTCAGCGTTACAATCTGAGGGGTGTTCTCCAATCCCACATTGATCTTTAAAATCATCCTCAAGTACAGCACTTGGGCCGGAGGGGTGTTCGGTAATCACAGAAAATACTACTATTAACCCGCAAGCAAACCAGCCCGACTTAGCAGCAAAATCCCATCCTAAACATAAATCTCCCTACTTCACCAGCAACATTTTTTTGGTCTGAACACCAGCCGGGGATACCAGTTTGTAAAAATACATACCGCTTGCCAGGTTTCCGCCATCGAATCTGACTTCATGCAAACCGGGTTCCCGGGTTTCATTTAAAAGTTCAGTGATCTCTCTGCCAAGTATATCATGAACGGTAATTCGTACATGAGCCTCCTCGGGTACGTTATATTCAATAACTGTACCGCTATTAAATGGATTCGGATAATTCTGAATCAGTTCAAACGATTCAGCAAGAGGCGGATTTGGAAAATAAATCTCTTCCATGTCTTTGAATCCGACAAGATTTACTCCCATAAGCATATTATTTCTGTCAGTAAACGATAACCAGCCAACCGGGCCTGAATCATCACGAATTCCAACAAAAGTTCGTAATGGGTTATAATTGGTGTCTGTTGTGCTTTCTGAGCCTCCATCCACTAAAAATTCAAGATAAAAGTTACCCGGATCTTCTGTTATTTCAATCGTTACAAAGTACTCATTTCCTTCCTGAAGCGACCACTCAGAGCTGTTTACACCAATATAATTTTCTCCGGTAGAGATATTACTAGAATGAATTACCTGTGATGCTTTAAGTTGAGGCGAAGGAATATAAATCATGTCACCTTCTGAGTCTGTTCTTTCCTCAGATGTTCGCAACGTTAATGTTATTTCACTTTCACCCTGAACTGCACTTTCACGTTCATTTACGTTAAACCGAACACTCTGTACCCCGGAATCAAAGTCCGGTGAAATTCTCATAGCAACAGAATAGATCACTTCAGTATCATTAAACAGATCAGGAATAGGTACAAATGCAGCCGCATTTGCATGATACGATAATGCTTCAAGTGTCAGATTAGTGGTCGTCCACTGACCGGTATACCGAAAGGATCGGCTGTCATTGGGTGAAGCTGTATTACCGTTAGGTTGATTATTTACAGAAACGAGAATGATCTCTTCATATATGCCATCATCACTCAGGGTATATAAACCCTGGCCGGCTTCAATATGCCGATACTGACTGTCACCAACCATTCTGTATAAAATATCCTGGCTTATTCCATCAGTTTCCCGGATATCCAGTTCCCAGTCTTCCACTCCAAACCATTGGGTATAAAGTGCTCCTCCATAAAAGAGTTCCTCCTCATGCCCAAGAACCCACGGCTGAATCTCCGAATTATAAAATACACCAGGATTCGAAGCCCTGATGTTGGCCAGTTGCGGGCGGTTAAACTGAAAGGCATTCATCCCCTGAACCCGGTTATTCGCATAAGCCGATATATAAAAATCTGTAAAGAACTCAGGGAGAGAAATATTATTCTGTTGAAGAACCGGGCGATAGGCATCATCATTGGACGTTGTACTTCTTGTAATTGACCCGGCCGCTTCACTGCCTACTCTTTCTTCAAGATAACTGTGCAGAAGCTGTGCTCTCTGATAATCGTAGAGAACTGATTCAGGCTGCTGGCTTCGGAACCTGTAGATCCAGTTGTTCCCTGAAACGTCACCCCTTAGTTCTGTACCGGAATCAAGAAAAGTCATCGCCCTGGCATTATAACCCATCAGAATTTCAGCAAGCTCTGACTGGCCTTCATTCTGGAAAAGGGAAAGCTGCCCGTAATTGGCGTGTATCAGGTGCTGCAGTTCATGCGACATCGTACTCAATCTCGGATTGACGAGACGGTTTTCACCTTCTACCGGCCGATAAATTCCCGGTTTGGAATTGATATAAATGATCGTTGCCTGATTACTGTTTTGATGGGTTGCACTCAAATCAACCGGGTCAAAAAAGCCTGCAGTAAACAGATTTTGTTCCGGCGGATCCCAGCCGTCATTTATATCAGCAATCAATACCTTCAGAATTCCGGACAGATGTGCACTCTCCGGCCAATTACCGAATAATTCCCTGCTTAAATCAACGATTCCGCGATTTGGATCAATCGAATTTGACGGGGTCTCATGCATCAGGCCATTCCAGATCACATCAAGGATGTCATCCGAGATTTTATCATCAGCCAGTTCTTCAACCTGTACCCAGACCTGCACGTCACCTTCGGATCGTACCAGTTCGAACTCTATCTCTTCCCAAACTGCGTTACCCGGCGAACTTTCATCAAGATTTCGAACATAAAACTCACGCACACTGCCGATACTGCTAATAACCTGCTGAGCCCGAAGCCTCGGGAACGCGCGATCACTGATTTCACGAAACTCCTGCAGCGCTCTCTGCCCTTCATCCGAATGAATAAGCAGAGGCGTATAGTGAATTTCAGTCGGTTCATCCGGACTGTGGTGGATATATGATGGAATCCTTTCACTTTCAACAGCAGCCCTTTCCGTAACCTGTCCGTATATCAACGAAGGAAAGACGAATATGGCCAGAATGAATAGTCGGCGTAAGATTGCGTACATATGATTAAATTAATGGCAGGTATTGAAAATGTAACGTGGCCGCCAACATTTCATTACCAAAACGTATAATAGAAAATTCTTCTCTGTAAATATCAGTTTTTATGAAGTCATTTTTTTCGCTTCATCGACAATTCGATCTACGGTAATACCCACGTGTTCAAATACTTCTTTATAGGGACCCGAATAACCGAACCGATCAAGCCCGACAGTAACTCCATTATGCCCAACCCATCGCTGCCAGCCAAGGGTTGTTGCTGCTTCAATTGAAATTCTGTTTGTGATATGTGATGGAAATACATTTTCCCGGTATTCATCCGGCTGCTGTTCAAAGAGCTCCCAGCTCGGCATACTTACCACACGGGTTGAGATGCCCTGCTCTTCAAGCACCGATGCAGCTTTAATGGCAAGTCCGGTTTCTGACCCTGTTCCGATCAGGATAACTTTCGGATTACCATTTCCTGCTTCTTTTAATATATATGCTCCCTTTTCCAGGCCTGAAGCATCTGCCAGTTCAGAGCGATCAAAGATCGGCAGTGCTTGTCGTGTCAATGCCAGGGCTGTTGGGCCATGACTATTTTCAAGTGCCACTTTCCAGGCCCAGGCGGTTTCATTGGCATCAGCCGGCCTGAGTACAAGCAGGTTTGGAATGGCCCTTAATGCTGTGAGGTGTTCTACAGGCTGGTGTGTCGGGCCGTCCTCACCCAAGCCGATACTGTCGTGTGTAAAGACAAATATGGATGGGATTTCAGACAGGGCAGCAATCCGGATTGCCGGCCGGCAGTAATCAGAAAAAATCAGAAAAGTTCCGCCAAAAGGTATTAGTCCGCCATGAAGGGCAATTCCATTCATTGCTGCACCCATACCATGCTCTCTCACGCCATAATTCACATTCTGTGATATATATGAATTAGCCTGGAATTCTCCTTTGCCTTTCAGTCCGGTGTTATTACTTGCCCGCAAATCGGCAGAACCACCAATGAGTTGCGGAATCTTTTCGGTAAATACATCCAGCACTGCCTGGGAAGCTTTCCGGGTTGCTATTCCTTTTTCATCCGGTTCAAAAACCGGTAACAACTCCGATAAATTTTCGGGCAGTTCCCGGTTCAGCATTTTTTCAAACAACTCAGCTTCTTCATTGTAGCTGCTCTTGTATTCTTCATATTTATCATTCCATTCGTCCTCCCTTATTTCTCCTTCCGTTACTGCCCGGCGGAAATTTTCAAGAACTGCCGATGGAATATGAAAATGATGATCCGGATCCATTCCCAGTTTTATTTTCGTCAGCCTGATCTCTTCCTCTCCCAACGGTGCTCCGTGTGAGGCTGCACTGCCTTGCTTATTCGGACTGCCATAGCCTATCGTTGTATTGCAAATAATCAGGGACGGTTTTCTTGTTTCTTTTTGTGATTTTTGGATCGCTTTTTCTAACTGTGCATGATTATGGCCATCCACATCCAATACATGCCAGCCATAGGCTTCAAAACGCTTGCCCACATCCTCTGTAAATGCCAAATCGGTAGATCCGTCTATGGTGATCTGATTTGAATCGTACAGATAGATCAGTTTGCCGAGTTTTAGATGCCCGGCCAGGGAAGCCGATTCATGGGTGACCCCTTCCATCAGGTCTCCGTCACTTACAATTGAATACACAAAATGATCGACCAGCTTGATTTCGTCTTTGTTGAATCGTGCAGCAAGGTGTGCTTCAGCTATCGCCATTCCTACCCCGGTCGAAAACCCCTGGCCAAGAGGCCCTGTTGTGGTTTCCACTCCGGGAGTTAATCCATATTCCGGATGTCCGGGCGTTAAACTGTTTAACTGCCTGAAATTTTTCAGTTCTTCAAGTGAAAGATCATATCCGGTCAGATGAAGCAAACTGTACAACAACATTGAACCGTGACCTGCAGATAAAACAAACCGGTCCCTGTCGAACCAATTCGGGTTTTTCGGATTATGTTTAAGAAACTTGTGCCACAATACATAAGCTGCATCAGCCATACCCATTGGCATCCCCGGATGGCCGGAGTTTGCGGCCTGTACTGCATCCATAGACAGAGTTCGTATTGTATTTACTGAAAGTTCATCAATTGTATTGGTAGACATAAAGTATTGAGTTCAGGTCGTTGGTTGGTTTTTTCTTTCGCTCAAAAAAGTCGTTAGATCTTTTTCCCCTGCGGGTCCCGGCGATCGTACCAGGGTTTTGGTATTCATGCCGGGGTTAAGTAATTAATGGACTGAAGATAGGCAATCGATGTTTTATAAAAAATTTACAGTAATAAAAAAGCCCCGGTGACGGGGCTTTTTATAGAAAATTATCAGATCATATCGTAGCCGGCAGATTACCTGGATGCATATCCTTCACATTCGAGTTCATACTCAAGTTCGTGAAGTGCCGGATCACGGAAACTCCCATAGGCTGCATTTTCAAATGCACTGCATGCCTGTTCAATTTGTTCAAGTGCCTTATAAGCAATTCCAAGCTCGAAATAGATCTTTGCCCTGTCAGTTACACCACCGGTCTCAAGTTCAAGTGCCCTGTTAGCATGCTCAATAGCTGAATTAAAATTACCTCTGTCGTTATATACTTCTGCATAACGATAGTGCAGGTCAACACTGTTGGGAACGTACTGTTCAGCCCTGTTCAGCATTCTGAGTGCATCGGCCATCCGGGCTTCATCAATTCTCTGAACTGCCTGGTAAACAAGCTCGCCACCTGCCCTGCGCTGAGCTCTCTCCACATTTTCATTGTCACCCACACGCTGGCCAACTTCAATTGCATTGTCAAACCATTCGAGTACCTCCTCAAGGGCGGCGCCTGAATTATTCAAAACGATAGCCTTCTGGTAATATGCAAGAGTATAATTCGCATTCAATTCGATTGCCCTGTCAAGGCTTGCGATGGCAGCCGAATGATTATCCATATTATATTCAACAAGTGATTTGTTGTAATAGATTTGAGGAATTACTGCTGTAGAACGTTCACTAACCTGGGCATCACCAAATTCTTGTCCTGCTTCGGCTGCCTCCTGAAAAAATTCTATTGACTCTTCTGCAGCTTCAACAGACCGTTCATTTCTGAATCTTTGAAAAGCAGCTGAAGCCCTGGAAAAATAGACTCTCGGAACTTCAGACTCAATGCGATCGACAATATCTCCGCAATCTTCACAGTCTGCAGATCTCGCCAGATCAAGCGCTTCCCGGTACATTTCTATTGCATCAAGGTGATTATTACTTGATACAAGTTCCTGTGCATTATTATAAGCCATTACAGCTTCAGTTCTGGTGTCCTGTTCTTCATTGTCCGACCCCAATGCATATGCTGTTGTTGCAAATAATGCAACCAACGCGAATGTAAAAACGCTTCTCAAAGATTTCATGGTATTTATCATTTGGTTATAGGCTATTTTTGCTACGTATTTATTAAGCGCGTAAAAATTAATAATTTTTGACAATTAATCTAATCTTAAAACAAGTTCTGTTAAAAGATATTGCTATAAATTTAAACACAATGAACTGAATAAAGTTTCTGAACATTTAAATGCTTTGATATCAATATCTTATCTATATAGTTAAAAATTTGTTAAGTTGTTAATCATATCCGGATATTTACCGAATTAACACTTAGTCTATTAATTTTTAATAATATTTTTCCATTCAATTTCAGAACGAAAAGTTTGGTTGCGGCTCTTTCTTCTTGTAAAAATCACAAACAATTTCAACCGCTTCCGTATAATCATCTGTCAGATGAACCAGGTTTATATCTTCCGGTGAGATTAACCCATCATCTCTTAATTGTTTTTTAACCCAATCAATCAGCCCGCCCCAGTATTCGGTTCCGACTAATACGATGGGAATCCTTTCAATTTTCCCGGTCTGGATCAGCGTAAGGCATTCAAATACTTCATCGAGTGTTCCAAACCCACCAGGAAAAACGATAAAACCCTGTGCATATTTCACAAACATGACTTTACGGACAAAGAAATATTTAAAATTAATCTCATAATCCGCATGTACATAGTCATTCACGCCCTGTTCGAATGGCAGTTCAATACCGAGGCCCACTGATTTACCACCTGCATTATGAGCACCCAGATTTCCGGCCTCCATGATTCCCGGGCCACCCCCGGTAATGACACCAAAGTCATTTTTGGAAATTAGCTCAGCGGTCTTAATCGCCATTTCATAGTATTTTGATCCGGGTTTAATTCTCGCTGACCCAAAAATAGAAACACAGGGGCCTACTTTAAGCAATTTGTCATAACCATCTACAAATTCACCCATGATTTTGAAAATACTCCATAAATCATGACTTGAATCTTCTTTAAAATGTTCAGGCATAGTCTATTTAGTTTGTAAGTTTATTCGAACGTTGATCCCCGGTGAACCCTGTTCAAGAATTCCGGGGCTGATTGTTGTATTGGCAGACAGGTCATCTGATACATCAAATGACCTCATGTGAGCATACACATAAGCATCCAGTACATTGAGTCCGTATGCCAATACCATAATGATGTAACTAAAATCCCGCTGATTTCTCAAATTATCTCTGGTTTCCCTTAATTGTTGAGTAGTAAGGCCCTCCGGAATAAAATCAGGTGTTGGACCGAATCTGTAATCAGAATCGGTTCCCCGCGTATCATTATAATAGGCAGCACGGTATCCCCGGAACTGTTCAGTAAGTGTATAACTGTAATATCCTACTCCGGCAAAAAGGCCATAAATGATAGGCACTTTCCAAATCTGACGATTCGTTATCTGCCCCCAGCCGGGAATCATCATCGACCGGTACATAACAGATTTTGGTTCCGGGTACTCCTCTCTCTCATTTTCCGGATCCTGTTCGTCAGAAAATTTTAGATTTGAAAATGAATTCTGATCATCCAACTGAATTTTTTTATGATGTTGAAGACGTAATTCCAACAGGGTGAAATCATCATATAGAATTGAGCTCTGAGCGGATGCACACAACGGCAACATGAGGAAGAGTGAGAAGAGAAAAAATTTAGTCAATCTTCTCAAACAATTGGAGTATTCTTTCCAGATCATCATCTGAATAATAGGAAATGCGAATTTCACCGCCTTTATTTTTTTCCTTTACATCAACTTTGGTACTTAATGTACGTTTCAGTCGCTCGGAAATTTCATTCAGGAACGGATTCTCCTTATTGGCTGAACTCTTCTTTTTCCTTTTCTGTTCGTTCTTCTTCTCAAGTTTTCTTACATGCTCCTCAACTTCTCTGACGGAGAGCGACTGATTGATAATTTTTGAAAGTAATTTTTTTTGTTCGGATTCAGCTTTCAGGTTGATCAGTGCGCGTGCATGCCCTGTTGAAATTTTTTCATCTCTCAACGCAGCCTGGATAAAATCGGGCAGATTCAGAAGCCGGACCATATTAGTAACCGTTGTTCGGTTTTTCCCAACTTTTTCCGCGACTTCCATTTGAGTTAAACTCAATTCATCCATCATCCGCTGGTATCCAAGTGCAACTTCGAGTGGTGTGAGATCTTCCCGCTGGATATTCTCGATGATTGCGAGTGTCAAAATCTCTTCATCATCTGCTTCCCGGATAAATCCCGGTATGGACTCAAGGCCGGCCAGTTTACTTGCCCTTAACCTTCGTTCACCGCTGATCAGTTCAAAACGCTTCTCTCCCAGGTATCTTACCGTAATCGGTTGTATCAGGCCGTGTTTTTTTATTGAATCAGCAAGTTCATCCAGACTTTCATCCCTGAACTCCTTTCTCGGCTGGCTTGGATTCGCCCTGATATGCGCAACTGGTATATCGAGAACAACATTTGCCTTTAAAGCCGGATCTACAGGATTCGCAGTTTTCCTGTTTTCTGATTTATTTTCAGAAGCAGGTTTACTTTCATCCTCATATTCAGGGAAAAAGGCACCGAGCCCTCTTCCAAGTACTTTCTTACTCATTCAGCCTCAAAGATTTCAATTGCTTAATACGGTGCTGTCTTTAAACATTTTTTTGTTTCGCCTGATAATTTCCCTGGCAAGCGACAGGTAATTCTTGGCACCTACGCTTGTAGCATCATATAACAGTGCAGGCTTGCCAAAACTGGGTGCTTCTGCAAGCCGGACATTCCGCGAAATGACCGATTTAAATACCTTATCTTCAAAATATCGCTTCACTTCATCAGCAACCTGATTCGACAACCTTGTTCGTGTATCGTACATCGTTAATAAAACTCCTTCAATCTCAAGATCCCGATTGAGATGTTGTCGAACAATCTTAATGGTATTCAACAGTTGTCCAAGTCCCTCAAGCGCAAAATATTCGCATTGTACCGGAATCAATACGGCATTGGATGCAGTCAGTGCATTAATAGTCAGCAATCCAAGAGAGGGAGGGCAATCTATAATGATAAAATCGTATTTCTCTCGAATTGTAGATATTGCATTTGAAAGAATACGTTCCCGCTGATTCCGGTCAACCATCTCAATTTCTGCACCAACAAGGTTTATATGTGAAGGAATCAGGTCAAGATAAGGCAGTTCTGTTTCACGGATGGCGTCCTCAGCCTGAACTCCACCGATCATAACTTCATATATTGAATTTGAAACGGTTTTCGGTTCAATTCCCAAACCACTGGTTGTATTACTCTGAGGGTCTACATCTATAATTAATGTGGGGTGTTCGATCGCTGCAAGACTTGCAGCAAGATTTATTGATGTGGTTGTTTTACCTACGCCGCCTTTCTGATTTGCAATGGATATTACTTTTCCCATTCAGGATATGTCTGTATAGCTACTGTTTGGTTTCTTTCAATATAATCCGATGCCTGTTTGCAATCAAAAGAAGTTATACACATAATATTTCTACTGAATGGACTATATAACTCTATGTATCACAATAAATTAAAGAAATAATAACATACAACGGCATGTCATTGTATTCCACACTGCATACATGCTTCATACATATTCTGATCGACGATCAGTTTGAACTTCCGGTGAGATGCAGGCCTCTTGCCCTGTCATTTCGTCTCTCTGCGTCCTGAATAGGTTGCAACCGTTGGAAACTGTTGTTCATTATAGAGTCGAATGCAGCAGCACGGTCTGCGTTGAACCGGTCTTCAAAATGAAGTTCATCATTATTATCCACCCACGGCGTGAGGCCATTTGAAGAGCTCTCAAGTTTCAGCTCAAATGCAGGGGCTGATGTAGATCCAAGAACTGCCTGGCTGGAATGTGATTCACCAGTGGCAGAATTATTTTCCTCAATTATCCAAAAAGCACCAGCTACAAAAACCACCAAAATCGTTGCTGCTGCTGAAAAATAGAAAATTCGTTGTTTAGATTTTTTTTTCAGATGGTAATCTGAAGCTTTTGATATAATATTCTGCCTCACCTCTTTTGGGGGGGCCATTTCCGGAAGGCCTGACAATCGCTGATTAACCTTCCTCAGGCTTTCGACCTCAATCAGAAGATTTTCATCTTCCATCATTTTTTTTTCAAACAATAGCTCCTCAGAAGGATCCATCTCCTTCATCAGATAGCGAATGCAGGCATTTTCATCAAATGTCATACCTTGTTAGACTCACTTTTTTGTTCCTGGTCAAACATCTTCCTTAAATTAATCAACGCGTATCTCATGCGCCCGAGTGCGGTGTTGATGGAAACATCCGTTAGTTCTGCAATTTCCTTAAATGGCATTTCATAATAATGTCTCAACATAACCACCGTTCGTTGTTCTTCCGGTAACTCCGAAATATGCTTCATCAGGCTGGATTTGGACTCACTGAGTTCCAATTGTTCCTGCTGATCAACCATATCTTCATCCGGAAGCCGATCATAATAATCGGTCTTCGATTCACTGTCGTACTGATTGCTAACGTCAACAAATCGTTTTTGTTTTCTAATGTGGTCAATAGTTGCATTATGTGCAATACGCATCACCCATGCAATCCATTTTCCCTGTTCGTTATAGGTATCATCCATTTTGGTAATAACCTTTGTAAACGTCTCCTGGAAAATGTCGTTCGCGATCTCTCCGTTATTCACCATGCTGTAGATGTAGGAATACACCTTCGCCTGATGTCTGTTCATTAATTCCCGAAATGCATTTTCATCACCATTCTTCCGGTACAATCGTACCAGTTCACGGTCCTTCATATTCTCATACTTTCCGGGTATATGTTCTGCTTTTGTTAGTTTCATGGCGATCAAGTTAATAGTTTTTATCAAAAACAGTAATTTCTGTATTAATAAAACACCTAAAAAGCCTTATACATTCACTTTTTAACCGAAATAACTGCTTTTATTTAGTAATCAAGAAAGAATCGTGCCATATTAATATTTCCTGCCAAATTGAGATAACCACTTATGAATAAATGACCACTCAAAACGACAATCAGCATGGTTCTTTTGATTATCTACTATAAAGTTACCTCTTTGTTTCTCCGGTTGCAATCACATATAAATGTGATACACTAAAATCGATTTATATGACTTAGATTCCGCTTTTTTTATGCGATTCAGAAGAAGGTTCTTTTACAGATGAGTGAATTTCATCCCAATCATTATGGTATTTACGATTCCTTTTCACTATCCCTGAAATAGTTAAAAATCAATTGCCCGGTTTTCGGGCCCGATACTTTTTGAAGCTCACTGAGTTCAGCCGATGCAATTTTTTTTACAGACCCGAACTCTTTTAACAGAACAGATGCAGTCTTGTCTCCCACTCCGTTTATTTTTGTCAGTTCAGTCTGAATGGTTCGCCCGGATCTCTTTTTTTTGTGAAATGTTATCGCAAACCTGTGTGCTTCGTCTCTGACTCTTTGAAGTAACTTCAGAGCCGGTGATGTCTTTGGAATCATAACCGGGTTTTGTTTTCCGGGTAAAAATACTTCCTCAAGCCGTTTAGCCAGGCCAATTATTTCACTATGCTTTTTGTAATTAATCTCTTCCAGTACATTCAGTACTGCATTTAACTGGCCTTTCCCGCCATCAATCACAATAAGATCAGGCCCCTGCAATCCTTCACGCATCACATGCCTGCATCGCCTTTCAACCACTTCCTGCATGGATGCATAATCATCAGCCCCTTTTACGGTCTTGATATGAAACTTTTTATACTCACTTTTTTTCGGTTTGGCATCCACAAAAGTCACCATCGATCCAACCTGGTCACTCCCCTGAATATTTGAAATATCAAAGCATTCAATGCGCCGGGGCAATCGCTGTAAATGAAGGAATTCTTTCAGGTCCTTTACCGCTTGCGGAATTCGTTCACGTTTGGCCTGTTCTTTTTCAAGCTTCCTCTCCCCCAATATTAATCGTGCATTAGAAAGTGCCATATTAATAAACTGTTTTTTCTCTCCTATTTTCGGTTCATGAAGTGGGACTTTTCGGCCAAGCTGCTGCCAGAGGTATTCAACCAGGGGGTCCGGGTCCGGGAGTTCATGACTCACATAAACTTCGTCTGGAATAGCGCCGGCAAATTGACCGGTGTAATAGTCTTCCATAAATGACTGGAGCATTTCACCTTTAGTTGAATCTTCGATATTCTTTAAAAAACGGTGAAATTTTCCAATGAGCTTTCCTTCCCTGATCTTGAACAAAACTCCGCACGCTTCCTTAATATCTTCATCAACAGCGAGAGCAAAAAGATCACGGTTTACCTTTTTATCGGCTACCATCTTCATTTTTCGGTTGTATTTTACCACCGATTCAATGGAGTCCCGAATACGGGCAGCCTGCTCAAATTCAAGTGCATCCGAAGCAATTTGCATTTCATCTTTCAACCGGCTGACCAGCTCTTCCGTCTTTCCATTTAGCATACGCTCCACATTCTCCATCGCTGTCTGGTACACTTCGATGTCCCAGTCACCCGAACAATTCTGAAGATAATCTTCGAAACAGGAATGCCATCTCGGCACTCCCTTTGATCTGTCTACCATTTTTGGTGTTACGGCACAGGTACAGAGTCCGAATGTTTTACGAATAGTTTCCAGCATTCGACGCATATGGCCAACATGATCGTAAGGCCCAAAATATTTACTGCCATCCCGCTCAACCGTTCTTGTGGGGTAAACCCTCGGCCTTTCATCAAGAGTCAGGCAGATATAGGGATACGATTTATCATCCCTGTACATGATATTGTAACGGGGATGATGTTTTTTTATCAGGTTGTTTTCAAGAATCAGGGCCTCTGCCTCGGAGTCGGTTACGATGACCTCAACATCCTCAATTTTTGAAATCATTACACGTATGCGGCCATCATAATCACCTGATTTCCTGAAATAAGACCGGACCCTGTTTCTGAGCCTTTTAGCCTTACCCACATAAAGTACCTGATTATTCTTGTCTTTAAACTGATATACACCAGGCGATTGCGGCAGATGATCCACTTTTTGCTGAAGCAAAGTTTCCATGCCTGGTAAATTAATACTTTAAAATAAGATTATATATTCTACTTTATATTTTTAGAAGTCCGGTTCACAATAAAAATTATTTCCCGTAATCAATTTGACAACAGAGTTTTATGCTTCACACAACCGGCACCAATCCGGAGATTCCAATTCTTTTTGAAGACAATCATCTTTTGATTGTCTGCAAACCTGTAAACCTCCTGTCACAGGCTGACCATACCGGTGACACCGACCTTCTGACTCTTTGTAAGTTATACCTGAAGAAAAAACATCAGAAACCCGGCAAAGTCTATCTTGGCCTTGTTCACCGGCTTGATCGTCCGGTCGGTGGAGTAATGGCTCTTGCAAAAACTTCAAAAGCAGCATCCCGGCTGTCTGAACAGATCAGGGAAAGAACATTTTATAAACGATATCTGCTTGTAGCCGAAGGGAAAACTCCAATTAACGGGGTCTTTGTACATTACCTGCTTAAAGATCAAAATACCAACCATGTAACTTCCGTTTCCCCCCGTGAAAGAAAGGCGAAAAAGGCAGAACTTGGATACCAGAGGATTGATTATAACGAAGAACTTAATTTATCACTTGTGAAAGTCAATCTGATAACCGGAAGGCCGCACCAGATACGTGTTCAGTTTGCCACTGAAGGTTACCCCTTGCTGGGTGATAGAAAATACGGAACGGATAAATCTGCTCCTGAAAGTCCTGCGCTATATGCTTCAGAAATCTGTTTTCGCCATCCGGTACTCGGGGAGATGAAAACCTATTCAACTCTTCCTCCGGACATTAAACCCTGGAAATATTTCAATATGTACAAGTAAACATATTGTGTTATTTCGTTATCAACTATTCATCAGAATTTATTCAGCATAGATCTCTTCCAGTTTTTCATTGTAGAAAAATTCCGATTGGCCAAAAGCCGGTTCCAGGTCGTCAAGCCAGATAGCTTCAGGGTCATACTTCGCAAAAAACGGTTTATGAACCCATTCGGGATCTCTGCCCTGAATCATACGCAGCACAAAAACCCGCTCGCCATGAATTTCTTCCACACCGAGTATCTGAACTTTACCGGGGCCGGCAGACATACTCGGGCCACGCACTGTGCGGCCTATTCCACTCACTTTTTGATACGCATCCCTGAATATATTCCAGGCTTTTTCAAGCGGAATCCCATAAAAATGTTGTGCCCCGGTATCTCTAACCATAAACATGTAGTATGGAATCATACCGAGTGCAACCTGTTCTTCCCACATCTCACTCCAGGCATCAGCATGATCATTGATTCTGTGAAGTAATGGTGACTGAGTTCTTATCTGGGCTCCTGTAGCCAGGATATTATTAACTGCTTTGCGAGCTACTTTTGTTTTTAGTTCAACCGGGTGATTAAAATGGGCCATAAAAGCCAGGTGAATCCCGGCATCACTAACCTCCCGAAATAATTTCAGAGTATCTTCGGCGTCCGGTGCATTCACATATTTATATGGCCAGTAACTTAGTGATTTACTCCCGATTCGGATATTTTTCAAGTTGGGAAGGTCAGCATCCAGTAAAGGCTCTATATATTTACGCAATATGCGAGCCTTCATAACCATAGGATCTCCACCGGTAAACAAAACATCCGTTACTTCCGGATGTTCTTTCAGATAACCAATCAGTTTATTGGTTTCACGCATAGCGAATTTATAATCATTCATCCCGACAAATTGAGGCCAGCGAAAACAGAATGAACAGTAAGCGTGGCATGTTTGTCCCTGACTTGGGAAAAAGAGTACAGTTTCCCGGTATTTGTGTTGAAGGCCCTGCAATTTTTCTTCCTGGTATTCCGGAACATTATGTTCTAATTGTCCGGCAGGATGAGGATTTAACTGCAATCTGATTTCATCGGCTTTCTGTTTTATTTCAGGTCTGGATGCACCTCTTTTAATGACATCGGCCATTTCATTAAAATGATACGGCTTCAATAGCTCTTTAATTGGAAAAGTGAGTATAAATATAGGATCATCCGGTGCTTTATCCCAGTTGATCAGTTCGTCAATCACATAGTTATTCACTTTAAATGGTAAAACAGAACCGACCACCTCAATAGCAAACTTCACATCTTCACTGAGCAGATCCATTTGTGGTATTTTTCTGAAATTTCGAAGTGAATAAGATTTATAGTTTTTCATGGGAATACCGGATAGCCCATTGGTTTCAAAAAATACATTTTCCATACTCATAGATTATATTGCGATTATCAATGAACGTTTAAAGACAATAGCAATCAGACTGGATTTATAAATTTAACACACTATTGCTTTGTCAAATCTGAATGCCGGGTATTATTAACACAGGCCAACTGTAGAGATTCAGATCAACGTTACAATTCAGGTTAGTAAATGTCTGTCCAAAGGCGATTATTCCACGTCTTTAACACAACTTATTTCACATAGTTATTTATAGAAATTCACCTGAATGCATTAATAAGATAGGTAAAACCGTTAAAATATTCGAATTATAAAGAACAAGCCTTGATATTTTGAATAATTCATGAAACATTTCCATTAACGGTGGCAGCAAAAAAATTACATAATACATTTTAATGGATCGGAACACGGAACCGAGATTCCGGAGTTTCTGTTATTGTGGGTGATACCGGTAATTATCAAATCTCGAAATCATCGACTGTTGAAATAAGCAGATGGCAGGGTTATAGTTATGCATAAGCAAGATCTAAGCAAACAGAAAGCATTAGAGTTACTTCCCTATGTGGTTGACGGAGAAGCATCGGCCGATGACAGCAGGGCTTTCTACGACTATATAGAATCTGATGCCGAGGTAAAACAAATCTTTGAAAGTCAGTTAAGAATCAAAGATTTAATTCAAAACCGGTGCAGGAAATCAAAAGCACCGGACTACCTGAAGTCCAGGATCATCCGGATGCTGGATGAAGAAAATCTGTACAATACTGATACAAATCTGGATATTGATACTCATATTCCGATAAAAAATGAGATTGACAATTCTTCTTCTGAGATTACAGCAGGATCAAAACCTGGTAAAATAAACACCATCTATAGAACCGCTATTGCAATAGCGGCTGTTTTCATCCTAAGCATACTCACCATTGAAATTCTTGAGCGGATATCCCCTNCCCTGCAATCTACAATGAGTATCGAGGAATTTGCATTATCACATTTCAATAATTCCGATGGCCAGATCTCTTTTGCAGGCTTTCAACCGGGTTCCTTGAACGAAGCCCATCAACTACTTGTCGAAGAATATAACTTTGATATTGATATGCCAGCTATCGACGGAGCAGAGATTACTCAGGTGATATACACTGACTTCGTTCCGGACTATAAAACTCCCGTATTGGAATATCATCACACAGGCAGCGGTGAATATATCTATATATTTGCATTCAAAATTGATAGCCTGAAACAGTACCAACATTTGGTCAGAGACCCCGAGGCAGTAGAAAAATGCAAATCATATAATGACTTTCATATCAAAGAGATCGAAAACATCCATGTGGTTTCCTGGAAATGGGGTGATAACTGGTATGCCGCAGTTTCCAATCACAATGGATATGACCTGGCAGCGATTGTTGCACCTAATCACAATTGGTAATAATAGAGTTGATTTTACAGTAACAAATCAGTTAGTCTGAAGGTTTTTTGAATAAAACCACATCATCAGATACAAATTCTGGAATGGCTCCCCACTGTTTCCCAAGCCATCTGAAGGTATCATCTGAAAAAAAAATAACGTGTGTATCATCGTTTTTATAATACCAATTTTTAAATTCCTGAATTCCTCCTGATCTTTTTGTCATAATACCCAGCCAGCCGCCTTCTTTTAGGCTGCTCCACAATCTGTTCAACTCATCCCACGGCCGGAAAAGATGCTCAACGGTTTCAGTTGTTGTTATAAAATCATATTTATTGTTAAATACAGAGGGGTCATTTGCATAATAAATATCAAACACCTCAACTGTATGCCCCTCTTTTTCCAGCATAATGTTTAACGTAGGCCCCGGGCCGGATCCAAAATCAAGCCCGTAGCTTCCCGGATGAATTCGCTCAAGGATTGGTTTGCTCATTCTGTTTAAAAACTTGCGGTAGTTCGAATCTTCGGGGTCATTTTCATGCAGTTCATAACGCTGAAATTCCTCGTCCGGAGCTAAACGTTGTACTGGTGGTACAAAAATCAGGGAACATATATTACAATGATAATAATCTCGAATATCCTCCATGCGGGTATCATCGCAAAATATATGATGGGTATCATAACTTTCACATAATACACATCGGTTATCACTCATTGCACACTGTTTTTAGTTCTCTGCTCCATATAACTGCCAACAATTTCAGGAAGTTTTGATAAAGTTTCCGGTTTTAAATATATATCCCGAAGTTTCATTCGAACTTCATTGACTATTTAATAACTTACCCTCATTTTAGTCAAAATATAAAACCCATTTGCAAACATCTAAACGGTTCACCTATCAACCCTCTGCTGATATATCATCGAATCAGTAATCTGGTTCAGTTTTTGTTTATTGGATTTGTACTTACTGTTACAGGTTTTATTGCCAGCAGTTGTTCTGTCATTGAACCAGAGCCTGCAGAAACAAAACCTGAAATTTTTTCCGGTTTACCTGAAGTAAAAAGGGAATTTCGCGCTGCCTGGATTGCCACGGTGGCTAATATCGACTGGCCTTCACGTCCCGGCCTCTCTGTTAAGGAACAGCAAATGGAGATGATTCAACTACTAAACCGGGCAAAAGCACTGAATATGAATGCTGTTATACTGCAGGTAAGGCCCGCTGCAGATGCAATCTATGATTCTCCATATGAACCATGGGCATCAAATCTAACCGGAGAGATGGGCAGAGCACCACTGCCTGTATACGATCCACTTGAGTTTGCTATCCGGGAAGCTCACAAACGCGGACTTGAACTTCATGCCTGGTTTAACCCGTTTCGTGCCGGGCACCCGGCAGATCATTCCGAAGTTTCTCCTGACCATATAAGCCAGACAAACCCCGAGTTGGTACATCGCTATGGTAATTTCCACTGGCTGGACCCGGGATTACCCGAAGCACAAGAACATTCAAGAAAAGTGATCATGGATGTTGTGAACAGGTATGATATCGACGGTGTCCATTTTGACGACTACTTTTACCCGTACAGGTCGTATGCTAATGGAGAAGAATTTCCGGATGATATAAGCTGGAAACAAGCTCTTGAACGTGGTACCGTATTAAACAGAAATGACTGGAGACGCAATAATGTTGACCAGTTTATAAAGCAGATCTACCAGGATATAAAATCTGTCAAACCTCATGTCAAATTTGGAATCAGCCCATTTGGTATTTGGCAACCGGGGTTTCCGAGACGAACAACAGGATTTAATGCACACGAAGAATTGTATGCCGATGCCCGGCGATGGCTTCAAAACGGCTGGCTCGACTACATCTCTCCACAAATCTATTATCGTACCGATCAGATTGGCCAGCCATTTCCCGTAATTCTTCAGTGGTGGGCAGAACAGAACCACCACGGACGACATATCTGGCCAGGATTGTATACGAGCCGGTTGGTTACCCCGGATATCACATGGACAGGGGATGAAATTCAGCGCCAGCTCTATATTCTGAGAGGGTTCCCGGGAATTAACGGAGCAATACACTTTAGTATGCAGGCTATCATGAGAAATCCCGACCGTTTCAGAGACCTGCTTTCCGCCGGTCCTTATGCAGAGCAGGCTCTTGTGCCTTCAACACCCTGGATCAGCAATCAAAATCCTTCCGCACCGGCAATATCGGTTGAAAATTTTGAAGATTACATTTCGATTCAAATTATACCGAAAGCGGAGAATATCCGGCATTACGTGATACGCTCAAAAAACAATGAGACATGGGATATCGATATCATTCCTGCATCGGTTACAAATTATACCATTACGGAAAATGAATATATTCGATTACCGGAAAAAATTTATATCACCGCAGTGAATAATCTTGGAAATGAAAGCACTGCATCTGAAGTACAATTTTCCGATACATTGATCAGTACACCCCGCCTGAACAAGAATTCACTCCCGAATTTTATTAACAGGCAAGATTGGTCAAATCAAATCCCGGGCGGATACATTGCAAACGGTACCAGAAGGAATTTAAGCCATAACGACACCCTCTATTTTCGGGATCTGAGTATCATTATTTCAACAATTCAGCCGGCAAGTCCGATGGCTATTTCAGGGAGTTCAGAATCGGGCCAAAACAATGGTCAAAACAGCAATCAGCCCGGTTCAGTCATGCTTACTTTAAATCGCAATGGTGTTTCCGAAAAGTTAACCGCAACTGCAGGCAGCAGTTTTAATTGGTATGGTTATCATGTCGGAATTCTTGAATTCAGGCCACACCTGCCTCCTGCTGAAAGTGGCGCGATAGAAATCGAAATTGCAACGGTACAGAGTTTGCCGGTTGATCGTGCTGCAATCCTCGAAACAGGTAATTCAAATCAACGGATCCGGGTTCCTCATCAAATTCAAAAAATTACGATTCATCACACCGGGAGCGCTGAACCGCTTAAACCTGATGAAGATTCAATTGAGAATGTTCAAAATCTTCTTTCATGGAGCCGGGAATCACGTAATTGGTGGGATCTTCCCTACCATTATCTCGTAGATCTTGATGGAAATATCTATGAAGGACGTGATACTCGATTTGCAGGAGATATCAATGGTAATTATGATCCTGCCGGACATCTTAAAATTGCAGTAATCGGGAATTATAACCTGCAAGAACCTTCAGAGAGGCAAATCTCGTCCATACGCACTTTGATTTCCTGGGCAGTTGCAAGCTTCAATATCAGCCCGGATAAAATTTATGGCCAGGACGACTGGACAAATACAACAGGGCCGGGAATTCACATACGTTCCCTTATTGACGAAGGGGTATTTAGTATACAGATATCGGATTAGATACAGATTGAGACTTCATAGTTCAAAGAGCAAATGGAGATCCCGATAAAAAATTTCTTGCCAGAGTAGTCATTAAGCTCTTTTCGTTTGTATCAAACCTACACAGATTTAAAACCTGATATCGAAAAACAAAAAATGGAGTTATAAATGAAAAGATTAACTATTTCTGTTTTACTTATTCCGATCCTGATTCTATTCACTGCCTGTGAAGATAATATGATGGATGCAAACCGTGATTCAGCGGATATTCAGGCACGAGCCGCCGCTTCATCTAATGTAATGGAAAGAGCTGTTCCTGCTCCTTCTGATGTAACTATTGCTGATATTGTTATTTCTTTTGCTGGTGCTGAAGATGAGCAATTTACACAGCTTTTAGATGCTCTGATTTATACAGAGCTTGCCGGTGTTTTTACTGGCGGGGAGCAATTTACCGTGTTCGCACCTGTGGATGACGCTTTTTATGCACTGTATGAAATTTTAGAAGTTGATTCAATCCGGGATCTTGATGTAGAACTGGTTACTGATGTGCTTCTGTATCACGTAGCGGAAGGGCGCAGGGCGTCCAATAGTGTTGTACCGCCTCGCCGTGACCGAAATATTCAAACGTTGCTCGGAGTCTCGTTTCAGGTAACTCCAGATGCTCAAATAAATGCGATTGGCAATACTGCGGGTTTTATCTCTGCTGATCTGTTGAATGTTTCTGCAAGTAATGGAATCATTCATGTAATTGATACCGTATTACTGCCTATTGAGATCTAAATCTAAGATATCTTTTAAAAGCACTTAATTAACCCAAAATTGTCTTTGGATCAATGACAATTTTGTCCATAGGGTAAAAATGGTCTAACGACTTTTTTGGGTTTAATTAGTACAATCATTCCTCATCACCGGTACGAATACTAAAAGAAGCCTTCCGGGACTTAGCTGATATACACTCTTCATCATAATTATAAATCTTCAGATGGAATCAATTTCATAATTGTGAAAATGTACTCGTAACCGATGGCGCCTGCATGAGCTCGGTGGCAGTTCAGAATCCTTCACTGACTTTTATGGCGATTACTGCCAGAGCTGTAAATTATGCTGCAGAAGAGATGAAGAAAGGAAATTTATAATACATTTTCAGTAGAAGAAATAATGTAACAGTTGGTATAAGAATCAGGAGATGAATAAATATAAGACAGGATTACATTCATGCACAAAAAAAGTCTCCCGACATCAGAGGCTGATGCCGGGAGAACTGAGGGATCATGGGATTTGAGAACACATTACAAAACTTGCATTAACAGATTTCTGTTTGTTTCAGACCGCACTTTCTATATCAGGCTTGCAAGTCTGAATGCCAAAAATCTTATATATCGGGCACCATGACAATCCACCCGTAATAATTAAGACCAAACCGATTAATCCCCAATAATTTCCTGTTGCAAATCCAACAATGATAAGTAATGATCCGATCAGTACACGCAAAACTGCATCCCAATTTCCAACATTCTTGCTTCTTATTGACTTCTTTCTTTCATTGAATTTATACATAACAGTCACCTTTTTTTATTGCCTTTCAGCATTACCATGTTTTTTGTTCCTCATCTAAAGCTAATATTTTATGTTATTTAGCCTTGCCGTGTAGATTCTGTATTTGATGTAGGGTTTATCCTGACACAAGATCTTATCGGACTC
>SL_3KL_010_SEDDRAFT_10000296_pt1 | contig 38429 bp, 30 predicted proteins | sample SodLakKL_010_SED_2_FD_10381 | JGI IMG/M metagenome (IMG submission 10381) | reverse complement strand
CCCCCTGCCATACCGGTTCCGTAGCGGCTTGTTGCCATCCCGATTCCGGTACTGCCGATATAGGACAAACTGAAGCGGGGTTCGAAAGGTTTTTCTGCAAAAGAATCCACCGGGAAAATACCCGCGTATGGCTCCACTTCCAGGCTATGGTCAACGATCAGGTCAGCCTGGGCCTCAAAAGGCGGCAGCACGGAAGCGGTCATATCCACAGCCATCGGGTCCACCTGCTCACGCTGAAATTCATCGGGAGCTGCACGGTATATGGTATACTCACCGGCCTGGTAATGGCTGTAAACAATTTCCCCCGTTTCTCTTGAGACACTGAAGGCCGGGGTATTATGGGTGATGCCGCTGATCCCTGTATAATAATCGGTCAGCCTGAACAGATCTCCGTTGTCGAGGGTATAGAAGTACAGGTTGCGGAATCCGTCGCTATTTGAAAGAAAATAAATCCCTTCACCGTCCGGTGAAAAAACGGGGTTCAGGTTTTCTGCCCCGGGAAACACATCCAGTACGGCAATTGTGCGCGAATCATTTTCAAGATCCATCACACCGAGATTCTTGGTCATATTCACCTTCTCTACGCTCTGTTGAACGGTTTGCGGGCGATCGGTAGCGAAAGCCAGGTAACGCCCGTCAGCAGAAAAAGCGGCATGGGCATAGGAATACCTGTCATTGGTCAGCCTGGTGACCTCCTTTGTCTCCAGGTTGTATCGATACAGGTCAGACCGCCCGTCTACCAATCCGTTAAATACAATATATGATCCGTCGGGAGACCAGGTGGGGTTATTGAATGAGGGTACCCCGGGGATCCGTATTTCACGGGAACGTCTGGGCCGGTTTGCATCTACGATCACCAATTGGTTAACCCCCTTTTTGATCGCCACATGGGCAAATTGTTTTCCGTCGGGTGACCAGGTACCCCGTGACTCGAAAAAATTGTACCCATCAATGTCACCCCCCCTTGTCGCACTGGCAAGTGTATGCCTGATCTCCCCGGTGGAAGCATCGGCAAGATAAAGGTCGATAGACAGCAACGCCCTCTCAGAAAAAAATGCAACCAATTGACCGTCGGGGCTGAAAGCAGGACTGATGTTGATCCTGCCACCGGCATTGTCATATGAGATCAACGTCTGTCCGACAGGGGTGTGCCGTTCTTCTCCGCCGATCAAAGGTTCATAATGGCTTTCATAAGCTTCCCGCCAAAACCTGTTGACCCCTCGTTCTGAAAGCCCCACAACACGCTCCAGCGCACGGCTGTAGCCAAATTTGGCTGTTTCCCTGAAATACGGGACAATCAGTGAATCACCCCAGGTACGTCCGAAAAAAGATACAAAAGCCTGTCCGTAACGGTAAGGGTTGTATTCATATCCCCTGGTCATATCCTCAAGGGTGGGAAAGTCATCCTGGTGAATGGCATCACGCATGATCATGGCGGTATGGGAGTCAAGACTTCCGAGGGAGAAATATTCTGCCATTCCCTCAACCAGCCATAGCGGAAGGTTGCGCATGGAATTCAACGACAGTGAATCATCATTGAACATGGCCCGGTACTGAAATACGTGTACCAGCTCGTGACCGATCACATGGTCGGTCTGGGCATTTGTTTCGAGAATGGGCATAACCACCCTGTTGCGCAAAGATTCTGTCACCCCCATGGTTCCCACACCAATCATTGAACTGATGGCAGTGGTTTGCTGGAAATCGGGATGATTGGCGTACATCAGGATGGGATTCTGGGTCTCAAATGTATCCTTGAACAATTTTTGATGGCGCTTATACCATCTTTCATAGGTTTGTGCCATCCATGTCGGGATAGAATCGTCCTCGAAATAGTGGTATATATCAAAATTAGGAGTTTCGTAAACCTTGAAGTCAAAAGTCTGGTAACTGGGTTTATTGCGGCCAAAATACTGCGCCTGGCTTTCTAAAGGAAAAATCAGCGCAACAAGCACAAGGAGAACCCCCGGCCGCAGTAAAAAGTTTCGTTTAATGGAGATCATAGCTAAGAAGTTTTGAGATGCGGATCACATCGAAAAAAAGCATGGTAAATCACCCGAAAAAGGTATTTTAAAGGTACAAAAATTATTCCAGTTCGTCAGTTACATAACCCATGTACAAAAAAACATAAACATTTGTTCAACAACATCTTAACATTACATGTATTTATAACAATCTCATATCTATATTTTTGCAATTATTTAATTTTTAGCTTTTTATAGCTATTTACCAAGGTGAAGTATGCATTTTTTTTTGCAATTTTGCAGAACTAAAAAAAGCCATATGACAGAGTCAGAAAATTATTTCAGTCAGTTCAGGCAACACATTATCGGCATTGACAAGGAATATAAAAGTCCTTACGGGATGCAAAAGATCATTTATGCTGACTGGATCGCCAGCGGTCGCATGTATGCCCCCGTCGAAAAAGTCATCACGGAACGATTCGGGCCTTTTGTCGCCAACACCCATACCGAGGCCAGTGAAACAGGTACGCTGATGACCAATGCTTACCACCATGCCCATCAGCTGATCAAAAAGCACGTAAATGCAGGCCCGGAAGATGTGATCATCACCGCGGGCAGCGGAATGACCACTGTCATCAATAAATTCCAGCGTATGCTGGGGCTAAGGGTATGCGGAGAATTGTCAAGCAGGCCCTGCATCAAAGAATCGGAACGGCCGGTTGTGTTTATCACCCATATGGAACACCACAGCAACCACACCTCATGGTTCGAAACCAATGCCGACGTTGTCCAGCTCAGGCCGGGCAAGGGGTTGGTGATCGACCCGGAAGAACTGCGCCGGCAACTGGAAAAATACAAGGACCGCAAAATGAAAATCGGTTCCTTCACCGCCTGCAGTAATGTGACCGGCATTGAAACACAACTACACGAACTGGCTGCGATCATGCACGCCCACGGTGGAGTATGCGTGGCCGATTATGCAGCTTCGGCACCTTATGTGGACATTGACATGCACCCGGAAGATCCCATGGAAAAACTTGATGCCATTATGTTCTCCCCCCACAAATTCCTCGGAGGACCGGGAAGCTCGGGTGTGCTTATTTTTGATTCGGCGTTTTATAACAGCAAAGTGCCCGATAACCCGGGAGGAGGAACGGTAGACTGGACCAACCCCTGGGGGGAATATAAATACATTGACGATATTGAACTCAGAGAAGACGGGGGTACTCCCGGATTTTTACAGGCCATTCGAACTGCATTGTGTATCGACCTGAAAAACCAGATGGGCACCACCAACATCCGAAAACGTGAAGAAGAATTACTTGACATCCTGTTTGAAGGACTGGAGGGAATCCCTGACGCCCGGATCATGGCCGGCAATGTCAAAGACAGGCTGGCTGTGGTTTCCTTCTATTTTGAGCATATTCATTACAATTTGGTGGTCAGGTTACTCAGTGACAAGTTCGGTATCCAGGTCAGGGGAGGATGCGCCTGTGCCGGAACATATGGTCACTTCCTTCTCAACGTGGACTACGAACGTTCTCACATGATCACGGAAAAGATCAATACCGGTGACCTGTCAGACAAACCGGGCTGGATAAGAATTTCACTGCACCCAACCACAACCAACGAAGAAGCATACAAAATCATTGAGGCACTGAAAATGATTCAGAAACACCATAAGACCTGGATGGAAGAATACAATTACCTGACCAGGAAAAATGAATTCATGCACAGGTCGGCACCTGCTGATAACGCAGATATGGTGAGAGACTGGTTTACGCTGCCCGCCCCCCGGCAATGAGTTACTGCGCCTTCAGGCATTGAATAATCGCTGTAATTTTTTCACCTGCGCATCCCATACCCGCTGACTGAAATCCAGGTCAACATCTTCGGCGTGGTCTGTGACGATTAACGCTACACTGGAAGAAAGAGGGTCATTGATAATTTCCATCTGTAAGAAATGCACCTGATCAGGGTCATCGAGCCACAGGAGTCTGATGAACTCATTCTCTTTGTAATCCACAAGGCGGGCCTTCTGTTCCGATCCTTCCCATTTGAAGTGAAAAACATCATCCTCAATATCAACCAGGTCAGCAAACCAGCGGGACAATCCCTCGGGTGTGGCTATGGCTGTATACAAAAGCCTTGGAGTGGTTTTGAACCCGTACTCCATGGTGAATTTTTTAAGAACGCTCATGACAGTGTCATTTGGTCATCTTTCATGCAATATACAAAAAAATAAATCAGCACCCCGGGTTTTACCCATAACCGGCATTTGATTACTTTTGCCTGACAACCGGCAATCGTATTTGCCTGATAACCGACAATCACCGCCATTTTTACATGAAATCAGCGCCTCTGCATATATACCTTTATGCCATCATGGCCGTTACCTTCTGGGGGGTTTCTTATGTCTGGACCAAAATGGCCTTTACAGCCTATGAACCAATTACCGTCATGCTGATCCGCCTCAGCATGTCCTCCCTGCTGATGCTGGCAATCTTCAGGATCAGAAAACTCGGTGAGCGCGTCGACAGATCTGATTACAAAAATTTTATCATCCTCTCGTTTTTCTCCCCGTTTTGTTTTTTTATCGGGGAAAATTTCGGGGTATATCATGTGTCTCCCACCGTGGCATCCGTGATTATTGCCACCATACCGGTTTTTTCCCCGATTCTGGCCTACGTGGCTTTCCGCGAAAAGGTCACCCCCGTAAATATTCTTGGGTTTGTTGTATCGTTCACGGGTGTATTGATCATGGTCATGGATGCCGGCTTTAAATTCACCGCTTCCCCTGTTGGTATTTTCTGGTTGTTTTTTGCGGTGTTTTCCGCCCTGATCAACATCGTCTTTTTAAAAAAACTGGCTGCAAAGTACTCCTCCTTCACGATCATTCTGGTGCAAAATATTCTGGGGGCTATTTTCTTTCTTCCCTTGTTTCTGATCATGGATTTCAGGGACTTCATCCACATCCGCCCCTCGTGGGAAGTGGTTGCTTCACTCCTGGCACTGGCCATTTTCGGATCCACCCTGGCTTTCATGTTCTATACATCAGCGGTCCGTTCGATCGGAATCGCCCGGACTGCCATTTTTGCCAACCTCATTCCAGTGGTTACCGCAATTACCTCGTTTATTTTCCTGAAGGAAGTTATTGACCTCAGCAGGATCGTTGGTATGCTGATCGTCATTGCCGGTTTGATGATGACACAGATTTCAAATTTGCGGCGGAGACAAAGAGAACGGAAAAATTCAGGAAAACCCCTTGTGTTTTAAAATTGTTTTATAATTTTGCACCACCTTTAACCGGCGGGGTAGCTCAGGTGGTTAGAGCGTCGGATTCATAACCCGAAGGTCACGGGTTCAACTCCCGTCCCCGCTACATTCCGAACCTGTTTGTCCTGAGGCAAACAGGTTTTTTTATAGGGTTTATGTAATTTTGTCAAAAACACGAAACTTTGTTATGGAGCTGACCTATCCGGTAAATTTTGAAGAGAAGACCGGCTTTGACCGCATCCGGGAGATGATAGACAAGCATTGTTTCAGCAGCCTGGGGCAGAAGCAGGCTGCTGAAATCGCTTTTCTTACCGATAAGGACAGCATTGAACGGCTGCTTTGCCAGGCAGAGGAATTCCGGCAGATTCTGCTTGCAGGAGAACAATTTCCCGGTGCCAATTACTATGACCCTGATGAAATTTTTGACCGGCTGCGGCTGAAAGATACATTTGCAGAACCGGAAGTATTGCTGGATCTGAAACTTTCCCTGGAAACCATACTGGCGATCATCAGCTTTCTTTCCCGCACCAATGACAGTGACCTGCCCAAATACCCCCGGCTTTCGGACCTCACAGACGGGCTCAGCATAGATGACACGCTTCCGGGAACCATTAACCGGCTCATTGACGAAAAGGCCAGTGTGCGCAGCAGTGCGTCTCCTGCACTTGCTGCGATCAGGAAGCAGAAAGATGAACTGTATGTCAGGGCAAACAGGCAGATACAGCGGATTTTGAATGAGGGCAAACAGCAGGGATGGATCAGAAAGGATGAGGAACTTGCCCTGCGCAACAGCCGGCAGGTAATTCCGGTACCGGTAGCTTACAAGCGTAAACTGCGGGGGTTCATCCACGATCATTCGGCCACCGGGCAAACCGCCTTTGTGGAACCCGAAGAGGTGTTCGAAATGAACAACCAGGTCCGTGAGCTGGAAGCAGACGAAAGACAGGAGATTGTCCGCCTCCTGAAAGACTTTGCAGACCATCTCCGCCCCATGATCCCGGAGCTGCGGAAGGCCTACCATATGCTGGGGCAAATGGATCTGATTCGGGCAAAAGCTTATCTTGCCCTCGACATGGAGGCCATGAAACCAAAGATCACTGATGAGGCCCGGTTGCAGTGGATCAATGCAAGGCATCCCCTTTTGTTTCTTTCCTATAAAAAACAAAAAAAGGAGGTCGTCCCCCTGACTGTCGACCTGAACCGCGATCAGCGAATACTGGTCATATCAGGGCCGAATGCAGGCGGTAAATCCGTTTGCCTCAAAACCTGCGGCCTGCTTCAGTATATGCTGCAATGCGGATTGCTTGTGCCCATGGACGACCAGTCCACTGCCGGCATATTCCGGCAGCTGCTGATTGATATCGGAGATGAGCAGTCACTGGAAAATGACCTGAGCACCTACAGCTCCCACCTTGTAAACATGAAATATTTCCTGGGTCACAGCAATGAAAAAACGCTGTTCCTGATCGATGAGTTCGGAGCGGGCACAGAACCGCGTATCGGTGGTGCAATCGCAGAGTCGATCCTGACCCGGCTCAATGAACTGAGGGCCATGGGGGTCATCACCACCCATTATGCAAACCTGAAGCTCATGGCCGGAAAACATGAGGGCATGGTCAACGGATCCATGCTTTTCGATACGGAAAAGATCCGACCGCTGTATAAGATGAAGACCGGCACACCCGGGTCAAGTTTTGCCTTTGAGATTGCGAAAAACATCGGACTTCCCGGGTATATCCTGAACAATGCCTCCCTGCTTGCCGGGCAACAGGACCTGAATTTTGATGTGGAACTCCAAAATCTTGAAGTAAGGAAAGAGGAGCTGGATAACAAAGAACGGCAACTGCGGCAGGCAGATGATTTGCTGTCTGACCTCATTGATAAATATGAGAAGCTCCATGGAGAGGTTGATGCGCGCAAAACCGAAATACTGCAGGAAGCCCGCAAAGAGGCAAAAGATATTCTGGCAGGAAGCAACAGGATGATTGAAAACACCATCCGTGAAATTAAGGAAGCCGGGGCAGAAAGAGAGAAAACAAGGGAAGCCCGGAGTAAACTGGAAAAGTTCACCCTGGAGCATGAAAAAGACCCTGAAACCCTGTCGCCCACCCCTTCCGGAAAGTCCCGGAAAAAGCAAAACCCCCTTCCTGTAACAGACGAAATCGACCCGACGCCAATTAAAGTCGGGGATGTGGTCAGGATCAAAGGGCAGCAAAGCCGGGGCGAGGTGGCCGAAATCTCGGGCAAACAAGCCCTTGTGGTGTTTGGAAGCATCAAACTGAGGACATCACTGCCAGGCCTGGTGAAACTCAGGAAAGGGGCTGCCAGAAAAAAGTCAACAAAAGGACACAACCGTTTATCATTCGACATCCACGAAAAGGCGATCAAATTCAATCCCGACATTGACCTGCGGGGAAAAAATTCAGAAGAAGCACTCAAAGCACTTCAGAATCATATTGACGATGCATTTCTGCTGGGAATGCCGCAAATCCGGATCATTCACGGAAAAGGTGAGGGTGTGCTGCGACCGGCAGTCCGGAAATTCCTGGCCGCTGTGCCGCAGGTAAACCGGTACAGGGATGAACATCCCGACCGGGGAGGTGCCGGGATCACCATCGTGGATTTTAACTAATCCCGCATCTCATCCTCGTCAAACAGGTCTAGCTGGTTTTCCGTCACATAGGATGGCGGCGGGTCACCCGGGCGATAACGGGCCACATGATTATTGACCAGACTTTTGATAAAACGGATCGGGGTTACCCTGTGCACCTTGCAATAGTGTTCCAGGGCTTTTTTTTGCCCGTCGGTCAGCTTAAAGCCCATCTGCCGGTATTTGATGCGCTTTCTTTTCCCTGCCGTCCCGGTTCTGTATTTTGGTGCAGTATGATCAGCCATAATCAGGCATTTTTTTCGGTGTCATCCAAAAATACGCATTTTACCCAAAAAGAGGTACTTCTGTGGAAAAATTTTCAGGGAAGAGCGATATTTGCCAAAACCTGCACCAGTTTACGCACTTCCTCCATGGAATTATGCCTTCCGAATGATACACGCAATGAGGGCATGGTTTCATCGGCCCCCAGTGTATTCAGCACATGCGATCCCTGACTGCTTCCGGAGCTGCAGGCACTTCCCGAAGACACACAAATGCCCTCAATATCCAGGCTGGGCAGCAGCATTTCAGCATCCACCGTGGGAGGCAAAGAAACATTGAGTATGGTGTGCAGTGAACTTCCTTCTGCATCCCCGTTAAAATGAACATCGGGGATCTCATTGCGCAGCAGGTCAATACAGGCTTCCTTCAGCGACCTGCAATGGTGCTGGTCTTCCTCCATTCGCTGATGTGCCAGCTCAAGGGCCTTAGCCATCCCTGCGATGCCATAAATATTTTCGGTGCCTGCACGCATATTACGCTCCTGCCCCCCTCCCAGCAAATAAGGGGGGAAAAATTTACCGGAGCGCACGTACATGAAGCCGGCTCCTTTCAATCCGTAAAATTTATGGGCACTTCCGACGGCAAAATCCATTCCCAGTTTCTGCATGTCCATGTGCAGCTTTCCGATCGTTTGCACGGTGTCGGAATGAAACAACGCACCGGCAGCAGTACACAATGAAGCCACAGCCTTCACCGGAAGCAGGTTGCCGATCTCGTTGTTGGCATGCATCAGGCTGACCAGTGAACGCGGATATTCGGCGAGCAACGCTTTCAGATGAGCCAGGTCAATGTGTCCTGTTTGATCAACCCGCAGGTGATGTACCCGTATTCCCTTTTCTGCCAGGCAGACCAAAGGGTTCAGCACAGCAGGATGTTCAACGGGACTGGTGATCACGTCCGAATAGCCCAGCCCCAGGCAGCAGCCCCACAATATGGCATTGTTCGCCTCCGTCCCCCCGGATGTAAAGAAAATCTCTGCCGGAGACACATTCAGCAGGCGCGCGACGGTGCGGCGGGATTCTTCGATCCTGACCCGGGCCCTCCGGCCCAATGCATGTACAGATGACGGATTGCCGTATTCTTCGCTCATACAGGCAATGACTTCGTCCAGCACATCCTGGTCGGGCCGTGTTGTGGCGGCATTGTCAAAATAAATCACCGGTGTTTTCATGCAGGCAAAAATAACCAATAACTGCAGCAAATAAACAATAAAATCGAATGGATAGTGGCCATATGTTGGGCAAAAAATGTACTTTTGAGTTGGATTTGCCTGGGAATACAAATTTGTATTGCATACACCCCGGTCTGTAAACCCCGGACGTACCATCAAAAAATGGCAGAAGTGAGCGACAGTCTTGTTATAATTCCCACTTACAACGAACGGGAAAACATTGAGAAGGTTCTGCAAATCGTATTCTCCCTTCCCAAAGACTTCCATGTGCTGATCGTAGACGACAGTTCACCGGACGGCACTGCCGGACTGGTCAGTCAACTCATGGAAAAATACCCGGGTAAACTTTTCATGGAATCAAGGAAAGGAAAGCTCGGGCTCGGAACCGCCTATATACACGGGTTTAAGTGGGCGCTCAAAAGAGATTACCGGTTTATTTTCGAAATGGATGCAGACCTTTCCCACAACCCCGGGGATCTGGTCCGGCTTTACCGGGAATGTGCAGAGAACGGTTATGACCTGGCGATCGGATCCCGATACATTGACGGGGTGAATGTGGTAAACTGGCCTATGGGCAGGGTCCTGATGTCCTATTTTGCGTCCATTTACGTTCGAATGATCACCGGAATGCCCGTACACGACACCACGGCAGGCTTTAAATGCTACAGGCGGGAGGTGCTCGAAGCCCTTGATCTTGACAGCGTCAGGTTCACCGGCTATGCATTTCAGATAGAAATGAAGTTCACTGCCTGGAAAATGGGATTTAATATAACGGAAGTATCTATTGTATTTACTGACCGAACGGAAGGGGAATCCAAAATGAGTTCCGGCATTTTTCAGGAAGCCGTTTTGGGCGTGATCAAACTCAGATGGAGAAGTATTACGAACCCGAAAAGGTATCAGAAACCTTCCTGACCCGCTGCGCTCAAATCCGTTCTGCTTTTTTATTTCACAAAACAATCAATTATGCGGGGCACACCACTGCTGCTGAAAAATGCACAGATCATCAACGAAGGGCGGACCTTTCAGGGAGACCTTGTAATCAACAATAAAGTGATTGAGAAAATCTATCCCGGGGGTCACCAGGGAAGGTTCAACGAGGAATCGGGCCGGTCGGTTGATCTTGAAGGAATGCTTTTATTCCCGGGAGTCATTGATGACCAGGTTCATTTCAGAGAGCCGGGGCTGACCCACAAGGGTGATATCGCTACAGAGTCAAAGGCTGCGGTGGCAGGTGGTATCACCAGCTTCATGGAAATGCCCAATACAAACCCGCAAACCATCTCCGGGAAGTTGCTGGAAGAAAAATTCAGGCTGGGTCAGGAGAAAAGCCTCGCCAATTACTCTTTTTATATGGGGGCCACCAATACCAATAAATCGGAGCTTATAGCGGCCGACCCGAAGCAGGTTTGCGGAATCAAAATTTTTATGGGATCTTCAACCGGGAATATGCTGGTGGATGATCCCGGTGCACTGAACGGAATTTTTCGTGATGTAAAACTTCCCGTTGCGGTTCACTGTGAAGACGAGGAAACCATCAGAAAACAACTGGCAGCGGCAAAGGCAACCTATGGTGAAGACATCCCCATGGCCATGCACCTGCGAATACGGAACCACCAGGCGTGTGAACGCTCTTCGCGGCTGGCTGTTTCACTGGCAGAAAAATACGGAACCAGGCTCCACCTGCTGCATCTGAGCACCGCAGAAGAACTCAGAATGCTTGAGAACAGTACACCACTGGCAGAAAAGCGGATCACTGCAGAGGCATGTGTACACCATCTTTGGTTCTCGGCAGAAGATTATGCAGATAAAGGGGGGATGATCAAATGGAATCCGGCCATAAAATTCAAAGAGGACAGGATGGCGCTGATTGATGGAGTCAGGAAGGGCTTTATCGATGTGATCGCCACAGACCATGCACCCCATACCCTGGAGGAAAAAAGCAACAGCTACCTGAAGTGCCCTTCGGGCGGCCCCATGGTTCAGCATGCATTGCCAGCCATGATCACACTGGCAGAAAGACAGCAGATCCCGCTTGAAAAAATTGCAACCCTCATGTGCCACAATCCTGCCATTTGCTTTAACGTGGCAAACAGGGGGTTCATCAGAGAGGGATTCGCCGCCGATCTTGTGGCCATTGACCCGGGTACATCATTCACCGTAAACAAGGAAAACATCCTGTATAAATGCAAATGGTCACCGCTGGAAGGTAAAGAGCTGAAAGCAACCGTCAAATATACTTTTGTGAATGGTCATCTCGTTTATGAGAATGGCACGATCCATGATGAGGTGAAGGGTGAGGCTTTGCAATTCTCACGATAGGCTCCGTCACCTTTACAGGTATCGGCAAAAAATACCGAATATGACGCGAATACCCGGATACTTCAGATTTTTAGCATTTTGTGGGCTGGCAGCCTCCATGTTGCTGTTTTCCTCATGCAATTTTTTCAGGGCCCCGGGCAGAGACGACTGCGACAAACTGTTGTCAAGGGAAACCATGGTGGATGTGCTCAGTGATATGTACCTGCTGGAAGCCTTTCTGGTTGAATATCAACATGTACAAAGGGGTGTCAGGGATTCCTCAGAATATTATTACGCCGGATTGTTTGACCGCCACGGGGTTGAACCTGAGCAATTTGAGGCAGCCCTGGAGTGCTATCTGCTCGACAGACGGGAGATGGACCTGATACATGAGATGATGCTCAACCGGCTCAGCGTCATGGAAACAGAAGAGGAACAATTGCTCCCAATGGATGAGATGAGGGAAGCTCCATTACCGGAAGAAACCCTGCCCCGGGAGTAAACCTGTCCGGGCAATCGTGATTGATTATTCACGAAACAATCCGTCCAGCAACTCATCGCCAGGCACATTGGGTAAAGTTACTTTCAGCCCGGGCTCAGATTCCATGGCCCGCCTGATGGCAAAAACAGCTTCTTTGTTTCGCGCCCAGCTACGACGGGCAATGCCGTTATTCACATCCCAGAAAAGCATATTTTCCAGCCTGCGATCAGCATCTTTACTGCCGTCCAGCAACAGGCCGAATCCGCCGTTGATCACTTCACCCCAGCCAACACCTCCGCCATTGTGAAGAGACACCCAGGTGGCTCCCCGGAAACTGTCACCGATCACATTCTGGACCGCCATATCGGCAGTGAACTGTGAACCGTCATAGATATTGGAGGTTTCACGGTAAGGGCTGTCAGTGCCGCTTACGTCATGGTGATCGCGCCCAAGGATGACCGGCCCCCTGAGCCTGCCTTCCCGTATGGCTTTATTGAAAGCCTTTGCAATTCGTATCCGTCCTTCAGCATCGGCATAAAGGATACGGGCCTGCGAGCCGACAACCAGTTTGTTCTCTTCCGCCTGCTCGATCCAGCGGAGGTTATCTGCAAGCTGCTGTCTGATCTCTTCAGGGGCCTGTTGCATCATCTCCCGGATCTCCCCGGCGGCAAGGCGATCGGTGGCACGCAGGTCTTCCGGATCGGAGGAAGCGCATACCCATCTGAACGGCCCGAATCCATAGTCGAAACACATTGGCCCCATGATATCCTGCACATACGACGGGAAACGAAACGACCGGTCTTCATTGAAAACATCTGCACCTGCACGGCCGGCTTCCAGCAAAAAGGCATTGCCATAGTCCCAGAAATACATTCCCCTTTCGGCCAGTTTGTTTATGGCTTTTACCTGCCGGATCAGAGAAGCTCTCACTTTCTCTTTGAAAAGTTCAGGATTATGCGCCATCATTTCATTGGCCTCCTCAAAACCCATACCTGCCGGATAATACCCCCCGGCGTAAGGGTTATGCAGGGATGTCTGATCCGACCCCAGCTCAATTTCCAGGTCTGAATCTGCAAATTTCTCCCACAGATCAACCACATTTCCCTGGTAGGCCAATGATACGGCTTCCTTGTTGGTTTTTGCTTCACGGGTCCGTGACAACAGCGCATCAAGGTCGTCGTACACCTCATCAACCCACCCCTGCGAATGCCGAACTTCCGTAGCCTTTGGGTTGATCTCTGCCACCACGCCAATGGCCCCTGCTATCACTGCTGCTTTTGGCTGGGCACCTGACATTCCGCCCAGACCGCTTGTCACAAACACCTTACCTGCAAGATCCTCTCCCTGGGAGGATACCATCCTGCCGGCATTCAACACCGTGATGGTGGTGCCATGTACAATCCCCTGAGGCCCGATATACATGAAGGATCCGGCTGTCATCTGTCCGTATTGTGTTACCCCCAGGGCGTTGAAACGCTCCCAGTCATCCGGGGAAGAATAATTGGGGATCATCATTCCGTTGGTCACCACAGCACGCGGTGCTTCGGAATGAGAGGGAAAAATCCCCAGCGGATGACCGCTGTACAATACCAGGGTTTGCTCATCTGTCATCTCTGCCAGGTATTGCATTGTAATCAAGTACTGGGCCCAGTTCTGAAATACAGCCCCATTGCCCCCGTAAGTGATCAACTCATGCGGATGCTGGGCCACCGCATGATCCAGATTATTGCTCAGCATAAGCATGATGGCAGCAGCCTGGCGCGACCGGTGGGGAAAGTCTTCAATTCGTCTGGCATGGATGGGGTAATCAGGCCGGAAACGGTGCATATAAATCCGGCCGTAGGTTTCCAGTTCATCTGCAAATTCCACCGCCAGTTCAGCATGAAATTTTTCCGGAAAGTAACGAAGTGCATTTTTAACCGCCAGGCGCTTTTCAGGCGCAGTAAGGATCTCTTTGCGGCGCGGAGCATGATTTACAGAAGGATCATAAGGTTTGGGCTCCGGAAGTTCGTCGGGGATTCCCTGAATAATCGCTTGTTGAAATCCTGAATCAGACATATGCAATCTCTCTTTTGTCAGATTAAATAAAAATACAAACCCGGCATTTACTCATCATCCCGGTTTTCACAATCATCAACAATTGCTGCACTGACATACAAAATATCCCAGGAAAACCACTCCTGCTCAACCATCGACATGGTGATTCCGTCCGCCACGAAACGAAGTCCGGCACGGCCACCCCTGATGGTTTCACCCGGAGCAAGGCATGCAGTAAATTCAGGGGTTTCATACATAATAACCCCGTCACGATAGTAGGCAGGCACAAAAGAAAAGGCCACATAATCGCCCGACAGATTGGTAAGACGAATATTCAGTACCGCATTCGGATCACTCCCGAAAAAACGTTCCCGCTGCCAGCGGTATTCCACCTTGACCTCCTCAATGGTGTCGTGCACATGATACTCTACCTGTGCAAATGCGGTTTTTCCTGCAATGATAAAAAGGCCCGCAACAAAAAATCGAAATATTACAGCGCGCATGGGTTTGGATTTATGGGTTAATACAACTTTTCTTTCATATTTTTCAGGGAACGGTAGAGAAACTCCCTGGCTCTGAATAGCTGGGCTTTCACAGTTCCCAGCGGCAAATCCAGTTCTTCGGCAATCTCTTCATAAGAACGTTCATCAAAATAACGCATCACAATCAGCGTCCGGTACCTGGGCTTCAGGGTTTCAACAACCTGCCTGATCATACCAACCTTCTGGCTTTTGATGAACCGCTCTTCCGGGTTGATCATATCCACCACAAAGTTGAACTTATCATCAGGGTCATCCAGCTCTTCATTGGCTTCCAGGTTCAATACATTTTTTTTCTTTTTCCTGATAAAATCCACACAATTATTGGATGCAATTTTAAACAACCAGGTGCTGAATGCATATTGTTCGTTATACTGTCGGATATTCACAAAAGCCTTGCCGAAAGTTTCGATGGTCAGGTCTTCTGCATCCTGGACATTCCCGGTCATTTTCAGCAACATGTAGAAAATCGTATCACGGTATATCCGCATCAGTTCGGCAAAAGACTGCTGGCAGCCTTTATCAGCGGCATTTCGCACAAGTTTCAGGTCACGTTTCGCTTTTTCGGTATGTTGCTTTTCTACTTCCATTTATTCTTTTTCATCCAAACCGGCGACAGAGATAAAAGCAATGAACACCCCATCAGTATCAATTCACCCGGAAGCGAAAATAAGCAAATTTTACCTTCCCTGAGTGTTTTTGCCCCCATACGTATGATCATCAGATAACTTGTCGTGCGCAACAGAAAAACACCCAGCACCAAAAGACCGGCGGTGGAAAACCCCGAAACAATCATACTGACGGCAAACAACGGATAGAACAACAGCTGAGCCCACTTATACAGCCTCAGCATACGCCTGTCACGTTTTTTGTAATACCTGCGGCTGCTCAGCCATTGCTTTTTTGTACGGAGCCATCCCGCAAAAGTCGTATCCGGCACAGAAACAGTATGGGCGGCCGGAGCCGGTTCCACAACGGTATTGTCTTTCCGGGCGGCATAATTGATAAAAAGATCATCATCACCCGCTGCTATCTTATAATGGGAGGTAAACCCCTTTAGCCGGTAAAACAGTGAACGGGTATATGCCAGATTCCTGCCTGATCCCATGAAAGGACGTCCCGCTGCAGCCATTCCCATGTAATTAAGCGCTGTGGTCAGGTTGTCGAGCCGGATCAGCTTATTCAGCAAGCCTGGCTTTTTCTCAAAGGCCCCATAGCCCAGTACAATCTCCTTATCTTGCTCAAGCTGAGCAGCCATACGGCTTACCCACGCCTTATCCGCCGGATAAGAAGCAGCCTCTGTAAGGAGCAATAATTCATGTTTTGCAGAGCGGATCCCCACCGACAGGGGGAGTTTTTTCCCCTGCATAAAACTGACGCTGCTATTGAGATTGACCACTTTCAGGTGAGTATTACTCCGCTGCATCTCCCGCAGTAATTGATCTGTGCCATCATTGGAAGCATCATTCACCACAACCACTTCATATTCGGGATGATCCTGCCCGAGCAGCAAAGGTAAATGACGGCTGAGATGGTCATATTCATTGCGGGCAGTAAGCACAACAGAAACCGGAGTTAAAGCGCCACTTTCATGATGGCTCTCCGGGTCTGAGAAAGCAATGCGACGAAAGTAATACCAGTGCCACCAGAGGTGAATCAGTGTTACCAGTGCAAATAATGAAAATAACAACCACTCCCGGGGCAGGGCAGCTCCTTCAATCATTCCCGTTATTGAATCCATAGTGTATTCGGAGATTTACAGGAAGACAAAATTACCACAATCTAAGGTAATAGTTTCTATCTTTGATAAAAAATAGCACCCCAGATGAAGTTTGACATTTCGGCGCAGGATAAAGGCAGCAAAGCAAGAGCAGGGGTTCTTTCCACAGATCACGGAGAAATAGAGACCCCGGCATTCATGCCTGTCGGAACCGCTGCCACGGTCAAGGCCATTCACCATAAGGACCTGGAAAATGAGGTCCGTCCGGATATCATCCTGGGCAATACATATCACCTTTACCTTCGCCCGGGGTTGGAAGTATTGCATGAGGCAGGTGGCATTCACCGCTTTATGTCGTGGAAAAAACCAGTGCTCACCGACAGCGGGGGTTACCAGGTCTATTCCCTTACCGACCGCAGAAAAATCAGCCGGGAGGGCGTTCAGTTCCAGTCCCACATTGACGGGTCAAGACATACATTTACCCCCGAAAAGGTGATGGATATTCAGCGAATGATCGGAGCAGATATTATCATGGCTTTTGATGAGTGTACCCCGTATCCCTGCGACTACACTTATGCCAGGAAATCGATGCACCTGACCCACGACTGGCTGGAACGCTGCTGCACCCACTTTGACAATGCACAGCCGGAGTATGATTATTCACAAAGCCTTTTCCCCATTGTCCAGGGAAGCACCTATAAAGACCTTCGCAGGGAATCGGCCTCTTTTATCCGGGACTGCAACAGGGAAGGAAATGCCATCGGAGGGCTTTCTGTAGGAGAGCCGGCTGAAGTGATGTATGAAATGACTGAGCTGGTCTGTGACATATTGCCGGCGGACAGGCCCCGCTACCTGATGGGGGTGGGCACGCCGCAAAACATCATCGAATGTATCGCCCTGGGGGTCGATATGTTTGATTGTGTGATGCCCACCCGGAACGCAAGAAACGGGATGCTCTTCACACAGCAGGGGATTATCAATATCCGGAACAGGAAGTGGCAACACGACTTTTCCCCCATAGACCCGCTGGGAGATGCATTTGTTGACGGCAGGTACACCAAAGCCTACCTTCGTCACCTTTTCGTAGCCGGGGAAATGCTCGGTCCCATTATCGCTACCCTGCATAATCTGAGGTTTTATACATGGCTTATGGAAGAAGCCAGGAGGCAAATCCANCATGATAATTTTGAAGGATGGAGGCAGTCTGTCACNGTTAGTTTGGCACAGAGATTGTAAAATAAAAGTATATTTGCCCCGTTCTCACGAAATTAAACCCCGAGTAAACCAAAGTCAACAAGGGCCCGGACAGGCATGCTGAAAAAACTGGACATCTATATCATTAAAAAGTTCCTGGGAACCTTTGTCTATGCCATCACGCTGATCATTCTTATTGTGGTCATCTTCGACCTGTCGGAGAAGATTGACAAATTCATTGACAACCAGGCTCCCTTCTACGATATCATCTTTGTTTACTACCTCAATTTTGTTCCTTATTTCATCAATCTGTTCAGCCCCCTGTTCACCTTCATCGCAGTGGTTTTTTTCACTTCCAGATTGGCTTTCAATACGGAAATCATTGCCATTCTGAGCTCAGGGGTAAGTTTCCGGCGCATGCTGGTCCCGTATATGATATCGGCCATGCTACTGGCCCTGGTATCGGTGTATCTCTCCAATGTAATGATTCCGGCAGCCAACGAGAAAAGGCTTGAATTCGAGTATGTATATGTCCGGTCACCCAACCTGTCAGCAGGGCGCCACATTCATATGCAGATTCGCCCTGGTGTTTTTATTTACCTGGAATCATTCAATGAAAGGACGCAAACGGGTTATCATTTCTCGCTGGAAAAAATTGAACAGCAAGAACTGCAGTACAAATTGTTTGCAGACCTTGCCAGGTATGATGAAGAGGAAGACAAGTGGCGTATTGAAAATTACAACATCCGGGAAATACACGGCCTGGAAGAGAAACTCAGCTTCGGCAGGACGCTTGACACCGTACTGCCCCTTACACCCCGTGATTTCATCCACAACATCAAAGACATGGAAACGATGAATTTCAGGGAGTTGAATGAATTCATTGCCAACGAAAGATTAAAAGGATCCGAAGCCGTCAGCTTTTACGAAGTGGAGCGGCACCGCCGGATGGCCTTCCCGTTTTCCACACTTGTGCTAACCCTGATCGGGGTCGCACTTTCCAGTCAGAAGGTCAGGGGCGGTATCGGATTGCACCTGGGCGCAGGAATTGCCCTGAGCTTCACATTTATCCTGTTTATGCAGGTTACCACCACTTTTGCAACCCAGGGGAACCTTCATCCCATGATGGCCGTCTGGATTCCCAACATCCTGTTCGGCTTACTCGGAATATACCTGATCAGAAAGGCCCCGAAATAAGGCGAATGCCCGTTATTTCTTTTCTTTCACGAAGAAATCGGGCAGCAGGTATCCCAGCAGCCCTCCCCAGGCGATACTCATATAAGGGTTGGAGGTTATGGCGCAGGAACCGGTATTGCAACCGATAAGGGCATAATACAGATAACCTCCGGCTGCCCCGACAAAGGCAAACACCCCGATAAAGAGGAGGTATTTACCCCGGGACAAATGCCGGGGCAGGAAATTCTTTTTTTCCTGCCCCGGATTGGACTGTTTTCCCATATTTTCAGTTTCCATAGCGTAGGGATTTCAATGATTACGCCTCAACAGCCAACACGTCCTTGATGGCTTTCTCCAGGGTTTCTTTGGGAAGTGCACCTGAAGCCATCTGGGGCTGACCGTCTTTGGGAACGAATAAAATGGACGGAATACTGCGGATACCAAACATCCCGGCAAGCTCCTGCTCTTTTTCGGTATCGATCTTGTAAATGTCTACCTTGCCTTTATATTCTTCCGAAAGCTCCTCCATAACAGGGGTCAGCGTCCGGCAGGGTGCACACCAGTCGGCATAGAAGTCAATGATACAAGGCTTGTCACCCGCAAATTCCCATTCTTTCTTGTTTTCGAAATCGAATACTTTTTCTTTAAAATTTTCTTTGGTTAAGTTTTCCATAACTAATTTGATGATACTTTATAATGATTACTTGTTTAATTACACTTCAGTGATGATGTTCAATGTTCAGAGGTGTTGTTCAATGACTGTCAGCAATGTCTCTTTTTGCTGAACGCCCACAAAGCGCTCCACTTCTTCACCGTCCTTAAAAAGGAGCAGGGTGGGGATACTGCTGATTCCGTAGCGGGAGGCAATGCTGCCATGATCATCCACATCCAGTTTGGATATAGTAGCCCTGTCACTGATTTCAGCGGCAAGATCGTCAATGATCGGCCCCTGTATACGGCAGGGCGGACACCACGTGGCCCAGAAATCAACAAGGACCACTCCTTCGGCTATGGCTTCATCAAACCCTTCTGTATCAAGATTCACTACAAAATCGGAAGCGTCTGCTGCATTGTCGGCAGAGCCGGTTGTAGCTTCTTCCGCGCCGGTTGTTCCGGGAGCTGTTAAAGAATAACCCAAAAACACCAACAAAACAACGCCCAGCGTTATTCCAAGAGAAAAAAGTTTCGTTTTATTTGCCATAGTAATTCGTTTTCTATTGTTTATCAAGCGTTTACAAAAATAAATATATTATATTTTCAAAGTATAAAGGTATCAATATATTTTGTTGGGTGCAAACCTTGAGGTGTTAAAAAAATCTAAAGGCCGGGAATCCGGCCTTCAGCAATGCTTTCAGTGTGATTACCCCAACGGGGTACTACTTGGTTGATTCCGGTTACTCAATTCCGGCAAAATGCTTCATGAACTGCACCCTGAGGAACGCTGCAGGGTTTTCGGTCATTTTCTGACTCATGATCCCCCGGAAATCGGAGATCTTCGTGTAGTTGTGCTGTTCCATCCATTCAAGCATTTCGTCACGGATCACATCCAGCTGACCCAATCCGTTCTTATAAAGGGTAGAGCATACCTGAACGGCCCGGGCACCTACAAGCAGCTGTTTGATGACTCCTTTCCCGTCGTGCACACCGGTAGAAGCGCAAAGGTCCGTTTTGATCTGTCCTGAAAGAATCCCGATCCAGCGAAGTGAATGTGTGATTTCTTCCGGGTTGCTGTACAAATGACCGGGGGTGATCTTAAATGACGCTGTGTCCACTTCCGGATTAAAAAAGCGATTGAACAATACCACGCCCTGAACCCCCGTCCAGCTTAGTTTTTTGACCATATGCGCAAGACCGGAGAAATAGTTGGAGATCTTCAGTGAAACAGGAATGCTGACTTCTTTCTGAACCTTCTCCGCCACATCCACGTACAATTGTTCATACTCCCGCCCTTCCCTTTCAATGTCAGCGGGCAACACAAATACATTTAACTCCAGGGCATCAGCCCCGGCTTTTTGAATATTTTTGGCAAAGGCCGGCCACTCCTGTGCAGTGGTGCAGTTGATGCTGGCAATAACGGGAATTGAAAGTTTGTTCCTGGCCTCCTGAATGAGGTTCAGGTATTCGTCCAGGGTATGTTCACGTGCATAATTCCTGATATAATCTTCCGCTTCGGTATACGCATTATGCGCCTCGTCATAGGAAAAAACCTTCCGGATCTCAACTTTGATCTGTTCCTCAAAAAGAGATTTCAGAACGACAGCACCTGCGCCTTTTTCCTCCATTTGTTCCAGGTTGCTGATACTTTTTGTCAAACCGGAACTGCCAACAATCAGGGGGCTTTTCAGCTGAAGGCCCATGTAAGTGGTCGATAAGTCAATCATGCGTGGTATGGTTTTATAATGGATACTTCCTTTTGGTGTCACTTATTGAAGCAAACCTACATGAATTTTCTGAAATTCACAATAAAAAATTACACATTGGATCCGGTCAAACGAGGCAAAACGCCAATGGCAAATAAAGCAAAACGCAGGTGTTTTATAAAGCCGTATCTTTGTCTGTCCAGGCATCTGTTTTCAATTATTTTGCAACAATTGATTTTTTATATATGAATTTCCAGGACACAGGGCTTTATACCACCGACAGCAAGCCGCCGGAAGCCCTGAAACAATCTTTCCGAAACCTGATGGAGCCCCTGCTTGTCCTTTTCAATAAGGCTGCAGGGATGGTGCTGAAAAACAAACAGTTTTATATTGCCTACAGTATACCGGGAGGGGTTTATGGTTATTTCAAAAACCACAGCGTCAGCACCGGGGAGCTGGAGGCTATTGCCGGACGCATCCGCAAAATGATCGGGCAGCGGGAAAACTTCCGGCATGAAATGCTTCCCCTGGAAAAGATTCTTCGGTATTTCGAAGCCAATCAGCGAAAAGACGTCATCCATCTTATCAAATCAAAGTCTTTTGAAACAGAGCCCGAAGGACTTCGCCTGGCACACCTCAATGGCTTCGGAGAACTATTACTCAATCACATACAAAAAAACTACAGGCAACTGGAAAGCTTTCGCCTCATCCCCTTTCACAAAGGCTTTTTCCTGATAGCCGACCCGGATTTTTTTGACAGAGTCATGCCGCCAAAACCTGAAACAAGCAAGTATTTCCACGGGTTTGAGGAAACGGAACAAACAATGATGCACCTGGGCATCGGGAGTTTTGCAGAACTGAACGATATCATCAGGCAGGAAAGGCTTCCTGAATTCATTAAGCTATCGGAGGCCTGGCAGGCCCGGCGTATATCGTTGATTGCGGAAAACATTCTCAACCACCCCGGCAACCCCAGGCTCGTTTTCCTGGCCGGGCCGACTTCTTCCGGGAAAACCACTTCGGCCAATCGCCTGGCCATAGAGCTGAAGGTAATGAAAAAAGAGGTGCTTATCCTGTCACTGGACAATTATTACCATCCGCATAGTGCCATCCCTGACGACCCGGTAACAGGGATCAAAAATTTTGAACAGATCACCGCACTCAACCTGGAACTGTTTAATAAAGAGATCAGTGAGCTGCTGGATGGCAAAGAAGTGTATTTATCCAGGTATCATTTCGATGGCCGGGGAGCCAGACCCGACAAGAACCCCACCAGGATCAGCCCGGATACCTATATTATTGTAGAAGGAATACATGGCCTGAACCCCGAGTTGTGGGATAAAACCATGGAGATCCCCTCATACCGCCTGTATGTGTCTGCACTGAGCACATTGAACATTCATGACCACCTTCCGTTGTCCACATCCGATCACAGATTGATCCGCAGGCTTGTGCGGGATCATCTGTTTCGGGGGTACAGTTTCAACGAAACCATCAGACGCTGGCCCGACGTCGTGCAAAATGAATATCACAGTATATTCCCCTTCCAGGAAAGCGCGCACGCCATTTTCAACTCTGCACTGATTTATGAACTGGCTGTTTTTGCCCACTATGCCCCGGCCATTGCCGATCCTGAAAAGGCGGAAAATGAACAGATCCGTGAAGAAATTAAAAGACTGAACAGGATTCTCTCACTGCTCATCCCCATTAATCCGCTGGATATTCCGCCCACCTCCATCCTCAGGGAATTCATCGGCGGAAGCAGTTTTCAATTCAGCTGAAAATGTCAGATTTTTCTGGGAAGACAAGCAAATACTGCCTTCAGGAAAGCCTGTTCAGTGGTATGCCGGAACCGGCTCCGGAATAAACAAATGTTTAATGCATTTGTTTTTTTTATATATTGCGCTGTCTTTTTGTGCGCGTTATTCTTAACGCGGGCGATGCGTTTTTTGTCAGTGTTAACCAAACCACCAACCCAACATGATACGCTTTTTTTTATTTGGAGCAGCTTTCCTGCTGTTCTCCGCTTCACTCTCAATTGCCGGAGGTTACCAGGTAAGCCTGCACGGGCAGAGACAAACTGGGATGGGCCTGATCGGAACCTCCCTCCACATGGATGCAAGCACCATGTTCTTTAATCCGGGGGGACTGGCCATGATGCCTCAGCAGGTAAGTATTCTCGGGGGTGCCAGCGGCATTTTTGCCAGCACCGCATTCCGGATGGAGCAACCCTCCGTATACCAGGCCAAAACAGATAACCCGCCGGGAACGCCTTTCTATTTTTATGCGGCTGCCATGGTAACTGACAGGCTGGCTGCCGGTGTGGCAGTCAACACCCCCTATGGAAACAGCCTTTCATGGGAGGAAGGCTGGGCCGGACGCTTCCTGATACAGGATATCTCGCTGCGTGCCATTACCATTCAGCCCACACTCTCTTACCGGATCAGCGACATGTTATCGGTTGGCGCAGGCTTTGTTTATACCTTCGGCTCGGTCGATATGACACAGGCTTTGCCGGTTACCGGACCCGATGGAGAAGGCCGGGTCAGCATTGAAGGCAGCACAGCCAATTACGGGTTTAATGCCGGAATACAATTCTCCCATCCCGGGGGGCTGAAAGCCGGGCTCAGTTATCGTTCACATATTGACATGGAGCTGGAAGATGCGGATGCTTTATTCAGCGTACCTTCCTCCCTTGCGGGGAATTTTCCGGCCGAAAACAGCGTGGCGGTCACCCTGCCTTTGCCGGCCAACCTGGATTTCGGGCTGTCATACCAGTTTACCCGCGACTTTATGGCGGGGATTTCACTGAATTATGTGTTCTGGGATGTGTATGAGGAGTTGAATTTCGACTTTGAAACCAACACACCCACCCTGGCAGACAGTCGTAACCCCAGGAATTACAGCAACACCCTCATCGCAAGAATAGGCGGTGAATACAGGGTAAACCCGGATCTGTTTGTACGGGCAGGTGCCTATTTCGACCCCAGCCCGGTCCATGAGGACTATTTTTCCCCGGAAACACCCAGCCTGGACAACCTCGCCTTTTCCGGAGGACTCACTTATATGCCAACCCGTAACCTCAGTATAGACGCCAGCCTGCTTTTTATCATGGGGCTGGAAAAAGAGGCTGCTTACAGTCCGGAAAACTTTGGCGGCACATACAGTACAAGGGCAGTGATACCGGGCATCGGCATCAGTTACAGATTATAAAAACCCCCAATACCTCAACCAATGAACCATACAACACGCAAATACCTGCTTCTGATTTTCCTCTTTTGGATCATTCCCGGATGTGAGCCTGAAATAGATCAGCCTGATCCGCAAACGGGCGAAGCTGACTTCACCACTTTTGCAGCAATCGGCAATTCCCTGACAGCAGGCTTTAAAGACGGGGAGTTATTCAGGAACGGCCAGGAACATTCCCTGGCCAACCTCATGGCCGGCCAGCTTATGTATGTGGGGCTCTCATCTTTTTCTCAGCCCCTGATGAAGGATGAACTGGGGTTCGGAAACCGGCTGGTTCTGGCAGAAGCCGGGGGCTCACTGATGCCGGTACCGGCACCAGGCAATCCGGATCCTGACAACAGTGAAAACATTTTCGACACAGAAGGCCCATTTCACAACCTCGGTGTCCCGGGGGCAAAGGTGCAGCACTTGTTGTTCCAGGGGTATGGGACCCTGAATCCTTACTTCGGACGTTTTGCCGCCAATCCGGCCACCAGCAGCGTTTTATCCGATGCCATGGCCCTTCAGCCCACCTTTTTCAGCTTATGGGCCGGGAACAATGACATCCTGGGCTTTGCCACCAGCGGAGGCAAAGGAGAAGGCATTACCCCCGTGGGGGAGTTTGCCTCTTTCTATCAAATGCTTACGTCTCAACTTACACAAGCGGGGGCCAAAGGGGTGGTTGCCAATATCCCGGACATTACCAGTATCCCGTTTTTTACAACCGTTCCCTTCAATGCACTCCCTTTAACGGAACAGGCAGTAGTGGACCAGCTCAACAGTGCCTACCAGGAAGCACCTCATATCAGTTTCTCATTGGGGATGAATGCCCTGGTGGCAGAGGACAACACCCATCCGGCCGGGGTCAGACAGCTGGAAGAGGGAGAACTCGTGCTGCTTACAGCCCTGGCCGGGATCACACAGCAAGGCTGGGGCAGCCAGGTTCCGTTGCCGGAAACACATTACCTGTCCGGGAACCAGGTTACAGAAGTCCGTGAAGCCACCACGGCCTACAACCAGTTGATCAGGGAAACCGCCAGTGAAAAAGGACTTGCACATGTTGATATGCACCAGAGACTGCAGGAGGCCGGGCAGGGCATTTACATTGATGGCATCGCCTTCGGTTCATCTTTTATTACAGGAGGGATCTTCTCTCTGGACGGGATTCACCTGAGCAAAAGGGGGAGCGCCATTGTGGCCAATGATTTCATTGAGGCCATCAACCAGGAGTTTAACGCCACCATTCCAAAAGTAGCGGTGAGCCAGGTTGCGGGCATCACCTTTCCCTGACCTGGAGTTGATCAGTCTTCGTGATTCATGAATCCCTGCTTGTGCAGAACATCCAGCATTACCTTGCTGAAGTGGATGTTGTCTTTTTTGGTGTACCGTTTCAGGGTGAAGATCTGCGCCAGGTTCTCCAGCTGATTCTCCCGGATCAGGTCTGCGGTAAGTGGCAGATTTTCCTTTTCATGGTAGATCCTGTCAATATCTTCACGGCTGTAATCCTTGTAAGTTTCATGATGCACAACCCCTTCGGCCGGCAGGCGGTCAACCTGCTCCGGGTCTTCGTCAGGGTATCCGACTACCAGTGTGGTCACAGGCACCACACCTTCCGGCAGGTCAAAAAAGTCGATCAGCTTATCTGCCTGGTAAGTGGTGGTTCCCAGGTAGCAAATCCCCAGCCCGTGAGCCTCGGCGGCTACCGCCACGTTCTGTGAAACCAGCAGGGCATCAATGGAAGCCGTAAAAAATGAAAGAAAGTTGTCATAGCCGGGATCTGCATCCCTTTGCCGGCACCATTTATTGAAACGATTGAAATCGGCACAAAATGTAAGCAATACAGGAGCCTGCTCCACCATCGGTTGCCCGAAATGCAGCTTGCAGAGTTCCTTGCGCTTTTGTTCATCTTTGGACACAATGACACTGTACACCTGCATATTGCCGGTGGTTGAAGCCCGAAAGCCGGCTTCAAGTACCTCGTTCAGCACCCGGTCGTCGATGGGGTCCGTTTTATATTTACGGATTGTCCGGTGATTCAGAAGTGTTTTGATGGTTTCCATAGTATTAAGTATATTTTATTCGGCCACAAAATTGTTCGGGCACAAAATTAAAGGATAATCAAGTGCTTTACAAATAAACCTCAGGCCCTTTGTTCCCGTTTGGAGTAAAACACATCCATGGCAACAAGAATGGCCATCATCCCCCAAAAGGGTACGGAAGCCTTATCTGTATCTAAAAAGTTATTCAACAGCCCGTGCGTCAGATAAGTGATGAAGCCCAGGGTTAAGCCCAGGGCAATAAGGCGCATTTCCCTGTCAGGTGCTTTCTTATACAATTTCACCCCTGTGGCCAGCACCGCCAGGGCCAGGGCGATAAAGGAAAGCATTCCGGGGAGCCCGCTCTCAGAAAGCGGACCGATATATTCACTGTGGGCATTCCCGAGGTCACCAAAATGGGTGGTGATAATGGTGTAATCCTCCGATCGCTGAAAAGGCGCATACACAAACTGATAGGTACCCGGTCCCCAGCCAAATACCGGTCTTTCCTCATACATGCGGTAGGCGGACCTCCAGCGGTTGATCCGCTCCAGGTTGGAGGCGTCCGAGGTGATGTTGGTGATGGATTGCACATGCTCGGAAAAATCACCGGACGACTCCTGCTGATTGCGTTCCAGGCGCATCACAATCTCCGTTTGGTACAGGGCAAAGACACCCAGCAAAAGAATCAGCCCGGCAAGAATAAAGCGAAACTTCAGACGAAAAACCAGAATCACAAACCCACCGGCTGCCACAATCAGGCTCAGCCAGGAGGCACGGCTATAACTGAATAAAATGCCCGCACAAAACAAGAAAAACACCATCATGGCAAGCCGCCTGCGCAGCACGCTACCATTGCGGTTGAAGGCCATCACAACAAAAAAAGGCGCCACCAGGGCCAATACAGCCCCGTAATGGGTGTGGTCATTGAAAAACGGCCGGACCATCGCATATCCCACCTCCCGCTCAAACCCGTGAAGATAGTGGTTATAAGTCGACATTACCACCACAATGGCCAGCGCCGATCCGAACAGCCACATGAAGCGGTGCATATTTATCCGCTCGCGAAACAAATACACACCAAGAAAGAAGAAAGTTGTCACAAACCAAAGACGGGAAATAAAGAATTTAAATGACACCATTGGCATTTCACTGGTGACGGTAGTTATGAACATCCACAATAATTGTATGATCAGAATCATCGTCACCGGATGACGCAATACCCGTTTGTCATAACCTCCCTCATATAGCAGCCTCACAAAGAAAAGCAGCATGATGGCCACGATAACAGGCTCTGTGGGAATATCCATTGTAAACCCGAGCTCTTCATGAATGTACTTAAACGAAAAGGGCGTCAGAAAAACAAGCAACAGGATCAGTTTATCCAGGGAAAAGAACAACAACAGCATCACGCCGAGTGCAAAAGGAAGTGCAGACAGCCAGTAAATTCCCTGAACCATCATCACCATGTTCAGGGCAACAAACACAAGGCTGCCCCCGTAGAGCCACTGAAGCCTGCTTTCTTTCAACACCCGGCTAAGAAGATTTTAGGTTTTTTGCTTTCTTTTCCTTTATGATGTCTTTGTTGCGCAGGTTCTCATATACCATCAGGATCATGACCCCCGCAAACCCGGCGGCAAACACTGATAAAAATACAATCAGCCAGCGAACAGGATACACCTTCCGTTCAGATTCGTAAGCCCGGTCGAGCACAAACTTGAAGGGAACGAAATTTTCCAGGTCGGCTCTGGCTTCCTGGTATCGCCGCTGGCTTGATATCAGGTGGTCACTGATGTCATCCAGATAGGCGGTATGAAACACGTATGACCCTCCATGCTCGCTCAGCAACCGTAACCGGTCCTCCAGCCGGCTTACACCCGCCTGATTATCTGCCGAAAGGTCTTGAGCAAGCTGACGTGTAAGCATCGCCGACTGCCCCTCCAGGTCATAAACCCCCAGTTCCATAATGTTTCGCAGGGAATCCTCCACTTCTTTGACCTGTGCCTGGAGGTTCTCGTACTGTCCTTTGGCCACCTCATAGGCAAGCTCTGCCCTTTCCCTGCGCAGCTCATTCTGGACCGTATCACCCAGGGCTGCAAGCTCATTGGCTATATCGGCAGCCATGGCCGGGTCCTTGTCACGCACACTGATCTCCACCGCTCCGTACTGGGTACGACGGAATGAAATATTGCTGTTATACTCTTCTGTGATCTGCGACCGGGGATACCGGGCATCTTCAGGGATCTCATAATGAGACATCAGGTTAAAACGTTCAATGATGCGATCCCGCACATTGCCTGACTCCAGCACCTGAAGGGTTCTTTCCGCCTCCTCCACCTCTCCGTAATCAAGGAAATCCTGGCGTGCCCATTCGGCCCCCACCAGTACCGTCCGCGAAAGACTGCCCGAAGTGGTCGGAAACATGATGACCGACGACTGAAATTTCGGTGTAATAAAAAATGGTGCGGAAAAGATGGCGGCTGCAATGGCTGCTACCAGGCAAATAATAAACAAATGCTTCCACCAGCGAATGATAAACAAAAATACGTTGGAAGAATCAAAGACATTGTTTTTAGGATCCATGTTGTATGTGGTTTGAACTTGTTTGTTATTCTGTAACGAACTGTTTATCCTGTTATTTGAAGCGTTGCGGCAAAATTAAGGAAAAAACATACGACAATTACCCCTCCCTGAACCGGATCAGCTGGTAGATGTGCCTCAGGCTGATGAGTTTTACCGCCAATGCCAGCGCCAGCGAACCAACGCCCAAGATCATTATATTGATCTGCCAGGAAAAAGGGGCAAAACCTGATACAAATCCGATGGAAAGCACACCTGCTGCATAGATCACCAGGCGGGAAAGGAAAGAATAATTGGCACCCAGGCCAAACAGACGCTTAACCACCCATACCTGCAGCAGTGCCACCAGAATCTGCGTAAACAGACTGGCTATGGCGGAACCCGTTGCCTGGTAAACCGGGATCATCAGAAGATTCAGCACAATATTCAGCAGCATCCCCCCGAAAGCTATCAGGTTCATATTTCGCAGACTACCATTGGCAGTCAACAGAGTACCAAAGATATAAGTGGTCGATGTCGCCAGAAAACAAGCCATCAGAATCGCGAATACCCTGGCAGACTCCTCTATGCGATAAAGAAATGCAGCCTCTGTTTCCACAGCATGGACCGGATAAAGAAATTCCATGATCTCACCGGCATGGAAAAAAGCAGCCACCGCAATCACAACGGCAGGCACAGTGATCAGGGTATATGACAGGCGGATCAACTGTTCCACACATTGCTTTTGCTTGATCATCCTGGCAAAGATCGGAAGCAGCAACACGGCAAACAGGTAAGCGATCATGTTTGCGGCATCCAGCAAACGGTAGGCCGAGGCATAAATACCGCTGTACCGGGCACCATCATCCAGCAAACGTTCCAGCATCACACTGTCAATGCGATTATAAAAAGTCATCAGCAATACCAGTATGGCAAAAGGAAAACTTTGCCTGACAATGGCAAGTAAAAAGGGGAAATTCCAGCTCAGCCTGAGCCACTTCCTTTCTGTCCTCCGCAGCACAAGCCACAATGCAGTGACGGCCGTGAGCAGATACCCGCCCGTTTGTGCATACACATAATATTCAATGCGAAACTCATTGACCACATTGCCCCACAGAAGAATGGCACAGATCACGATCATCAGCGTCCTGTCCAGCACAGAGATCATACTGTCGGTCCGGAACAGATGAAGACCACCCAGGTTCGAGCGAAGGTAGAGGATGAAGCTAAGCAAAAACTGGTTGATGGCAAGAAAATACAACAGCCGGATCTGTTCCTGGCTGTATTGGATAAATAAGGCAGTGCCAAAGGTGATTATCAGGTCATAAGCTTCACCACAAGCAGGTTCGAAAGGTGCTTGGTGAGCAATTGGTTGTTCTGTGCAATATTCCGGTTATTGAAATTGGTAATCCCGAAGTCCAGGAGGATGTTGAATAAAAAGGAAAAGTTAAACACCGCAAAATAAAAACCATACTCCTCTGCTCCTACGGTATTTTGAACTGAGCGGTCAATACCGAGGATCCAGAAAGGCTTAACCAGGAGGTTAAGCACCAGCAAGAGTGTAAGGTTTTTTACAAATTTTCCCTGCATTGCGCTGACCGTGGCTTTGGGGCTGTTGGGCAAAAATTCTCACAAGCTTCCGTAAAACGGTTTGCTGCTTCAGTCAAAATTATAAACTTTTGGGATGATCTGGCATGTTTTATGTGTTGATTACGTCAAATAACCAATACATAACCCTGAAAATTAGCCATATATTCGGATGATTTCTGTTATTTTTGCATATTTTCCTGATTACAGATATAAATCGGCGTTTTTAAGCGTTATCATAACGTTGGGAAACTTCCGGAAACAACCATTATAAAATGCAATTTAAAGCAGGCGACAAGGTATTGTTTTTGAATGAAAAAGGTGGCGGAATCGTTACCCGTGTGGAGGATGAACAGATTGTTCATGTAGCTGTGGAAGATGGGTTTGAAATCCCCTACGCGGTTACTGATCTAATCAAAGCAGGCAATATGGAGGAGGACCGGCCGCTTACCGCGCCGAAAAGGCCGACACCTGCAAAAGATGAAAAAACAGCCGGTTTGTACGTTCTTCCCCACCAGACCGAGGATATATCAACCGGTGTATACCTGGCAATGGTACCAAGAAACCAGGACCAGGTGCTGGCCAGTGCCATGGATTTTTTCCTGTTGAACCACACCGGGTACCGTGTTTCTTTTGCCCTGTTTATCAACAAATCAGGCAACTTCTACGGGAAAGCAACCGGCGCGATGGATCCCGGTACCAGGCATCACCTGGGCAAGGTGGAGCGCACGGACATCGAAGAATGGGCACACGCCATGCTCCAGACACTCTTTTTCAGGGAGGGGAAAACGGAACTGCTTCCGCCGGCAGCTGACTATATCGTGTTTAAACCGGTAAAAATCTACAAAGAAGAAAGCTTTACATTTTCGCCCATGTTGCACCAAAAGGCCATGACAATATCTGTGACAGCCCCCGGAAAACAGAAAGAAAGGCAAACTGCGGAGGTTGATGTACCGGATTCGGTGAAGCACATGAAAGAGGAGGAGGAGGAGCGCAACACCCACAAACCCGTAAGCGAACGAAAAAGCAAGGGGATACTGGAGAAACATATGGTTGGCGACAATATAGCGGAAATTGACCTGCATATTGTGGAATTGACCGACAACACCATCAATATGACCAATGCCGACATGCTCAATATGCAGATGGATTATGTAAAACGTTGCCTGGAAGAGGCAAGAAAACAACATATAAGCAAGTTGATATTTATTCACGGGGTAGGCAATGGTACCCTGAAACAGGCTTTGCTGAAGATGTTCAAAAATACGGAGGGGCTGGAATACTTTGATGCGCCTTATGCACGTTACGGCATGGGAGCCACTGAAGTAAAACTATACCGGTCCGGCTCGCACCAATAAACGCTCATTGAAAAAGGCAGGCCGTCCTGTCGCTTCCCGTTCAGCGGGAGGAGGAAAGTCCGGGCAACACAGAGCAGCATACTTCCTAACGGGAAGCCGGTCTGCATTTGCAGGCTGAGAGCAAGTGCCACAGAAAACAACCGCCTGCCTCAGGCTTATGCCGGGCAGGTAAGGGTGAAAACGTGAGGTAAGGGCTCACGCCCTGTCCGGGTGACCGGACAGGGGGGCAAACCTTATGCGTTGAAAGGCCAAATATACCGGGGTTTGAGGGTTGCTCGCCCGATCCCGGAGGGTAGGCCGTTGGAGGCATTGCGTGAGCACTGCCCAAGACAAATGACAGGAGGCATGCCCCTGGCATGCAACAGAACCCGGCTTACAGGCCTGCCTTTTTCTTTTAATGAATTGATGATCTAATAGCTGAAATAAAATGACAAAAAAGTTCTCTTTCCTGCTGATATTGCTGACGACATTGCTCATAACGCAACAGGCCGCCGGCCAGCAAACAGCCGCCCATGACGAACCCGAGGCCACTTACCGGGAGGCAAGGGCATTGTTCAGCAATGAAAAATACGGAGCAGCCAGGCAGTTGTTTCTGCAGACCATCCGGCAGATTGATGATCCGCAGAGCGAAATCCGGGCAAGCGCTACGCTCTATTCTGCATTATGTGCTGCGGAACTGGACAACCCCGATGCCGAAAAACTGCTGCTTACCTTCCTGGACAAACATCCGACCCATGCCGGACAAAAACTGGCCTGGTTTCAGATGGGAAATCTGAAATATAAGGAAAGGAGCTACCGGCAGTCGGTCAGATGGTACAACCGGCTGAACGTTCAGGATATGGAAAGGGAAAGACGCAATGAGTTTCTGTTTAAAAAAGGCTACAGCCATTTCATGACAGATTCCCATGCTACGGCTCAGCGGCTGTTCAACCAAATCACCGATCCCTCTTCCGGATACCATACCCCGGCAACCTATTACAGCGGTCATATCGACTACCTGAACAGCGACTATGATGCAGCCATGCGGGCCTTCAGGACACTGGAGAATGATCGGCAGTACGGTGATGTAGTCCCGTTTTATATTGCACACATCTTTTATATGCAGGAGCGATACGATGCCCTCATTGAATACGCTCCCCCGTTGCTTGAGGAAGCTCCTCCGCAACAGGTTCCGGAAATATCAAGACTGATCGGAAGTGCTTATTTTCACCGTTCAGACTACACGGAAGCCATCCCGCACCTGGAGACCTTTATGGAAGCCTCCCGAACAGAGAGCAGCAGGGAGGATCACTACCACCTGGGCTTTTCCTATTATATTTCAGGTCGTTATGAGGAAGCTATCCCGCACCTGGAGCAGGCCGCCGGGGAGCAGGATGCCCTGGCACAAAATGCTTATTACCATCTTGCTTCCTGCTATATAGAGGCCGGTCAGCAGCGTTATGCCCGGAATGCCTTCACGCAGGCACATGAACTCGGTTTCCACGAAGACATCGCCAGAGAAGCTCTCTTTCATTACGCCCTGCTGTCATTCGAAATGGCCTACGACCCCTACAATGAGGCCATTCTGTCGTTTCAGAAATATATCAGGGAATACCCCGATTCACCCAGAACAGAAGAAGCTTACGGCTACCTGGTGGACCTCTATCTGACCACCAATAATTATTCAGATGCACTCAGCTCACTGGAAAACACCTCCCTGGATACCCCAAGACTCAGGGAGGCCTATCAGCGCGTCACTTATTACAGGGGTGTGGAACTGTTCAACAACGGGGACTTCCGGAATGCCATAGACCTGTTTTCACGAACCCGGCGTTTTACTGAAAACCGGGAACTTGCCGCAGCCAGCTTTTACTGGCAGGGCGAAGCGTATTACAGGATAGAGGAGTATGCGGCAAGCATCCGGGCCCATGAAGAGTTTCTCGTTACCCCGGGGGCCTTCTCGCTGGATTACTTCAACCGTGCCCACTACAGCCTCGGTTATGCCCATTTCAAGCTGGGCAGGTACAGCCAGGCCATCTCCCCGTTCAGAAATTACATCAGTGAAACCAGCGATGATGCCCGGATGGTAAACGACGCCACCCTGAGAACCGCGGATGCTTACTTCATGAGCAAACAATACCAGCCGGCCCTGAACTGGTATCAGCGAGCCATCAGCATGGACGTGATCGATACGGATTATGCCGTATTCCAGAAAGGACTCGTGGAAGGCATTTTGGGTAATTATGAGCAAAAGATCAGTACCATGCAGGAACTGATCAGCAACCACCCCCGGTCTTCATTCCTGGATGACGGGAAATACGAAATCGCAAACACCTGGCTACTGCTGAGCAACAGCAGCCGGGCAAAAGACTATTTTTCACAGGTAATCAGTCAGCACCCAAACAGTGCCTATGTGCAAAGTGCCATGCTGAAGACAGGCCTTATTCACTACAACAATAACGAAGACGAGGAGGCCCTTGACATGTTTCGTCAGGTCATCGAAAAATACCAGGGCACCACCCAGGCCCGGGAAGCCCTGATGGCCATGCGCAATATCTATGTAGATCTGGACAGGGTGGATGAATTTGTGCGGTTTTCAGAGAGCCGGGGGATGGCTGACATCACGGCTGCACAGCAAGACTCCCTGACTTACCAGGCCGCGGAAAACCGCTACATGCAGGGAGATTGCAACGAAGCGATCCAGAGTTTCTCCGGATACCTCGACCGTTTCCCGGACGGGATCTTTGCCGCCCATGCAAACTTCTACCGCTCGGAATGCTATTACCGCACCAACCAGCAACAGCGGGCATTGGCAGGATACCAATACGTCATTGAACGGCCACGTTCCCAATTCAGGGAAAACGCCCTTCTGAGAGCGTCTGCCATCCAGTACAATGCAGGCCATTACGAAACCGCCCTGTCTCACTTTTCTGAACTTGAAGAGGTGGCCGAAAACCGGAACAACCTGCTGGTTGCAAGAAAGGGGACAATGCGCTGCCTTTACAGGCTTGAACAGTATGATGCCGCCCAGGAAGCAGCCCTCCGCGTAATCGATTCAGACCGGGCCGACCAGGACGCACAGCAGGAGGCCTACCTGGTAAGGGGCTTGTCCGCCATGGAAACCGGCAACAATGCGGTGGCCGTTACCGCCCTGGAGAGGGTAAAGGAAATCACCACCAACAGACGTTCGGCTGAAGCCATGTATCACCTTGCGCTGATCACATTCAGGGAAGGTGATTACGAAAAAGCCGAGGAACAGATCTTTGAATACAGCAATCAGATGTCAGCCTATGACGATTGGCTGGCCAGAACTTTTTTGTTGCTTGCGGATGTGTATATCGAAACTGAAAACACCTTCCAGGCCAGGGCAACACTGGAGAGCCTTATTGAGAATTACGACGGCCGGGAGATCCTCGAAGAGGCCCGCAGCAGGCTGAATTTTGTCCGGCAGCAGGAGCAGCAATCAGCGGAACCCGGATCTGATAATCCGGATAACTGAATCCTGTAAGAGAACCAAGTTCATTCACTGAAAGACAATCACACAAGATATGACTGACAAAAATTTGTTCAAGGCCGCCGGCATATGGATGTTCACCCTGATTCTTGGGGCAAACACCCTTTATGGGCAGCAAATCAGGGATATTGATGAGATACAGGTAGTGGCTCCTTATGAGCCAAGCATTTCAGATGCCTTTAAGATCAATATTAACCCGGTCATCCGGGACACGGTGACCGTGGCCATGGATTTCGATTACAGGCTCCGGCCGCTGAAACTGGTCACACACCTCCGGCCCGGGCCGCTGACCCCTGCGCGGATGCGTTCAGAACCTCCCCGGCAGCTAAGCCGTGGACTGGTCAGGGGAGGATACGGCAGTTATCAGACACCCTATTTTGAAGGCTTCTACAACTCACTGCAATCAGACAGCTACGCCCTGGGGCTGCACCTGAAGCACCGTTCTTCCGGCGAGGAAATTGACGATCATCCGCACAGCACCTACAGCCATAGCCTGGCAAATGTCTACGGTACCAGCTTTTTTGACCGCACAGCCCTGAACGCTGATGTAAAGTTCAACAGGCATATGGTCCATTACTATGGATTCCCCTCAACCTATGCTGCCACCTTCCTGCCCCCGGACACCCTCTTACCGGGTGCCGGCGACCTCCGCCAGCGATACGATTTCCTGTCTTCACAGCTCGGATTCGGCACTCATCATACCGACTCATCCCGCCTGGGATACAGGATTGAAGCCGGACACCACTGGCTCAGCGACAGATATGATGGTACGGAGCACCACCTCAGCATGGATGGCAACATCGGCAGCGAAATCGGGGCCGACCCCTTCGGTATTGCCCGCAGGCAATACCTGGCGGTGGATGTATCGGCCGATTACTATCACAACAGCGACCCTGCCGACACAACAGCATCGGCCCTCTATACCCTGAAACCCACCCTCCACTCCTACCTGGACAATTTGCAGTTTCACATTGGCGTAAACATGAGTGTGGACGGATCGGACGGGGATCATCAGTTAAATGCTTATCCGCTCGCCGGGTTGGAGGTGAATATTATACGCAACAGCCTGGTAGCCTATATGCAACTTTCGGGTGGCATGCAGCGGCAATCATGGCGAAAGCTTTCGGCAGAAAACCCGTTTGTTGAATCAGTTCCACTGATGCAGTTCAGCGACACCAGGCATGCCATAGGCGGAGGGGTCAGGGGTTCTTTCGGTGACAGGCTGTCATATAATTTTTCGGTGACAGATAGCCGGATCGACAACTATTCCATGTTCGGACGCCAGTATTTCATCCTGACAGGTGAGGCAGAGGAAAATTACTACCCCCTGGCCAACCAGCAGTTTGCGGTATTATATGACGACATCCGTAAACTTCAGCTAAGTGGTGAGCTGTTTACCCGTTTCGGGCAGCAGTTCTCCCTGAGGCTGCGGGGTGATTATTTTGACATCAGTACCGATGAGTTGCCTTTTGTGCCTCATCAGCCCGATCTCCTGCTATCCCTTGACATGGAATACAGCTTCCGGAATAAAGTCATTTTTACCGCAGCGCTGACCGGCCGTGATGAAACCTGGGGGATCTCACGGCATTACCCCGACATGAGCTCCTCCACCTGGATCCCTGCTGAAACGTCCTATTCACAGCATACCCATAAGATTCAGGATTTCTATATAGATGCAAGCCTGGGAGTTGAATACCGGTATACCAGGAATCTTTCCGTTTTCCTGAACCTGTACAATGTGCAGAACGAATCCTATGAAAGATGGATGGATTATCCCACCCAGGGTTTCAGCCTGCTGGGAGGCATTTCATACGCCTTCTAATAAATTGTTTATCAGCAATTTGAGATATGAAAAATCCCTCGTTTTTTCTGTGAAAAATCCACCAAAAAAACGTACCTTTGCCTGTTCCCAAAAAGGCAAATTTTATGAAGGCACCCTCTAAGCCATTAGAAGTTGAAAAGTTAGGTTACGATGCCACGAGCATCCAGGTATTGGAAGGACTGGAGGCGGTTCGCAAACGCCCCGCCATGTACATCGGAGATGTCAGCACCAAGGGGTTACACCACCTGGTGTATGAGGTACTGGACAACTCCATCGATGAGGCCATGGGCGGACATTGTGACCAGATCGATGTCATAATCCACGAAGACGAATCCATTACCATTATTGACAACGGAAGGGGTATTCCGGTTGACATCCACGAGAAAGAAGGCAGAAGCGCCCTGGAAGTGGTCATGACCGTGCTGCATGCGGGTGGCAAGTTTGACAAAGACACCTACAAAGTATCGGGCGGATTGCACGGGGTTGGCGTATCCTGCGTCAATGCGCTGGCCGAACACATGAAGGTGGAAGTGCACCGGGAGGGGAAATTATACATGCAGGAGTACAAAAAAGGGGCTCCGCAGTACGAGGTGAAACAAACCGGTGAAACCAGCCTCCGCGGTACAAAAATTACCTTCACCCCCGATTCAGGCATCTTCATTACAACCAATTTCAATTACGAAACGCTGACCAACCGTTTGCATGAGCTTTCATTTCTCAATAAAGGCGTGCAGCTTACGCTGACCGATATGCGGCAACGGGATGAAAGCGGACAGCCTGTAAAAGATGTATACCTTTCAGAAGTTGGTCTGCCGGAGTTTGTCGAATACCTTGACAGCACCAGGGAGAAACTGATTGAGAAAACCATTTTCATGACCGCCGAGAAAGCAGGGATACCCGTTGAGGTGGCCATGCAATACAACGCCTCATTTACCGAGAACGTGCAGGCATATGTCAACAACATCAACACCGTGGAGGGCGGCACACACCTGGCAGGGTTCAGAAGGGCCCTCACACGGACACTTAAGTCTTATGCCGAACGCTCAGGCATGCTGTCCAAACTGAAGTTTGAGATCAACGGGGATGACTTCCGGGAAGGCCTTACCGCCGTGATCTCGGTGAAAGTGGCCGAACCCCAGTTTGAGGGGCAGACCAAGACAAAGCTGGGAAATTCAGAAGTCAGCGGGGCTGTTGA
>SL_3KL_010_SEDDRAFT_10000295_pt1 | contig 38469 bp, 26 predicted proteins | sample SodLakKL_010_SED_2_FD_10381 | JGI IMG/M metagenome (IMG submission 10381) | reverse complement strand
CAAAAGAATGTGCAGAAAGTGAATTTAAACGAGCTTCCGTATGAAGACATCCAGAGTGATAACGAAGGAGCGGTTTCATTACAAACAGATGCGAGATCTATAGCAACCATCAAGTTCGTAAAATAACTATTAGGGAGGAATAGTATGACTCAAATGGATGAGAGAATTCGTGTAAAAAAGGGTGCAGACCTGCTCGCCAAGTACCGCTATCTCGAAATTCAGATAGTGGAGTTAATGGGTGGATGGGTCGAGTCGATACCGGAAGCGGACGTAAAGATATCTTTTGGAAGGCAGATGTATCAGGATATTGTGCATGCCGATGTAATCGGCAGGCGTTTACCGGAACTCAAAGCCCGCCAGGCACGGTACCACAGCATTGCACCAAGTGACGATTTTGTAAAATTGCTGGAAAAGATTTGGCATGCTGAAAGCACATTACATCGCCTGGTGGCATTATACCGGGTGCTTAAATCCGGACTCGTTGAAGCGCTGACCGGACATCTGTCATTAATTGCTCTGCCTGAGGATGAACCATCGGAACGAATCCTGCGAAGTATCATAGAAGCCGAACGGGATGATATTACGTGGGCCGAGGGCGTTATTTCCAAACTTATTGAGGAAGCACCGGAACAAAAAGATGAAGTGAATCGATGGCAAAATGAATTACAGAAAGCTTGGGACGACTGCGGCGGTTTGATTGCGAAAGGAAAGGATCCCGGTACCTACTCGTTTAAGAAAGAATTCGGTTACAGCAAACATCCCGCGCGGGATGAACGATGGACTATTATAGATAATGCCGAAGAATATTCCGAAAAGAATTGGACATTTGAAACCAACGAAGGAAAACTTCATCTGCTGCACGATCTTCTGAACAGCGAGTTTATCACCGTTGAGCGGACCGGAAGAATTCTTGCCGAGTTTCCTGATCTCCCATGGGCAATGAGAATCGATATGGCACGGCAGTCCTGGGATGAAGCCCGGCACGCGGAAATTATTCAACGCCGTTTGGAAGAGCTGGGTGGATCTGTCGGTATGTATCCGGTGAACTTCTGGGGCTGGGAAATGGATGTGAACCGGCCGGATCCACTGGAACGGCTTGCTTTATCGAATATGACATTCGAACGGGAAAGCAGTAAACACGTACGTGACTGGATTGCAAAAGCAAAAAACTCAGGTGATACGGAATCGGTTCGTGTCCTGGAATATATACTGGCGGACGAAGTGACTCACGTGCAATACGGATTGCATTGGGTTGATGAACTCACAAAGCATGATCCGGAACGCCGGAAACGCGTTCTTGCATATCCGAAAATGTTACTGGATGAAGAACACCCTGTAGGTGTCCGGTTTGAAGAAACAATTAAAAAGAAATGACCACACTACTGCAACGGATTATACACTATGCAACGAATTGTTAAAATTCCATTATTAGCACTTACAGTAGTATTCCTGCTCAGTGGGTGCAGCCGCGAACCATCGGAGCAGGACCTGCATTCCATACTGGGCAAAGCATCAGCCGATTCAGTTATTGCCCACGTTTTTGAGTTGGCCGACGGCAAATACAAAGGACGACCGACCGGCACACCCGTGATGATGGACGCATCCGATTACGTACGAAATAAAATGAAGGGTTATAATCTGCAACCGGTTGTGTACGATACGTCCTACTTTCAATGGTGGACAGTAGATTACAATGAAATACTTGAACCTGCTGTCTTGCTTGCGTCTATCGGAGGGAGGAGTGTTCATTTCAACGTGCTCGATGATTTTATCCCTGCGAGTACAACAGGTGCAGGCAGTTTTTCCAATCGTCCGTTTATGATCATAGATTCAAGTGCAACTGATTCCGATATTGCCGCTGCTCGTAATGCTGTAGTCTTGTTTATTCCCCCATCGGTTATACCCGGGCCGGATGAGGATTTGACACCGTACGAAGCCCGTGGTTTGCGCCGGGCATATATTGCAGATATGACCCGCCGGTTTGCCGAAGCTGGTGCAGCCGCTCTCCTTCTTCGCGGCTCAACGGCTGGTTCAATTTCAAATAATGTAATAGAGGGACTTCCCGTGTATCAGGTAACCGATGATGTCGTCGATCAATTAACGCAACCGCGATATCTTGCAAGACAACAGGGAGCAGTCCGGCGTGCACCGCAAATACGATTAAGCGGAGAGATTCATACAAAATTTCACCGGGAGCAGCCGACCGTTAATGTGGCCGGTTTACTTGAAGGACGTGACCGCAGATTAAGGGATGAATATGTTATTATCTGTGCACACACCGATCATGTCGGGACTATAGCGGGTCATATTCATTATGGCGCTCACGACAATGCAAGCGGAACAGCGGTAATGCTTGAACTTGCCCGTATGTTCGACGAATTTGCGGAGATGGGTTTCAGACCGCGAAGATCCATATTGTTTATCGGATTTTCGGGTGAGGAGATGGGACTGCTGGGCTCAAAATATTATGTATATGAAGATCCGATCGTTCCCCATGAAAATACACACGCAGTATTGAATCTCGATATTCTCGGAGGCGGAACCGGCTATATGGCAGTGGGCGGTGTTACCTATCCGAATTATTTCTCATTAATCGAAGAGATAAACGAAACCCGTTTCGGCCACGAATTATTGAAACGGCCGAACGCTGCAAATTCCGACCACTACTTCTTCGGTGAGGAAGGTATGCCCTCGATTTTCTTATATGCCCTTACCGGTCCGCCCATCGGTATTCATACGCCCACCGATACGGCGGATAAAATGGATCCGGAATTTATGAAACAAACATCTCAATTTACATTCTCAATTGTATGGGATCTTGCCAACAGGAGGGATCTTGACAATTTATCGGAAAGAGTTACTAACTGATGAACGTATTATATGCATATCGATTTATACAAACTGCCGTTATAATTGTATTTATTTCCGCAGTTACAAATTCTGCCCTTCATAGTGCCGATTTATCCAACGATGAATTACCGCCGCCTGCTGCCGCGTACATTCAGCAAATCGCCGTTGATTATGAGAATCCTGATATCGTGTATGTTGCGACTATCGGTGCCGGTTTATATAAAAGTGGAAACGGCGGAAGAGAATGGATTGCAATAAATACCGATCCCGGATTTCAACGATACTTTGTGGCGATAATTGATCCGGAAGACCCTTCAAGGATATTTGCCGGAGGGGAGGAGACCGGCCTCTGGATGTCGGAGAACCGCGGTGCATCATGGTCTCTTATCGGATTGGATTCGGTAACGATATGTGAGGTATCGATCGATCGCACAAATCCGGATCGGCTTTTTCTGGTTGCTCCGGAGGGTGTGTATCGAAACAATGACATACACAATAAAGAATGGGAATTGGTTTTCGATTACCGGAAATTTCTGAAAGAAAATTGGGAAGGCTCACATCCCGAAGAGTTATGGGGATTCAGCCGTTTCCAAAAGATAGCAATAAACCCTCACAATCCATCGGATATATTTCTGGGGGCACGATGGGAGGGTGGTTACCACAGGAGCATAGACGGCGGCGACACCTGGACGCACCACTGGATATCGGGTATATTCCGCCGCGCCGATCCGATTTTATTTCATCCCACCGATCCTGACCTGGTTTTTATCGGTACGCACCATCAGGGTTTGTTCAAATCGTATAATCACGGTGAAAGCTGGGTGTCATTAACACGGGGTATGGAGCCGCAAATCCGGACGCCTTATTACGGTGCTTACCTGATTTCGGGAATCGTGTTTGAACCCGGAAATCCGGAAGTTATGTACACCGGTACCGATTATTCAAACTGGAAAACAATCGACGGCGGGAAGTCGTGGTTTGAGCTTGGTAAAACGCTCACGTGCGAATTTGCCCGCAGCTTTGCCGTCGATCCCGAACGTACAAATGTAGTGTATGCCGGTACCAATGTCGGAATGTATAAATCGTATGACGGCGGTGAAACGTGGATATCCATTAACCGCGGATTTCCCGAACGTGAAGTTCAACAGGTTATCAGCGTAGAACTTGATAATGAGGAGTTTGAATATGCGGTAGTGAGGGGCAGACCTGCCGTGTATCGTCGTTCGGTAACCAATAATACTGACTGGGTTTCAATGTCGTGGCTGCTGTATGAAGATGTAGACAGCATAGCATATGATGCATCGACCGGTAAGTTTATATTACAAACACAAAGCGGAGAAATAACAAGTACAGATGGAGGATTCCGATGGTCGGTTCCGGCAGTGGAATATGCGCCTCTAGTTAACCTTCCGGTTGAATCACCGTTTACAGGAGACCGGGATGATCCTTCGTTGTGGACAATTAATATAGAATTGAAAGGCAATGTTTTTTTTGAGGATGCACTGGTTAATCCGCTCTACCAACGTCCGCCCTATGTGAGCTTGCAGCTTGTATCACCGGATTATCCCTGTGATGGCAGCGTACCGGTATGGGGAAATAATTGGGAAAGGTATCTTAAAGGAACCGTACAGATACCTGAACGCATAATTAATAAAGATGATTATATGCTCTATGTAGAAATACGGGATTTCCAAAGAAACACGCTCATAGGATATTCCAAAATCAGTGTCGGGGATAAACAGGTGACGATCGCCGTTACTCAGGATGAATTGCCTCCATGTTTAAACTCTCAATGATCGATAATTCTAATACGAAGAAAGATGTTTATGGATTCCAACAATATCGGCACATTTCTGAAAACCACCAAGACAATTGAGATTCCAATCGGAGGGAAAAGAGTCTATCGTACTGCGGCAGAGTATCTTGTTGAAAATTGCTGTCCGCAGGCAGAGGTTCAGCAGAAGGATTTTACAAAAGAGAAGCAATCGAAGGATAGTTTGCGACTTTCAGACAAAGAGATATGGAAACCCGACGGAATACCGGCAATCGGGAACGGAATGCAGGGTGAAAGGGAATACATATATGTTCAGGTAAATAAGGAAAATAGTTGTACCCTCGCGGTATCATCACCGCATCTTGTCTATCCTGCTGTCTGTAAGCTGCACGAAGATTTACAGGATCAGGATGTGAAAACATTTTCGGAAGGGAAAATATTTCCGGTTGCGCTAAAAAAACTTCGTGCCCACTATAATGTTTTTCTTACGCAATACGGTAGAACGGCGAAAGGGTTCGAACCAGAGGAATATTTTGAAAATCTTGCGCGTCTGGGCTACTCACACGTCGAAGTAAACGGCCTTGCTTATCCTGTTCCGTATGAATCGGGACCAAAAGGCGAAGTGTTGCATCGATTCTATACATATTGTCCGGCGTTGGATCAATTCGTTACCAGTTTTCTGAACAAAGGAATTTACAAGGACGATTATCTGCAGGCAAATATCAATCTGTTGAAAAAGTATGCCGGTCTTGCAGAAAAGTATGGTCTCATACCCGGACTTTTATGTTTCGAACCGCGCTCCGTTCCCGATGAAATTTTTGAGAAGTATCCGATGTTGCGGGGTGCGCGCGTTGATCATCCCATACGAAGTTTCAGGCCGAGATATAATCTATCCATTGCCCATCCGGTAGTACAGAACCATTACAGGGAAATGATGGAAAACCTGATGCGGGAAGTGCCTGCACTTGAATTTATATCCATATGGTCGAATGACAGCGGTGCAGGATTTGAATATACAAATTCATTATATGTCGGTAGAAACGGCGGCGGCTATGTAATCCGTGAGTGGAAAGGCGATAAAGAGATATCTGAAGCGGCAGCGTTAAATCTTGTCCGGTTTTTAAAAATATTAAGAGACGCCGGCCGCACCGTGAATCCGAAATTCCGTTCACTTCTGCGGATGGAAGCGTTCTGGCATGAACACAGTCATATAATGGATAATCTCGATTACGGGATCGACGTGGAAGTATCCTCGCTGCTTTCCAAAGGATGGGCACTTACCTACAAACACCCGAAGTATGATGACGTACCGGAAATTCATACCACCGTGTGGCATAACCGCTTCAGTCCCGATGAAAAGCCGCTGATAAAAGAACTCAACGAACGGGGGGCACAGGTTGATTTTATGTATGCTGCCGGTGCTGCTAACAATCACGAACCGCTGCTCGGTATTCCATATCCCTATCTTATTCACGACAAGTTAAAGGATCTTTGGAAGCACGGCACGGATAATATAGCACAACTTGGCGGTATAACGCCCGGGTCTTTTGCGCCGTACAATATAAATCAGGAAGTATTCCGTTCGTTTCAGCTCGACCCTTCCGTTGATGTTGACCGGTTATTATTGAATAAAGGAGGAGAATGGGCTGGTGAGGAGTATGCCGGAACGCTTACAAAGATATGGAAACAATGCGATGAAGTATTCAGGGCGTATCCAATTCCAATCTGGCTTTATACTGCCTGGGGTGTATGGTTCAGAACACTGGTAAGGCCGTTAATACCGAACATTGATGCCATTCCGGAAAAAGAGCGGACATACTATGAAGATTATCTCATATCACCCGCGCACAACCGGGCACGGGTTGATTTACGCTGGGATGTCGGCTTTGAATTGGTTGATGTGCCCAGAGCAAAAAAATCCGCAGCACGTATGGACGAATACGTGTTTCCTCAGCTTGACTCGATTTTGAAATCCCTGAAGGAATTGTTGGGAACAGCGCTACCTGAGCAAGCCGTACATTGTTTTACCGACCTCTATGATCGTCTCCGTGGTTTACGGTGCTGGTTCAGAAATCAGAGAAATGCGGCGGTATGGGTGGCCGGAGTGCATGGTTATCTTGAAACTGACAATGAAAAGGAAAAAGAACGGTGCCGGATGCTGCTGAAAGAAATGGTAATAGACGAGATTGAAAACATGAAACAACTACTCGCCCTGTGGGAGGATTCGAATACGTATTGGATGTATATTTCAGCGGTTGGTGAAACGACCTATATGTACTTCGATAATTTCGGTGAATTGCTTAAAAAGAAAATACACTATATGGATGGAAGAGAGAACGATCTACCGTATATCGATCCCGATTATCAGTGGCGCGTACCCGGTATTCCGGATGAATATAGTAAAATAAAAAATGATTATAGCATGCAATAAGCAGTGGTACAGATGCGAATAATATTGAAAGGATAATTTTGAATGACGTCTTCAGGTAAGAACACAATACGATCGGCGCTTGCTAATGTGAAAACAATAGAGATAGTTAAGGATACATCCCGTGTTCAGAGAACCGCAGCTGAGTATCTACAACAGACTATATGTACACAGGCGGAAATTATTGAAAAAGAATGGAGTTTCGGTACCGGCAAAAGCGGGACACTGAGAATTGCAAACAATGCCGGAGAGATACGTAATACAGTAGGATTTAAAAAGCCGGCACAACCGGAAGGGCGCGAATGGTTGTATGTACAATTGGATGAATCGGGGTCCGGATATATGCTTGCGTCCGGTTTCCATTACTTGTATGCACTCGTACGCCACGTCACCGAGAATCTTATCGACAGGGATATTACAGAGTTTCAGGAGGGGACATTTTTCGATGTTACTTTTACGAGAAACCGTCTCGAATACGATCATTTTGTGAACCAGCATGCCCGGACGGCAAAGTATATTGGCAGAGATGAACACTTTGCAAATCTTGCCCGGGCCGGGTTTTCTCACGCTGAGGTTAACGGCATCCCATCGCCGATCCAGTTTGAGACCGGTCCCAAGGGAGAGGTGTTACACCGTTTTTATACGTATTGCCATGCTCTCGATCAGTATGTCTCAAGTAAGTTGAACAAGGGGATATACAAAGAAGATTACCTCTTGACAAATCTTAATTATTTCAAAAGTAATGCCGCCTTTGCAGAGAAATACGGATTGACACCCGGTATGGTCTGTTTTGAGCCGCGATCTGTTCCCGATGCGTTGTTAGAACGCTATCCGATGTTACGGGGTGCGCGGGTCGATCATCCGCTCCGGAGTTTCAAACCGCGGTATAATTTATCGATCGCTCACCCGGTGGTGCAGGATCACTATGCCGAAATGATGGAAAAACTTGTTCGTGAAGTACCGGCACTCGACTATATTGCAATTTACTCAAACGACAGCGGTGCAGGTTTTGAATACACTAATTCGCTTTACGTGGGCAGAAACGGCGGCGGTTATGTAATACGGGAATGGAAGGGCGATAAGGAAATAGCCGAAGCTGCAGCATTGAACCTTGTGCGGTTTCTGAAAATTCTCAGGGATGCGGGACGGATAGTCAATCCGGATTTCCGTGTCATTTTACGATTTGAAGCTTTTGCACATGAACTCGATCATATATTTGCAAACCTTGATAATGGAATAGACCTTGAAGCCGGATCTTTTAAATCGACCGGGTGGGAACTCTCGTATAAACATCCTAAATATGACGATGTGCCGGAAATACATCTAACCGCACTGCATAATAAGTTCGATGCCGGTGAGAAAGATGCAATGGCTAAACTCCAGGAAAAAGGGGTAAGCACGGAAGTTTATTATACCCCGGATGTGTTGTGGAATCACGAACCGCTGACCGGAATACCCTTCCCCTATCTTATATATGAAAAACTAAAAGAAATGTCTGAACAGGATGTTACAAGTATTTGCCATCTGGGTGGTGTGACTCCGCCGTCATATGTCTCGCATAATATAAATCAGGAAATATTGCGCGCCTTTCAGTTTGATTCAAATTGCAGCATTGATGACATATTATTGCAAAAAGCCGAACAGTGGGTCGGACCTGAATATGCACAATTTCTGTTCTCACTCTGGCAGCAGTCCGATGATATATTCCGCTCAACTCCGATTCCTGTTTGGTTATATAACGGGTGGGCGAATTGGTACAGAATCCTTATCCGTCCTATAGTACCGAATATCGAGGCTATTTCCGAGGAAGATCGTGCATATTATGAGAACCATTTACTCGCCACGGCACATAATCGGGCACGGATTGATTTCCGATACGATGTGGGATTTGAATTAACCGACCAACCGAAAGCGCAGAAGAACGTACAGCGGATGGATGCTGAACTGTTTCCAAGAATGGAGAAAACCCTGTCGTTTGTTGATGATATTGTAGAGAAGACGAAAGACAAGAAATGTGGAAAACATTTTATTGAATTACGCGACAGATTGACCGCATTGAAATGTTTTTTCCGGTCACAGCGTAATGTCGCTGCATGGATAACCGGTGTTCACGGATATCTTGAAACAAATGACGATGATGAAAAGAAAGAATGCCGTACATTGCTGCACGATATGGTGCTTGATGAAATAGAAAACACAAAACAATTGTTGAAGCTGTGGGAAACATCAGATACAAGATGGATGTATTATTCCGCTGCCGGTGAGACAACGTTTATATACGGAGATAATTTCGGTGATCATTTACGGCGAAAGATCGAGCTTATGACCGGAAGAGAAAATGATGAGCCGCAAATTGATCCCGAGTTCCAATGGCGGGTACCCGGTATACCGTGGTCATATAAAAACTCCCAAATAAATCTGAATGAAGCACTGTAAATCAAAGTATTTTGGAAAAATATTCAACGGAGTCAGCAGATGAGTGAAACATACATTTCGACCGGCAATAGCCGTATCGATGCATTGTATCCCCGTATAAAAAATTTTCTGTTACATGATATAACCGAATACAACATGTTCGGGACCAAAGTGCGCGGTTACCGGACACCCGACGCTCCGAGTATATGGATACGCGATTACGCCGATATGATGCGCGGATTCAGATACTGGGAAGAAGATATGAAATCCATCGTCGATCATTTTGCTGAAACGCAGACCGAAAAAGGATGGTTATTCGATTACTTTACTATGACGCCTGAAAAAGTGCCCTGTGAAAAAGAAAACTGGGCAAAATACGTTCGGGTACCGGTCGAGGCGGATGTTGAATTCCGCTTTATCAATGCGGTGTATATGGCATGGCAGGCAACGGGAGACGATGTATGGATGAAGTCGCTGCTGCCGAATATGGAAAAGGCCTTGCAGTACATACTCACCGATCCGTGGCGATGGGATCCAAAACATAGACTGGTAAAGCGCGCCTATACTATCGATACCTGGGATTTTGATTATACTGCCGGCCGGCATCCATGGTTAAATTTTCAGATTACCGACGATACGTTCTGGGGAATTATGCATGGTGATGCTTCCGGTTACTATCTGGCGTTCAGACAAATGCAGTCGTTCTATGAGCACCTGAGAAACAAAAAACGCGCTCAACACTGGAAGCGTTTTGCAACATCATTCCGTAACCGGGCAAACAAGGTGTGTTTCAACGGACAATTCTATTCACACCGCGTTCCATTGGTTCCGGTGAAGATCGATGGTGTCGATGAGAGCAAACAATTAAGTCTGAGCAATCCGATGAACATAAACCGCGGTCTGGCGACGCAGGAAATAGCTGCGGCTGTTATTCGTGAATATAAGAAACGCGGTGAACAGACCGATGCCTTTGCCGAATGGTTCAGTATTGATCCTCCCTTTCCCGGTGGTATTTACGGGGACGAAAAACTTGTGGCGGGCGCGTATTGTAACGGCGGTATTATGCCGCTTGTCGGCGGTGAGCTTGCCCGCGCTGCTTTGCGGCACGGCTTTGAGGAATATGGAGTTAAACAACTTCTGAAGTACGAAGAATTAACCGGTAATAACGAAACGTACCTCTGGTACTTCCCCGACGGACGGCCAGCTTCGATTGAAGCCAGCACCAGTCCGGATGCATCGCCGACAGATGCCTGGGGATCGTCGGCTATGATGTATGGATTAATAGAAGGACTGGCCGGTATTGTTGATATGAACAAACTGTATAAAGCTGTTGAACTATCACCGCGGTGGATTGCAGCAGGTGAAAACGAAGCCCGTGTGCAAACTGTATACGGTGCATCGGGTGCATCGTTCGGCTATACGTATGGGCACGAACCGGCAAAAAAGACTATCGAGCTGGAGGTTGAGGGGAAAGCAAGTGTCGATTTGCACGTTCTTCTGCCGGTAAATACGAAAGCAACGAGAGTCAGGATAAACGGCAGAAAAGTGAAGTTTAAAAATACATCGGTTGAGGAGAGTCATTATGTGGATGCTGCTTTCCGCTTAAATAAAAAAGCAGGGGTACAGATCGAATATACCGAAAAGTAAATAACCTCGTGTGGTGCGTATGTAATGTGAATGGCTCAGATAGTACGCAGTGATACGGCTAAGATAAGGATGCATGCGCACCACATATTAAAAAGAACATAATGGAAAAATCCAATCTACACTTTCAGAAAGCAATATCCCGAATACCGTGGGGTACGCAAACAAATGCAAAACGCCCGTATCCCTTCTTTGAAGATGTTATGCCAAAATATATTGAGCGCGGTAAGGGCTGCCGTCTCTGGGATGTTGACGGCAATGAATATATTGATTTTCGATTGTCTCTTGGTCCGGTTACTCTCGGTTATTGTTATGACGAAGTTGACGATGCAGTTCGAAAGCAGATGGAAAAAGGGGTGCTGTTCAGCATGGCAAGCCCGATTGAATATGAGCTCGCCGAGCTTATCTGCTCAATGATACCGAATGCCGAGATGTGCCGGTTTATGAAAACGGGAGCGGATGTGAACTCATCCAACATCCGCATAGCGCGTTCCTGTACAGGGCGCGATATGATTTTAATGAGCGGCTATCACGGTTATCCCGATTGGTTCTCAACGGAGGACAGCCCGAATAACGGTGTGCCGGAAATCCTGAAGGAGTATGTAAAGATCATTCCCTGGGGAGATTGTGAAGCGGCAGAGAAATTGATGAGACAATATGGTGAAAAGGTTGCGTGTATCATCTCCATTCCCTATGACTTTAACGAGGATACTTCCGGTGAGTATATACGTTATTTGAGAGATATAACTAAGGAATACGGCAGTTTACTTGTGCTCGATGAAATATTGACAGGTTTCAGATTAGGAACCGGTGGTGCGCAGGAATATTTCAAAGTCGATGCGGATCTTGCCGGTTATGCCAAAGCGCTCGCGAACGGGTATCCTTTGTCAACGTATGTGGGTAAGCGGGAGTATATGGAACAACTCTATAAATTTAAAATGACCACTACGTATGCCGGAGAAACATTATCCATTGCAGCGGCGATCGCAACGCTCAACATAATGAAACGGGAAAAGGTACATGACCATATCTGGAAAATGGGTAAGCGCCTGATGAAGGGATTACAAGAAATTGCAAAGAGTCTTTCCCTTGAAGCATATGCCGCCGGTTTACCGCCTGCATCTTTTTTGAAGATCAACACCCCGGATCAGAACTACAACGAGCGGCTTGAATATGTCTGGCACCGTGAACTTTATCGTGAGCGAATATTTGCAAATCAACGCTGGTTCATCTCATATTCGCATAAAGAGTCTGATATTGACGAAACGCTCGAAAAAGCTGCTGTCTCTTTGCAACGGGCGATTGATGCGGAGCAAAAAGAGCGCAAGAACATTCAACCATTCTGGTGGTGATCATGTCTGAAAGAAAATATATTGATTGCTATGCAATGGTGGGGAAGAGGGGACCGAAAGATGTGGAAACTCCTTTCGAAACGGAAGTATTGCTCGATGAAATGGAGTGGTGCGGTATACAAGGTGCGTTGATAGCTCACTGGACTGCAAAGGAATACGATCCCTCCTTTGGAAATAAAATACTTTTGAGAGAGTTGAAGAAAAGTGACCGGCTTTACGGTGTATGGACGGTTTTACCTTCACATACGGGTGAATTTCCGAATCCGGAAGATTGTGTCAGGGAGATGATAGATAACGGCATTAAGGCAGCCAAGATGTATCCACGCACACATCATTATTGGTTTACGGAGGATGTTTGCGGCAAGCTCCTTGATGAATTTGAGAAAAACGGAATCCTTCTGTTTGTCGAGGGAGGATATATGTATAATCCCGATATTCTCGAGCCGGCAAATGAGGTGTTGCTTACCGATCTTGATATCCTTCTTTCATATCACAAAGGATTACATGTAGTGTTGCAGGGAGCGCGCTGGGATGCAACACGGCATCTCTACACCTTGATGTCCAAACACCCGAATTTATATCTTGAATTCTCCAATCATCAGGGAAACCGGGCGCTCGAGATTTTCAGTGAATGGTTTGGTGCCGAACGGCTTCTTTTCGGAACCGGTGCCCTTGATAAATCACCGGGTGCTGCAAAAGCTTTTGTGGATTATTGTACTCTCGATCAGCATGATAAAGATCTCATTGCCGGGAAAAACCTCGCACGCTTATTGAAACTTGAAAAACTGCCGGTTGATTATCCGGATAAACAGATAAACGATCCGGTCGTGGAAAAGGCGAAACAAGGTAAACCTTTGGATCATATGCTCGTGATCGATTCCCATGCACATATAGCACACGACGATGCTGTAGGTGTCGGATTTATGCATCAACCGTTTTCCGATGCGAAGAGTATGTTCGAAAGATCCAAACTCATAGGGATCGATAAGATATGTATTAGTTCGTGGCTCGGAATATGGGTTGATTTTGAGGAAGGGAACAACATCGTACGTTCGGCAATGGAGCGCTACCCCGGATTTTACCATGGCTATGCGACATTGCAGCCACAATATATACAGGACTGGCAGCCGCATCTGGATAAGGTGTATAAGGAGTTTGGTATGGAAGGTATCAAACCGTATCATCCCCGCACCGATATTCCGTATAATGACCCGCTCTGGAGTCCCTGGTTTGAATATGGTAATAAGATACGTGCATATACATTGTTACACCCGTCTCCCGAGTTCAGCAAGGAAATACAGGATATCGCACCGAAATATCCGGATATGACATTTATCGTAGCGCATTGCGGCGGCTCGTTTGCGGCTGCACGACAGGGAATAGATGCAGCGCTTCAATTTCAGAACATAGTGCTTGAAATAACGTTAACCAGCGTTACGTACAAAGTCATTGAATTTATGGTTGACCATGTCGGTGCAGACAGAGTCTTGTTCGGAACGGATCAACCGATGCGCGATCCGATACCACAGTTCGGCTGGATGGCATATGCAAGATGTTCATATGAGGATAAGAAAAAAATGTTCGGTGAAAATATGCAAAAAATAATCGACCGGGTAGTGAAATAATATGAACTATATACTGTTCAGAAATTTTATCCTTCCCGTTTCCGCCTTTGTATTACTCATACCATTTGTATTGTATGCAAATGCAGGAGAGGAATATACGATTTATATGTCGGTATTAAGTTCCCGCCATCATCAATGGGACAATATCGATAATCCTGTGATCGGAATATTCAGAAGCTCCGATATCGGCGAAACGTGGGAACACATTGGATGGAGGGGGTATATACGTACATTTTATACGGAAACCGGTCCCGACGGTACAATTTGGGCAGCTTGCGGCAACGGAGTTTTACGCTCCGGAGATAACGGAAAATCCTTTACGATAACAACGGGATGGGAGATTACCGAAGTCTTGAAAGTACGGGTTGATCCGGGATCACCTGGAACCGTATATGCGGCGACCGCTTACGGTGTGTTTACGTCGGCGGATTACGGTCAGTCGTGGACTGAAATGAATGCAGGACTGCCGGTACTGCCGTTCACCTCGGATCTTCTGATTGATCAAAACGATTCGTCAGTTCTGTTTGCGGCTACCGAGGAAGGGATATACCGAAGCATCGACGACGGCGGGATCGCGTGGAAACCTACAGGGCTCAAAGGAATGGGAATCCGTGTCCTTGTTCAACATCCTCAGGATGCATCGGTATTGTTTGCCGGTACGGAGGATCACGGGATTTTTAAATCATCGGATGGTGGTAAAACCTGGGAACAACGCAACAGCAGTCTTGAACATCGAACGGTGTACTCGATCGTTATAAACCCCGTCGATCCTGCAATACTGTACGCGGGAACTCACGGCGGCGGTGTGTATAAAACATCCGATGGCGGCGAAAATTGGAAACAGGTGGTTGACGGACTCACAAACTTCGATGTTCATTCGTTAGTTATATTGCCCTCCGATCCCGGAATAATCTTTGCCGGAACATTGAACGGAGGATTGTTCAGAAGTGCCGACGGTGGAGAAAGCTGGGAGTTCAACAGTCAGGACGGAGGACAGGTATGGGGATTATCGGTAACAGCAGTTCAAGATTAATATATTATTTCACCGGAATTGATTGAATGAATTGTAAAGCTACAATTAACTGGCAAACGATTGCAATTCTTACAGGCATAGGATTTTTTATTCTATCGTTATGTCTTCAGGCGCAGCAGGATTTTCGTGAGCGTGCAGCACTAACCCTGCAGGCGGCTTCTGAGGATGACGAACGTAATCTTTACGTCCTGACTGCAAAATTGGTGCAGGGTGTGGACAGGGAAGCGACGCTTGAAGAATTACTATCTTTTACTGATGACCATGTAATGGGTGGAATGTTTTATGCCTATCAAATGATCGGTACCTATCTTCACACGAAGGATTTCCTTCCCGATGAGCTTCGGTCTGAAATACACCGTGCATACAGGGACAGGACAATGTACCGGGGCGATACCGAAAACCATTGGGTGATGTATTATACCGGTTTGTATCTTGCAGCTCAAACCTGGCCCGGTCTGGATGGAAGTGAATGGTTCAACGGTAAAAGTTCAACGGAGAATTTGATCGAAGCGGAAGGATGGCTGCGTGAGTGGATGCACATTACCATAACGATAGGGCAGGGGGAATTCGATTCGCCTACCTATCTGATGACCTTTCTCAGCCCGATGCTGTTGTTGTATGAATTTGCCGCTGATCCTGCAATGGAAAAAAGTGCCCGAATGATACTCGATTATCTGTTTGCCGATTATGCAGTTAAAAATTTGCGGGGTAATTACGGCGGCGGACACAGCAGAGACTACCCGCAGGATATCATTAATCCGCTGACGGCACCGAGCGTGCCGTGGGCATGGCTTTATTTTGGCGAACCCGATTTTATTCCGTGGGATAATCCAATGGGTGAACCCCGGCATTCCGGTTGGAATATAGTATTCGCAGCGTTAAGCTCGTACCGGCTGCCTGAGATTATTTATAACATTGGTACAGACCGCAGCACTCCGTATGTGCTTACCGAAACAAAACGTACAAGAAATATCATCAGATTTGCCGGACAACGAAATCTTCCTGTTTACAAATATACTTATATGACCGAAGACTATGTGCTCGGATCCCTGCACGGCGGTATCTTACAGCCGATCCAGCAGCATACGTGGGATGTGACGTATGTATCAAATAAACCGAACAACACACTGTTTACATTGCATCCGTATTATTCGGGGAAAGAGCTTGCGATGTTCTTCCCGGAACAGAAAAAGTTCCTTGCCGATGAAGTCGATCGATATCATAAGGTGTATACCGACCCCGATAAGTGGAATGCAAGCTCGCCGTATGAGCAAACAATGCAGTATAAGAATACTATTATAGTGTTGTACAATATCGAACCGGGAGCAAACCATCCGCATATTGACGGTTTTTTCCCGAAAACCCTTGATGACCGAATAGAATTGGATAACAGATGGATAGCTGCCAGACACGGTGATGTCTATATCGCTTTTTATCCGCTGAAAGAGTATGAATGGATTGAAGAGGAGGTTAATTACCGCTGGAGAAGTTACGACTTGCAGAACGGGGTAATAGTAGAGGTCGGGCGGAAGTTGGATTATGGATCGTTTGATGACTTTATCAAACATTTTTCTGCTGCTTCCGTTGAAGTTCACATAACGGAAGAGACACTCCGCGTAATCTATAAGAACCGTAATGACGATATTTTGGATTTCACCTATGGCGGTGACAGATTGGTGAACGATGAATTGGTGGATTTTAGTGATTACGGTTTGTTTGATAGTCCTTATCTGCAAAGTGAGAGAGGCAGCGGTATCATAACTATCAGATATGGAAATAAAAAACGTATTCTTGATTTTAACAAGAGTACGATAACCGAAATCGAATAAAATTGTATGAAATTCCGGTACGCATATTTAGTTACCATACTAATTCTTCTTCCATCCATGCTTTTAACTGGAAAGGGAGAAGAGGATAATTACAGTGTCTACTGTGCGGTGCTTTTCAGCGCGCCGGATGAAGCATCGATGCTCGGCTATGCACATCCTGCAAGATCGGTTGGATTATTCAGGCGTGAAATCGACGGCAGCTGGCACAATGTGCATCACCCCAATCTTTTTTCGTATGGACTTGGTTACTCGCATCATAACGATACGTTTCGTTTATATATAGCCGGCGGAAACGGGTTGCACCGTTCATCCGATGACGGAAAATCCTGGAAGGTACTGACGGGATGGACTACCGAGGATATATTGTCCGTTGCACCTCATCCCTATGATTCTACTATAGTATACGTCTCTACACCATTCGGTGTTTTTAAAACATCCGACGACGGTCAAACGTGGCGGGAAAAAATGGAGGGAATGGAACGATGGTTTGTGCAGAAAGTGGTAATTGATATTGATTCCGCTGAAACGGTATACGCGGCAGCCGAAGACGATCTGTATAAAACAAATAACGGCGGAATAACCTGGGAGGCACTTGGAGTAGGGGTTCCCCAGATTCTTGAGATAGTGCAGCATCCGCAGAACAATGATATACTGCTCGCCGGAACCGAGGACCACGGTGTCTATTTCAGTCATGATGGAGGTGAAACATTCATGCCCGGCAATGGATTTCCGGAGACTGCCGCATATGCTATCGGGTTTTCCGGAGACGGTACCCGCGTCTATGCCGGAGGATATGAAACAGGTCTCTGGAAAAGCACGGATAACGGAGAGACATGGAAGCTTATCTGGGATGACGATTCATTTGATGCGATCTACGCGATTACGGTAAATCCGTATGATCAAAAGCATATCATTGTCGGAACGAATGGTGCCGGGCTGTACGAATCAACCGATGGCGGCGTTACGTGGCAGCACGCAGGTCTCTACGGAGCGCATGTTCAGCAGATTAAATTTGTACCGGGATCTTAAATACAGATAAAAGAATGGATATCCTTAAATACATACTAAAACGATTATCCTTTATTTTAAGCCTTGTGTGTGCGCTGGTTGTGATTTCGCAGGCAATGAATACTGACGAGTATGACCGTTACTTAGCCGGATACAAGGAACGGGCGGAATTCCTCTCGATGGCTTTCGATACATCGTCCAATCTCACTTATTATTCTGTTGCTGCAAAGTATGCCGGCGGTACCTATATCGATGAAGCCGACAGCATGCTTCTTGAATTACTGAAAGATCCGCGGGGTGATATGTTCTGGATGTTCCCGGTGATCGGTGCATATTTATATGGTAAAGAAGTTATGTCACCGGAAGTTCGTGATGCTGTCCGGAATTCCTGGAAAACCTATGCGCCATACCGGGGTGATACCGAGAATCACTGGTGTATGTATTACACGTCGTTATATCTTGCAGCCGAGCAATGGCCCGATCTTCCCGGCCAGGAATGGTTCAATGGTAAATCATCCGCCGAAAATCTGCAGAAAGCCAGAGAATACATTATACACTGGATCGAAATTACAACGACTATCGGACAGGGTGAATTTGATTCGCCTGATTATCTGCCGGAATACATGATACCGATGCTGTTGCTTGCAGACTTTGCAAAGGATCCGGCTATGCGAAAGCGCGGCAAGATGATGGCGGATTACCTTATGGCGGATTTTGCTGTAGAACATCTTGACGGTCAGTATGTCGGAGGTTTTAGCCGTATTACCGAACCGGGCGTGTATGAACCGCTCCGGTCAAATTCGTCGGCGTATGCATATCTCTATTTTGGTACCGGTGAACCGAGGATAACGCAATGGATTTTGTTCCCGGCTTTATCCCGGTACCGTCTTCCGGAAATTATTTACCGTATTGCCGTTGACCGGGATGAAGCATATGTTCATAAAGAGAGAAAACGAGTGAGAAATGTCATCCGGTATGGCGATGAAATTAATCCCCCGGTTTACAAGTACACGTATATGACCGGAGACTATGCACTGGGATCGCTGCAGGGAGGAATTCTGCAGCCGATACAGCAGCAAACATGGAATATTCGTTTTACATCGGGACGACCGCATACCGCTGTATTCGGTTTGCATCCGTACTGGTCGGGCTATGAGCTCGCTATGTTCTTTCCGCAGCGAAAGAAAACACTTGTTGCCGATGTTGTTCCATCGAAGCAAACCTATAATCAACCCGATAAATGGACCGGCGGTTCACCGTATGAGAGAACCTTTCAGCATAAGAACACTTTACTTGTGTTATACGATATTCCGGAAGGAACGAACAGCGAACATATCAGCGGTTTTTTTCCGAAGACGCTCGACGAAGTTATACACGGTGATTCAGGCTGGATAATGATGCGAGCCGGAAATACGTTTATAGGATGGTATCCGTTCCGGGAATACGACTGGATTGAGGAGGAAATTAACTGGAGACTGCATAGCCCATACCGTCAGAACGGTTATATTGTGGAGGTGCGTTCGACTGATGAATATCAATCGATAGCTGACTTTGTATCTGCGCTGCAAGATGCAATTCCTGAAACGAACCTTCAGCAAAATGAGGTGGAGGCAACATACCGGAATCCTGAAGGAGATAAACTTCAATTCACGTTTCCCGACCGTAGGTACCTGAACAACTCGCCGGTACATATTGAGGACTATGCGTTATTTGATGGACCTTACCTCCAGGCGGAAGTGGGAAGTCAGATGCTTACCATCAGGTATAAGGATATGGTGCGGGTTCTTGATTTTAATACTTTGAAAATCTCTGAGCAATGAATGCCCATAATGATATTATAATCAATCAACCCGATGTCATTGTTGCGGGACTCGCTGTTGTGGATATAATCGGGCGTATAATTGATAGTACTACTCTACCCGAACCGGGCGGGTTATCGCTCATTGACAGTATAAAGCTGTCGAGCGGAGGAAATGCGGCGAATGTGGGAATCGATCTTTCAATGTTAGGGTTTCAAGCCGGAGCGATAACACGCATCGGTGACGATGAGCTCGGCCGGTTTTTATTAAATGAATTCGAAACACATAAGATAGATACATCCGGTTTCACAATCGACAGGGACAATCAGACTGCATCCACCATCGTATGTGTTGCAGGGGACGGCGAGCGATCATTCCTGCATACCCGCGGTTGTTTGATTGATTTTCGAGCGGATGACATTTTAAAAAACTTGCCGCTGATAGGGAAATCCCGGATTTTTGCCTTCGGTTACCTCGGGTTGCTTCCTGAAATGGAGCCGGATTTCGGCCGGATTCTAAAAACTATTAAAGAAGAAACGAATTGCAGAACATTGCTGGATACAGGCGGTAAACCCGATGTTTCATTACAAAAATTGAAATCGCTTTTACCGTACGTTGACTACTTTGTTCCAAGTTACGATGAAGCAGGGAACATTACCGGCAGAGAAAACCCGGAGGAAATTATTGCTTTTTTCCGTGATGCAGGTGCCCGGGGGATAGTTGGTGTGAAAATGGGAAAAGACGGGTGTATTATCTCGGATATGCATGAAATACGGTATATAGCGGGAGAAAAGGTGAATAACGTTATCGATACAACAGGAGCGGGAGATGCATTTATTGCAGGATTTATAGCAGCTATACTCAAGCGGTTCAATCCTTTCGAGGCAGCAGGAATAGGAAACAGGGTGGCGGCAGATTGTATCACTGCATTGGGTGCGTCAACTGCGATACAGTCGTTTGATACATACAGCTCATAAACAATATACTATCTCACTATTGATAAAAGGAACCTGTCATCATGAAATCCAATCGGCGAGAGTTTATTAATCGTTCGGCATTGCTGGGTGCTTCTGTTGTTTTACAGCCGTGGCAATTCCTCGGTACAAAACCGGTGTATGCCGCAGAGTTACAACCTGTGAAGGGGCTGCTACTCAACAAGAATGATCTACCGCGCATTCGCGAAACGATCAAACATCCACGTTTTGTATCGTTCTGGGAGAGTATGGTTAATGCTGATTTACAGGATGATATAAAATTTCTGCGTGATGAGATCGATCTGTATAATCACGTGTTTCATCTTCTGCGTACCTGGCGGATGCTTGAACGTTCGTCTTTTGTGGCAATGGTTGCGGAAGACACACGGCATCTTGATGTTGCAAAAAGGGCTATAGACCGGATCCTACAGTATAAACGATGGGATTATTTCCTTGAGGGCGGTGAGATCACCATCGGCTTACAAAGGGCTCCGGAAACTACAATAGCGATGAGTTGTGCCCGGGAATGGATCGGTGAGTCTCTTGACAAAGCAACCATCGATGAGATGGAAAAACAAATAGCGGAGAAAGGTGCACCCCCATGCTATCAAACTTTATTCGGCATGCGGCATCCGGATCGTGTGCGTGGATGGAGTTTTGATCCCGAGAGCGATTACGATTTCCGTTATGATCTCAGCCGCTGGCCGATAATACTTAATTCAACAAATCTCAAGGTTATACCCATATGCGGACTTGGAATGGCTGCTTGCTTGCTGCACGATAAACATCCGCAGGCCCCCCGGTGGCTGGATATGGCTTTACAAAGTGCACGGGCTTTCGCTCCGATGTATGGTTCGGATGGGAGTTATGACGAAGGCGTCGGGTACTGGGGATATACCACACTGCATATGACGATGTTCGTGGAAGCTTTGTACCGTACCTTTGGTACCGATGAGCGGGCGATTATAAATTTCCCGGGTACCGTCCGGCATGCTCTCCAGATGTCGATGCCGACAACCGGTAATCCGAACGATGCGGTGAATTTCGGCGACGCCCGGAACATGGGCGATACCTCGGTTGCCGGATGGATTGCCGATTTAAAAAATGACGGGGTTGCGCAATATGTGCTCAAGGAAATGGGGGATATTCGCAGTCATTTCGGCATAATATGGTTTCGTAAAGAAGTACCGGTAGAAAAACCCGGTAAAGAATTATACGATGTTCGTTTTGTAAACGACTGGGTGATATCCCGGACCGGATGGGATGAGGAAAGTTCGGTCGTGGCATTCCGGAGCGGCGGTCCTGCCAACCACGAACATGCCGACAGAAACAGCGTTATATTTAAAGCATACGGCGAGCGGCTGCTCCACGATCCGTTTAATGCTGCTTATTCAAATACCCTTCCGCTCTGGGTATTACGGTATACAAAAGCTCACACGGCAGTGCTGGTCGACGGCAAAGGGCATCAATATCATGATGGAAGCGAAGGTACAAATCCATCCTGGGCTGAAGCCTGGATTCTGAATTATGAGGCTTCCGACCGATATATGAAAGCGACAAGCGATGCCACCGATGCATACCGATTGATAAACGATAACATCGGCAAAGTACTGCGGACGGTAGTTTTCCTGAAACCGAACGTCTTACTATTATTCGACAGGGTAATACTGCTGAAAGACGCAGTACCGGTTCAGGCGCGTTTTCAGATCTATAACGATGATGAAAAGGGAAAGGGATCAGTTAACGGCGACCGCTTCGAAATCGAACGACCGAATGCGTTTTTATCCGGCGTATGCAAAAGCAGTAACACGCTCACTTTAACATCCGACCATATTACGATTGAAGGCGATGATTCGGCTGACCTTTATATAGGTCAGGAGAAGATTGAACGCCCGGCGATCGGAGCGTATCCGTTCATTCAGGCGGAAAATTCTTCGGCACTGGAACACGCTATAGTCTCGGTATGTGCCGCACAGAAAAAAGGTGAGAAAGCCGGCACCATCCAAATTCGAAAAGATGAAAACCAATGGGAAATATCCGGCGAACACGACGGAAGAAATATTAAAGTGACGATCAATGATGTGGGCGATGTACCTGAAATTATTGTGGCATGATCGAGCAAATTAAACACGTCAATCAACTTGATTATATTGTCATCGGGGTGTATATAATTATGTTGAGTGTGGTTGGTGTTTATCTAACCCGGTTCAACAAAACATCCGATGACTTTTTCAAGGGCGGCGGAAAGATACCCTGGTGGATTGCGGGATTATCCACCTTTGTCTCCGGTTTTTCAGCATTTATGTTTGTTGCAGCTGCCGGATATACCTATGCAAACGGGTTGCCGGCAGTTGTGATGTTTACCTCTGCATTCTGGGGGTACTGGATAGGTTACTATGTATATGCGAAAAAATGGAGCAGGGCAAGACTTTCGTCACCTATGGAATTTCTTACCCGGCGGTATTCCCAATCCACTACCTATTACTATACATTACTATCGATTATACCTGCGATACTCGGTCTCGGATTGGCTATATATATTTTGTGTATATTCATTGCAACGTCCCTCGGGATAATCTCGATGGAGTTTAATCTCGGTTTCGTTACATTGAATGGACTCGAGTTCACTATCGTTGTTGCAGGATTAGTGCTGCTGATATACACAAGTGCCGGCGGACTCTGGGCGGTTGTCATTACCGATGTTCTGCAATTCATCATAATTATTATAATCACAATACTTATCTTCCCCCTTTCGTTTGCCGCACTTGGTGCGGGAGAGGGTATATTGGCGGGAATGCGTACACTGACGGCAGACTCACCCCCCGGATATCTGAGTCTGATCGAGGTATTAAAGAATCCCATTTTTTATCTGGCCTATATTACAAATACTATACTTGGCTATAATGCTGCCTGGTATGTAGGTCAGCGATATTACAGCGTACCGACCGAACGGGATGCACGGAAAATGGCTGTACTTGCCGGCATTTTAAGCCTAATCCTGCCGATCCTCTGGATTGCACCGACAATGACTGCTCGCTTACTTTTTCCCGATATGGGTGCAATCTGGCCGGAATTAGCCGATCCTGCCGAAGCATCATTTGTTACGCTTGCGCTGATATTACTTCCAAACGGATTGATCGGTATAGCCATCTCTGCAATACTTGCCGCTACCATGAGCTCTGTGGATACACAGATTAATTATGTCGCTTCGATCCTAGTCAAAGATGTATATATTAAAATCAGGCGGTCTGTCACGGGAATGGTTCCCACGGAACGACGGCAGTTACGTATGGGTAGAATTACCGCCTTTGTGCTGGGAGTCAGTGCCATCGGTACCGCACTCATCGTGCAGCGAACGCACGGTGTTTTTGAATTTGCATTAATGTACTATTCGTGGTTTGCGCCGTCATTACTTACTCCCGTTATGCTCGGATTCGTTTATACAAAAACCCCATCGTGGTCGGGAATTGCATCGGTAACTGCAGGTCTTATTGTGGTTTTGTTTGCAAATGTTGTTCTCGATGTGACGGCGTATCAGTATCAGGTCAATGTCTTCGGCGGGGTACTGGCAAGCGGACTCGTATTCTGGGTATCGGCATTCTGGAAGGATAAGAGAGAGGAAGATATAAAACGTATTGAAACGTTTCGTAAAGACCTTCAAACACCTGTGCTTCAAACAACGAAACACCTCGATGCAAATGCATTGAACTCATATAAAATAGTGGGATGGTTAACTGCAATTATCGGTGCCGTGCTTATGGTATTATATCTGGTTCCGGCTTCTATCGAAGTCCACCGGTTGAATTTATTAATCGGATCGGGTACGATGTTTGTCGGAATTGCAATATTACTTTATTTCCGGCGCTTAACAAAAGAGGCGATGAATAAATCATGAAACACAAAACAAGCGGCGAAATTGTCAGGATTAGTACAATTCAATTACCGGCAGAGGTGGATGGAGAAACTACCGAAGAAAAAAAGCGAAATAACCTGTCGTATATCCGTTCAATGCTGATAACGGCCGGAGAAAGGAAGTCTGATCTGGTTTTACTTGGTGAATATGCAAATCTCCATCACCGCGCATCATCAGACGATAGCACAGAGTATATTGCAGAGGATATTCCTGAAGCAACTGCAAACACCGCTGCACAACTTGCCAGGCTATACAGGATGAATATTGTATTACCTATGTATGGCAAATATAATAATGTTATATCAAATTATGCAGTTATTATTGATCGTAACGGTACAATAGTTGATTGCTATCAGAAAACACACATGACCGAACAGGAACAGCAGCTCGGGATGGTTCCCGGCAATGTAATACCCGTTTTTAAACTTGATTGCTGTACAATAGGTTGTATGACGTGTATGGATATAGAGTACCCCGAAGTAGCTCAAATCCTTATGCTTGAGGGGGCACAGATATTGTTGTTTCCCCATGTTCAGGCATCCTGGGGGGAAGTTGACTGGGAGATCAGATACCGGTCACGGGCGATCGATACCGGGCTTTACGTGGTCTCTGCAAGTTACGGATATCCTGCCGGTATATGGTCACCCGGAAAGATAATAGGTCGCAGCGGGATAGTCGGCCGTGATGGATTGATACTTGCCGATGCGGGCCGGAGTATTACAGTTGTTACAGTTGATATTGATCTTTCGGAGAAGCGGTTAACGGAATTTCATTTTTCCCGAAAGATAGACCGGACTGCGGCCGTGATCGCATCGCGCAGACCGGAATTGTATAAAACGCTGATCGAAAAATAGATTACTAACAGATGTTACGCAAAATAGAACATTTATTGGTTTAATGATTGGAAATCCTAAGCACTAAATCCGAAATCCTAAACAATACCAAAATTCTAATGACAAAATGTTCAAAAAAACGTAAGATGGAGAAGTTTTTAGCATTTGGATTTCGGTCATTTGGATTTGTTTAGGATTTAGGTCATTAGTATTTAGAGTTTTGTGGTACCTTTTTCGATTGTACGTAACATAAGTTACTAAAAACTAATTGAGGTGTATTGACACTAAACAAAACGGAGGTGCAAAGATGAAACACCTGAAGAAAATAGTAAATGCACCGATACTGCTTGAAGAAAATCGCGTATGGAGATTTTATTCCGGCGGTAAAATGATCGATGAGCTGAATGGCTTGTATGGAGCAGAAGACAGCAATTTTCCGGAAGATTGGGTCGGATCGACCGTACAGGCAGATAATCCCGATGAATATTACCGGAAAGATGAGGGTGTCTCGGTTATTCGGGGCAAACTTGCCAAACCGGTTACTCTGAATATGGTATTTGAGGAATATCCACTCGAGATGCTCGGTGATGATCACATTAAGCAGTTTGGTACCAATCCCGCACTGTTGGTCAAATTGCTTGATACATCAATACGATTACTGGTGCATGCTCATCCGCATAAGAGTTTTGCCCGCGAACATCTTCAGGTCCGATTCGGGAAAACAGAAGCGTGGTGTATCCTCAATACGCGCTCGGAAATTGAAGAGCCGTATATTTTACTCGGTTTCAAAAAAGATATGAACACCGAGCGGTTGAAAGATATACTCGATAACCAGCATATCGATGAATTGCTTGAAAACATGCATCGCATCCCGATAAAAGCAGGAGATGTGATCTATGTGCCGGGAGGTGTACCCCATGGCATCGGAGAGGGAACGTTTATGGTAGAATTACAGGAACCGTCGGATCTGGCAATATTTCTTGAGCGAAGCTGCGGCGGATTTAAAATTAAAGAAGAGGATTCATATCTCGGTCTTGAGAAAGATCTCACCCTTACTGCCATTGATACAACGCAATATTCGATGCAACAGGTAAGAGAGAAGTTTTTTATTGAACCTGAAAAATTGAGACAGGAGGGTGAGAGCATCGAGTATACATTGCTGGGGTATGATACTACCGAATGTTTTGCTGCAACACGGCTTGAGGTTGACAGCCATATGGGTGACGTTACAAATGACCGGTATTCCATTCTGATTGTGCTGCACGGTGAAGGGAAGATACTGCACAGGAACGGAGAAACAATAATAGGCCGCGGTAACCGGTTGTTTATTCCCGCAGGCATAGGAGAATATGAGTATGTAACCACAAATCATTTAACGATAATAAAATGCCTGCCTGCTCAGCTCACGGTACATCATTGATAGTAAATATGAAGGAATATATGAATACAGGAAAACAAATTCGATTGAACAGATTCTGGAAAAACGAACGGACATTTATAATTCCGTTCGATCACGGGATCCATGCAGGAGTTGCCGAAGGACTTGAAGATCCGGAACGTCTTGCTGAACTTATAGTACGATCGCCGGTGGATGGGGTACTTGTTACTCCCGGGATGATAAAAAATATCGCTCCGGTAATTAAAGACCTTGCTGTAATGCTCCGTATCGACGGTGCCTTCACGTCATTCACCCCGGAACCCGGAGATTTCAATTCGTTGTATACGGTCGAAGATGCATTACACTTCGGTGCCGATGCGGTAATTGTAATGACCTATATCGGAACGCCGTATGAGCAGAACTCGCTCATTCGCTTAGGACAAACCGCTGCGGATGGCGATCATCACGGGATGCCTGTTGCTGCAGAAATACTTCCTCCGTCTTTACTGAATGATCACTTCGGCCGGGATATGCACGCATGTGATGACGGAAGTATGAATGTTCTCGATCAGATAAAACATATAACGAGAATCGGTATGGAACACGGTGCCGATATTATTAAAACCCGCTACTTCGGTGAACCGCAATTATATAAAGAAATAATTGAAACTGCCGGTGTGCCGGTTATTGTTGCCGGCGGCCCGAAAAAAGATGATACCGATGAAGCACTCCTGCAGCTTGCATATGATATTGTGCAGAGCGGTGCCGCCGGTATTATTTTCGGACGTAACGTTTGGCAGCATCCTAATGTCGAGAAGATTATTCGTGCAATGGCTGTTATAATACACGAAAACGAGACCGTTTCCAAAGCACTGAAATTACTTCGATGATTACTACCGTCACGCTCAACACAATGGTTGATAAGATTGTGTGTGTTTCCCGTCTGCGGAAAGGTAAAATAGAACGTGCACATCGTGTGGACATGATAGCCGGTGGGAAAGGAGTCAATGTATCACGGCAGTTGCAGTTACTTGGTTGCGATACCATTGCCACCGGTTTTTACGGCGGTGAAACCGGAATGATCATATCGCGGCTGCTGACCGGTGAAGGCATCCGTCATGATTTTGTCACTGTTGATTCGATGACACGGGAAGGAGTAACGTATCGGGAAAGCGAAGGAACGATAACGGCGGTCTTTGAACCACCGCATACCGTTTCGCGGGTTGAAGCCGCAGAGCTGACCAGGAAATGCATGCAGCTTGCAGAGCAAAGTACATGGATTACATGCAACGGTAGTTCACCGCATCGAAATGCTAATAGGATTTACCGCGATATACTGGTGAAGCATGCCCGTACAAAGGTTCGAACAGTGCTTGATACTTACGGCGAGTCACTCCGGTTAAGTATTGATACGAAGCCACATCTATTCAAGCCCAACAAACAGGAATATGAGAAAACGTTTAATGTGGTGCTTGATTCTGAAAAAAGCTATCGCGATGCACTTGATGAGTGTCTGAAACAGGGAATAGAGTGTACTATAATAACAAACGGAGAACACCCGGTGTATGCCGCTACACCGGAAGGTCACTGGATTGTATATCCGCCGGACGTTAAAACTGTAAATGCTACGGGTTCGGGCGATGCATTGATTGCCGGTTATATATATGCCAGTGAAAATAATAAATCGTTTGAAGAATGTACTATAACCGGCGTGGCAGCCGGTGCCGCAAATGCACAACAGTGGCAGGTTGCTAAATCTTCTCTCGAGGAAATATTGAGGTTAAAAGAGCAAGTAACAATCAGGAAATTATAAGTTTATGAAGAATTCCATTTTCATCAATGCACTGAACAACAAAAAATCCGGAAGGGTACCTTTCATTCCGGCTATCTATGAACACAAGGCCTGGTTCATTCATCAAACCCCGTCGCAGGTATGCAAAGGTCCGGAGCTTTTTTTCAGAGCATTAATGGCGGAATATGAGATAGTCCGGGCGGATGCCTTAACTATCGGACTCGATGTCTATAATATAGAAGCGGAAGCCCTTGGATGTACCGTTACCTATTATTCCGGTGATGATGTATCGATACCTGCGATACCGGCTGACGGGCACTTGCATTATCCGGGAGTCGATGAATTTCTCAAAATGCCGGTTCCGAATCCTTTAAAATCCGGACGTATGCCGGTCAATATTGAGGTTACAAAGCGAATTGTGAAAGAACTTGAAGATGAAATACCCGTTCGCGGCGCTGTTTCGGGTCCGTTCTCACTGGCCGTTATGTTGTTCGGTGTCGAAGAAATTTTTATTCTTGCAATGAATGATCCGGATGAACTTAGGAAGGTGCTGCAAAAGTGCAGTGATGTTATTCAGGAGTACGGCAAAGCATTCATAGATTCAGGGAGCGGTATTATCGTATTCGATTCACAGGCAACACCGGAATTAATATCGCCGTCGATGTATGGAAAATTAATTATGCCATTTCACAAGCAATTGATCGATTGTTTCAAGAATTTGGGATGTGAACACGTACCGCTTATTATCGGGGGTAACACAACCTCCATTATTGATGATTATATTGGAACAGGTGCAAATAACATTTTGTGCGATGCCCGGTCCGATCATTCTGTATTTCTCGAAAAGTGTTCAACGGTGAACAGGGCCTACCGGCGGAATATTCCCAGCGATGGTTTCCAGGATCTAAATACTGAAAGACTTTATGAAACAGCCGCTCAATATATAAAAGAAGCTCAATCATATCGGGGATTTATACTCGGCACCGGTGTGGTACCGTACGGCACGCCGACGGAGAATCTGCTCGCTGTGAGACGTGCCGTATTCGAAAATGCCAATACGTGATTGTTACGGTGTCCGGTCAGAAACACGGGTTGTGATCCATTCGGGAGCCTCCCTGCCGAGTAAATAATGCTCAAAGAAATCGAAAATACGATGGTTGTAGTCTATCCTGTTTTTCCTTTTCCTTAAATTGTGTGGTGCATCGGAGTAGTGAAGAAAGAACATTTCTTTCCCGAGGCGGCGCATTGCCAGGTACAATTCAATCGATTGATACCATGGTACGGCGCCGTCGTCGTCACCGTGCATCACGAGAAGCGGTGTTTCTATCCTATCGGTATAAAAGACAGGTGAATTTTCGATATACAGATCCAGCCGCTCCCAGAGTGAATAACCGATACGGCTCTGTCCGATTTCATATTGATAGGTTCGCGGGTTGCCGGTTCCCCAGCGGATTCCGCCGTATGCGGAGATCATATTTGATACCGGTGTTCCGGCAACGGCAGCGGAAAATAAATTAGTCCGGGTAATTGCATATGCTGCTTGGTATCCACCCCAGGAATGCCCCTGCAATCCGATTTTATCCGGGTCTGCTATTCCCATCTCCACTAGTTTTAACGCCGCGGGTACAACACTTTTAACTGCTGATTGGCCCGGCTGTCCGAGTGTGTATACAACATCTGCGTCCAAAACTGCATAGCCGTTGCTCGTATAAAAAGCGGGGTTTATTCTGCTCGTTGCCCGCGGGACTGAATACCGGTGAAGCAGATCAGATAAGCGTTCGTATATATAGACGATGAGCGGGTATTGATTCCCGGCCTCATAATTAGCGGGAAGGTAGAGGATACCCTGAAGCGGCACTCCATCTGAATTTTTCCATTCAAATAACTCAGCACTTCCCCAGGCAAATTCAACCTGCTGCGGGTTAACATCGGTCATTTGCTGTATATCCTGAAAATCCGTATCGCTAATATACAGGTCGGGAAATATATCGAACGTTTCCATCGTAAAAATAAACGTACTGTTGTCTTCGGTGACGGTTGGTGCGGCGATAGATTTATCTTTCTTAATTAACCGGTCAAGCCGGTTGCTGCTGTGATAATAACGGTAGTATCCGGATGCTTTTGTGGCATTGTCAAAATAACTGAATAATACTGGATCTTCAAAATGAATAAACTCCTCTTCCCGGTCGAGCCGGACGTAACGGAACGTTGCATTTCCGTCTTTGTTTTTTTGTCCGGTGATGTTACTTGCAGTGGTACCGTCGGGTGAGACAAGCCAGATATCGTATCTGTCGTAGATCAAAACGCCTGCATCATCCTCTATCCATCCGGGCGATCCCCAGGCACCCGGAACGCCTGCCCGGTCGAATACAAGGTTCCGCAGCTCTGTCGGTATATTTTTACTTAAGGTATGCGTTTTTCTCGTTTGAATATCAAACGAGTACCAGTCTCTATCTTCAAACCAGAAAAGAAACCCGCTTCCGTTTGACCACCGCATGCCGAACCGCTGACGCTCACGTATCATATTGTGTGATCCGTAATCAAGATCAACCAGATATACATCGTGGAACTCGGGATTCCAGGGTTGTTTCAGTTCGTACCGGTTGCGGTCGATACCAATAGCACGAGTATGATCGGGAGAAAAAGAGATCGTGGCGATCGTATCATTTGCCAGTTGTATGAATTTATTTTCCTGAAGATGAAAGATACTGAGGTATCCTATATTTGCAAGTTCATCTTTTCGTGTCTCACGTTGGGGATGTATGAGAACATCCTGCCAGTGCCATATGTTAACATCGGGTATTTCCTCCGGCGATACGGAAGTATCGTTTTCTTCTTCATCTTCCGTTTCCTGTATTTTAAAGAAAAGTGAATTGGTACTTTTTGACCACATAAGTTCCGGATTATTTGCTATTTTCATAGTTTCCGGAAATCCCTCAGTAATCCCGGGATCCATAAGCAGTTGTGCTTTTTCTTCACCTGCTTCCCAGGTATAAATTTTCCAGGGCTTGTTCTTGGTTTCCGAAGTATCCCGGTTTACAAGGAAAGCAATTTGATCCCCCGGTTCATCCCACGTGATGTCTTTATATGATCCGATACCCGTTACTATTTTGTCCGAGGCGTCATTTGCAAGTTCCCTAGAATAAATCCCGTTAACCGATTCATCATCGGAGGAGATAACGTAGATCAGGTAACGTTCATTTTTATCAAAACTGAATTCCTTAACGTTTTCAAACCGGATTTCCTCATTGGTTTTCAGGTTTTTGAGAATTAGGGTCGATCCGTTTTCCCGGTTCTCTAAATTCTCATTGCCGGCGTTGATAGTATCCGACTCTTCTTTCATTTCAGTCGTATCGCTTATAATAATGGCAAGCCAGGTTTTATTCTCGGACAACAAATAGCGATTTAGCCGGTCATATATTGTCGTATCCTGTCCTGCAATATTGAAAATTCCCAACTTTTTCTTAACATCTTTTTCGGGATTTCCAAATTCATCTTCCGGTGGTACTATTGTATATATGACTGTTTTATCGTTATATCCAAACCCGGGTTCTGTGCCGCGCGGTAAACGATACACGGTTTTATCTTCCGTTCCCTTGATCACGAGTTCACCATCACCTAGCTGCGGTTTCAGATAATATGCCAACCAGGCACCGTCATCTGATAGAACTTGATCATTGATGGAATTCCACATATCAAAGTCAGCTATTGTGAGTTCACGCTTATCGGAGATTTCGTCTGCATTGAGTTGGGAAATACCGAAACCGAAAAAAAGGAGAATAATAGCTGTGTATCGTTGTATCTTTAGTAACTTATCTGCATCATTTTTTAAAAACATCATTTTGTTTTCCTGTACTCTTGTATCGTATTGAATTATGAAATATGTCTCTGGGTCGCGGCTCCCATATCGATAGCTTCGTCTATCATTGCCAGATAATTCTCAACCGGAATATAACTTGGTATGGAATTTCCGGAACCGATTGCGTAACGGCCGCGGCTGCCGCATGTTTCTATTAAATAACGGGTGCGTTTGCGAACATCCTCCGGTGTTCCCGCCGAGAGAATATTGACATCGAGTCCGCCAAGTGTTGCTATATTCTTACCATACATTTCCTGGAAAACATCGACGGGGAGGATAAGATCCTCGAACGAATGCTTTCCGTCAATACCAACATCATCTATGAAATCGGGCAGCAGGACATCGATCTTTCCGCACGAATGAAGAAAGTACGGTTTTCCTTTTGCATGGGTAATTTTTGAAAACTTCTTATGCCAAGGTATAAAATATTTTCGCAATGCATCGGGTGCGATTAATGTCCCGGTTCTGAATCCCATATCATCTCCCTGCAAAATACCGACAACTCTTTCAAGGTCAAGTATTTGCCGGTAGAAATCCTCAATAATTTCTCCCACTCTGTCGGTTACTGCTTGAACCAGGCCGGGATCATCGTACAAGGCAAGGCATAAACCTTCATAGGACATTATCCACGATACGTGTTCTAAAATACCGCCGCCATGACTTGTCAAAAAGCCCATACCTTGCGGGAGATTGTCATTGATATACTCGTAATCGGAGAAATCGATATTCTGAATATCGGGCCAGGGATAGGATTCAAACTCTTCCCAGTTTGTAATCTCACCGCGGTGTTCATCCATCCATTCCCTGTTTTTGTGAGAGGGATCGACAGTGGAAATCCGGTGCTGCCGGAAGCCGGCATCTTTCTCGTATTTTACCACATCATAACCTAAGCGATACCAGACCTGTATGAAATTATTCAAATAAGCGGCCCGGTTGGCTGCCGGTTCCTGCCATTGCCGGTTCAGACCTCCGGTAACTATTGGTTTCAGAACCGCATCATCAATAACGTATTCGATAAGTGGAGTACGGGTTTGAGATTTTTTTCCGAGCAGAATAGCAAGCCACTCCTCAATATCCGGCTGGGGATTTTGCAGCGGGATATGGTGTATCATTTGTAAATTTCCCCGTATTCGTTCGTATAGTTTTGTACTGCTTTATAAAATGCATCCAGCTTATTCATTGTTACACCGGGTGGAATGTCGCAACCTGATGAGATGACAAAGTTTTTATGGTTGCTCGTCGACTGTAAAAGATATTCAGTCTGATTGGTAATCTCCTGTTCCGTTGCATTTAGAAATACTTCTGCCGGATCAAGATTACCGCATAGTACGGTTGTTTCCGGTACCGACATCAGGGCTTTTGAAATATCCATTGGTTCACCGAAATGGAGTATTGATACTCCTGATTCGAGAACAGCAGGAATATGATTGATCCGGGCAGCACAGTTGTGCAATACAATGGAGAACGAATCTTCGCTCAATGCATCATTGACCTTTTTGACATATGCAGATGAGAAAGTGTCAAGTGCCCGCGGTGAGAGGAGACCGGCAGTCGGTTCTGCTATGAGAATACCATCGGCACCTGCGTCTTTAAAAGCTTTTGCGTACGCCGTTAAAAATTCACAACTTTTACCGAGCAATGTATGCATAACATCCGGATCGGTCATGGTCATTTCAAGGGATTCGCTTACGCCGAACAGGCGGCCTGCAAGGGAAAACGGTCCGATCATACCGGCAAGAACGAACGGCTTCGTATCGAGATTGCTTAACCTCGCGATTGTATCGAGATAAATTTGCGTTCTTTTTGTTCCCGGATCGGGGACTACCAATTTATCGATTTCATCATTGTTCGTAAGCAATCGTCCCCGGACAACAGGAATGTCATCCGGCAAGATTTCTATTTCACTGCCAAATGCCTCAGCTTCGACGCTGAGATCCATTGCCGATTGCACGATCCATGTGCTGTAGCGTTTATGAATTTCATATTGTGCTTTGAATTGTTTTTCCGAACTTGTTACGATATCCTCCACTGTAGCACCGATGATATCGGCGCCGGGATAAACGGCAATCGGCATCGCCAGTTTCCGGGGCGATGATAGTATATGGTTTGCCAGCATATTCATTTTCTATTCCTTCGTTTATTTCATTGTTATGGATTTTAAAATACTACGTATCGATAGTACGAGGTTCATGTACTTTCAATAGCAACCACAGTGCAGCGATTGCAGCACTGAGACCGGCACCGTAAAAAATTATATCGTAGCCGATCCGGTTTGCAAACCAGCCGGCAAGAATACCACTTAATACGAACGGTGAGGTGAGCATATTCGCCAATGCAATAAATGTCGGTCGTTCGCTGTCGTTGCACATTTCAACTACCAGGGTAAGCCGGGAGATTATTGTGACGTTTATGGTAAATGCCGAAATGAAGAAAACAACAAGATAGATATAGACGCTGGTTGCAGTTAATGCGAAGATGCAGGCAATAACGGTTGCAACCGAAGCTATAATCAGATTGATCCGGTGGCCGAAATTATCAGCGAGTAAACCAATTATAAAACTGCTGATAATGGTGCTGACCATCATTACCATCGTAAATATTCCTGCATATGAATCCGCAAGAGAGAATTTTTCAAATGCGTGCACGGTATAGAAAGCGTTTGCTGTCGATCCGATGATAATACAGGCATCGGCAATTAGAAAATTCCTGAAATTATGGGCGTGTAAGAGTATAGAAGGAATGTTGCGAATATTCTGCTTAAGGTTTTGATGTGCCGACGGTGCCGTCGGTTGTTCTTCTTTAAGCTTGGTTAACACATAAAATGATATCATCATAATAATAAATGCCAGTAAAAATAGTAACGCAAAGTTTACCGGATAGGTGACGGCATCTAATATCATCATTGCAAGCCAACCTCCACCAATACCGAGAATTCCTCCTACTATTGCCCTATAACCGAATAACCTCCCTCTCGTGGTAACGGGAGTTATTTTTGAAACGAGATCGAACCAGACCGGTAGATGAAGGCTCCCGCCGATTGCTGTTATAGTAAACATAACAAAAAAGACGAGAAGGGCATACGCAGCAGGTATATCGGCAATAATAAAAAAAGTAAATAGCGCGAGAATGAAGTAAGGAATACGTTGGATGAATCCTGTCTCAAGCATTAATTTCTTCTTAAACGATACCCGCTGTGCGAGATGGGCAAAAAATATCTGCGGGAAATGAAATCCGAGCATCCAGAGTACCGGTATCATCCCGACAGCTATGTTCGTACCTCCAATATTTTTAACAAACACCGGCAATATAGTTTGATGCGATATCAAACTCATGCCAAGGGCAAATAAACCTCCGTCGATAATATTGAGAACGAAATTTCGGCGAAGTACAGGACTATGCGTTAACGGTTCGAGTTGTAGAAAATGTTTCAACATATGTTTATAAAAAAATAGACATCTCAGAACTCAGGAAATGTCATTTTTTGTGCAAAGATGTCCATAAATTCAGGATGGCTGTTTAACGATATATGCTCGGTACGGTGCTGAATATGTTGCAACTCCTCAATATCATCCAAAAAGAGGGCGCGTTTTGCACCGAGCAATGCGGTATTACCCCGCGGACTGATTCGCCGGGTGGGGAAGGGCAGAAGCCCTATATCCCTGGCACTATCCCGGTTAATATAATTTCCGAACGCACCTGCCATATAAACATTTGCAATGTTTTCAATGCTACTATTCATACGCTTGAGCAATATTGTAATTCCCGCGGCGATTGCACCTTTCGCTAACTGTAGTTCACGTATATCGGATTGTGTTAAGATTACGGGAGATACTAACTTCCAGTTCTTTGCGGTATCGGAGAAACGACCGCTTGAGAGTATGCGACGCTGCCGGAGTCCGACCGATACCGCATCGACAAGACCGCTGCCGCATATACCTCTTGGTTCTCCGCCGCCGATCACCGAGCAGGTGTACATTCCATTCGTTTGTTGTACTGCGGAAATCGCACCGGTTGATGCACGCATTCCCATTGATATTCTGGCGCCTTCGAATGCAGGACCGGCTGCGGTTGAAGCACAGAGCATTCGCTCCTTATTTCCGATAACGATTTCTCCGTTCGTTCCGAGATCGATCATGCATGAGTATTTGTTTCTTTTGTAGATTTCTGTTGCAAATATACCTGCGAGTATATCGCTTCCCACAAATCCGCCGAGCGACGGTAGAAAAACAACGGAAGTTGAATCGTTGAATTTCCAGCCGAGTTCGGCAGGTGTTCGTTTTGCTGTCCGATAAGACTCCGCCTCTGGTTCGAACGGTACCCGAGACAACGGTATAATATCGAAGCCGCAGAAAAAGTGCTGCATCACCGTGTTGCCGACGAGCAAAACGGTACGGATATCATCGCGTGGGATACCGGCTGCATCGACCATCTCAATCAGAAGTGTTTCGATTTGTGATCGTAAAATAATACCTAGATCTACTTTTGCATCTGTTGAGATCGCATAGTTTATGCGCTCCATAATGTCGGCACCGTATTGTGCTTGATTATTCAAAGCTGTTTTTACCGCAAGTACATTGCCATTTGATAAATTTAATAGCTGGCCGACAATGGTAGTAGTGCCGATATCGACGGCTACACCGAATCCCTCTTTTGGTTTAAATGCAAATGATGAGTTATCGGTGAGAACTGATGCTTCCCATTGTGCGAGTTCGATTTCAATGTCACCGGTTACTATACCACTGCAGGCGAGCCGCCATCCGTTATCTAACTCTTTCTTTGAGAGTAGTGCTTCCTGTTCCGGGGTAACCGGGAACGGGCCGTCCAGTACTTTTACCCTGCAGCCGGTGCAACGCTGTCTCCCTCCGCAGGGAAATTCAACGCCATGCGGGAACAGCACATCCTGTAATGATGTGCCGTGGGTTACCTCGATAGATATATTGAGAGGTTTCAGTGTTATTGTGTGGCGGTTGGCCATGAGTACGTTGTTACTTATTATCTTTTTGTTCTGCAGACTTACACGGTTCTGCTTCGATTACATTGTCTTTAAAGTTGGCGATAACACGGTATCCCGGCTTAACGACGAGAAATTCGTCGTCGTTCCATTGACCGTCGATTAACCGCTGTATAAGTGAAATATCGCCACGGACTTTCTCAAATCCCCATCCCGCTTTTTCGGCATCTTCACGGGTTTGTTTTTCGAACCGGTCATCGGGTTCGATACCCATTTCAATAAAGGTAAATGTGTTGTAACGATCCTTATATTTTTCCAACTCTTCATACAGATACTTAGCGTTATCTTCACCGTATTTTTTCACCAACTCTGCATAGCTCAGTTCAAGACCTGTTTTTCTTTGAATCGATAATTGATCGAATTCCTTTCCGGGCGTCCCCCGTTCAATCCATCCGGACGTTTTAAAGTATACTCCCGGATTGTTGTTGAAATATGAAAGGTACCGTTCTTTGTTTCCGAGAAAAATCGTTATACAATCGTGCGCCCGCGGGATGACCAGCGGGATCTTTCGTGCAGTCAAACCCTCGATGCCGTTATTACATAACCCGTAGCCGAATAAAATTGCATCGTACAACGATTCATCAGTGGCATCGATGCGATCCTGTATCCGTTCCAACATTAACGATGCCTTGATATCGTGCAATCCCTTTGGCAGAAATTCAAGATCGACCTGATTCGGCGATTGCGATATCGTGTAACACATCTCGCGGTAAAATACTTCACAACTGATTAATTTAAAACGCATCGATCTGTATAGTAATGAGAATTATTTTTTCAGTGCAGCGATAGCACGGATGAATTCAGGATTGGTACCGCAGCATCCGCCTATAAAATTCACCCCTGCTTCTATAATCGTCCGGGCATGCTTTGCGAATGTCTCGGGTAAGATATCATAGTGGATTTTACCGTCAACAATTTCAGGCATGCCGGCATTTGGTTTTATCCAGACTGG
>SL_3KL_010_SEDDRAFT_10000294_pt1 | contig 38603 bp, 24 predicted proteins | sample SodLakKL_010_SED_2_FD_10381 | JGI IMG/M metagenome (IMG submission 10381) | reverse complement strand
GGATCGGGTTTGCCTTTCAGGCCGCGCTCTTCCGATACCAGGCCATCGACGCGCACATCGAACAAGCCGTCGATACCGGCCTGCTCAATAATCATCTTGCAGTTCTTGCTCGACGACACGATGGCCGTCTTTATCCCCTGTTCGCGCCATAGCCGCAAACTGCTTACAGCATCCTCATAAACTTCTGTCTTCCCTTTTTCAATTTCTTTGCGGAACAACTCATTTTTCCTGTTGCCGGCAGCACACACGGTATCAAAACCCGGAGGATCATCCGGGTTTCCGAAAGGCAATTCCACTCCCCTGGCCGACAAAAAGCTCCGGACACCCTGGTACCTCGGCTTGCCATCCAGGTAGTTTAGGTAATCAGCATCCGACATCGCTGTGGTGTCGTGGGCTTGTTTGCCAGCCTGCCGGAAAAACTCGTCAAAGAGTTTACGCCAGGCTTCCATGTGCACATTCCGGGTTTGGGTGACTACCCCGTCGAGGTCGAATATCAGGGCGTCAATTTCGGGAAGTTCTATATTTTTCTTCATACCCAATGATTGATTGCTCGCATAATTGTACTTGCGATAGGTTGATTCACAATCCGTGCCATTCGGGGCAAAACCTAAATCTCACTGACAGTCAATTAATTACACCGCCCCTCCAAAGCTGTGAGATGACAAATGGGTAGGATGTACAACGAAAGTGTGGAAAGACCGCCACAGCCGCCAGCCTTAAACGGACTGCCTGATGCATCCCAGGATTTTCAGGGGGCTGACCAGTAAGCGGGGGTCGTTTTTCAAAAAGTAATGAAATTCGCGGATGGACTTTTCCAGCAAATAAACCTGCAGCAATTCCTTCACCTGCTCTTTCGAGGGGGGGATCAGGTCGTAGGGTCCGATCTCTTCCATATAGTTTTTCACGAAAACTCCGGTCACCTCATGGCACCATTGCTCCATCACCGGACCAAGCAAAAGGGTGTCGACTGGCAGGTATTCACTGCGGGCCAGAAAACCTTTGTGAACAATGTAATGAAATGAGCCAATCATGGAGGCCACGTCTTTCAGGGGGCTGTGTTTGATCCGGCGGGCACTCAGCGGCTTTTCCAGCTCTCCCTCGAAATTGACAATCTTAAAATCACGTCCGGTAAACAACACCTTGTCGAGTTTGTAATTGCCGTGTATGCGTATCTTCATCGCGCGAATCTTCTCCGTTTCAAGGATACTGCGAATCTGTTTCAACAAATTCTCCTCCTCCGACAAGACTTCAGCGATCAGTTCGCGCTGGGTTTCACCGGCCTGCGCAGTATGTTTGCGAATGGAATCCACATTCCGCTTCACAAAGGTACGAAGCGACTGATAAACAGACTTTTGGTAGAGCAGGGAGAAAGGCTCGGGCACAAAACCGGGGGAGTCCTTCACGGAGGACAGGGCCACGTGCAACTGGGCGGTACGCCTGGCCAGCAAGGCGGTCATCTCCAAAAAGTAAGGACCGATGAATTCAGAAATGCGACCATCCATGTGGTGGGGGAACCTGCTTAATTCGGCCTTCTCGGACAATACATTGTCAAAAAAGCTTTCGATGGCCGTTTCGGTCATCTTCCAGACACTGCCCACATTGGGGATGAGCTCCATGAGCATGGCAATGGAGAAATCTTCGAGCCGGGGATGCCTGTAATTGATCCGACCCAGGTAAGAAGGGATGTGTTTGAAACCGGTTTCGCGGGTCAGAGCCTTCATGATCTCCACATCGGTATTCTCTCCCTCCTGGGGGCTACGGTACATCTTCAGGAAATATTTCTCCCCATAAACAATGGAGGAGTTGGTATGCCGCGATTCGATCATATGCGGGATCAGCGGTGCCTTTTCCTGGAGTAGCCTTTGCAGCAGCCGCCCCGATTTGCCTTCAATAAGGCCTTCATTCCCCCTGACCTTGACCCGTCTGGATACCAACTCCAGGAGATACTCCTGAAGCGACTTGTCTACTGCCCCGTCGTAGAGGATGCCCTGCTCCCCGTCCATATCCACTGTTGCAACCACCGAACGCGGGTGCCTTGACCTGATCTCATCGGCCTTGGTGTTCATGGCCAGCGACAATGGCATCAGGTAAATGTCGTTGCGGCTCTCGATCAGGTCGAGCTGCACAATAAACAGAAAGGGGGTAAGCTTTTTCCTTACTACGGGGATGGCATCGATGATGTTTACCTGCCGGAGTTTCCGGGTGTCTCCCCTGAACCATTGAATATCGATCAGGTAGTTAAAGATCCGTTCTTTAACGAGACCTTGCAGCGATTGGTCCATGGTATTCCACTCCTTTTCGCCCACGAGCAGTTTCCGGGTATCGTTTTCGAGCTCCAGGGCATCTTCGCGGCCAGGATTTTTCAGCTCGAACCAGAAATAGTTTTTGAATTGCATGGAAAAGGGCCAGGGTTCGTCGGAGATGACAGGGAAACGGTTCCGGCTGAAGACTTCCACCGGAATAAAGCCGGCATAAGCCGACAGATCGAGCTCTACGTATTGAGAATACCTCGACAAATTGACCACCACCAGGACGGCTTCCTCACCGTAGGCCCTGATAAAAGCCAGCACCTTGGGGTTATTGGCATTCACGAAATGGATGCTTCCCCGTCCAAATGCCTGGTATTGACGGCGTTTGGCCACTACCCGCCGATGCCACCACAAAAAGGACGACGGATTCTTTTCCTGGTTCTCTACATTGACCGAAGTATAATGATAATGCGCATCGATCACTACCGGAAGGAACAAACGCTGTGGGTCGGCCGAAGAGAAGCCGGCGTTCTTGTCGGGCGACCATTGCATGGGCGTGCGCATACCGTCTCTGTCGCCAAGGTAGAAGTTATCGCCCATGCCGATCTCATCGCCGTAATAAATGATGGGGGTGCCTGGCATGGAAAGCAGCAACACATTGAGCAGTTCAATGCTCCTTGCGTTGCCACCCAACAGGGGAAACAGCCTCCTTCTGATGCCCACGTTCACCCGCTTGGCCGGGTCCAATGCAAAAGCGCGGTACATATAATCTCTTTCCTCGTCCGATACCATTTCGAGGGTGAGTTCGTCGTGGTTGCGCAAAAATATCGCCCATTGGCAGTTGCCGGGAATCTCGGGTGTCTGTTCGAGAATGTCGACCACGGGGAACCTGTCCTCCATCTGAAGGGCCATGTACAGCCGGGGCATCAGCGGAAAGTGAAAGGCCATATGACATTCATCCCCATCGCCAAAATAGTCCGCTGCATCGTCGGGCCACTGATTTGCCTCGGCCAGCAGCAGTTTGTCGTCGTAATGCTCATCGACGTAGCGACGGAGTTTTTTTAGATAGGCATGGGTTTCGGGAAGGTTTTCGCAGTTGGTGCCTTCCTTCTCAAAAAGATAGGGCACGGCATCAAGCCTGAACCCATCCACACCCATGTCAAACCAGAAGTCGAGTACTTTGAAAATTTCCTGCTGCACCCGGGGGTTCTCAAAGTTCAGGTCGGGCTGGTGTGAGTAAAACCTATGCCAGTAATAGGCCCTGGCCTCGTGGTCGTATGACCAGTTGGACACTTCGAAATCCTGAAAAATAATGCGGGCATCGCTGTATTTGTCTGGCGTATCGCTCCATACGTAATAGTCGCGGTACACGCTGCCCGGTTTTGCTTTCCTGGCCCGCTGGAACCACTTATGGGCCGAGGAGGTGTGGTTGAGCACCAGTTCGGTAATGATGCGCAGTTTCCGCGAATGCGCCTCCCGGACAAAGCGCCTGAAATCGGCCAGGGAGCCGTAGGAGGGATGTATCCCGGTGAAATCAGCAATGTCGTATCCGCCGTCTTTCAGGGGGGAGGGATAGAAGGGCAGCAACCAGATCGTGTTGACCCCGAGGTTCTGTATGTAATCCAGTTTCTGGATCAGTCCCCTGAAGTCGCCGATCCCATCGCCGTTGCTGTCGTAAAAGGAACGGACATTGACCTGGTACACGATAGCATCTTTGTACCAGAGGGCATCATGAATGGGTTGCATAGATGTCGGGTATTTCGTAGGACAAGCTTGTGCAGGATACTACAAAGTTAATAAACCTGCAAAAACGGGCCGCATGTCTTTCCATGCGGCCCGTTTTTGCAGTTGGTCAATTCGGGATTAAAATCAGTCTGACAGATTGAAATGCCGGATATTGTAGGTAAATGTCAGCATAAAAAAACGGTTCAACACATTGGTGCGGGCGTCCTCGATATAGGTGCTGGTGATGTTCCTGCTAACACTCCGGTTCTGGTTAAGCAAGTCGTACACCCCAAGGGTGATCTCCCCCTGGCGGTTGGGCAGCAACTTCCTGCCCAGGTTGATGTTCCACAACCAGTAGTTCTCGTTGAATGCTTCACCCAGTCCGGTATAATACAGGTTGCTGACATCGTTTCGCAGCACCCATCCGTTCAGAAAAATCCAGTTGAAACGCAACCCGCTTACATGGTAGTAATATTCGTTGTTCAGGGCAGGCCGGAGTGAATTTTCTGCCATATGGACATTCAGGCTATACGACAGGGTAAAGTCGATATTTTCACTGATATTGCTTGCCAGGGTCAGTCCGCCGTTGAACTGCCAGGAGTTGGTGATGCTTTTTTGGTTGTTGATCAGTCCCGGGGTACGGGACCAGCCTGCCCCTGTGGTCAGGTTTATGTTGCTTTTGATGAACTGCAGCGGAAAGCCATAGGTGAGCATACTCCTGACATTGGCCAGTCCGTCCATGTTCACCGGCTGGCTGTACTGGGCTCCCCGGGGCAGCGCATAGCCGTTGCCCAAAATGGAGTCGGTCGGGGCGATCAATGTGGCATTCCCTATGTAATCATTGGTGAGGTTGCCAAACACAAAGGCAAAAAAGTTCCGGTTGTTGAGCAGGTCGACCTTGTTGTAACGGGCCGTAAGAAAATGGCTGTAGCTTTGTTTCAGGTCGGGGTTCCCGCTGCTGACCAGCAAGGGGTTGGAATTGTCCACAACGTCCTGCAACTGGCTCACCGAAGGGGCATTGGTAAAGCTGCGGTACATCAGCCGCAATGTTTGTGTGCGGTCGAAATTATAGGTAAAATTCACCATCGGGATCAGGTTGCTGAACGAATGTTCCATGTCGGCCGCATAGGGTATGGTCTGGGAAGAATTCAGCCCGGCCTGCTGATAGGAAAGTTCGGCCAGCATATTGTATTTCTCTCCCCTGAAGCGATAGCCCAGCCCCACCCGGTTGGTCAGGTAGCCATTGGTCAGTTCGCTTGAAAGATCGTTCTCGAACAAGGTGTACGATTCCCTGAGAATGTCCCAGCTATTGGTCAAGCGGTCGGAGCTGTTGTCTGAGTAGGAGATGTTGTACGAAAGCTGCAGCATCCCCCTTTCGCTCAGGGGTTCGGTATAGGTAAGGTTGGACGAGAGTCCAAGACTCCGGGTGTTGGACTGCGATTGCTGATCGACCAGGTCTTCGATAAAAACCGGCCCCTCGTAATAATTGCTCAGGGCATCCAGGAAATACAGGTATTCGTTGTTGTTGGCGTTGGCATTTAAGCGGGCCGACAGGGAACGGCCTGCATCGTTAAGCCTTACCCTGTAGGTTATGGCGTTGGAAAAGGAATAACCGTCCCATTGGCGCTCATTGCCGCGGATCGACTGGTTGAGCAGGTCGTTTCCGGAAAGGAAGGTGGAGGCCTCCGAAAAATTGGAAGTTTCCGTGTCCTGGTAACTGAAGCGGGGGGTGATCAGCAGGGTGTGGTTGTCGTTGATGCGGTAGTCGATGCGCGCATTAAAGCGGTGGTTGTGGTTGCTGCGCCGGAACACATCGTTTTCGGCGTAGAATTGGGAGGTGTTCCCGTCGATAATGTATTGCCTGTCGCTGAATTGTTCGGTGAAATTGTCCGCCATATTGAAAAAATAACTGCTGTTGATGTTCACCTTGTCGTTCCAGCGGTCGGTATAGTTCAGCCCAAGCGAATGGGTGGTATTGTGCCCGCCCGACTGCCCGATCAGGAAACTTCCCCTGTCCAAGCCAGGCATGGACCCCCCTGTCGGTGGGCGGCCGCCGGCCATCATACCCCGCATTCCGCCCCCACCGCCCTGACGGGCAGACATGAAGCCGGAGAGGTCTTCGCTGGAAAAATTCTGTTGGTTGATGTTGTTGCTCATGCCAATGATGGAGATGCGGCGCTGATCCATGAACAGGTTGGTTACCAGGCCTGCCTGGTATCTTTCCTGGTCGCCGTAACCCGAATAGACCCGCCCGAACTGACCGCTGCGGCGGTCGAGGCGGGTAACAATGTTGATGGTCTTGGTTGTTTGCCCGTCATCGAAACCCGTGAGCCGGGCCTGGTCGCTGAGCTGGTCGAACACTTCGATCTGCTCGATCATTTCGGCCGGAAGATTTCTCAGGGCAATGCTCGGATCGTTGCCAAAAAACTCCTGACCGTCAACCAGCACGCGCTGCACTTCTTCTCCCTGCGCCCTTACCCCGCTGGGATCGACCGTAATGCCGGGCAACCGGCGGATCAGGTCCTCGGCTGTGGCATCGGGGTTGGTTTTGAATGCCGCGGCATTGAACTGCAGGGTGTCGCCCCTGAGCCGGGCGGCAATGACTTGAGCCGTAACGGTCACTTCACCGAGCATGGCGTCGGTCATGGTCATCATGACCTGCCCAAGATCATTGATCTCATCGGTGGCCCGCACCATTGAAGAGGCGGGGCGGTATCCCAGATAGCTTACCTGCATATGGTACCCGCCGCGGGGCATGGTGATGTCAAAATAACCCTGATCGTTGGTGGCTGTGCGGAACACCCGGGTGGTATCCCGCATATGGGTAAAGGAAATATGTGCGCCGGGCAATGGCTCACCATCCGATTGATCCAGCACACTGCCCCGAACGACCACATTTTGGCGCGGGTTCCCGGAAGTTCCCTCCATCTGTCGCTGTGCGTTGGCCGACAGCCCCATTAAGGTCAGCATCAGCAAAAAAACCAGATTCTTCATACTGCAAAAAGGATTACGTAAATACATGATGAATTCATCGACTTTTAGACAATAATGCCGGGTAATGGTTTAAGCCATCCCGAAATTTTTCAAGCGTCCAAACATTTGTTTATTTTTGCATGTCAACGATCCCCTATGGAAACCATCGAAACCGTTCAAAGATCCCTCAGGGAATACCTGAATTATCCCTTGCTTGAGATCGGCGATACCAGCATTACCCTCTGGATATTGCTGTACTTTTTTATCGGCGTCTTTTTGGTGATCTACCTTTCGGCACGGCTGAAAAAACTCCTGGTGAATCACATCCTGATCAGGTATACGCCCGAACTGGGGGTGCGGCAGGCCATCGGTGGTATTGTCAGGTACATCGTGGTCTTTTTGGGGCTGCTCATCGTTTTCCAGACAGCGGGGATCGACCTGAGCGCACTGACGGTTCTGGCCGGCGCCCTGGGCATCGGTATCGGTTTCGGTCTGCAGCACATCACCAACAACTTTGTGAGCGGCATCATCATCCTGTTCGAACGGCCCATCAAGGTGGGCGACCGTATCGAGATCGGCGAAACCCACGGCAGGGTCACCAAAATATCGGCCAGGGCAACCACCATCATCACCAACGACAATGTATCGATCATTGTGCCCAACTCGGAGTTCATGCAGTCGAAGGTCATCAATTGGAGCCACAACGACTACCGGGTAAGGTTCCGCATCCCGGTTTCCGTGGCCTACTCGAGCGATGTGAACAAGGTTCACGCTCTGCTGTTGGAAGTAGGGGCCGAAGACCCCAATGTTTTAAAGGCACCCAGACCCGATATCCGGCTGACAGAATTCGGCGACAACGGGATCCATTTCGAACTCCTGGTGTGGACCACCACCTATATGCACCGAAGGGGAAAGTTCATCAGCGACATCAATATGGGGATCATCAAAAAATTCAACATGCACGGTATTCAGATCCCGTTCCCCCAGCGGGATGTAACCCTGAAAACCCCGGAGAAGCCAACCGACATCAACCCGGATTAATCTCCCCGAAATCTTAAGACATCGCCTTATGAGATTGCCAAAGGACAGAAAAAACGATTATTCAAGAAAAGCCATCCGGGCACGACTGGATTTTTTGTCGCAACAAAGCGGGTCGGAACTCGAAGATCTCGACCGGAGCACGGTCGATCCAAGCCTGGCAAAAGGGAATATAGAGAACATCATCGGCTTTTCGCAGGTTCCGGTCGGGGTAATCGGGCCACTGAAGGTCAACGGCGAACACGCAAGCGGCGATTACTTCGTTCCGCTGAGCACCACCGAAGGGGCCCTGGTGGCATCCTACAACCGGGGCGCAAGGGCCGTTTCCCTGTCGGGAGGCGCCAATGTGGTGGTATCGGCCAACAGCATACAGCGGGCTCCTTATTTTGTACTGAACGATGTATTCCAGGCCAGGGAGTTTGCCGGCTGGCTGGATAAAAACATGGACAAGATCGCGGAAGTGGTAAAACAGACCACCTCATATGGCCAGCTTACCGGCCACCATGCCTTTATCCAGGGACGGATGGTCTTTGTCCGCCTGAATTTCAGCACCGGCGACGCCATGGGCATGAATATGATCACAAGGGCATCGCAGGAGGTCTGCCGCTACATAGCTTCCCACTTTCCTGTTTCGGGCTATGCCATCGAAAGCAATATGGCCGTCGACAAAAAGCCGGCCCACATCAACACCATACTGGGACGGGGCAAGTCGGTGGTTGTGGAAGTCCTTTTCAAACAGAGGGTGCTTTCGAGGGTATTGCGCAGCACCGCAGGCGACATAGACCTGGCCTACCGACGCCAGGTAGCCGGGGGTCAGCTGGCCGGGATCATGGGGTCCAACGGCCATGTGGCCAACGGGATCGCCGCCCTGTTTCTGGCCTGTGGCCAGGACCTGGCCAATGTAAGCGAATCCTGCGTGGGATTTATTTATACCGAAACAATTGGCAAGGACCTGTATGTGTCGCTGAGGCTGCCCTCGCTGATCGTGGGCACGGTCGGAGGAGGGGTTTCCCTGCCCACACAGCGCGAATGCCTGCAGATCATCGATTGCCAAGGCAGCGGGAAGGCCCTGAAGTTTGCCGAAATTGCCGCCGCCACCCTCATCGCCGGCGAGATATCCCTGGCGGCCTCCATCGTAGCCGGCGATTTCGTTACCGCCCACGAAAAGTTTGGAAGGAATCGGCCGAAAACCGACTGACGGGACCCTTCAGTTGCCCATGATCTGCCCGAAAAACAGGGCGTTCATGAACAGTTTGCTGTTACCAAACCAGAACCCCCTGAAGTTGGGGTTGTGAATGATTGACACAACGCTTCCCCTGCCCGAGCGGTTGATCAGGACCCCGGCGGTTTTGTCCAAATGGTTTTTGTAGGGTTGCCACACATAGCCGCTCATCAGTGAATTTTCGTCGAAAACAAGCGGAGTGGAAAAAGGATTGCCCGAAGGTTTGGCGGCAAAAGTGCCCGATACGTAAACCGGCAGATGGGAACGCCGGTAGCCGTAACCAATGGGGTGGGTGGTGTCCAGGCTGGCCAAAAAGATGGAACCCGATATCCTCCTGGCCCCACGGATATTGCTTCTTAAATGATAGGGCATGGTGAGGGGATCCTCGGTTTCGGGAAGGCTGACAAATTCCATGTTCACAAAATCATTCCGCTCGAGCCAGCTGTTAGCCGTCCCAAAGGCCACGATGGTACCCCCCGAACGGCTCCATCGCATCAGCTCCTCCCGGGCTGCATTGCCGATGCCACCATAGGAGCCCGATACCAGCACCACCACATTGTAGCGGTTCAGATCGACAGAAGATGCCCTTTCAACCTCCACTTTGGTAATGGGCATGGCAAAACGCTGGTCCAGCATATGCCATACCTCACCGGCCTCCCGGCTGTTAGTGCCCTGTCCGATCAGCATCAATATTTCGGGCTTACGCAAGAAGGCAAAACTTCCGCTGCCCAGGTGGATGCCCTCCTCGACCAGGCTGGTATTCACGGCAACCATTTCGATGCCGGCGCAACGGGCAGCTTCACTGACCACTGCATAAAGGCTGGCGGCATCGATGTCCTGGGTTTTTACGGGCACCATGATGGTCCCGAAATGAAAATCCTTTTCATTGCCGTTGATTTTCATCGTGAAAGGCTCCGTGGCCACATGGGTGCGCAGGCCTTTGTTTTGCAGATAGTAAAGGGCCCTGGGTGCATAATACTCATCCCAGGAGAACAAATAGGCCATATCGGCCTGCCCTCCTGCTACCCTTCCGGCAGGCAGTTCAATATCGGATACCTGTTCGCCCTGTATATTGGCCAATTGCCTGGCTGAAGCGATCTGCCCGTAAGGCATATTGAATGCCAGGGGCTTGGTCCAGGTCGACACATCATAGAAAAGGCTGTCTTCGAAGGTCAGTACTTTTTCGAACATCGATTGAATGAGGCGGTACTGGGGCTGCCTGAGGGGCACCACCCAGGCCCTGCCGGGCTCGAATGTTTCACCGTCGACATTCAAACTGCCGGTGATGTCATAAAACCTGACCTGATGGGTTTGCAAAATATCAAGGAAGTGGCGGTTTTTACCCTGATCATGGGCATCGCCGAATACATAGGCTGCAAAATCATTGGCTCCGGCTTCGTCGAGGGCCGATGAATAGAACCAACGCAAATGGTTCAGAAGGGTTTCGCGCATATTCAGCCCGGCTTCGATGCTCGACATGGACACCACCACCTGGTTCCTGACGGTCTGGGCAAAATCAAGGATGCCATGTATGGTCTCCTGCTGATGACCGCGGCTCGAAGCCTGTTCAAACAAGATGCCAATGCTTCCCTGTACATCGGGATAAGTGGAGCCCTTTCCGTAATAGAAGTCATCAAAACCTTGTTGAGTATAGTAGGTTTGCCCGATGCGGTCGAAAGCGGCGGCATGGTACATGGCCACCTCCAGGGTCAGTTCGTCGGTAACGGCCGGAGTTCGCGGATTTACCCTCAGCGGCTCACCTGGCTGGAAAAAGAAGGTCGAATTCGAACCGAACTCATGGTGATCGGTATTGATGTTCGGTTTCCACTGATGGTAGGCCAATACCCTGCCCTTGCTTTCGGGATGCTGCACCGGCAGCCAGTCTCTGTTCAGGTCGAACCAATAGTGGTTGGTCCTGGAACCCGGCCAAACGTCGCGGAATTCACGGTTGGCCGGGTCGGGGTTCAGGGTTTTGCTTTTGTGACGGTTTACCCAGCTGGCAAAGCGGTCCTGTCCGTCGGGATTCAGCGAAGGGTCGATCACAATGATCATGTTGTCGAGGATCTCCTGTACTTTGGGATCCTGTCCGGCAGCCAGGTAATAGGCCACCAGGGGGGCGGCATTATGCGCGCTGGGCTCGTTGCCGTGCACCCCGTAACCCAAACGCACAACCGCGGGCATGCCGCTTACGTCCATGCCGGCCGAACGCTCCGGGTCGGTAAGGGCCAGGTGGTTGGCCCTGAGCTCCTCCAGGTTCCGCATATTTTCTTCGGAGGTGATGACCAGGTGTACCAGGGGCCTGAATTCGTGCGAGCGCGCATACTCATAGATCATGGCCCTTTCTGAGGTCTCGGCGAGTTTTTCCATATAGTGTACCAGCAGGGCATGGTGAAGATGCCATTCCCCGATCTGAAAACCAAGAAATTCTTCGGGGCTCGGCACCCCGGCATCGTATTCGATGTCGTCCAGAAAATAGGTCAGCGGCTGCTGCCCCCTGGCCGGCGACAGTGAAAGAACGGTAACAAGAAGAAACAAAACCAGTGTGTTCAAAACATGAGTTTTCATACAGTCGGTGTATTTATTTTTGTGCATGGGCAAATATAACCAGAAAAACCACTTCCCAAAATGCCCCGGCATGCCATAACGCAGGCCCAAAGCGGACTACGGAAGGTACCGCCATCTCTTGTCGAACCAATAAAGCCGTTGGGATGGAAATCAGGGCTGTTCGGGCAGCATATTCAGCTTGTCCCTTTTTTTATAAAAAATTCATAAACCACGAAAGGTCCGTGACTAAAGTCCGAGGATCTCGGCAATGCTGTGCAGCTCTACATTGATCGGACTGTTATATTTGATGGTTTTGTCCAGGGGGGTAAATACGATCTGCCGGTTGATGGAACCAACCATAACATCCCTTTTGCCTTCGGTCAGTCCCTTTACTGCCTGATAGCCCAGGCCGCTGGCCAACACCCGGTCGTATGCCGATGGTGCCCCCCCACGTTGTATATGTCCGAGGATAGAGACCCGGATGTCGTAATCGGGATAACGGTCTCTGACGATCTTTTCGACCTCCCTGGCCCCCCCGGTATCGTCGCCCTCGGCTACAATGATAATGCCGGAGGTTTCGTCTTCGGCAATCCCCTTTTTTAACGATTCGAGCAAGTCTTCCTTAAAGGTCTTTGCCTCGGGGATCAGTATCTTCTCAGCTCCTGTGGCAATTCCGCTCCGCAAGGCGATGAATCCGGCATCCCGGCCCATGACCTCGACAATGAACAACCTGTCGTGCGAATGGGCGGTATCGCGGATCTTGTCCACGGCTGTCACCACCGTGTTCACGGCTGTATCGTAGCCGATGGTATAGTCGGTACCGTACAGGTCGTTATCGATGGTACCGGGTAGTCCGATGACGGGAACGTCGAATTCGCGCCCGAACAGCTTTCCCCCGGTAAGGGTACCGTCTCCGCCGATCAGGATCAGGGCATCGATGCTGTTTTTTTTGACCACCTTATTGGCCGTTTCCCGGCCCTTTTTTGTTTTGAATTCTTCACATCGGGCACTTTTCAATATGGTCCCCCCCCGGTGAATGATGTTGTACACAGCCCGGGAATCCAGGGACTGCATCTTGTCGTGGATGAGCCCGAAAAATCCTTTTTGGATCCCGACAATTTCAATACCGTAATGATTCCCCGCCTTCACGATGGCCCTGATGGCCGCGTTCATTCCAGGAGTGTCGCCTCCGGAAGTCAACACCCCGATTTTTTTGATCGTTGGCATGATGCTGTGGATTTTGTGTTCATAACAAATATACATGAAATTTTCCACATGCTGAATTGCCCGGAATAGCAAGGCGGAAGGTGGAAGGTGGAAGGTAGAAGGTAGAAAGTTTAAGAGTTTAAGAGTTGAAGAGTTTAAGAGTTTAGAAGACAGAAGACGGAAGACAGAGGACAGAAGACAGAAGACAGAAGACAGAAAGAAGTAAGTTTAAAAGTTGAAAAGTTGAAAAGTTGAAAACCCAACAGCCAACAGCCAACAGCCAAAAGCCAATAGCCAACAGCCAAAAGCCAATAGCCAACAGACAACATAAGGCTTCCCTGGGAGGGGAGCGATCAGTCGCCGGCTTGCCGGCGGTAGTAACGGGCTCTCTCCTCGTTCTGAAATCGCTCGTGGATATTGGCAAGGTAAGTGGCGTATTCGGCTGAGGGATTGCTCTGGTAGAGCCGCTCGAAGTAATCCAGGGCAATGTGCAGGTCGGTATTGACAACCTCCAGCGCCTGCAATAGTTGCGCATACTGCCTGTGCGTCCTATTTTCCTCATAGGCCTCCATTTCGCGGCAATAGCGCTGGTCGGCCTGTCTGAAATGCTTCTTCGCCAAATGGTCCAGGGCCACCCTGTTGGCCCGATTCAAAACCAGTAATTGCTCTGCCACGGCAGTCGCCTCCCCTTCTTTCTCCAATGCAGTTTTAATATGGAAGTACGCCTCCAGCAACTCTTCGTTGCCGGAGGGATCACCGGCAAGTTGGGGCCACAACCCGAGGGCCTGTTCCCAGTTACGGCTTTCCACATAGGTTTCGAACAAACGCTCTCTCATGGCATCAATGCCGGGAGCTTCAGGAGATTTTTCCAGGTAACGTTCCAGATTGGTGATCTCCCGCGACAAATTGTCGAGCTCACGGTACGATTTGGCCAAAGCTGCGTAGGTCAGGTGGTCGGCGGCAGGGGTATGCCGGGCGATCTCCAGGTAGTGTACCGCCTTGTTCGTTTTGCCCAGGGCATGGGCCGAAAGGCCGGCCCTCTGGTAAAAAACCGCTTCAGGACTTCCATTGCCTGCAGATTGACCCTCGATCAGGAGTTCATAGCTTCGGAGGGCCTCGCGGTGATCTCCGGAATCATAGGCTGTGTCAGCGTCAAGAGCCCATTGGCTGAGTTCCTTCTGGGAACTGCAGGCCTGGACAAACAGCAGGAGAACAAAACCAAGGCTGTACAACGGGAATTTTCTCATCATGGCGGTACGGGCTGTATCGGATATATGTATTTCAGGTGGTAATGATGCAATCACAATGCCAAAATTACGGATATTTTTTGCCCCGGGGAGCCAATATTTTTTGTATTTTGTGTTCCAACCAAATCCCTGTTTTTTACGTCATTATAATATATTTCAAACCGCTCATAACACCATGAAAATCAAAACAGGTGTCTTCAGACGCCCATATTTTCCGCAGTACCGGGCCGGGATCTTGCTGGCCGGGGCATTATTCCTGCTTGCCTCATGCGACAAGATCGAAGACCCATCCGCAAGGCTCGATTTCACCTTTAGCATGACCGGGCATGAGGTGGCCTGGGACGCTGCCGAAAAAGAAACCAACACAGGGTTCAGCCTGGAGAGCGGCACACTGGTGCTCGAAAACATAGAATTCGATGGCCGCCGGGAACAAGGCGCCACCGACGTGTATTTTATCTCCGATTTCGCCTCCCCCATGGTCATCTCCCTCGACCAGAACCCGGGTGAAGCGGTGTTTACATTCGACATCCCCCAGGGCGTGTACCACATGATCGAGATCACCCTGCACATAGGTACGCAACAGCTGCCGGCACTGGTCATGGAGGGCAGCTTCCGCCGTGCCGCTTCCGGACCGGTGCCCATACGATACGAATACGCCCCTAAGGATCAGATCCGTATCCGCGCCAATCCTGCCAAAGGAACTAAAAACATTGTTTTTACACGGGATACCGATTCCAGGGCGAGCATCATGATCGACACCGAATCCCTGATGCAACTGATCAATTATGGCATGGTGGTATATGCCCAGGTGTCCCAGGTGGAAGGTGAAGATGTGTTGCTGATCGACACTCAAAAAAACCCTGGAATTTACAACAGCATATCATCAAGGCTGAAAACGGCGTTTATATTGGAAATTGATTGATGCTGCATGGGGTTTGACCTTTATTCGGACCGGGAGATCGCTGCCGGCTGCGCCAACAATGACCGGCGTTACCAGGAAATGCTGTATCGCAGGTATTCGCCGAAGATGTACGGAATCTGCCTGGGATATGCCGGACAACGCGCACTGGCCCAGGACATACTCCAGGACGCCTTTGTGAAGGTATTCCGCAACATCCGGCAATATAACGGAGAGGGGAGCCTGGAAAGCTGGATACGGAAGATTGTGACCAATACGGCCATTGACAGTTTGCGAAAAAGAGCCCGGACAGAGCCGTATTTATCCGAGTCCGTTCCGGAAGTCCACTCAGGCGCAGTGGATCCAGGTATTAAAACCCTGGAGGCCAAAGACATATTAACGCAGATCGCACGGCTGCCCGAAGGTGCGCGGATGGTGTTCAACCTCTATGCCCTCGAAGGATATTCGCACCAGGAGATCGCCAAACGTCTGGATATCTCTGCAGGCACTTCGAAATCACAATACAGCCGGGCAAGGCAATTGCTTAAAGACTGGATATACAAACAAGAAGCATAAATCATGGAATTTGACAAGTGGTATAAACACCAGATCGAATCCAATATGGGGAACCCCCCGGATGAGGCCTGGGAAGGGGTGCAAAACACCCTCGACACCGACCTGGTATGGAACCGGGTGGTGGCCGAACTCGACGCAAGGGAGAAATCCAGGGCGATTTCCCTGTGGGCCGCAGCAGCCTCGCTGCTGTTGCTGATCGCCGCAGGAAGCATGTTCTATTTCTTCAGCATGAGCGGCGATTCGCCCTATGCTCAGCAACCAGCGCAGCAAATCGGACTGCCTATGCCCGCACGCATGGAACAGATTTCCGTGTCACAGCCATTGGCTGGCGCCCAGCCCCTGTTCCAGCGCCCCGGCATTGTCCGGCATGATCACCGGCAGCCGGTACATGACAGACCAGCGGAACCCGAAACCTCCCCCATCCCTGATGAACCCGGGACCATTACCGCTTCGATGAACCCGCTTCCTTCAGCCGGCCTTCGATCGGGCCCCGCGTTCATTGCAGAGATCATGCCCCCTTATGACAGGACAGCTCAGCTACAGATCATCGAACAGATACCGGAGGAAGACCCCACGCCTAAACCCCGTTTCTACATTGGGATATCCGGACAACTGGCCAACACCTGGGTTGTTGACGGGAAAACCACCGCCGGCCTGAGGAATTCCGATCTGACCGCTACCCGGACTTCCTATGGGCAATCGGCCGGCATTGTTGCGGGGAAGATGATCTCCGACCGTATCGGCTTGCAGTTCGCCTTCGACTTCACCTCGGTCAAGAGGCAGGATTATATGGAATACATCCACGGACATTATGTGGCCACCAGCCTGGATATGGACTATTCTAAATTTTCTGTGCTGACAAATGTGCAATTAAGGCCCAACTCTCCACACCAGGCCGTCATGGGCTTTTATACGGGATACCTCAAAAATGCAGAAAATCACATTGGCGGGCAGGTCGAATCGGTCAACAGCCAGTATGCACGTTTTGACTACGGGCTGATTGCCGGCTACGAATATGTCCGGACCCTGGGCGACCCCCTTCAGCTGGGTATGGGTGCTTTTGCCAATTACGGACTGCCCAATGTGTTTGCCGGCGACGAGAACATACCGGGTTACCTGAACAAGACCAAGCTATTGTCTTTCCATCTGGCATTTTCTCTCAGGTATACATTCGCTGAATAACTCCATCTGTTTTTCCAACCTTCCCGCCCTGACAAACGTCTTAAAGGCAAAGAGTATCTATTCACTAATAACTTCATTCCATGTTTCGTTCAACAAAATTCCTTTATGCATTGCTTTTACTGGTGCCGGCCCTGCTGTTCACGGCCTGTGAGTCGGATACCGAAACCCCGGGTGCCGGTCATTTGAGGCTGCATATCACCGATGCCCCCCTCGACGCTGAGAACATTACCGGGGTATACATCACCTTTTCCGAGATCCACTACAAAGGACACGATGAAAACTGGCACCGTTTTGACGAGTTCGATGGTCCGGTGACCATCAACCTGCTTGATCTGACCAGGGGTGAAACCGACATTCTTGGCTTTTTCGAACTGGAAGCAGGAACCTACAGCCAGCTCCGTTTTATCCTCCTGGCAACAGAACGCGGTCAGGGGCCACCCTCAAACCCTCAGACCTACCTCGAATTTGAAGACGGGACCACCACCCCATTGTTTGTGCCCAGCGGGGAGCAAACCGGCTACAAGGCCATTGGCCACTTCAGTGTGCCTGCCAATGGACATACCGAAGTGACGGCTGATTTCGACATCCGCCGTTCGGTAGTGAGGGCGGGAGCCTCAGGTTTGTATCTTCTGAAGCCAACCATCAGACTGATTGTCAACGAAGAAGCCGGACGCATCACAGGCGAGGTCACTTCTGTTCCCGAAAATACCGGCATTGTAGTCTATGCATACGAATCCGGCACCTATACCGAAGAAGAGGCCGCCGAACCTGAAGCAGAGCAAAGCAGATTCCCCGGTGCCGTCAACACCGACATGGTCGACGAGGAAGGAATCTACCATATCGACTTCCTGGCCCCGGGCAGTTACGACCTGGTTGTGGCATCCACACTGGACGGAGAATTTGAAGAGGTGCTGGGCATCGTGGAAGGCGTGACCGTGGAGTCGGGACAGACCACGGTAAGGGATATCGATCTGGAAGAGTTGTAATCGCAGGGTTTTCGTTCAATAAACTGCCCGGCAAAGGCCGGATTACAGTCCGGCAAGTGAGTATCCCAGCTTTAACAGTTCCTCGGGCTGCAAAATTTCTTTGAGCTTCGGGTCCGGGAGGATCCGGAGCTTTTTGTTTGCCTCAAACACACTGCATGAATGGGCCGTCATGTACTGAGCCAATTCCGCAGCTTTTTCATAGCCAGTGTGGGGGATCAGTGCGGTAGATATCGAAGGGCTGTTCAGCAGGTTTTCCAAAGCTTTTCCTGCATCCAGCCGGAACCCTGTCAGCAGGTTTTGCTGCAGGCTGCTCCCGGCATTGATCAGCAGATTGAGACTGTCGATCATGGCATGCCCTATTACCGGCAAATAGGCATTCAAATCCAGGCATGCCTGTCCGCAAAGCGAAGAAACCAGTACATCGTTGCTGTAAACTTTGTGGACAGAACCGATCACAAATTCGGGGATCACCGGGTTCACCTTGCCGGGCATAATGCTGCTGCCCGTTTGCCGTGCAGGGATGCTCAACTCAGGTTTGCCGTGCAGCTCGGACGACAACAGCCGCAGATCGGCAGCAATCTTTTCCAGGTTCACTGCATGGGATTTCAATATGGCATGGACTTCCACCAGCGAATCGAGGTTCTGCGTGGTGTCGCTCAGGTTGTCTCCGCGGGCCAGGGGCAAATTCGTCAGTTTCTGCAAACGCGTGGCCACCTCCATTACAAAATAGCGCGGGATGGCCATGCCGCTGCCCGTGGCCCCGCCTCCGAGGTTGACCACCTTGATCCGTTCAAGGCATTTGGACACCCTCCACCAATCGCGCGAAAGGGCATCGCTATAGGCGCCAAAAAGCATGCCGTACGAAGAGGGAACGGCCTGCTGCATCTGGGTATAAGCGATACGCAAATGATGCCGGTGGGTCTTTTCCCTGCTCTCGACAGAAGCACGCAGTTTGTTGATGCTGTCTTCGAGCCGCCCGAGCAGTTGCATGAGGGCCACTTTGAGAGCCGTGGGCATCACGTCATTGGTACTCTGAAACAGGTTGGCGTGGGCAATGGGATGCACGTACCGGTATTCTCCCGGACAATAGCCGAGTTTCAGCAAGGCCACATTGCTGAGAATCTCGTTCATGTTCATGTTGGCCGATGTGCCGGCCCCTCCCTGCATGGCCGGCACAATAAAATGTTCGGCGTATTTCCCCAGCGAAACCTCTTCGGCAGCAAGGGCCAGCGCCTCGAACAGGCTGCCGTCTTCCGTACCTGCCGGCAGCTTTTCGGGCGGGTATTTCAGCAGGGCCGCAGAACGAAATGCCATTATGGTCTGGTAGCAGGCCAACTTGACTATGCCCAGGGCACGGTACCATTCGGGCTGGAAAGGTGTCTGGCCGGGAAAATTTTCGGCCGAACGCCAGGCATGGATGCCATAAAGGGCATCCGCCGGGATACTGACCTCACCCAGGTAATCGGTTTCTTTGCGCTTCACTTGCTCAGTAAGTTTCAGTTTTCTGGAATACTTGCCGGCAGCCATCTGCTTCGGGCTGCCATTAATCAACTTGCCTTTTCAAATATACACGAACTTTTTCATTCGGAATTTCGGAGAAAACACTTCCCGGCCAAATCCCCAACGCAGAAGCCGTGATCAGGTTGGCGGAGGTAAAGGAGGTCAGATCACCAATTTTTATATTAATTTGGTTCAAATGGATAAACTTTTTATTTGTTTCCTTGTTTCACAAAACAAGGAAACCATCTTACAATCCGAACCGTTGATCCCATCTCCCGTATGTTATGGAAAATTTTCTCGTCTATCTGATTCCGGTAACCGGCCTTTTTGCTATTGTTTTTATCATTGCCCGGGTGCAGTGGATCAGGAAACAAGCCAAGGGCACCGACAAAATGATCAAAATAGCAGGCTATATTGCCCAGGGTGCCATGGCCTTCATCAAGGCCGAATACAGGATACTGTCTGTTTTTGTGGCCTCCATCGCCCTGTTGCTGGCCCTTGCTACCGGCACCGAAACTTCATCGCCCCTGGTGGCCGTTTCCTTTATCATGGGGGCCCTGAGTTCGGGGCTGGCAGGTTACATTGGCCTTCGCATTGCTACCAAAGCCAATGTGCGCACAACCCATGCGGCCCGGGAGAGCCTGAATGCTGCCCTGAAGGTGGCTTTTGCCGGGGGCAACGTGATGGGAATGACAGTAGTGGGACTGGGCATTCTGGGCCTGAGCCTGCTCTTTATCGCCTATGCCCATCTGTTTGGCACCGATAGCGTCGAAAGCGTCAACCGGGTGCTGACGGTGGTCACCGGATTTTCGTTCGGGGCCTCTTCCATTGCCTTGTTTGCCAGGGTAGGCGGGGGCATCTTCACAAAGGCTGCCGATGTGGGCGCCGACCTGGTAGGTAAGGTGGAGGCCGGCATTCCCGAAGACCACCCTCTGAATCCGGCAACCGTTGCCGACAATGTAGGCGACAATGTGGGGGATGTTGCCGGCATGGGGGCCGACCTGTTTGAATCTTACGTGGGCTCAATGATTGCTGCCATGGTACTCGGAGCTACCTTCCTTACGGCCACCTACACGGATGCCTTCAACGGGCTTTCTCCGGTCATTCTGCCCATGATGCTCGCGGGGGCAGGCATACTGAGTTCGATTACCGGGAGTTTCTTTATCCGGGTGAAAGAAGGCGGCAATCCCCAGAATGCCCTGAATGCCGGGCAACTGATCGCTGCGCTGCTGATGGTTGTCATGTCGTGGTTCATTATCACCAACGTGCTTCCCCAGAGCTTCAGTTACACCGATGTCCTTTACGGTGGGGTGATCCGTGAGATCACCTCATTCAACATCTTCCTGTCGTCGTTTATCGGGTTGCTGGCCGGTCTGGTCATCGGCTACTCCACCGAATTTTTTACCGGCACCAATTACCTGCCCGTCCGCATCATTGCCAGGCAATCCACTTCGGGCGCGGCCACCAACATCATTTCCGGACTGGGCATCGGCATGCTCTCTACCATCGTCCCGGTTCTCACCGTCGCCGCCAGCATCATGATCGTCTTTTACCTGGGTGGCCTTTACGGCATTGCCATTGCGGCGGTGGGCATGCTGTCCAACCTGGGCATCCAGCTTTCGGTAGATGCCTATGGCCCGATCTCAGATAACGCCGGGGGTATTGCCGAAATGTCGGACCTGCCTCCCGAGGTAAGGGAGCGGACAGACAAACTGGATGCCGTTGGCAACACCACCGCCGCCATCGGCAAGGGTTTTGCCATCGGTTCGGCCGCCCTGACGGCACTGGCACTGTTCGGGGCCTATATGACGGCTACCGGCATATCGAGCATCGACGTAACCAAAGCCAATGTGATTGCCGCCCTGTTTACCGGAGCCCTGCTTCCCTATGTTTTCTCGGCCCTCACCATTAAGGCTGTCAGCGATGCGGCCCGCTCGGTGATCGAAGAGGTAAGGGATCAGTTCAAATCGATCGAACCCCTGCGCAAAGCCCTGGAGGTTATGAAAAAGAACAGTGGCAAGGCCCAGGACCAGTGGAGCAGCGAAGACCTGGATACCCTCGATGCGGCCGAAGGCTCCCCGGATTACGGACGCTGTGTAACCATTGCCACCAGGGCGGCCCTCAGGGAAATGGTCCTGCCCGGGGTCATTGCCGTAGCAGCACCGGTGATTGTGGGCTTCACCATGGGGGCCGAGGCCCTGGGGGGGCTATTGGCAGGAGTAACCGTGTCGGGGGTGTTGCTGGCCATTCTGCAATCTAACGCAGGAGGCTCCTGGGATAACGCCAAGAAGATGATCGAAAAAGGCATCACCCACAACGGAAAAGAATACGGAAAAGGCTCGGAAGCCCACAAGGCATCGGTGGTAGGCGACACCGTGGGCGACCCCCTCAAAGACACAGCAGGCCCCTCCCTGAATATTTTGCTGAAATTGGTCTCTATCGTGGCCCTTGTACTGGCAGGTTCCATTTTCTGACCTGCTATACCGGGACAGGGGTAGCCATTGTCAGTTATTTGCAGTTGTCGTTTATTCTTCTTATATTTACAAGAGCCGGATATCTGAAACAGGCCTCCGGGGTGCTATGAGGGAAACATGGCCGCTCCAAAGAATAAACTATGTAACATATTGCCAACAAAGTGTAATTCGAATCTGGATTGATTGATCAACCTTTGCAGATAGTACCGACTTCACATTCAAAAACGCCATATTCCACTTCAGTTTAGTTAAGCGGACAAGCATCATCTGCGTTTATTATTTAACCAAAATCCAAATCTTATGAAAAGAATACTTACCATCTTGCTTCTGCTTTTTCTGGTTGCCAACACCGCCCTCGCGCAGAGCCTGGACAACAAATGGGCAATTGGGTTCCATGGCGGAAAGAACGAATACTCGGGCGACCTGGGCAATGCCATGTTCGACTGGAACAAGGCTTTTTACGGGTTTTTAGGCGTCAGCCTGAACCGCTACCTGAGCCCCTCTTTCGACCTCAGGCTTGAAGGAACCCGGGGGCACTACGGGTACCGCAAAGACTGGCAGCAGGATTTCAGGGGAATGAAAACCGATGCTTCCCTGTTTCTGGCCTACAAACTGAACAACGGCTATATCCTGCCCGAAGACCACTGGTTTGCACCGGCCATCATCGGCGGGCCCGGTCTGGCGTTCTACTCACCTGTCGATGACGAAGACCATCGCATCGACGACGACGGCATCGATATTTTGTTGTCTTACGGACTAAGCCTCAAATTCCGGTTGACGCCCTTTATGGCCTTTCAATTACAAACCACTTCCAACTTCAAGAACAGCGACCACCGCGACCTGGTCGAGAATAACAAGAACGACCATTTCCTCCAGCACAGCGCAGGTTTTGTGTTTACCCTGGGCCGGCGTGCCGTTGAAGTGGATGTGATTGAGGTGGTGGATCCCGAAGCCGAAAGGGCCAGGCAGGAAGCCGAGGAAGCCAGGAGACAGGCCGAAGAAGAACTAAGGCTTGCTGAACAGCGCCGGCTGGAAGAGGAAAGGCGGGCCGAAGAGGCGCGCAGGGAAGCCGAAGAGGCCGAAAGAAGACGTCGCGAAGAAGAACGAAGACGGGCCGAACTCACCCGTGAGCAAGCAATAGCCGCATTGAGCCCCAACATCGCTTTTGTCCGCTTCGACGTTGACCGCTACAACATCCGGCCCGAATTCCACAACATCCTCGAAACCGTATACCTGGTCCTGCACGAAAACCCCAGTATGGAACTGGAGATCCACGGACATACCGACTTTACGGGCAGAGCTGCCTACAACATGGAACTTTCTGAACGCAGGGCCGAACAGGTGAAACGCTTCCTGGTCAACAGGGGCATTGATGCAAACAGGCTGCGCATAAAGCCATTTGGCGAAGAACAGCCAAGGGCCACCAACGAGACCGAGGAGGGCCGGGCCATCAACCGCCGGGTTGAGTTCCATCCCATTTTCTGAGGCATCCGCCTTTTTTCATGCAGCCCGGAGGCTGAATAACAGACGAGAGCCAGCCGTTTTTTTTCAAATAAAAATGGTTGGCTCTCGTTATCTTTGCACAAAGCATAAAATCATCCCCCATGCACTGCCGGCTGTTGCCACTGCTCTTTTTGTTTTTCTGTCTGCCCCACACACCTCTGCACTCAGAAGAAAGCCTGCGATGGCTGGAAACAGGGGGCGGGGGAGGCTACCTGGGTACGTCCGACCGCGGCATGTCGCCCCTGCGCTATGGCGGTGGACAATTTTCGGCCCGCTTATCCTATATCACGCGGAGGCCGGCATCAAGGACCCACGTCAGGTACCGGCATTTTGCAGGAGATCTGGCATCATCACAACAGGGGGTCATGCAGGCCAGGGTAAAGCACTACAGCCACGAATTTTCCATCGTTCATCAGCCATTGATCGGTGCCTGGTCCACTCCGGGCAGAAGGGTGTATGCCGGAGCAGGCTGGAGAAACAGCTTCTTCCTGAACACACACCAGCTATACCGCAACAGCAACCCTCACCCGGTCATGCTCAGCGAACTGGAACTGAATGTTGGCCTTGTTCACCAGCTGGGAATCTTCGGAAAAACCCTGTTTTGGGAGAAGGGGGGCTCGTTTACCCCGCTTGCCTATGCCGCAAGGAATACCTTCAGCTACCCTCTGTCAGATGCACAGATCCGGGCCAACAACCAGGGATTTTACAACTTTCTGAGAAGTGGCAATGTCTATGGTCCCGGAGGCTACCGGAGCGCAACACTGCACACCGGACTGATGCGGATACTGGAAAACGGCAATGCCCTCCGCATGGATTACCACTGGGGTGGACATTCGCTCGCAGATGTTAACCCTGTGCAGTGGGCCAGGCATCAGCTATGGTTATCCATCTTGTTTAATTTCTGACGGTCATGCCCCAGGTCCCCGGCAAATCAGCCCTATTCATTCTTTTGACCAGCCTGATATCTTTCAGTTGCGAAAAGGCATTCCTCGACGACCGGGCTTCGGACGATCCGGTGGCGAATTTCGATTACCTGTGGAAGACACTGGACGAAAAATATGTCTATTTTCATTACAAGGAAATTGACTGGGATGAGATCTACCGGGAATTCCGGCCGCAGATCGACCATCAGACCCATGAGAAGGAGTTGTTCAGGGTAATGGCCGATATGCTGTTCAGGTTCAGGGACGGGCATGTGAACCTCTACGCCCCTTTCGAGACTTCCAGGAACTTCTTGTGGTATATGGAGCATCCGGCCAATTTCAACTACAACAACATTAGAAGGTATTATCTCGGTGAAGAGGCCAGGCACACCGGCCCGCTGGCCAATGCGATCATCGATTCGGTGGGATACGTCTATTACCAAAGTTTCGGACACGACATCCGCGAACCCGACATCGATTACCTGATATCGGATTTTGCCGGTTTGAAAGGCATTGTGATCGATGTGCGCAGCAATGGCGGGGGCAGCAGCCGGAACTCCCGCATCCTGGCCTCACGCTTTGCCGACAGGAAGCGCCTGGTGGCGAAACATCTTTATAAACGAGGACCGGCACATGATGATTTTTTCGATCCCGTTGACCAATACCTGGAACCTGCCGGACCCCTTCAGTTTACCGGACCGGTGGTGGTGCTTATGAACAGGTACTCCTTCAGCGCCAGCAACGATTTTATTCTGAAGATGCAGTCATTGCCCCATGTTACCCTGATGGGCGATCACAGCGGGGGGGGTGGCGGCATCCCGCTCGACAACGAACTGCCCAATGGTTGGCTGTTCAGGTTCTCCGGCACCAAAACCCTGGCTCCCGACGGGTTCAATGTGGAGCACGGAATCGCACCCGATGTGCGGATCAACCTCCACGGCTCGGCAGAAGCCCTGGGAAGGGACAACATCATAGACTCCGCCATAAAGCTCATTTCCGAAAAAGCAGAAACCGCTGCGAATAGCGGGGAAAGCCCTCTGCCGGGCAAAACCACCCAAATCCAGGCCAGGGATGCATTCTTCCAAAGACCCTGAATTGTGGTTGGCCCCTTTCAGGGGGCTTACCAACCGGATGTACCGGAATGCCTTCGCCAGGCATATCGGGGGGTTCGATACCATGTTTGCCCCGTTTATCAGCGGAATCGGCTCAAAAAAAGCACATCCCGGCAAGCTTTGCGACCTACTTCGGGGCCCCGGGAACCTGCCTCCCACCATACCCCAGGTAATCGGCAGCAATGCCTCCGAAATAATCCTGACGGGTAATGTCCTGCACGATATGGGCTATGAAGAGTTGAACTGGAACCTGGGATGCCCCTTTCCCCGCATTGCCAATAAAAAAAGAGGCTGTGGCCTGCTGCCTTACCCGGAACTGATCGGGGAAATACTGGAGGAGGTTTCAGGAAAACTCACCCCCCGGCTGTCGGTAAAGACCAGGCTGGGCTACCACCACCCAGGAGAGATCCTGGAGGTACTCAGGGTTTTTAACCGCTTCCCGCTGCCTTATCTGATACTGCATCCACGGACCGGCCTGCAAAGGTACCGGGGCAAAGCCGATCCGGCAGCCTTTGAGAGATGTCTGCACCTTTCAGACAACCCCCTGGTATACAATGGCGACATCAGTAGCCGGAAAGACTACCAGAAGTTAAAAACCTTGTTCCCGGGCCAAACAAGATGGATGATCGGCAGGGGTGCCCTGATCAACCCCTTTCTTCCGAATGAGATCAAAGGAGTGTTGCTGGACAACGAGGAAAAGGACCGGCGCCTACGGAATTTCCATCAGGAGATATGGGAAGGGGTGTCAGCCATGATCCGGAACGAAGCCAGGCAACTGGGCTATATGAAAGCAGTATGGCATTATCTGTCGGGCTGCAAACAGTCTCCCCGGCAGGCATTCGGGCAAATAAAAATCAGCAAAAATACCCGCGAATACCTCGGGGCAGCAGAACTGGCCCTGCAACAGCCCTTTTCTGACGACCTGGCAATTGAGGATTATTTCAGGGGCCTTACGGCATGATGGAGGGTCCACATAAAAACGACGCATTTTTTGCCCATGTAAAAAAAATGCCGTTTCTTTACGGCCCTGTCCAGCTCCATACCAACGAAGCCAGTACCATTAACCGTCAATACCACTAACTGCCAATACCACCCATGGGCACATCCACCAGACGACCCGGACTATTCGTTGCATTGATCCCCGTAATTTTCCTGACCCTGCTCATATCCATCAATGTGTTTATTTTTGGTGACGATGCCCTTTCCGGTTCCAATCAGATCGTGCTGATCTTATCGGCAGCCGTGGCGGCCATCGTGGCCATTCGCCTGGGACATAAATGGGAAACCCTCCATAAAGGCATTGTGAAAAGTATCGGATCGGCCATGGCGGCCATTCTTATCCTGCTGCTGATCGGTTCCCTGGCGGGTACCTGGCTGCTCAGCGGCATTGTGCCTTCGATGATCTACTATGGGCTGCAGATACTCAATCCCACCATTTTCCTTGTCGCAGCCTGCGTGGTGAGCGCCATTGTGTCACTGGCTACCGGAAGCAGCTGGAGCACGGTGGCCACCCTGGGAGTAGCCCTGCTGGGCATAGGCCGCACCCTGGGCATACCCGAAGGGATTATCGGGGGGGCCATCATTTCCGGCGCTTATTTTGGCGACAAAATGTCTCCCCTTTCCGACACCACCAACCTGGCCCCCGCCATGGCGGGCACCGACCTTTTTACACACATTCGTTACATGGCATGGACAACCGTGCCTTCCATACTGATCGCCCTGATTATTTTTACCGTCATTGGCCTCACCCGTTCGCAGGAAGGGGTCATTAATGACATCGAACCGGTGCTGGCGGCCATCGACGACACCTTTTACGTAAGCCCCCTGCTGTTCCTGGTGCCTGCTCTGGTGATCACCCTGATTGTCCGCAAAGTGCCCGCCCTGCCTGCCCTGCTGGCAGGCACACTGTCGGGAGCACTTTTTGCCCTGATTTTCCAACCCCATATCATCTATCAGGTAAGCGGAATGGACAACAATTTCCATATAGCAGCCTACATTGCCATCATGAAGTCCATGTATTCGGAGATCGCTGTGATCACCGATCATGCCATGGTAAACAGCCTGCTGGAGACCGGGGGCATGCGGGGTATGCTCAATACTGTGTGGCTGATCATCTGTGCCATGATCTTTGGCGGCATCATGGAATCCAGCGGTTTGCTGCGTCGCATTACCGAATCGGTCATCACCCTGGCGCATAATACCGGTTCGCTGGTAGCCTCCACTGCAGGCACCTGTATCTTCTTCAACCTTACGGCCAGCGATCAGTACCTTGCCATCGTGGTCCCGGGAAGGATGTTTGCCGACACCTATAAAAAAAGGGGGCTGAAGCCCCAGAACCTCAGCCGCACCCTGGAAGACAGCGGCACCGTCACCTCAGTGCTCGTACCCTGGAATACTTGCGGAGCCACCCAGGCAACGGTGCTCGGCGTACCCACACTTACTTTTTTGCCCTACGCTTTCTTTAACCTGATCAGTCCCTTTATGACCATTATCTTTGCCTACCTGAACATTCGCATATCCAGGTTCACAAACGGAGGACGGAAGACGGAGGACGGAAGACGGAGGACAGAAGACGGAAGTAACGAATGAACGACAGAACGATGGAACGATGGAACGAAGACGCAGGACAGAAGACGGAAGACCGAAGAAGCGGCTGATTCTGTCGGTAACCAACGACGTCATTACCGATCAGCGGGTGGGCCGGATGGCACGCACCCTCCATGAGATGGGCTTTGATGTGGTCATTGTGGGGATCCGGCGTAATAACAGCCTTCCCTTTACTCCCGTTTATGCGAAGGTTGTCCGCATGCCCCTGTTTTTCCAGAGGTCCTTCTTGTTTTATGCCGAATACAACATCAGGTTGTTTTTTTTGCTGCTGTTCAAACCCTGCCGGCTTTTGGTGAGCAACGACCTGGATACATTGCCGGCAAACCAACTGGTGGCATGGATCCGCTGCAAACCCCTGATGTTCGATGCCCATGAATACTATACAGGCACTCCCGAGGTAGCAGGCCGCCCTTTTGTGTACCGTTTCTGGAAAGCCCTTGAGCGATTTCTCCTGCCCCGGCAAAAGACACTGATCACGGTGAACGACTCCCTTGCAGCCCTCTACCGCCAAGAGTACGGGATAAAGGCCCACGTGATCCGGAACCTCCCCCCCTACCGGCCTTTGCAGGGGGCGATCCCCCGCGACGAGCTGAGCCTTCCACCCCATCTCGACATCGTCCTGCTTCAGGGGGCCGGGATCAATATTGACCGGGGGGCCGAAGAACTGGTCATGTCCATGCATCCGCGCTATGGGATACCAGCCGCCCTTTTGCTCATCATCGGTGACGGCGACGTGCTGCCCTCACTCAAGGAAATGGTGAAGCAGCACGGCCTGGCCAACAGGGTATGGTTTCTGCAAAAAATGCCTTACGAGCAGTTATGCGAATACACCAGGCAGGCCAGCATCGGGGCATCGCTCGACAAAGACACCAATTTGAACTACCGCTACAGTTTGCCCAATAAACTCTTCGATTACATTATGGCAGGAACCCCTCAACTGGTATCCGACCTTCCCGAACCACGGCGGGTCATTCAAAAATACGATACCGGCCTCATTGTCCAGGGCCACGACCCGGCACAGATAGCGGATGCCATAAAAAGGATGCTTGCCGACAGGGTACGGTTGAAAACCTGGGAGACAAACAGTTTGACTGCCGCCAGAGAATTGTGCTGGGAGAATGAAGAGAAACTGCTGAGGCCGATTTATGCAGACTTCCTGAAATAGGGTCTAGGTTTTCCCGTCCCGGGCAGGCCCGCCGGGAGCAGACTCTGTTTCGAGGGCCGGCGCTTCCGATACCCTCCCGCCCTCACATTTGAATATTCTTGCCGGGAACTTGCTGAACATCGAATAATCGTGGGTGGCCATCAGCACAGCCCGTCCCGAACGGCTGATGTCGAACATCAACTCCATAATGCCGTCGCTGGTTTCGGGATCGAGGTTGCCGGTGGGTTCATCGGCCAGGATCACGTCAGGATCATTGATCAGGGCCCTGGCAATTACAACCCTTTGCTGTTCACCCCCCGATAGCTGATGCGGCATCTTGAATGCCTTGGTATGCAGACCCACCTTCGCCAGAACGTCTTCCATGCGTTCTTCCATACCCATCTTGTCGCGCCAGCCGGTAGCCTTCATGACAAAAATCAGGTTTTCTTTCACGCTTCTATCGGTCAGCAGTTGAAAATCCTGGAAAACAATCCCTATTTTCCTGCGCAGATAAGGGATATCCCGTTCTTTAATATTCCTGAGGTCTGTGCCGGCTACCCTGCCGAATCCGTCTACCATGGGAAGGTCGGCATAGAGTACCTTCAGCAGACTGCTTTTGCCCGAACCGGTGCGGCCGATCAGGTAACAGAACTGCCCGCGCTCGATTTGCATGGACACATTGGAAAGGACCAGGATGTTCTTCTGGAAAACGGAGGCATCCTGCAATTCAATAATGGTATCAAAGGCCATGGTCGGATTGGATGATTCAGCCCGTAAAGTTAATAAAAAAGGAGCGCCTCCGGGAGGCACTCCTTTTTTATTCAAAGGTTCCTGCATGCAGGCTACTTCAGTCCGTAACGCATCAGGAAAGGCTCGATAGATGGCTCCTGGCCACGGAATTCGGTGTAGGCCTCCATGCCGTCTCTGAGCGCATTCTCGGCCAGTATATACTTGCGGAAACGAGCGGCCAGTTCCTGGTTGTAAAGGTCGCCGGATTCCTTGAATGCCATAAAGGCATCTGCATCCAGAACACCGGCCCACCGGTAAACATAGTATCCGGCGGCATAGCCGGTGCCGAAAATGTGGTTGAAATAGGTGGTGCGGTAACGGGGCTTGATCTCATCGATCAGGCCCATGCGGCCCAGAGATTCCTTTTCAAAGGTACGCACATCGATATTGCCTGTGTGCTCTGCCGTATGCCAATCCATATCCAGCAGGGCTGCTGCCAGGTATTCGGTCATGGCAAATCCCTGGTTGAAAAGCTGGGCGTTGAGCAAACGCTGCTGCAGTTCTTCGGGCATGGGTTGCCCGGTTTCGTAATGCAAGGCATACTCTTTCATGAACTCAGGATCGGCAGCCCAGTTTTCGAGTACCTGGGAGGGAAGTTCCACGAAATCCCTGGGCACACTGCGGCTGGTGCGGCTGTAACGCCCATCGGCAAAAAAGTTGTGCAGGGCATGCCCGAACTCATGAAAGTAGGTGGTGGTCTCGTCAAAGGTCAGCAATGCCGGCCTGCCTCCGGAGGGGCGGCTGAAATTCATGACAATGGTGACAATGGGATAAATCTTTTCACCGTCTTTGTACGAACCGCTGCGGTAGGTTCCGCACCAGGCACCGCCCCGTTTGCCGGGACGGGGATGGGGGTCGATAAACAATATGCCAAGATGGCTGCCATCGTGGTCAAAGACCTCGAAAGCCTCTACTTCTTCGTGATATACCGGTACTTCGGGGCGGGCTTCGAAAGTCAATCCGAACAGTTTGTTGGCCAGCAGAAAGTTGCCGTCGCGTACGTTGCCGATCGAAAAATAGGGCCTTAGTTCGGCATCGTCGATAGCATAAAGCTCCCTGCGGAGTTTCTCGGCATAATGCCACCAGTCCCAGGGCGCCAGCTCAAAGTTTCCGCCTTCGCGGTCGATGATCTGCTGCATCTGTCTGCGCTCGCTTTTGGCACGGGCCAGAGCAGGTTCCCAAATCTCATAGATGAAATTATATACATTTTCCGGCCGTTCTGCCATCTGAATGGCCTGGAAGAACTCAGCATAATTGTTGTAGCCAAGCAATTGTGCCATTTCCCGACGAAGCTGCATCAGCTCGGCAAAGAGGTCCTTGTTGTCATTTTCGTTGTCGTTATCCCCCCGCATGAAATAGGCGGTAAACACCTTTTCGCGCAGGTCTCTGCGCTCGGAATGCTGAAGGAAGGGTATCCAGCTCGGGTTGTGCAGGGTAACAATCCCCAGGGCTTCCACCCCTGCTTTTTCGGCTGCATCGGCTGCCGATGCCCTCACGCTTTCAGGAAGGCCTGCGAGGTCTTCTTCGGTCTCGAGTCTGAGCTGGAACGCATTGGTCTCGGCCAGTACATTTTCGCCCAATTGAAGCGATATCATCGACATGCGTTCATTGAGGGCGGCCAGCCTCTGGCGTTCAGCTTCGGGGAGAGCGGCACCGCCTCGTTCAAAATCGCGGTAAAACATCTCCACCACACGCATCTGCTCCAGGTCGAGACCCTTTTCATGACGCTGTTCGTATACGGTCCGGATGCGGGCGAACAGTTCCTGGTTCATCCGTATGGCGTTGCTGTGGGCCGACAGCATGGGGGTGGTCTCACGGGCAATCTCCTGCATACGGGGATTGGTTTCGGCAGAGCGCAGACCGCCAAAAACAGCATTTACCCTGCCCAGCATTTCTCCCGCCTGGTCGTAGGCAAGGATGGTGTTTTCAAAAGTGGGTGCCTGTGGATTCGTGACAATGGCGTCGATTTCGGCCTGATGCTGCCGGATGCCCTCTTCGACGGCGGGCAGAAAATGCTCGTTGTCAATCTTGTCGAAGGGAGGAACCTCAAAAGGGGTGTTGTAATCCGAAAAGAAGGGATTCTGCCCCTGATCCGAACAACTCACGATCATCATACAAATGGGAATTAAAAACAACAATAGTTTCTTCATATACATTGCTTTGTTTGGGTTAGTAATGGGATTTAAAGAAAAATATCATGGGTGTATGCCATTAATTTTGTTTCATGGCTAATTTATATCCTACTAATCAACAGATTAGATGCGCAAAGATACGTTTTTTTTGTTCTTTCAAGCATAGAGTTTTCCGATTCGCTTGTTAAAAAAGGCAAACAGGGCGATCACCACCAGCCATTGCAGGAGCACGGTGGCTAGGCTGAAAGGCCGCAGGGGGTTATACCAGGCCTGGGGATCAAACTCGGTAATGGAAAGCCACATCCACCATATCAGCAGGATAAGGCCTGCGGCAGGTACGAAAAAGCGAATAAGGATGTCCCACCACCTGCCCAGCGGCCAATCGGCCGGCGAAAACTCCGTTTCTTTCTTCAACCTCGACAAACCATACCTGATCACAAACAACGCAATGAACACCCCCGAGATCATCAGGCCCAGGCCCCAGACAAAATCCTGGTTGCTCAATATGTCGAGGCTGATGGCCGAAGGAATGCCAAGCAGGTATACGAAGGCAATGATGGTCAGCACGGCCCTGTTGCGCTTGAAACCCCTGTCAACCAGGGCCCTGGTTGAAAGTTCCAGCATCGACATCAGTGAAGAAAAACCGGCGCAGGCCAGTCCGAGAAAGAAAAAGATCGCCAGTATGCCCCCTGCCCCCATGCGGGCAAACAGCTGCGGCATCCAGATAAAGGTCAACCCGGTGGAAGCCGGTCCACTGGTCTTCATTACTTCAAGCACCTCGGCGTCGGCGTAGCCGTATCCATATTGCAATACCGAAAACACGGTACCGAAGATCATGGTGGCCATCAGCAAAGAAACCAGGTTATTTCCCAAACCGGTGATGAAGGCGTTTTTTACCGTGCCATGCCTGGCATGCATATAAGCCGCATAGGACAAAAACAGCCCCCAGCCTGCCCCGGTGTCCCAGGCATTCTGGGTGAGCGCCTGCAGCCAGATATCCGGAGTGCGTAACTGGGCCCATTCTATCCTGAAAAGATAGGCAATCCCCGCGGCCGAGCCCGGAAGGGAAACGGCCCTGATCACGGCGGCGATGATGATCAGCAAAAGCAGCGGGATCAGCACCTTGTTGACCTTTTCGATCGATCTGACCCCCTTCCATATGGCCAGCCCGCCTGCTGCAACGGCCAGCAGGTGCATAACAAAGGGCCAGTGCGAAGCCTGAAAACGATCCCAGATGGCCGTTGAGGCGATGGTGTCGGCAGGCAGGGGGAAAAAAAGCATCTGAAGGAAATAGTAGATGGCCCAGCCCACGATGATGGCATAGAAAAACCCGATGGCCGTTGCCACAAAGGCCACAAAGGCGCCCATCCAGGCAAAACGCTGCCCCATCCCCTTGATAAAGGACCCGACTACCCCGAAACGGAACCTGCGTCCGATCAGGTACTCGGCAATGATCAGGGGCACGCTCCAAAGGAGGAGAAAGATGACCCAGGCCAGAATAAGGGCACCTGCTCCTTCGTCTCCCCCACTCTGGGCAGCGATGCGGGGAAAACGCCAGATGTTTCCGGTACCCACGGCAATGCCAAGGGCGCTGAGCAGCAAGCCCGCTCGTGTACCAAATCGCTGGTTTACTGAATTGTCTGCCAACATAGAAAAAAGATTAACAAGAAACCACGAAGGGCCAATGCCCCCCTTCGTTTTCATGACCAACCCTCTTTCTTTCCCGGGTTGATTTGCCTGATCGAAAGGGACTGTTGCCCAAAGGGGCTAAAGTTAACGGATTATCGTATGCGTGCAAAGTAAATTTGCCAGATTTCGGGGTGGCGATCAAGATAATCCTTCACGAAAAAAAAATCATGTATATTTGAGCCCTGAACTACGGAATCAGTTTTCCCCCTGATGGCCATGGGCCGATGCCCGCCAGGATTAAAGCGGATGGCATGCAGCGGGAGATATTCCGGGGGGCTTCACCAACAGTATAATACCATGACCAGATACCTGTTTTCCATTTGTTTGAGTTTATTGATGCTGCCGGGGCACGCACAAACCGGCAGCCAATACGGTGCCAACGACAAGGAAGTGCTGATCAGCGCACTCCATGCGGTTTCCGAAGAGGATATCGATCGCTGGATGAACGTACTGATATCCCCCGAAATGCGGGGGCGGCTGGCCGGCGACATTGGCTACGACATGGCTGCCCGCTGGTCGGCCGACAAACTGGCAGGCTGGGGACTGAAACCCTTTTTCGAAGAAGGTTTCTTCCAGGAGTTTGATCAACCCTACACCCTGGTAAAAGACAAAGGCCAGCTGGAGATCCATCTGCCCGCTGGCGGGCAGGTGATCACCAAAACCTATGCGTATGGTGACGACTATTGGCCCTGGGGCATATCGGGCAGCGGAGAAGTGACCGCCGAAGTGGTCTATGCCGGACACGGGATCTCAGCGCCTGAGTTGGGCTACGACGACTATGCAGGCATCGACGTGGAAGGAAAGATCGTTATCACCGAACTGGGCATCCCTTACAGGGGGCAGAACCAGGATAGCCTCCTCATGTGGGCCCCTTACGTGGACCACGCCAACAAGGTGAAATATGCCATTGAGAACGGAGCCGTCGGTCTGATCTTTGCTTACCACGTAGCCAGCCCCAGGCCTACGGCCGATCCCGATTTTATTTTCCTGGCAGCAGCCGACCATGTGGTCGAAGACTTTCTGGCCGGCACCGGCCATCAGCTTTCAGAAGTCAGGGAACACATCCGTTCGACCATGACGCCCAGGTCGTTCAGCACGGGCAAGGAAGCTACCCTGGCCCTGTCCACCGAATACCATCCCGATGGCAAGACATCCAATGTGGTAGCTATGATCGAAGGCAGTGACCCCGAATTAAGAAATGAGTTTATCATTGTCGGGGCCCACCTGGATCACCTGGGCATGATGCCGGTATTGTTCCCGGGCGCACTCGACAATGCTTCGGGCAGTTCCCTTGCCCTGGGCATCGCAAAAGCCATCTCCACATCGGGAGCTGAGCTCAGGCGCAGCCTCATCATCCTGCTCTTTGGCGCCGAGGAGGTAGGCCTGGTGGGAGCAAGGCATTTTGTCGAACACTTCCCCTACCCTCAGCAACAGATCAAAGCGATGATCAACCTCGATATGGTGGGAAGGGGCAATGCTTTTTTTGCTTCCACAGCCCAGCCGTGGAGCAGCCTGCTGGAGGTGATTGAGAACAATAACGAACGATGGGTACACCGGCCGTTTGCCACCCGCAGTGGGCCGTGGAACTACCAGATCCGTCCGCGAACCGACGGGGCCGTCTTCCATAATGCCCAGATACCGGCCGTCACTTTCGGCACCAGGGGAGCCACCACACCCACCCTTTACCACGTACCCGAAGACACCATGGAGCAAATCGACATCGAGATCATGCGGGACGTGATCAAAGTTCTGACCATGAGTATAATAGAAATTGGGAACAAAGAAAGTATCCAGTTGGACACTCCCTGAGTAATCGTGGCAAACATTTAGCCAGGTATGCGAGAACACCTCCCCGATCTTCCACTGCCCGAAGGCGACCCCGACAAAAAAGGGATCGACCGCCGCTGTTTTATGAAGATGGGTGCCGTATTTGCCGGGGGCATTGCCTCCTTTGGCAGCCTGCTGGGTTGCAGCGGCAGCCAACAGGGAATACGGCTTCCGGGTATGCTTGAAAAGGATGGTACCGTGGTTGTCAGGGCCGGGTGCCCGGCCCATAATTGCGGCGGACGCTGCGTGTTGAAGCTCTTTTTGAAGGACGGTGATATCGTCCGCATCGAAACCGACGACAGGCCCGAAGACACGCTGGCCGATCCCCAGCTCAGGGCCTGCATCCGCGGACGTGCTTACCGCCGGCGGCAATACCACCCCGACAGGCTCAAATACCCTTTGAAGCGGACAGGGAAACGGGGAGAAGGGAAGTTCGAACGGATCTCGTGGGAAGAAGCCCTCGATACCATGGCCGCCGAGCTGATCCGGGTAAAAAACACCTACGGGAACTCAGCCATCCTGGTCCCTTATGGCACCGGCAGCTATAGCCAGACAAACGGCCGGCAGACCGCTGCCAGGCTCATGAACCTCTTCGGGGGTTCACTGGGTTTTTACAACAGCTACAGCTGGGCCTGCATCAGCCGCGCCACCCCATATGTTTATGGCAGCAGCGTTACCGGCAACCAGCGTCAGGATTGGGTCAACTCAAAATACATCATCATGTGGGGCTGGAACCCCGCAGAAATGCGCGATGGCACCAATAGCGAGTATTTTATTAAAAAAGCAAGGGAAAACGGGGCCAGGGTGATCTGCATCGATCCCCGGATGAGCATGAGTGCCTCGGCTCTGGCCGACGAATGGATCCCCATCAGGCCGGGTACCGACACTGCATTGATGAGTGCCATGGCCCATGTGATTATTTCGGAGGGCTTGCACGACAAAGACTTCATCAGGCGTTGCTGCATCGGGTTCGACAGCAGTCAGATGCCCGCCGGGCTTGAAAACGAAGAGAGTTATTCGGATTATATTTTTGGCACCCGAGACGGCCAGGCCAAAACACCCGAATGGGCAGAGGCCATTACCGGCATACCCCGCAACACCATCGTGCGCATTGCCAGGGAGTATGGCTCGATTAAACCTGCCATGCTCTACCAGGGCTATGGTATGCAACGAAGGGCATACGGCGAACAACCCGTACTGGGTGGCTGTGTGCTTGCCGCCATCACAGGCAACGTAGGCATTCCGGGCGGATGGGCCAGCGGCATTGCCCTGCAGGCCGATGACGGAGGGCCTTTCTGGAATATCTTCCCCACCGGGAGGAACCCGGTAAGGGCCACCATTCCGGTATTTTTGTGGACAGAGGCCATACTGAGAGGTAAACAAATGGGCCCGGCCGAGGGGGTGAGGGGGGCCGAAAAACTGGACAACAACGTCAAACTGATCTGGTGCGTGGCCTCCAATATTCTTATCAACCAGCATGCCGACACCAACCGGTCGGCCAGGATACTTGCCGATGAAAGCCTGGTGGAGTTCATTGCGGTCCAGGACCAGTTCATGACGCCTTCGGCCAGGTACGCAGACCTGGTGCTGCCCGTATGCACCCAGTTTGAGGTATGGGGGCTCGAAGACGGGTGGAAATACGGCGACGAGGTCATCATCATGCCCAAGGTGGCAGAGCCTCCTTATGAAACAAAAAGCGACTACCAGATCGCTGCCGGGCTGGCCGGGCGGCTGGGACTGAAAAACGAATATACCCTTGGGCGTAACGAACGCGATTGGATCGAATGGGCGGTTTCGTATTACCGGAATACCCGCTTTCCGGACATTCCCGATCTGGAAAGCCTTCATGAAATGAACCGTGGGGTGTATACCAGGCCGGTACATCAACCCAAAGTGGCCTTCCGCGACTTTCGCAGCGATCCCGCAAAGCATCCTCTGAATACTCCTTCGGGCAAAATCGAGCTGTTCTCCAAAACCCTGTTTGAACTGGGACAGCCTGAAACCATACCGCCCGTTCCCAAATACATTCAGGAGTGGGAAAGCCCTTTCGGGGCCGAAAGCCGGAAGTATCCGCTGCAGGCCATCGGCCATCACTACATGCCCAGGGTCCATTCGACCCACGATGGCATCGACTGGTTGGAGGAGGCCTTCCCCCAGCGTTTGTTCATCAACCCCATCGATGCAGACAGGCGGGGGATAAAGGATGGGGACCAGGTGTTGATCTGCAACGACAGGGGCAAGATCATCATCCCATGCCGGATCACCAAAAAGATCATGCCCGGCGTGGTGAACATCCCCCAGGGGGCTTGGTGGGAACCCGACAAGGACGGCATCGACCGCAGGGGCAATGTGAACGTGCTGACCAGCCACCGTTGGACCCCGCTGGCTTTTGGAAATGCCCAACACACCATCATGGTGGAAGTAAGCAAAGCATAAAGGGAAGGTAGTAGGTAGTAGGTAGTAGGTAGGAAGAAGAAAGTTGAAGAGTTGAAGAGTTTAAATGTTTAAAAGATGAATATCAAATACTTAAACTCTTAAACCTTTCAACTTTTCAACCTGTTTGGGGTTCCCCCGGGTTTTAACTGTCGCACTGCATGCGGGCAGGAGAAATATAAAATGATGACCAAATGAACCAACTGGCTTTCTATTTCGATGCTTCGGGGTGTTCGGGTTGCAAAACCTGCCAGGTGGCCTGCAAGGACAAGTACAATTCGCCCCTGGCCGTCAGGTGGCGAAGGGTGTATGAAGTATGCGGGGGCGACTGGGTCAAAAGCGGAAATGCCTGGATCCCCAACATCTATGCCTACAATATTTCCATGGCATGCAACCATTGCGAGGATCCCATCTGCAAGGATTCCTGTCCGAACAGGGCCATTATCAAAAACGAATCAGGTGTGGTACTGATCAACTACGACAGGTGCATGGGATGCAGGTATTGCGAATGGACCTGTCCTTACGGGGCCCTGCAGTTCGACCCCGGCAAAAAGGTAATGACCAAATGCACCTTTTGCGCCGACTACCTGGACGAAGGCAAGCCACCCGCCTGTGTTTCGGCTT
>SL_3KL_010_SEDDRAFT_10000293_pt1 | contig 38624 bp, 32 predicted proteins | sample SodLakKL_010_SED_2_FD_10381 | JGI IMG/M metagenome (IMG submission 10381) | reverse complement strand
GTGATCGCCGCCGTCAGCGTCGTCTTTCCATGGTCCACGTGTCCAATCGTCCCCACGTTTACATGCGGCTTCGTCCGCTCAAACTTCGCCTTGGCCATCGTTCTCGCTCCTGGGGTGTTCAGAGTCTTCGGTTCGAATCCGGGGCGATTCAGCCGCCGGACTTGCCGCCATTGGCGCTGACGATCTCGTCAGCAACGCTCTTCGGTACTTCCTCGTAGTGCCCGAACTGCATCGAGTAAACGGCCCGTCCCTGGCTCATGGAGCGCAGGGTGGTGGAATACCCGAACATCTCCCCCAGCGGAACGAAGGCGGAGATGACCCGGGCACCGGCCCGTTCGCTCATCCCCTCCACCTTCCCCCGACGAGAGGACAGGTCGCCGATGATGTCGCCCATGTAGTCCGACGGCGTCACGACCTCCACCTCCATCACGGGCTCCAGGAGCACGGGACTGGCCCGGCGCACGGCCTCCTTGAGCGCCATGGAACCGGCGATCTTGAAGGCCATCTCGTTGGAGTCGACATCATGGTAGGACCCGTCGGTGAGCCTTACCGCGAGATCGATGATGGGGTACCCGGCGATGACACCATTGTCCAACGCCTCCTTGATGCCCTGCTCGACCGAGGAGATATACTCCCGGGGGATGGACCCACCCACCACCTTGTTCTCGAAGACGAAGCCCGAGCCGGTCTCGCCCGGGGCCAGATCGATGACCACGTGGCCGTACTGCCCCCGACCCCCGGTCTGCCGGACAAACTTGCCTTCCACCTTCACCACTTCCTTCCGCACCGTCTCTCGGTAGGCGACCTGGGGCCGACCCACGTTCGCCTCAACGCCGAACTCCCGGCGGAGACGGTCCACGATGATCTCCAGGTGGAGTTCGCCCATCCCCTGGATGATGGTCTGGTTGGTCTCCGGGTCAGTGAAGACGCGGAAGGTGGGATCCTCCTCAGCCAGCTTGCCGAGGCCTGTGGAGAGCTTGTCCTGGTCCACCTTCGTCTTGGGCTCGATGGCCACCGAGATGACGGGCTCCGGGAACTTCATGCTCTCCAAGACGATGGGATGGTCGGGATGACAGAGCGTGTCCCCCGTCCGAACCTCCTTGAGCCCGATGGCAGCAGCGATGTCGCCGGCATAGACCTCGTCTCGCTCTTCCCGCTTGTTGGCGTGCATCTGCAGGAGTCGTCCGATGCGCTCGCGCTTCCCCTGCGTGGCGTTGAACACGTGGGTGCCCGAGGGAATCGAACCGGAGTAGACACGGAAGAAGGTGAGCTTCCCCACATAGGGGTCGGTCATGATCTTGAATGCCAGAGCCGAGAACGGCTGGGTGTCGTCCGCCTTTCGCTCCAGCTTGGGCCCCAACTCCTCCTCGTCGTCCACGGCACGCCCCTGGATGGCCGGCACGTCGAGGGGGGAGGGGAGAAAGTCGATGACCCCGTCCAGCAGGGCCTGGACTCCCTTGTTCTTGAAGGCGGAACCACAGAAGACCGGAAAGAGGTCCCCCGCGGTGGTGGCCTTCCGGACCGCTCCCCGGATCTCGTCCTCGGAGAGCTCCTCGCCACCCAGATACTTCTCCATGAGCCCGTCGTCGTACTCGAGGGCGGCCTCGACCAGGCCCTCCCGAAGTTCGGCGCACCGCGCCTGCATCGCCTCTGGGATGTCCTCCTCGTGGAAGCTCGCCCCGAGCTCGTCGTCGAAAAGGACCGCCTTGTTGCGGATCAGATCGACGAATCCGGAGAAGTCCTCTCCGGCACCGATGGGGTACTGGAAGGGGTGGGCGTTGGCCTTCAGCCGGTCCCGCATCATCTCCACGACGTTGTCGAAGTCGGCCCCAATCCGGTCCATCTTGTTGACGAATGCAACCCGGGGAACACCGTAGCGATCCGCCTGCCTCCAGACGGTCTCGGACTGGGGCTCCACACCGGCCACAGCGCAGAATACCGCAACGGCACCATCTAGCACCCGGAGGGACCGCTCCACCTCGACGGTGAAGTCCACGTGCCCCGGGGTGTCGATGATGTTGATCCGGTACTCCACATCGTTCCGCTTCCAGAATGCGGTGGTGGCTGCGGAGGTGATGGTGATCCCCCGCTCCTGCTCCTGCTCCATCCAGTCCATGGTGGCGGCACCATCATGCACCTCACCCATACGATGGAGGCGTCCCGTGTAGAACAGGATGCGCTCCGTCGTGGTGGTCTTCCCGGCATCGATGTGGGCCATGATGCCGATGTTCCGGAAGTGCTTCAGTGGGTGTTGCCTGGGCATGGATCTATTCTCGTCGTTACCAGTGGGTCCTTCGCTCCCGGTGCGCCGCCCCGCCTCGGGAAGCGCCCGTGCTCCTCACACTCCTGCATCCCGCCTACTCCACCTGGCGCCCTGTACCCTTCGTCCGTTCGAACCGGAGGAAGGCTCCTTGGCCCCGAACAAAAAGGAGAGCGCACGCGGACCTTCCGCCGCAGCCGCCAAAGGCGCCTGCTGGCCCGCCCGCGCTCTTCCAGAGTCCGGCGGCACCCGGACTCCGCCGCCCGGGCGCCCGAGAGCGCCCGGCGGGGAAAGCGGAACGATTACCAGCGATAGTGGGCGAAAGCCTTGTTCGCGTCAGCCATGCGGTGCGTGTCTTCCTTCTTCTTGATGGTGGCGCCCTCGTTCCGGCTGGCGGACATGAGCTCCGCAGCAAGGCGATCCGCCATGGACTTCTCACCTCTCTTCCGGGAGAAGGAGATGAGCCACTTGATGGCCAGCGCAGTACGCCGCTCCGGCCGGACCTCGATGGGCACCTGATAGGTGGCCCCCCCGACCCGGCGGCTTTTGACTTCCAGGGCGGGCTTCGCATTTTGAACAGCCTGATTGAAGACCTGTAGACCGGGCTGGCCGGTCTTTTCCTCAATCGTATCCAGGGCGCCGTAGACGATGGTCTCGGCGGTGGACTTCTTACCGCCCAGCATCATGTTGTTGATGAACTTGGCCACGACGGGAGAGTCGTACTTCGGGTCTCCTGCAGGCTCACGGCGCTCAGCGCGGGAACGACGGCTCATCGGTTCGCTTCCTTGGGACTTCCCGGGAGAATCACGTTCAACTCTTCGGTCGTTTGGCGCCGTACTTGGAGCGCCCCTGCCGGCGATCCGACACCCCCGAGGCGTCGAGCGTGCCGCGAATGGTGTGGTAGCGGACTCCGGGAAGATCCTTCACCCGGCCGCCGCGGATCAGCACAATGGAGTGCTCCTGCAGGTTGTGGCCCTCTCCAGGGATATAGGAGGTCACCTCATACCCATTGGTGAGGCGCACCCGGGCCACTTTCCGCAGGGCCGAGTTCGGCTTCTTCGGGGTGGTAGTGTACACCCGGGTACAAACCCCCCGCTTCTGGGGATTCCCCTGAAGCGCTGGAGACTTGTTCTTCTTGGCCACCTTCTTGCGGCCCTTTCGGACGAGCTGACTGATAGTCGGCATCGGAACTCACATCCCTGTGGTCAAAAAACCGCGCAACGCATACCGCCGTGGCGCGGGCATCACGAATCCTGATTTTGGGGTGGTGCGGCCCATTGGAGCCGGCGGCCATCCCCCGTGACATAGACAGCTAAGCTATAGGCCCCCCCCCGGGGTGTCAACGGGGGTACGACGAATCCTCCATGGAGACAGGGGAGGGCAGCCCCCGGTGCAAGGGCCGGGCACAACGACGCGGCCATGGACGCGCACCTTCGACTGCAGCGAGGGACGGGCGGCGGGTGGGTAAGACGGGAGCGCGGAGGGTGATCCAGGACCTTGCGGATGGGGGAGCTGCTGGATACTCTCGGCGACGCTGGAACGCGGCTGAAGAAGTAGAGGGCGCCACCATCGGGAGCGACCGCCAGGGAGCCGCATCGTAGGCGGCGACCCGCCTCGACCAGGCCCGCAAGACCGCTTCTCTTTGGTCCCTCTACTTCTCCAACCATCCTCTGGTCTGCACCCCCTTGCCATCTTCCAACTCCAAGGCGAGCCCGCCCCCTCATGGGTCCTGCCGATCCCCCATCCCATAAGAGCGGGCCCGAGCGCCGCACCGGATCCGACCGGAGGGCCCTGGAGGCGGAACGGGTGGCGCGGCGGGAGGTAGAGGCAAGCCTGGTTCGCGAGACGGCGCTTTCCCAGGCCTCGGCGCTCCTCACCTCCGGCTCTGACGATGCGCTTTCCCAGATTCTGGAAATCGTGGGGCGAGCCACCGGGGTGAGCCGCACCTACCTGTTCCGCGTCGGACAGAGCGAAGACGACGGGGTTCGCCTGAGCAACACCCATGAGTGGTGTGCCGAGGGGATCCCATCGCAGATCCACCTCTTGGATGACCTGCCCGCGGATGCCTTTCCATGGTGGATGAAGCGACTGGCGGAGCGGGACACCTTGGCCGTGCCCGACGTTTCGCTTCTGGGCGCTGAGGCCCGGGCGGAACGAGAAATCCTGGAATCCCAGGGCATCCGGGCGGTGCTGGCGATGCCGCTGCTGTCACGGGAGGGCACCCTGCTGGGTTTCATGGGATTCGACGAGGTGAGCAGTCCCCGAAACTGGACTAGAGCAGACCAGCGCGCACTCAGGACGATTGCCCAGATGGTCGCTCGCGAGCTGGAACGTCGAGCTCGGAAGGAGGCGCTCCGGAAGAGCGAGGAGCGCTACCGTCTGGCAACCCTTGCGACCCGAGATGTGGTCTATGACTGGGATCTCTCCAGCGGAGTCCTGCTCCTCAGCCCGGCGGTCCACACAGTCTTGGGCCACCCCCTCCTCGGTGTGGCGAGCAGGGACTGGTGGGACGGGAAGATCCACCCCTCGGAAGTGGACCTCATTCGGGAGGCGCGGAGCCAGGCGCTGGCTGGACGGGCGATCTGGGAGGGAGAGTACCGGGTCCTCCGGGGAGATGGGGGGTACGCCCAGGTTCTTGACCGGGGACACATCGTGCGCGGGGAATCGGGGGAGGCCATCCGGATGGTAGGTGCTGTGTCTGACGTGTCGGAACGCAGACACATGGAGGAACGTCTCCGCCACGCTCAAAAGATGGAGGCCCTGGGGCGACTGGCAGGAGGGGTGGCCCACGACTTCAACAACCTCCTCTCGGTCATTCTCGGAAGTACGGAGTTCCTCTTGGAGGCCACGGCCGCGGAAGACCCACGACACCCGGATCTCCTTGAACTTCGGGCGGCCGCCCATCACGGGGCCTCTCTCACGGGCCAACTCCTGGCCCTGAGCCGCAAGCAGGTCCTGGAAAGGCAGGTCATGGAGTTGGGAGGAGTGGTGAAGCACATGCAGCGACTGCTCGGACGGGTCCTCGGAGCAGACATCAAGCTTTGGGCAGACCAGAAGGGTGGGGGCCTCCCGGTGATGGCCGATCGGAACCAACTGGAGCAGGTGATCCTGAATCTGGCCATCAATGCCCGGGATGCCATGCCCAAGGGGGGGACGCTACGAATCTTCACCGACGAGTTCCATCTGGACACCGACATGGAGACGGTGTCGGGAACCCTCCTTCCGGGGACGTACGCCCGCCTGGGGGTGGAGGACGGTGGCGAAGGGATGGAGCCGGAGATCCTCGAACGGATCTTTGAGCCCTTTTTCACCACCAAGCCTGATGGCAAGGGCACCGGACTCGGCCTTGCCACGGTCTACGGAATCATCCAGCAGTCGGGGGGAAGGATCCAGGTGGTCTCGGCTCCTGGTTCAGGCACTACCTTCACCATCTACCTTCCCCTCCTCCCGGAAGGGGACGGGGTGGCACACGGCGCGCAGGAGGGTCAACCTGAAGGACCCGGGAGATGCACTGCCGTCGAGAACCATCGCGGGGGCTGAACAGCGTCGGGACGGGATCGGGTGACCTGCCTGCCTCAGGATGCAGGCTCCACAGGCTTTGTCTCGTCTTCATCTCCGACCCACCCGGGAGCCCCTACCGACGGCCCGGTCCTCCATCTCCCCGCCTATCTCCGGAAGCCCCTCTGGATCCATGATCCACTGGCGAGGGGGGACAGCCTCCCGGATCTCTGCACGCCGGTCAACTGAATAGGGGGCTCCACTTCTTCAGCGGCGTCTCAGCCGGGGCCTCCGGGCCCGTGGGCCCGGAGGCGCCCCTCGGCACCCCCGGGACCCGGCACCTTCACGGGTCACCCAACCGCAGGGCTCCCCGACTCCCCCGTTCGGATCCGGTAGCACTCCCCCAGTTCCACCACGAAGATGACCCCGTCCCCGAACTCACCCGTCCGGGCCCCCCGGATGATGGCGTCCCGGGTGCGTTCCAGGTAGTCGTCGTTCACCGCGATCTCGACTCGGATCTTCTTGAGGAGCTGGACTTCGAATTCCGCGCCCCGGTACGTCTCGGTAAAACCTCGCTGCTGTCCACACCCCAGCGCATTGGTGACGGACATGCGGGTGACCCCCTCGTCGGCGAGGGCCTTCTTCACGTGATGCAGGCGGTCTGGCTGGATATAGGCAATGACAAGTTTCATGGATGACTCCGATTGGGGACGTGCCCCCCAGGGCACGCCCATGACTCATGGTGTCGGGATCAGGAGCGGCTGTTGAAGATCTGGAACTCGGAGTAGGCCTCCATGTTGTGCTCCGAGAGGTCCAGTCCACGTCGTTCGTCCTCCTCGGACACCCTCAGGCCGATGGTCGCCTTGATTCCGACGAAGAGCGCCAGGGCGCTGAGGAAGGCCACCACCCCGTACCCCACCACCCCGATGAGCTGGGTCACGATTCCGAAGTCCGGGCTGAAGATCCCCACCGCCAGGGTTCCCCAGATTCCACAGGTGAGATGGACCGAGATGGCCCCCACCGGGTCGTCCAGCTTCCAGCGATCCAGGAGCATCACAGAGAATACGACCACCACCCCGGCGACGAGGCCGATGATCACGGCGGACAGGACGCTCACCACGTCGGCGCCGGCGGTGATTCCCACCAGGCCCGCCAGGGCTCCGTTCAGAACCATGGTGACATCCGGGTGCTTGTGCACCGTCCAGGTGGTGACCATGGCGCCCACGATCCCGGCGGCGGCGGCGATGGCGGTGGTGACGAAGACGAAGGAGACCTCTCCCGGATCCGCGCTCAGGACCGAACCCCCGTTGAAGCCGAACCAACCGAGCCAGAGCAGGAACATCCCCACAACGGCCAGAGGCAGGTTGTGGCCAAGAATGGGACGTATCCCTCCGTTCACATACTTACCCAGTCGGGGCCCCAGGACCATGACCCCGGCCAGTGCCGCCCAGCCTCCCACCGAGTGGACCACGGTGGAACCGGCGAAATCGTAGAATCCGAGCTGGTCCAGCCACCCGCCGCCCCACTGCCATGACCCCAGGACGGGGTAGACGAAGGCCACATACAGGGCGGAGAAGATCAGAAACGACTCGAGCTTGATCCGCTCTGCCACGGCGCCGGACACGATGGTGGCGGCGGTGGCCGCAAACATGGCCTGGAAGATGAAGTCCGCCCAGTAGGTGAACCCCGGATCGTAGGCCGCTGTGAGGCCCTCTGCATCGGTACCGACGCCCGGGCCCGCCCAGCCCAGGAGCCCCGGGAGAAAGAATTCATCCGGGTACATCAGGCTGAATCCAATGGCGGCGTACGTAAGGATTCCGATGGCGATGATGCTCATGTTCTTGAAGAGGATATTGACCGTGTTCTTGGACTGGGTGAGTCCAGACTCCAACGCAGTGAACCCCAAGTGCATCAGGAAGACGAGGAAGGTGGCAACCAGGAGCCAGAGATTGTTGACGGTGAAGAGGACTTCGGCTGCGGTGGGTTCCTGGGCCGCAGCCAGGGACGGAGCCAGGGCGAGAAGAAGCAGGATGGCAGGGAGTGGGCGCGGGAACCGCATGGGGTCACGTCCTCCGGGTCTTTTGGGGGTTCGGGGGCGGTGCGCCCTCCGGCGATGACGGACCGGGGAATGGCAACCCACATGCCAGGCGGGACCCCCAACATCGCAAACCCTTTGCCCCCAGGATCTTTGAAAGCCAGAGCGGCATCGGTGCGGAGCAGGGCGCCCGCCGGAGGTCCTACGCACAGGTAGGAATGGAAGGAGATCCTACATGGATGTAGGGGCGAGTGGGCCCTTCGAGACGTGGCGCAAGGCCCCTTTCCGGTCGCTACCCTACGTCCTCAACGGCCTTCTATTCGTCGAACGCGCCGAGCCCGTACTTCGCCACCCGCAGGCCCATCATCCGCTCGGTGATCCCCAGGTGGCGAGCCGCTGCGGCCCGGTTCCCCCGGGTGACCTTGAGGGCATCCACGACGAGTTCACGCTCCAGGGCGTCGAGCTGGCCCTGGAGAGGTCCGGAGCGGACATCGTCCGCTCGCGCCATCTGGAGGCTCGGGGGGAGTAGGCGGGCGTGGATCACATCCCCCTCCGCCATGAGGACCGCACGCTCGATGGCATTCTCCAACTCCCGCACGTTACCGGGCCAGTGGTAGGCCATGAGGAGATCGATGGCCGGGGTGGAGAGGCGAGTGATCCCGCGCCCGTGCCGGAGGTTGTACTTCTCCACGAAGTGATCCGCCAGGAGGGTGATGTCGGTGCGGCGGTCCCGGAGCGGAGGCACATGAATGGGGAAGACGTTGAGTCGGTAGAAGAGGTCGGCCCGGAAGCGCCCCTCCTCCATGTCCCGCTCCAAGGGGCGGTTGGTAGCCGCCACCACCCGCACATCGCTGGTAAGGGTCTCCGCTCCTCCAACGCGCTCGAACTCCCTCTCCTGAAGCACCCGAAGCAGGCGGATCTGAACGTTGGGCGTGAGGTCCCCGATCTCGTCCAGGAAGATCGTCCCCCCGGAGGCCCGTTCGAATCGCCCCGCTCGCTGCTGGAGGGCGCCGCTGAAGGCCCCCTTTTCGTGGCCAAAGAGCTCACTCTCGATGAGGCCCTCGGGGAGGGCGGCGCAGTTCACCCGGATGAAGGGCCCCTCGGCCCGGGGGCTCGCATAGTGGACAGCCTGTGCAATGAGTTCCTTGCCCGTCCCACTCTCCCCTCGGATGAGGACGGTGGCGTCGCTTCCTGCCACCTGGTCGATCATCTCATAGACCGGCGCCATCTCCCGGGAGGTACCGATGATGTTGGCGGGGCGGTATCGGTCCGCCAACTCCCGCAGGAGACGGCGGTTCTCCGCCACCAGTTCCTCTTCCTCCTCGGCGAACTGCCTCAGGCGCACTGCGTGGGCGATAAGAGAGGCGAGGATGGAGAGGACCCGCATGTCCTCTTCAAGGGGGTGCTCCCCCCCGTGATCCCGCTCGGCGCTCAGGGCCCCAATGGTCTCGTTCCCCAGGCGGACCGGGACGCACAGGAAGGCCGTCTGCGGAGGGCGCCCGTTCCCGGGTCGGACCCGATCCAGGAAGCGGGGCTCGGCAGCGATGGAGGGAACCACCACTGGTTCCCCCGTCTCCACCACCTGTCCGGTGATCCCCTCACCCAGGCGGTAGCGGGCCCGTTGACGTTCTTCCTCCGTGAGGCCCACCGCCTCGTGCACGAGGATCTGGGAGGTCCGGCGGTTCAGCACCGTCAGGGTGGCGCAGTGAAGGTCCAGGTGGCGGGATAGCGCCTCCAGGATGGGTTTCACCGACGCACGAACATCCGAGGCCTGATCCAGGAGGGCGCTGGCCTCGTGGAGAAGGGTCAGGGACCGGGAACGGATGCTGGACTCCACCCACATGGATCCTCGCTATCAGTCGCTGTGAGGCTCAGGGAGAGGGAACGGCGTGGGGGCGGATGCGCCGTCCCTGGATCCTCCCACGGTACGGTGCATCCGCCCCCGTCCATCCAGCGGGTTGGCGCCCCTCCCCTGGGGCGCTCCTGCCGGAGGTCAGTCCACCGCCGCTTCCTCCCGGGTTTCCTCCTCCAGCCCGGGGATGAGTCCACCCGGCCCGGAGAGGGGGAGGATCTCCTCGTCATAGTAGGACTCGTCCACCATGAATTCGATGTCCGAGTAGCGATGGATCCCCGTCCCAGCCGGAATGAGGTGTCCGATGATGATGTTCTCCTTGAGCCCCTTCAAGTCGTCCCGAGCGCCCCGTACCGCGGCATCGGTAAGGACCCGGGTGGTTTCCTGGAAGGAGGCCGCCGAGATGAACGACTCGGTTGTGAGGCTGGCCTTGGTGATTCCCAGGAGAAGGGGCTCCGACCGGGCCGGCTTTCCTCCACCCTGAAGGGTCCGCTGGTTCACCTCCCGGAACTCCCTCCGGTCCACATTCTCTCCCTCCAGCAGGGCCGTGTCTCCGGGATCGGTGATCCGGACCTTCTGGAGCATCTGGCGCACAATGGCGCCGATGTGCTTGTCATTGATCTTCACCCCCTGGAGACGGTACACCTCCTGAATCTCGTTCAGGAGATATTCCTGCACCGCCCGCGGACCCTTGATCCGGAGGATGTCGTGGGGATTGATCGGCCCTTCGGAGAGCCGGTCCCCGGCCCGGACCTGGTCCCCTTCGTGGACGCGCATGTGCTTACCCACAGGCACCTCATAGGTCCGCTCCGGTCCCTGCTCCGGATGGACAATGACCTCCCGCTTTCCTCTCTTGATGTCCCCGAAGGTGATGCCTCCGTCCACCTCGGTGATCACGGCCGGGTCCTTGGGGCGCCGGGCCTCGAAGAGCTCAGCCACCCGGGGGAGACCTCCGGTGATGTCCCGGGTCTTGTAGACCTCCCGGCTGATCTTCGCCAGGGTATCTCCCGGGTTCACCTTCGCCCCGTCCTTCACGGTAAGCTGGGCACCCACCGGGACGATGAACTCCCTGAGCTTCTCTCCGTTCTTACCGGGGGAAAGGAGCTGGATGGTGGGGTGTAGCTTCTTGTTCCGGTCCTCGGTGATGACCATCTGCCGCCGCCCGGTGGACTCGTCCAACTCTTCCCGCATGGTCTGGTCCACCACGATGTCCATGAACCGGACGACCCCTTCCGCATCGGCCACGACGGGCTCGGAGTAGGGGTCCCAGGTGAAGAGGAGGTCCCCCGCCTCGATCTCCTGATCCTCGGACACCACCAAGGTGGCGCCATAGGGGACATGGAGCCGGCTACGGATCTGTCCGCTCTTGGTCCGCAGGATGATCTGACCCTCTCGGGAGGTCACTACCCGATCCTCGTCGGGTGTCTCCACGGTCGTCACCCGCTCCAGCCCGATGATTCCGTCGATCTTCGACTTCCTCTGGGTCTGGGCAGCGATGCGCGAGGCGGTTCCTCCGATGTGGAAGGTCCGCAGGGTGAGCTGGGTGCCAGGCTCCCCGATGGACTGGGCCGCCAGGATCCCCACCGCCTCACCGATGTCCACCCGGTCCATGGTGGCCAGGTTGCGACCATAGCAGGTCCGGCATACCCCACGGCGTGATTCACAGGTGAGGACCGAACGGATCCGGACCATCTGAATCCCGGCCTCCTCGATGGCGTCGGCCGCAGCCTCCTGGATCATGGAACCCGCCTCGACGAGCTGTTCCCCGTCCAGGGGATCCACCACATCCTCCAGCGCCACGTTCCCCACGATCCGATCCTTCAGGGGCTCGATGATATCCTCGCCTTCCTTCAGCGCGGTCATCTCCAGGCCGAGGATCGTGCCGCAGTCCTCCTCGGTGATGGTGACGTCCTGCGCCACGTCCACCAAGCGTCGGGTCAGGTACCCTGCGTCGGCCGTCTTCAGGGCTGTGTCCGCCAGCCCCTTCCGGGCTCCGTGGGTGGAGATGAAGTACTCCACCACCGAGAGGCCTTCCCGGAAGTTGGACTTGATGGGGGACTCGATGATCTCGCCAATCCCTCCGGTGAGCTTCTTCTGGGGCTTGGCCATGAGGCCCCGCATCCCCGCCAGCTGCCGCATCTGGTCCCGGTTTCCCCGAGCTCCGGAGATCATCATCATGTAGACCGGGTTGAACCCCTCCTTGGAATTCTCCAGCCGGCGCACCATGGCATCCGCCACGTCGTTGTTGGCGTGGGTCCAGGTGTCGATGACCTTGTTGTAGCGCTCGCCGTTGGAGATGAAGCCGGAGCTGTAGGCCCGCTGGAACCGGGCCACCTGCTCCTCGGCCTCCCGGAGGATCTCCTGCTTTTCCGGAGGGACCTCCATGTCGTCGATCCCAACGCTGATCCCGCCCTGGGTAGCATAGCCGAAACCGAAGTCCTTGAGTCCATCCAGGAATTCGGTGGTGCGGCCGAGCCCGGCGCCCGTGAAGCACTCGAATACCAGGTCTCCCAGCTCGCGCTTCCCGAAGGTGTAGTTCCGGTAGCCGATCTCATCGGGAATGATGGAATTGAAGAGGATCCGGCCCACTGTCGTCCGCACCCACTTGCCGGGGCGGATGGTCTCCTCTCCCTCCGGGGCCTTGCGCGGGATCCAATACCAACAGAGGTCATGGAAGGTGACCCGCTCCTGGGCCAGTCCCATCTCCGCTTCTGCGTAGCTGGCGAAGCGGGGCGCACCCTGGTAGTTGGCTTCCAGGCGTTCGTCCGCCTGGGCCCGGGCCGCCTTTCCGGAGACCGGGCTATTCACGACATCCTCGTCCTTCTGGGTCATTCGGGGCGGCTTGGTCAGGTAGTAGGCCCCGATGACCATGTCCTGGGTCGGGGATGCCACTGGACGCCCGTTGGAGGGAAGAAGGATGTTGTTGGAGGAGAGCATGAGCACCCTCGCCTCCAGTTGCGCCTCGAACGAGAGGGGCAGGTGGACCGCCATCTGGTCGCCATCGAAGTCGGCGTTGAAGGCGGCACAGACCAGGGGGTGGACCCGGATGGCCTTCCCCTCCACCAGGACCGGCTCGAAGGCCTGGATCCCGAGGCGGTGGAGGGTGGGGGCTCGATTCAGGAGCACGGGGTGGTCCCGGATGATGTCCTCCAGGACCTCGTACACGGTGGCCTCGTCCCGCTCCACGATCTTCTTGGCCCGCTTCACCGTCTCGGCCTCGCCGCGGCGCTCCAGCTCATGGATGATGAAGGGCTTGAAGAGCTCCACCGCCATGGCCTTGGGCAGTCCGCACTGGTGCAGCTTGAGCTCCGGACCCACCACGATGACGGAACGGCCGGAATAGTCCACCCGCTTCCCCAACAGGTTCTGACGGAACCGGCCCTGCTTCCCCTTGAGCATGTCCGAGAGGGACTTGAGGGGGCGCTTCCCCCGGCCCCGGATGGCTTTCGAGCGCCGTCCGTTGTCGAAGAGGGCGTCCACCGCCTCCTGGAGCATCCGCTTCTCATTGCGGAGGATGACCTCCGGTGCCCGCATCTCGATGAGCTTCTTGAGGCGGTTGTTCCGGTTGATGACCCGACGATAGAGGTCGTTCAGGTCGGAGGTGGCGAACCGTCCACCGTCCAGGGGCACCAGGGGCCGAAGGTCCGGGGGGATCACCGGCACCACATCCATGACCATCCACTCGGGACGGTTCCGGAGATCCGGGGTCTCCCCCGAGTTCCGAAGGGCATCCACCACCTTGAGGCGCTTGAGCTTCTTCTTCTTGCGGTGCTGGGAGGTCTCGGTGGCGATCTCGTGGCGGAGCCACTCGGCCAGCCGATCCAACCCCTTGCCGTCCTTGTTCTTGTCCGCCACCGACCGCTCGGGGGTGTCCAGGTGCTTGAGAAGGGTGCGTACGGCCTCGGCACCGATCTCCGCCTTGAACTTCTCGTCGCCCTCGTCCCGGGCCTTCACCCGCAGATCGTAGTACTCGTCTTCATCCAGGAGGTCCAGATACTCAACCTCCTGCTTTCCGGGGTTGGTCACCGCATAGGACGCATAGTAGATCACCTTCTCCAGGTCCCTCAGGGACATCCCCACCAGGTATCCCAACTGGGACGGGAGGGTCTTGAAGAACCAGATGTGGCATACGGGCACGGCCAGCTCGATGTGGCCCATCCGTTCCCGCCGAACCTTGGACAGGGTGACCTCCACGCCGCAGCGGTCACACACGTGCCCCCGGAAGCGGATCCGCTTGAACTTCCCGCAGTGGCACTCCCAGTCCTTCACCGGCCCGAAGATGCGCTCGCAGAACAGCCCGTCCTTCTCGGGCTTGAAGGAGCGGTAATTGATGGTCTCCGGCTTCGTCACCTCCCCGTAGGACCAGCTCCGGATCTCGTCCGGAGAGGCAATTCGGATCTGGATGAAGTCGAAGTCGGAAGCGCGGGTCTCTCTGGACCGGGGAAAGTCGATCATGCGTTGGATATCCCGAATTGCAGGTACGTATCGGACACGCGGCGAGGGCGCGGCCCCTCCTCCCGATTCCTCCAGGAGGGAGGCGCAGAGCTTCCCCTCATTCGTTCCGGCCCAGGGTGACGGAGAGGCCCAGGGCCTGTAGCTCCTTCACCAGGACGTTGAAGGACTCGGGAACGCCCGGGTCCGGGAGGTTCTCTCCCTTCACGATGGCCTCGTAGACCTTGGATCGTCCCGTGACGTCATCGGACTTCACGGTGAGGATCTCCTGGAGGGTGTGAGCGGCGCCGTAGGCCTCCAGCGCCCAGACCTCCATCTCCCCGAACCGCTGACCGCCGAACTGGGCCTTTCCGGCCAGGGGCTGCTGTGTGACCAGGGAGTAGGGTCCGATGCTCCGGGCGTGGATCTTGTCATCCACCAGGTGGGCCAGCTTCAGCATGTAGATCGCCCCCACCGTGATGGGGAAGTCGAAGCGACGCCCGCTGCGCCCGTCCCGGAGCCAGATCTTCCCGTCGGGGCGGATCTCAGCCACCTCCAGAATCTCCAGCACTGCGGCGTCCAGCCCTTCCTCTACGGTCTTCTTCCCGGCCAGGGCCGCCGCACGAGGGAATGTCTCCTCCAGCGTCTTCCCCTGGGACTCTGCCAGCTCCGTGGCGGCTTCCACCACGAACACCCGGACCCGGTGCAGTACCTCTTGGGAATCCGCCGGAAGCGTCACCTTGAGATACGCGTCCAGGTCCCGTCCAAGACCCCGGACGGGAGCCGTCCCTCCGTTGCTGGAGGGCGCCGTCGCCACACCCGGGCCCTCGGGGAGAAACGCCGTGGCCGCCTGGAGGTTCTCCAGGTCCGTCAGGGAGCGGATGGGCGACGCCGCGGTGAGTCGCTTCGACTTCCGGGCCCACTCCAGGCCAGCCAGCTTCAGGAGGAGGCCGATCTCGTCTTCGGATGCGCCCTGGAAGACGGGGGTCTTCGCCTCGAAGCCCAGGACCTGGGCCGCCCACCCCAGATGGGTCTCCAGAACCTGACCCACATTCATCCGGGACGGCACGCCCAGGGGGTTCAGGCAGATGTCCACGGGACTCCCGTCGGGGAGGAACGGCATGTCCTCCTCGGGAGCGATCCGGGCGATGATCCCCTTGTTTCCGTGCCGTCCGGCCATCTTGTCACCGACGGCGATCTTCCGCTTCTCGGCGATGTACACCTTGACCAGCTGCACCACGCCGGGGGGGAGTTCATCCGGCTGGAAGACCTTGTCGATCTGATCCTCGGTACGGGCCTTCACCCGGTCGATGCGTCGCTGCGCTTCGTCCACGAGACGCCGGATCCTCTCCGAGACTTGCTTGTTCTGGACCTTCAGGGTGGAGAGGTCCACATTCCGGAGGTTCAGCCCCTCCAGGGTGCTCTTGTCCAGCTTCGTCCCCTCGTCCAAGAGGGGCTCGACGCTCCCCTTCTTTAGGCAGAGCGCCACGGTCTGCAGATGGAGGAGTTCCAGGAGCTCCTCGTCCCGGGCCTCGTTGATCCGGGCCACCTCTTCCCGCTCCCAACTCCGGAGGTCGCCGATCCGGGCCCCGTGCTCCTTTTCCAGGAGCGGGTCGTCGATCCGGCGGGAGAAGACCTTGACGTCGATGACGTCCCCGGTCATTCCCGGGGGAACGCGAAGGGACGAATCCTTCACGTCCTTCGCCTTCTCACCGAAGATGGCGGTGAGGAGCTTCTCCTCGGGAGAGAGCTCGGTCTCGCCCTTGGGGGTGATCTTTCCGGAGAGGACATCCCCGGCCTTCACCCGGGCTCCGATCCGGACGATGCCCCGCTCATCCAGGTCCACCAGCGCCTCTTCCGAGACGTTGGGAATCTCGCGGGTGATCTCCTCCATCCCCCGCTTCGTGTCCCGGACGTGGAGCTCCAGCTCCTGGATATGGATGGAGGTGAGGACATCGTCCTTCACCAGCCGCTCCGACAGGACGATGGCGTCCTCGAAGTTGTATCCGAACCAGGGCATGAAGGCCACGGTGAGGTTCCGGCCCAGCGCCAGTTCCCCGTGGTCCGTAGAGGGTCCGTCGGCGATGATGGCTCCCTCGCCCACCTGCTGTCCCCGCTTCACCAGCGGACGCTGGTTGATGGCGGTGTCCTGGTTGGTCCGCCAGAACTTCTTCAGGCGATAACGGTCGAACTGTGCCAGTTTGGCCAAGGGCTCGTCGGTGGAGTCGGCATCCACCGAACCGGTGTCGATGACGATTTCATCCGCGGTGACCACAACCACTTCCCCGCCCCGCCGCGCCGTGATCACGGCGCCGGAGTCCCGGGCCACCTTTGCCTCCAACCCGGTCCCCACCAGGGGAGCGTCAGTGAAGAGCAGGGGCACAGCCTGTCGCTGCATGTTGGAGCCCATGAGCGCCCGGTTGGCGTCGTCGTGCTCCAGGAAGGGAATGAGGGCCGCCGCCACGGAGACCAACTGGTCCGTGGCCACGTCCATGTAGTCGATGTCCTTGGGCTCCAGGACGGGGAAGTCTCCCCGCTCCCGGCACAGGACCAGCTCGTTGCGGAAGGAGCCATCGGCGTTCAGGGGAGCATTGGCCTGGGCGATCCGGGCCTCCTCCTCTTCATTGGCGGAGAGCCACACGATCTCGTCGGTGACCCGGTCTTCCACGACCCTCCGGTAGGGGGTCTCGATGAACCCCAACTCGTTCACCCGGGAATTGGTGGTGAGCGACGAAATTAGACCGATGTTCGGCCCTTCCGGCGTCTCCACGGGGCAGAGCCGCCCGTAGTGGGAGTAGTGGACGTCCCGAACCTCGAAACCGGCCCGTTCGCGGGAGAGTCCTCCAGGCCCAAGGGCCGAGACCCGCCGCTTGTGGGTCATCTCTCCCAGGGGATTGGTCTGATCCATGAACTGGGAGAGCTGAGACGACCCGAAGAATGCCTGGATAACCGCGGAGACGGTCCGGGCATTGACCAGGTCGTCGATGGAGACCTTCTCGGGGTCGGTGTTGATGGACATCCGCTCCCGGACGAGCCGTGCCATCCGGGAAAGTCCCACCGAAAGCTGATTGGCGATGAGCTCGCCCACCGTCCGGACGCGTCGGTTCCCCAGATGGTCGATGTCGTCGGTGAAGCCGCGTCCCTCGCTGAGCTCCACCAGATACCGGAGGATGGCCACGAAATCGTCCCGTGTGAGGACGGTGGTGCTTCGGGGGACATCCACGCGAAGGCGCTGGTTGATCTTGTAGCGTCCCACCCGCCCCAGGTCGTAGCGCTTGGGATTGAAGAAGACTCGCTCCAGGGCCTCACGGGCCGTCTCCACGTTGGGAGCTTCGCCAGGGCGGAGCAGGGAATAGATCGCGTGGAGCGCCTGCTCCTCCGAACGGGTGGGATCCTTGGCGATGGTCCTCTTCAGGATGGGGCTTTCCCCACGCTCCGAGGCCGTTTCCTGGGTGTATACCGAGATCTTCCTCCGTCCCGCCCGCTGGAGGAGCTTCATTGCGTCCAGGTCCAGCTCTGCCCCCAGTTCCAGCAGGATCTCCCCCGACTCCTGGTCCACCACGTCCTCCGCAAGAACGGATCCCTCCAGTTCAGATCCGACTTCGAAGTGGGACTTCTTGAGGGAAACCGAGCGGGTCGTGAAGAAGAGTCCGTAGAGTTCCGCATCCGTTCCATACCCGAAGGCCCGGAGGAGCGCGGTGGCAGGAAACTTCTTCTTCTTGTCGATGTGGACGTAGCAGATGTCGTTGATGTCGATGGAGAACTCCACCCACGACCCCCGGAAGGGGATGATCCGGGCGCTGTGCAGCCGGGATCCGTTGGGATGGATGTTCTCCTCGAACACCACGCCGGGGGAACGGTGGAGCTGGCTGACCACAACCCGCTCCGCCCCGTTGATGATGAAGGTCCCCAGTTCGGTGAGTAGGGGAAGATCACCGAGATAGACTTCCTTCTCGATGATGTCCTTCGGGCGCCGCTCACCCTCCTCCAACTCCTCCCAGACCACGAGCTGCAGCACCGCCTTTAGGGGGGCGGCGAAGGTCATGTCCCGCTCGATGCACTCCTCCACCGAGTACTTGGGGTCCCCGAGCGAGGCGGACTTGTACTCCAGGGTGAAGTTCTCATTCACATCGGAGATGGGGAAGATCTCACCGAAGACCCGGTCGAGGCTGAAATCCCACTGCTTTTCGGGATCCAGCTCCTTCTCGATGAGCTTCTCGAAGGAGCGCAACTGCACATCCAGGAGGTCCGGCATCGGCATGACCGGATGGAGCTTTGCAAAACTGACAACCGGACGGGAAGCGAATTGAGATTCCAACGGGGTCTCCCTTCTCGATCCGATCCCGTGGGCAGGGACCGGGGACGTTCATGGATTCTGGCCGAGCCGAAGCGCCGAGATCCCCGCCGCGCCCGAAGGCGCCGGGGATCTGCGAAGGCCAGGCCTTGATCGAGCCACGGCGATTCCCACCCGCGGCCCGCGGTTTCCGGGAGCACCGGGGGAACCCTGAGGGCTCCCCCGGCCCGCCCAGCCCCGGGGACGATTTGACCCCGGGGATCGGGAAAAGCTCCCGATCACCTACTTGAGGGCAACCTTCGCGCCCTGCTCCTCCAACTTGGCCTTGACCTGCTCGGCCTCGTCCTTGGAGATCGCCTCCTTGACCGCAGTGGGGGCGCTTTCCACCAGATCCTTGGCCTCCTTGAGGCCCAGGCTGGTGACCTCACGGACCACCTTGATCACCTGGATCTTCTTGTCCCCAACGCCCTCGAGGATGACGTCGAACTCGTCCTTCTCCTCGGCGGCTTCCGCGGCAGGACCGGCAGCTGCGGGCGCTGCGGCCACGGCGGCGGTGACGTTGAACTTTTCCTTGAACGACTCCACGAACTCCGAAAGCTCGATCACGGTCATGTTGCCGATGGTCTCGAGCAGCTCTTCCTGATTGACAGCCATGATTCCGGTGTCTCCTTGATGTTCCCGGGTTCAGTACCGGGGTTGGGCGGACATCTTCCCGCGAGAACCCTGGGCCGGCCGGCGTGTCCGGCGGCGCCCCCTCGCGGAACTCCGAATGACGCGGGGAGCCGTCAGGCGTCCTCCGCCTTCTTCGTGCGAAGGGCGTCCAGGAGACCGGCCGTCTCCTGCAGCTTGGCCTCCAGGACCATGGCGAGCATGGCCACGGGCGACTGCAACGCCCCTGCGAGCTCCGCGAGGAGCTGCTCCCGATTGGGGAGCTTGGACAGGCGCTCAAACTGACTCGCCTCCACAATCTTCAGGTCCAGGACCCCAACCTTGAAAACGGGGCGGTCTCCATGGGCCTTGGCGAAATCGGTAAGGGCCTTGGCCGGCTCGACCGGGCCTTCCCTCGCGATGACCACGGCGGTGGGCCCGGTCAGATGCTCGGAGAGATCCGGCACCTCCAGATCCATCTCCTGCAGCGCCCGCATCATGAGCCGGTTCTTCACAACCAGGTAGTCGGCTCCCGCTTCCCTCAGACTCTGTCGGAGGATGGTCATGGACTTGACCCCCAGGCCGGAGAAGTCCGTGAGGAAAAGGACCGGCGAGGCTTTGACCCTCTCCTGGAAGTCCGTGACGAAGGATTCCTTGTCAGTGCGCTTCATCAGGCCCTCCGCCGGTACAGGTTCGGGTCCACCGCCACGCCTGGCCCCATGGTGCTGGAGACCGTGACGCTCTGGATGAACGACCCCTTTGCGGCTGCGGGCCGGTTCCGGACGATGGAGTCCATGAAGGCGGCGAGATTCTCGCCGAGTTGCTCCAGGTCGAAAGAGACCCGTCCGATGGGTGCGTGGACATTCCCGGACTTGTCCACACGGAATTCGATCTTACCTGCCTTGATGTCCGCGACGGCCCGACCGACATCGAAAGTCACAGTACCGGCCTTCGGCGTCGGCATGAGCCCCCGCGGACCGAGGATCCGACCCAGCGGCCCCACCTTCCCCATCTGATCCGGGGTGACCACCATCACGTCGAAATCCAGCCAGCCCCCCTGGATCTGTTCCACGAACTCAGAGCCCACGTAGTCGGCTCCGGCATCGCGGGCCTCTTGAGCCTTCTCCCCTTCCGCCACCACCAGAACGCGGACCGTTTTTCCCGTTCCGTGGGGAAGCACAACGGTGCCCCGCACGATCTGATCGGCCTTCCGGGGATCGACACTCAATCGCGTTGCTGCCTCTACGGTCTCATCGAAACGGGCAAAGGAGATATCCTTCACCAGCTCCAGCGCCTCGCGGGGCTGGAATTTGACGCCCCGGGGGACCTTCTCCCGGGCGTCCCGATACTTCTTGCCTTGCTTGGGCATGGCTGCCTGGCCGTCGATTCGTCATCCTCCCACCCCAGGCGGCTCGCTGGGGGTGGTTCCACGGATGCCGGTCTCGCGTGCGGACCGGAAGGGGCGAGGGGAAAGCCCCCCCACCGTCCTGTGCTCCGTCCTCCGGGGGGTGCCCCGGGGGTCAGTCCTTGACGTTGATCCCCATGGAGCGGGCCGTTCCGGCAATCATCCGAACGGCGGAGTCCACGTCACGGGTGTTCAGGTCCTCGAGCTTCGTCTCCGCAATCTCCCGGAGCTGGGCAGTGGACACGGTGGCCACCTTGTTCCGGTTCGGCACCCCCGATCCCTTGGCCAGCCCCGCAGCCTTCTTCAGCAGGACCGCGGCCGGTGGCGTCTTGGTGATGAAGGTGAAGGAGCGGTCCGCGAAGACGGTGATCTCCACTGGGATCGTCAGTCCCTGCTTCTGCTGGGTCTGCGCGTTGAACTGCTTGCAGAACTCCATGATGTTGACACCGTGCTGGCCCAGCGCCGGTCCCACGGGGGGAGCCGGGTTCGCCTGCCCACCCGGCACGTGCAGCTTGATGAATCCCACGACCTTCTTCGCCATTTTTCGTCCTTCCCGCGCTTGCCGTGCCGACCCTCAATTCCTCGTCCCCGGTCGGAGACGAAGTGAACGCGAGGGCGCTCAGTAACCCTTCAACTGGCTGAAATCCAATTCCACAGAGGTGGGACGTCCGAAGAGGGACACCTCTACCTTTGCCTTGCCCTTGTCCGCATAGACCTCCTGGACGGTCCCGGAGAAGTCGGTGAACGGCCCCGCCGTCACCTCCACCACCTGACCGGCCTGGAAGGGCACCTCCTCCTTGGCCTCCTCGTCGCCTGCCACTTCCACGCCAAGGATCTTGTTCATCTCCTCCTCACGGAGGGGCTGGGGCTCAGGCCCGGACCCGACGAACTTGATGACGCCCTGGACGGTGTTGATGGCGTGCTGGGTCCTCTCATTGAGGACCATCTTCACGAGAACGTACCCCGGGTAGAGACGACGAGTCACCGTGACCCGCTTCCCATTCTTGATCTCCATGACCTCCTGGGTAGGAACCAGGACTTCCTGGATCTCACGGGCCTCCGGGTCTTCCTCCACCTGCTCATCGATCTTCAGTTGGATGAGCTTCTGGACCTTGTTCTCGTGGCCCGAATAGCTCTGGACCGCGTACCACTTGGCATCTGCCATGACGNGCCTCAGGCTCCGAAGATTCCCATGATCACATCGATGAAGAACCGGGAGGCCAGGTCCATGATCCAGATGACCAGGGACACCAGGAGACAGAACACGATGACCACCAGGGTCGCATTCTTCAGCTGGGCCCAGTCGGGCCACGTGACACGCTGGAGTTCAACCCAGCATTCCTGGACAAACTCTCCCGTCTGCTTCAGTTGGGTCACCATTCCAGGGCCGCCTTACTTCGTCTCTTTGTGGACGGTGTGCGTCCGGCACCGGGGGCAGAACTTGCGATACTCAACCCGCTCTGGGTGCAGCCGCTTGTTCTTGGTCTGGTGATAGTTCCTCTCCTCGCACTCTGGACAGGCGAGGGTGATCTTGTCGCGGGGCATGGCTCGTCTCTCTTCAGTGGGGTGGGCCCACGTGGGCGATGGGGGTTTGGCTTCCCCTCTATTCGATGATCTCCGTCACCACCCCGGCACCCACGGTCCGTCCACCCTCACGGATCGCGAACCGAAGCTCCTTTTCCATGGCGATGGGCGAAATCAGCTCCACCTCCATCTGCACGTTGTCCCCCGGCATGACCATCTCCACTCCCTGCGGTAGATGCGCCGACCCCGTCACGTCCGTCGTCCGGAAGTAGAACTGCGGCCGGTATCCGTCGAAGAACGGCGTATGCCTTCCACCCTCTTCCTTCGTCAGCACGTACACCTCCGCCTTGAACTTCGTGTGCGGCTGGATCGTCCCCGGCTTTGCCAGCACCATCCCCCGCTCCACCTCTTCCTTCTTCACTCCCCTCAGCAGCAGACCCGCGTTGTCCCCGGCCTGCCCCTGGTCCAGCATCTTCCGGAACATCTCCACGCCCGTCACCACCGTCTTCTTCCCCTTCGGAGCACTCAGTCCCACCAGCTCCACCTCGTCCTGCACCTTCACAACCCCACGATCAATCCTCCCCGTCGCCACCGTCCCACGCCCCGTGATCGTGAACACGTCCTCCACCGGCATCAGGAACGGACGGTCGATGTCCCGTTCCGGCTCCGGGATGTGCGCGTCGATCGCATCCATCAACTCCCCGATCTTCGCCCCCCACTCGTCATTCGGGTCTCCCGAATCCAGCGCCTTCAGCGCCGATCCCCGGATCACCGGCAGGTCGTCCCCAGGGAACTGGTACTCGCTCAAGAGCTCCCGCACCTCCAGTTCCACCAGTTCCAGCAACTCCTCGTCATCCACCATGTCGCACTTGTTCAGGAACACCACGATGTGCGGCACATTCACCTGTCTCGCCAGCAGGATGTGCTCCCGCGTCTGCGGCATCGGCCCGTCCGCCGCGCTCACCACCAGGATCGCACCGTCCATCTGCGCTGCCCCGGTGATCATGTTCTTCACATAGTCCGCGTGTCCCGGGCAGTCCACGTGCGCGTAGTGGCGATTGTCCGTCTCGTACTCCACGTGCGCCGTCGCGATCGTGATTCCACGCTCCCGCTCCTCCGGCGCCTTGTCGATGTTCTCGAACGTCACGTATTCCGCCAGACCCTTCGCCGCCTGGATCTCCGTGATCGCCGCCGTCAGCGTCGTCTTTCCATGGTCCACGTGTCCAATCGTCCCCACGTTTACATGCGGCTTCGTCCGCTCAAACTTCGCCTTGGCCATCGTCAGCGCCTCTCTTCGGTGCGTCTCATTCCTGGGGACCGGACGTTCCGGCCCGCTACACGATTCCACCTGCTGCTTCGACTCCAACAAAACCACGGAGAGCTCCGGGAGGGAATTGAACCCTCGACCTCTTCCTTACCAAGGAAGCGCTCTACCACTGAGCTACCGGAGCGTGGTCCTCCGCACCTCTTCAAGCCTTCTTCAGGGACCGGTCCGGCCGGCCCGTGAGGACCGACCGGCCGGAAGCGGGAGACGGGACTCGAACCCGCGACCCTCAGCTTGGAAGGCTGATGCTCTAGCCAACTGAGCTACTCCCGCATCATTTCCCTGAAGCCTTCCTGCGCTCCTGAGCCACCTCTTCACCCGAAGGTGCCGTGGAGACCCTGGCGCCCATGGTGGGGGTAGGATTCGAACCTACGAAGGCGTAAGCCAGCAGATTTACAGTCTGCCCCGTTTGACCGCTTCGGTACCCCACCTTCAAGAACGTATTCGCCCGACCACTCCCCCGACCGTCACCCGGTCCGGGGAAGGCATGGCGAATGAGCTGACGGAGGGACTCGAACCCTCAACCTGCCGCTTACAAGGCGGCTGCTCTACCAGTTGAGCTACGTCAGCGAAAACAGAGCCATAAACTATACTCTCCCCCCCCGGACGTGTCAACCGGTTTCCCCTACGTGCTTCCACCGGGTGCCCTGGGGCGTATCCTCGATGGCGATGCCCTGCCCCGACAATTCTTCACGGATCTCGTCCGCCCGGGCCCAGTCCCGGGAACCGCGGGCCTCGCTCCGCTGGAGGAGACGATTCTCTACCCAGGCCGCGAGTTCGGGATCCACGGTTCGACTCCGACGCCCCACCTCCAGGAGTCCCAGGATCCGGTCCATGGAGCCGAGGGCTTCCCGGACGGCGTGAACGCCCGCCGGGGAGACCTCGTCCGGCCCACGGTCCAGGAGGACGTTGACCTGGTTCAGGAGCACGAAGACGGCCGCCATCCCCTCGGGGACGTTCAGGTCGTCCCGAAGGGCCGCGGAGAATCGTGCCATGGCCCCTTCTGCGGCTTCCTGCAGTGCATCTTCCTCCCCGGCGGGACCTCCGGGACCGGATGGACCGCCTCCGTGGGGAGGAACTCCGGGAAGCGCAGCGAGGCGTGCCTCGAAGTCCAGCAGCCGGTTCACGGCTCGATCCGAGGCCTCCAGCCCCTCCCGAGTGAAGTTCAATTCACTTCGGTAGTGGGCGGAGAGGAGTTGGTGCCGGATCGCCGCCGGACTCACCCCCTCGTCCAGGAGTTCCCGTACCGTGATGAAATTTCCCAACGACTTGGACATCTTCCGCCCCTCCACCCGGAGATGCTTGACGTGGAGCCAGGTCCGGACGAAGGGTTCTCCGGTCGCCCCCTCGGACTGGGCGATCTCGTCCTCATGGTGCGGAAAGACCAGGTCCTCCCCACCCAGGTGGATGTCGACGGTGGTCCCCACTTCGGAGAGGGCCATGGCGGAGCACTCCAGGTGCCATCCTGGACGCCCTCGGCCCCAGGGGGCATCCCATGCCGCGCCCACCTCTTCGTCTCCAGCCTTCGCCCCCTTCCAGAGCGCGAAGTCCCTGGTGTCCTCCTTTCCGTACTCGTCGTCGGCGACCCGCTCCCCCGTCCGGACCTGTTCCAGATCCTTCCCCGAGAGCTTTCCATAGTCGGGGAAGGAGGAGATGTCGAAGAAGACGGATCCATCCTCGGTCTGGTAGGCCATTCCCCGGTCCAGGAGCCGCTGCACCAGGGCCTTCATCTCCTCCACGTAATGCGTCGCCCGGGGGTAGAGGTCGAACCGCGTGATCCCGAGGGCGTCCGCTTCGGCGAGGAATGCCTCGGCGAAAGGAGCGGTGTAGGGTTCGAGGGTGAGCCCCCGCTCCGCAGCAGCCCGAATGGTTTTGTCATCCACGTCCGTGAAGTTCATGACGAACCTCACCTCAAGCCCCAACCACTCCAGCGTCCGGTGCACCAGATCGTAGAAGACGAAGGCGCGGAAGTTTCCGATGTGGGCCGGCCCATAGATGGTAGGGCCGCACGCGTAGACGCCCACGCGACCCTCCTCCAGGGGCCGGAAGGATTCCAGGCTCCGGGAGAGGGTGTTGAAGAGGTGAAGGCCCATGACAATGCGGGAAGGTGCGGAGGAAATGGCCCGGAGTCGGCCCCGTCCCACAGGACACGGCCAACTCGGAAGAGGTCGGAAGATCAGGGAAGGAGACGGAGTTCGTCCACCCGCCAGGTCTCACCATCAAAGAAGAGTCCGAGAAAGAGCGAGCGCTGGACCGCCTGGGATGTGCCGGAAACCGGTGCAGCCCAACGGATCTCGGCGAAGCCCCGGTCAGGAGTTCCCGCCAGCGGCGCCGCTCGGACCACCTGAATCTCTCCGCCCTCATAGCTCCTGAAGAAATCGCGGAGCGCCGCCGAAGCCTGCCGCGGGGCCACCGAGGCCCGTACGGGGCCGTCGAGCTTGAGGGATACCCCTCCTCGAGCGAAATGGGTGGCCACGGCCTCGGCGTTCCCCCGAGCCCAAGCTTGGGCCAACCCTTCCACCGCTCCCGTCAGTACAGGGTTCCCCGGGGGCTCCTGGGCTTCGAGAGTGGTACCCACCCCTATGAGCCCTATCCCCGCTTGGAAGGCCGAGATTCCGGAAGGGGTGACAGGATTCTCCAGAGCAGGGCCAAGGAGGAGTAGACCCAATACGCCCAGGACCAGCGCGTTGACCGGAACGGAGGCTGCAGACCGCATCACCCCAGCACCCCCTGCCCTTCCGAAGCATGGCGGCGAATTTCACGCATCGCCTGCCTCGGATCGGCATGGGCCGTTACCGATCGACCGACCACCAGGTGGTCAGCGCCAGCGGCCACGGCTTCGGCCGGCGAAGCCACCCGGACCTGGTCGTGGCGGGAGTCGGATGCCAGCCGGATTCCGGGGGTTACGATGGGCGGTGTGGGGCCCAGGGCCTCACGGAGGGCCCGGGCCTCCAGGGGCGAGGACACCACACCGGCGGCACCGGCGTCCATGGCCAGTCGGGCGAGTCGGAGAACCTCGGCCCGGGGATCCACGGTGGGACGCCCCCAGGCCTCCGCCAACTCTTCAGCGGAGAGGGAGGTGAGCGCCGTCACCGCCAGGAGTCGAAGCCCCGACGCTTCCGCGGCCCGGGCCGCTGCCTCCACCATGCGACGGCCTCCAGTGGCATGGAGGGTCAGGAAATCCACCTCCAGCGCCGCCGATGCCAGGACGGCATGCTCCACCGTCCGGGGGATATCATGGAGCTTCAGGTCGAGAAAGACGCGAAGGCCCCGGGACCGGAGTCCCCGCACCACCTCCGGACCCTCTCGAGTATAGAGTTCGAGTCCCACCTTCACGAAGTCGACCTCGTCCCCGAGGCGGTCCACCAATTCATGGGCCCCGTCCCGGCTCGGGACGTCCAGGGCCACGATCACTTCAGCCATCGTGCACGTCCGGACCGGTCGATGCGGTGGCAGGGATCGAGGACGGGACCGGATCCGCCGCGACCCCTCCGGACCCCAAAAGGGCACCTCCCACCAGCTCCGAAACGTGGGCGACGCCCTCACGGCGTCCGAAGTGTTCCAACTCATTTCGTACCCGCTCGGCAGAGCGGGGATCCCAGAAGGAAGCGGTTCCCATCTGCACCAGGGAAGCTCCCGCGAGGAGGTACTGCACCGCATCCTCTCCGCTCGCAATCCCCCCCACCCCCAGCAGGGGCAGCCCCGTGGCCTGCCGAACCCGCCAGACGGCATGAACCCCCACNGCCCGGAGGGCCGGCCCACTCACGCCCCCCGCCCCGGCTCCCAGAGCCGGCCGCCGGGTCCGGGGATCCAGAACCAGCCCCGGGAGGGTGTTCACCAGAGTCAGTCCGTCGGCCCCTGCCTCCTCCGCGGCCCGGGCCGGCAGGGACAGGTCCGGGGCATTGGGGGCCAATTTCACGAGGATCGGCCGGGAGGTAAGGCTCCGGACCCCTTCAACCACCTGGGTCAGGGCCTGGGGATCCAGGGCGAAGGGAAGGCTCCCGCGTCGAGTATCGTTGGGGCAGGACAGGTTGAGCTCGAACCCCAGGAAGCCGTCGGCGTCGTCGAGAATGCGGACGATCTCCAGATATTCGGCCGGGGTATGTCCCGCTACGCTCACGAAGACCTGGATGGAGCGGAGGTGATCCCGTATCCACGGAAGCTTGTCCCGCCGGACGGCCCGGGCCCCCGGATTCGCCAGGCCCACCGAGTTGATCATCCCGGCGCGAAACTCCGCGACCCTGGGGGCAGGGTTTCCCGCCCGGGGCTCCAAGGTCACCGACTTGGTCACGATTCCCCCCAGGGTCCGTAGGTCCATGACCTCCCAGACCTCCTCCCCGAAGCCGCAGGTGCCGGCCGCCAGGAGGACGGGATTGCGAAAGGCGGCCCCGAAGAGGGTCTGGTCCAGCTTCATGAGTCACTCCCCGCAGGGTACCGCTGGAAGAAGTCCTGAATGGCCCGAGCCAGCGCCTCCGCCGTATCCCTGTGGAATTCGGGGCGAGCCAGGAGTCGCTCCTCCTCCTGATTGGTGATGAAGCCCATCTCAACCAGCACCGAGGGCATCAGGGCGTTGGTGATGACCGCGAAGGGGCCCTGCTTCACTCCCCGATCCGGACCTGGATGGAAGGTCCCCATTTCCCGCTGGACCAGTTCGGCGAAAAGGGCCGACCAGAGCTGATGATCGAACGTCCGGAGATCCCTCAGGATGCCTGCCAGGAGGGGGTCCTGTGAGGGGGGAGGCCGGTCCTCCCCCCCCCCCTGGTAGAGGGGGGCATTTTCCGCCGCCGCCACCCGCCGTTCATGCTCCGTACGGGCTTCGGAAAGGAAATAGGTCTCGAACCCCCGGACCTCGGGACGCCCCGGGAGGCCGTTGGCATGAATGGAGACGAAGACGCCGGGCCGATCCCCCTTCCATGCTGTGGCTCGCTCGCCCCGCTCCCAGATGGGGACGAGGAGATCCCGGTCCCGAGTGAGGCGAACCTCCACCTCCGGATCCTCTGCCAGGAGCCGGGACAGCTCCAACCCCACCGCAAGGGCCACATCCTTCTCCCGGGTCCCGCCTGGCCCGATGGCCCCGGGATCAGACCCCCCGTGTCCCGGGTCGATGATCACCACCCGGGGCGCCCGGGTTAGCGGCGGAGGTGGAGAAGCAAGAACGGGGGGAGAGGAACCTTCGGCCGCGGAGGAGGATGTCGGCGGGTCGTTGAAAGGGCCGCTGGGCCGCTCTGCCACCCGCAGGATCCGACGCTCCCGATCCCATTCGTAGGCTCGGGGCAGAAGCCCAGGGAAGAGATCCACCACCAACTGAAGGGGCACATGGAGTTGGCCGTCGAAGCGGTAGGCCGCCTCCGCCATCTGGAACAGGTCCCCATCCCACGCGAGGAAGGGGGAGCCCGGAACAAAGGCCAGTTGGATTCCGGTGCGGTGACGAAGGAAGACCTCGGTGCCCCGGTCGTCAGCCTGCCACCCCAGGGAAAGAAGGGCGGCGGCTGGAAGAGATGGATACCCCCGGTGACTGGCCACGGGAAGGGTGGCCCCCTCCTCTCCGGCAAAGCTCACCGAAAGAGTCGCGGGGGACTGACCCACCAGGAGCGAGGGTGGTGAAAGGGCGAGGGACACCCCCAGGGCCATGACGAGAACCAGGCCGAAGGGGGCAGGTGGATTGCATGAAGCCCCCCAGGCGCCTCGCCTCCCCCTGGGCGACATGGCCCCCAATAGAATGTGGATCCTCTTCACCGCGCCCCCAGCGCTCGCCGGGCCTCTCGTTCCTGATCCCGCTTCTTGAGGGCCTCTCTCTTGTCGTGGAGCTGTTTTCCCCGGGCCAGGGCGATGCGCACCTTGGCGTATCCCCGCTGGAAGTAGATCTCCAGGGGAACGAGCGTCAGCCCCTTTTCCTCCACCTTCCCGATGAGCTTCCGGATCTCCTGCCGGCGAAGGAGGAGCTTCCTGGGTCGGAGGGGGTCGTGGTTCTGGCGGTTGGCCTGCAGGTAGGGTGAGATGTGGAGGCTATGGAGCCAGACTTCCCCTCCCTCTACCCGAGCGAAGGAATCCTGGAAACTCACCTTTCCATCCCGAAGGGACTTCACCTCGGAGCCGGTGAGGACCAGACCGGCCTCCCACTCGTCCAGGATGTGGTACTCGTGGCGGGCCTTCCGGTTGGTGGCGATCACCTTCCGGCCTCCAGGGGGAGAAACCATGGCAGGAGCAGCCTCAGTAGATCAGGACCGGCGTTCCCACCTGCACCCGATGATATAACTGGCGGGCGGCTTCGTTGGTCAAACGGATGCATCCATGAGAGACCCGCCGCGCTTCGGGATCTGGGTTCAGGAGGAGATCCGGACGATCCGTACCGTGGATGGCGATGCCATCCCCCAGGAAGAGGGCGCTGGTGCCCAGCGTCCCCCGGATGAAACGGGAAGGATGGTCATGGGCAGGGATGGGGATGCCCCGCTGTACATAGTACCAGTCCGGTGCCTGCCAGACCGGATCCTTCTCCTTCCGCAGGACCTGGAACATCCCGATGGGGGTGGTGAAGGTCCACTCCCGCCCTTGGCCCTCGAGCTGGAACCCATGGCCGGTGCCGGCGGGAGCCGACCAGACCACCTCGGATCCCTCCATGAGGAAGACCCGGTTCTCGGCCACATGGACCACCACATACGGCCCGTCGTGATCCACGAGGGGGCGGTCCACCACCATCTCCCGTTCCAGGGATCGACTGGCGTACACCACCCCATCCCCGGCATCCAGGAGACCCGCAGAGGTCCCGTTTCCGCCGAAGGGAGCAGGGTACTGGGCCTCCGCGGGTGAGGCCAGGGCCACGGCCATGCCGAGGACGAACACAATGAGGCTGGTCAGGATCCCGCCACCAGACATGCCGGAATCCACTCCCTCGCGAGCTTTCATTCGAGTCTCCCGCCGCACTTCGTAGGTTCGGGCCACCAGCCCTCCCAAGATGAACACCACCGCACTGTAATAGATCCAGAAGAAGAGGACCGCAGCCACCGCCAGTCCGCCATAGGCGTTGGAGTAGTCTGCGATGGAGGTGACGTACCAGGCAAAGCCCTCCTTCAGGACCTCGAATCCCACTGTGGAGAACGTAGCACCCGCCACCGCGACGGGAAACGGCACCCTGCGCGCTGGAAGAAACTTGTAGAGGAGCAGGAAGAGGATCCACGCGGAGGCGAAGGAGAGTCCGTACCCGATGGTCAGCTGGAACACCCCCGTGATGGTCCCGTCGGTCCCCAGGAACACGGTCCCCAACGCCTCAAAGGCCCGGACCATCACCGTAACCGCGAAATTGAGGAAGATGAGGCCCCCCGCCAGCAGCACCACGCCGAAGTCGAAGAGCTTCCCACGCACGATCCCCCGTTCCTCTTCCTGGTCGAAGAGGTTCCGGAGGACCACCCGGAGGGTTCCCACGAGGCGGGTGGCGATCCAGGCGAGAACCACGGCGCCCAGCAGGGAGAAACCAGCCCGCTCCGCCACCAAGCCTTCCAGGAGTCGGTTCACCATGTCCCGGAGGCCCACCTCCCCGGTGGCGGGAAGGTAGCCAAGGATGACCTCCACCAACTCCGGGCCCACCGCCCCGAAGCGGGCCGTGACCAGGAACCCGGCGATGCCCGCCGTAAGGAGGAGGAGGGGGATGACCGCCACCAGGACATTGAAGGTGATGGCTCCAGCCAGGAAGAACAGGTCACTGCGCTTGAGACGCCTGGAGAACTCCACGACAAAGGCGCGAGCCTCCCCCATAAAGGAGGAGGGAGGAGCGGGGACGGCCTCTTCACCCCGTCCCTCTCCCTTCTCCTTCGGACGCCCCCCCGGAAGTCCGCCGGGAGGGGGGATCAGTCCTCGGCCTCTTCCTTCTGCGCCACGTCCCGAGCCGCATCGACGCCGGCCCGGTAGGCGGACTTGGAGCGCTCGATCTTCTCCTCCAGATCACCCCGGGCATCCCGGGCCGCTTCCTTTCCAGACTCCACCGCTTCCTTCACTGCCTCGACGCGGTCCATGAGTTCTGCCCGGGCCTGCTCCAGGCGCTCTTCCACCTGATGCTGCGCCTCCCGCATCCGTTCCTCGGCGGTCTCCCGGAACCTGGTGGCCCGCTCCCGGATCTCCTGCTGCGTCTCCTCGCCGGAACGGGGGGCGAGGAGAAGGGCCACCCCTGCCCCCAGCAGTGCGCCCAGGAGGAAGGGACCCACTCCGCCTCCACCTCCGTCCCTTTCGATGATGAAATAGGGCCCTTCGTCCCGTTCCTTCATGGTACGCCTCCGGGTCGTTCGATGAGGTTGACGGGGTCCCACATGGGTGGGGCCCCCGGATTCAGTCTACCGGCTAACCTCTCAGGAGTACAGAGTCGGCCCTCAGGGGTTCCGGGAGGGTTCGGATGCCGCTGCAAGCGGGAAGCGGTACCCTCCCGCGTCCTCGGGTTCGAGGCTCGGGACATCATACCCGTCCCGGCCCAGGAGCCCGTATGTGAGCGTCTTCCCCGCCTCCACCCCGGGCTGATCCAGGGGGTCCACACCGTAGAGAGCCCCGGCGAATACGGTGGTCATCTGGAAGAGCATGAGGAGCCCGCCCAGCGCCCGGGCGTCCAGCCGCTCCACCTCCACCACGGCGGATGGCCTCCCGATCCTCCTGAGAGCCTCGGCGGTGGCTCGCCGTTCCGCCTCCAGGAGCCCATCCAGGGTGTGGCCACCGAGGTATGAGAGGGCCGGCTCCTCGCCATGTAGCGAGGGAATCGCCACCGGGTTGTCCCGACCTCCGACCCGGAGGAAGAGGATCACCTTGTCCGGGGGCCCTTCCATGAAGAGCTGCAAAAGGGAATGCTGATCCACCGCACCCAGCGCCGGCAGAGGAGTGGGTCCCGTCTCGGTCGGCGCTCCGTCCACGCCTCGAGCCTTTCCCAGGGACTCACCCCAGAGCTGCTGGAACCAGAGCGCCAGACTCCGGAGCCGATCGTGGTACGGCATGAGGACATGGATGCGCCGCCCCTCTTCCACGTCCGCCGCATGGAGGAGGGTGGCGAGGATCCCTGCGGGGTTCTCCTTGAGAATCGGGCTCCTGCACAGGGACTCCACCTCCGCCGCCCCCCTGAGCAGTCCGGCGGTGTCCACCCCGGTCACGGCCGCCGGAAGGAGGCCCACCGGACTCAGGACGGAAAACCGCCCTCCCACCGCCGGGGGCACGGCCAGGGTCGGGATTCCCCGGAGCTCGGCCATGCGCCGGAGAACGCCGGTTTCGGGGTCGGTGGTGAAGAGGAAGTGCCCCCGGACCTGCTCTTCCTCCATCCTCTCCCGAAGGAAGTGTTCCACCACCAGGAGTTGGGCCATGGTCTCAGCGGTGGAGCCCGACTTGCTCACGATATTGAAGAGTGTCCGTCGGGGATCCACCCGCGCCAGCAGGTCGAAGACGGATCCAGGATCTGGATTCTCCATGAAGTGAAGTCGGGGATAGTGCTCCCGGTCCTCGTCCGAATCCTCATTCCAATGGGGTCCGAGAAGCGCGTCGGTGACCGCCCGCGCCCCCAGTGACGACCCCCCGATTCCCACCACCACGAGAGTCTCGAACCACTGACCGAAGGAGTCGGCCACTTCCTGCACACCCCTCCGCATCGCCTCGTCGCCCGGGAGGCGGACAAAGCCCATCTCTCCCTTTTCGATGCGGGCTTCCACCTGGGAGTGGGCCTCGCGGAAACGGGTGGCCAGATCCCCCTCCAGACGGGCCGGATCGGTTCCCTTTCCCTCACCCAGGGTCGACGAGAGGAGATTCGCGTAGGCCACCGATACAGGACTCATGACTCGCCTCGGAAGTGGGGGTGGGAGGAGGCCGGAAACCCGGTGAGTCCAGGTTCCGGGGACGAAGACCGGATCTCCCGGATCCGGCTCCCGTCGATCTCCACCGTAAGACCGTCCCAGGCCGGACGTACCGTGGGAGGAAGTCGCCGTTCCAATTCCGCGTGGCTCGCCCGGTGGGTGAGGTGGGTGAGGTAGGTCCGCTCCGCCCCCACCCGCTCCGCCATGGCCACGGCTTCCTCCACATTGAAGTGACTCGGGTGGGGATGCCCGAACCAGAGGGCATTCAGGACCAGGAGCCGAACCCCTGCCAGCCGCTCCAGCGTGGCCGGAGGAAGGGTCTTCGCGTCGGTGATGTAGCCCAGATCCCCCACCCGGAACCCCAGGACGGTGAGAGATCCATGGGGAACGGCCAGGGGTTGGACCCGCCGTCCCATGATGAGGGGACCTTCCCCCCCCTCGTCCACGTCGTGGAGGTCCAGTTCCGGCTTCGAGCTTCCCTGGTTCGGTCGGACCTCCGGGTCGAAGATGTAGCGGAATCGTTGGGAGATCTCATCCCGGAACCCGCTGGCCACGAAAACCGGGACGCTCTTTCGGGTGCGGAGGGAGAAGATCCGGAGGTCGTCGATTCCGTGAAGGTGGTCCGCGTGGCCATGAGTGAACCAGACCGCGTCCACCCGGTCCACACCCTCCCTCAGCAGTTGAAGCCTTAGCTCCGGGGGCGTATCCACCAGGAGGGTGGCCCCCTCCTCCCACGAAACCAGGGCCCCGTGGCGGGTCCGTTGGTCCCGGGGGTCGGAGGAGGAGCAGACCGGACAGTCGCACCCCACCACCGGGACCCCGAAGGAGGTTCCGGTACCCAGGAAGGTCAGCCGCACCTCAGAGATGCTCCACGCGCATGGTGTTGGTGGTCCCGGTCTGGTGGAAGGGGTATCCAGCGGTCACCAGGATGGAATCTCCCGGCGATCCCACGCCCGACTCCACGACGGTCCGTTTCCCGAAGGCAGTGAGGGCCTCGTAGCTCACCGCCACGTCCTGGGCCAGGATGGGCCATACGCCCCAGACCGCGGCCAGTTCCCGCCAGGTCTTGGCGTCGGTGGTGACGGCAAAAATGGGGACGGGGGGCCGGTGGGAAGCGACGAGACGCGCGGAGAAGCCCGAGCGGGTGATGACGAGCACCGCAGGCGCCTTCAGCTGCCGAGCCGACTCCACGGTGGCCGATGCCACGGCGTGCTCCCGCGGCGTGGCACCGGCGCGGAGGCGGTGGTCCATGGTGTGCATGTAGCGGGGTCCCGATTCCAGGACCCCGTTGGCCTCGATCTCCCCAACAATCCGCACCAGCGCCCGGACGGCCTCCACGGGGTATTTCCCCATGGCCGTCTCTCCCGAGAGCATCACCGCATCCGTTCCGTCCAGGACCGCGTTCGCCACGTCCGAGGCCTCGGCCCGGGTGGGGCGGGGGTGCTCAATCATGGATTCCAGCATCTGGGTGGCGGTGATGACCGGGCGGGCATGGAAATTGGCCTGTTGGATGAGGCGCTTCTGCACTAGGGGCACCTGCTCGAAGGGGAGCTCCACCCCCAGATCCCCCCGGGCCACCATGGCCATGTCCGTGGCCTCCAGGATCTCATCGATGGCCCCAAGCGCTCTCGCCATTTCGATCTTCGCCACCAGGAGCGCACGCCCTGCCACCAGTTCCCGGAGCGCATCCACATCGCCCCGCTCCCGGACGAAGGAGAGTCCGATGAATTCCGCCCCCTCGTCCAGGGCGAATTCCAGGTCCTCGAAGTCCTTCGGTGTGAGGCTCGAGGCAGAGAGGTTCCCGGATGGGATGTTGATCCCCTTCCCGCTCTGAAGGAGTCCGCCCCGGACAACCGTGAACCGGGCATGGGAGCCATCGGAGTCCAGGCACACCAGCTCCAGGAGTCCATCGTCCAGGAGGACCTGGTCCCCGGGGCTCAGGTCGTCGGCCAGCTCCGGATAGGTGGTGGGGATCTCCCCCACCTTCTGCGTCCCCTCCGGCACGAACACCACCTCCCCGCCCTCGACCAGGCGCACCGGTTCGAGGAGTCGACCCACCCGGATCTTCGGACCCTGAAGGTCCGCCAGGATGGCTACCGGACGTTTGCTGGGCTGGACGGCCTTCCGGACCCGGGCGATCATGTCTCGGTGCTGGTCGTGGGTTCCGTGGGACATGTTGATACGGGCCACGTCCATCCCCGCATCCACAAGTTGCTGGACCACCTCTTCTGAGGCGGTGGCGGGGCCCAGGGTACAGACGATCTTGGTACGGAGCATAGTGTCGGGGATGGGTAGCAGGCGCCAAAAGGACAGGGCCGTGTCAGAGCCCGGATCAACCCGAAACTGTTCGAGAGGAAGGACAGGGGCAAGCGCCGCCCCCAACGTACCCGGCCTCGTGACCCTCTCGTTCCCGACCGGACATCCGGAGCGATCGAGGCCCACGGTCGTTGGCTTGCCGTCGCTACATCCGGGAGCCGACCCAGCCGGGAGCGCGGGATTTCGACACCCCTCCGCCGTCCGGCGTGTCACATCCCGTTTGGCTTGCCTGGAACTTCACACGTTCTTTCAGAGTACAAGCTTTGAATAGGTCCGTCCCATACGCCAGCCGGGGGACGTACCCATGGAGGAATGACCGGGCCAGGCGCAGTCAAGCGGGGTTGAATGGAGATTCGGTACATCGATACCGAGAAAGCGTTGGATGAGGCCAACGCACTGGTGGTGGGGATGCGGCGGGTGGCACTGGATATCGAGGCCGCAGGATTCCATCGCTACGACGACCGACTCTCCCTGGTGCAGCTCACCGCAGGTCCAGTGACCTTGCTCCTGGATCCCTTCACTCTCCCGCTGGACGAGTTCCTCCGCCCCGTTCTCGAAGATCCAGGGGTGGAGATCGTGATGCACGGGTCCGACTACGACCTCAGGCTCCTGGATCGCGACCTCTCCATCCGGCCCCAGAACCTCTTTGACACCCAGGTGGCCGCGACGCTGCTCGGACAACAGGGGATCGGCCTGGCCGCTCTCCTCGAGCGGTACTTCGGGGTCAAGCTCTCCAAGAAGTTCCAGCGGGCGGACTGGGCCCAGCGCCCCATCCCCCCGGAGATGAGGGAGTATGCCGCCCGAGACACCATGCACCTGGAGGAATTGGCCGACCTTCTGGGCGGCGAATTGAATGAGAGGGGTCGGATGGCGTGGGCCGAGGAGGAGTTCGAGGAACTGCGGAAGATCCGCTTCTCCGAACCCCGAGTCGAGGACCCCGTTGCCCGGGTCAAGGCCGCCAGGGACATGGATCCGGTCGAAGTGGCCCGACTTCGCGAGGCACTAGCGTGGCGCGACGGCATCGCCCGGGAGCGGGATCGTGCGCCCTTCCGTGTCGCGCACGATGGCGTGTTGGTGTCGGTGGCCCGGCAGAATCCGGACACGGTCGACGCACTGTCAGGCATTCAGGGGCTGAACGGGAATCTCGCCCGCGGCAAGGGCGATGCCCTTGTCGAGCGATTTGCCCGGATCAATCAACTCCCGGAAGAAGAACTTGTCCCCTACCCCCGACCTCCTCGGGGGTCGGGTCGCGGGCGCCCGGACCCAGAGGTTGAGGAGCGGTTTCTTCGCCTCAAGGAGGTGAGGAACCGCCTCGCCGGGGAACTGGGGCTCGACCGGGGAACCCTGCTCCCCAATTCCCTTCTCCAAAGCCTGGCCGAAGTCCCTCCGGACTCGCTGGAGGCCATGGCCGACGTGGAAGGGATGCGACGGTGGCAGATCGAGGTCGCCGGCCCTCAGCTTCTGGACAGCCTGCGGACGCGGGTATCCGGAGGCGGCTAACACCGGCTGGCGGCCAACACCGCACAGACGGATACAATCACCACACGGTCGGGGCCCGGCCCACCATGCGCCGCGGCGCTCTGACGGTGCCCCCTCTTTCCCAATCGATGAACCGGAGGTTCAATGGCTTCGGAGATGCTGCAGCGAGACGATCTATCCGTCTATGTCGTGGCGGGCGTGCCCAAGAGTTTCAAGAAGAAGCTGCAGAAGTTCGTGGGAACCGAATCCAAGTCCGAGGGAGATGTGATGCTCCTGGACGAGGAGATGACGGACTGGGTTCTTGCCAGGGTTCGGGGGGAGAAGCGCAGGAGTCATGAGCAGACCCCGGCCTCCTCGGCGCTCTGGAGGGCCTATCGCGCTCTGAGTGCCGCCCGGTACCACCTTCAGGATCAGCCCATCGAGGAGCAGATCCGCAAGATCCGGGACGAGATCGAGGTCCTGTGGCGGGATGCCAGCCCCCTTCACCGTGAAGATGAGGAGGCAGAGGAAGGGGAGACTGAGGAAGGGGAAGCGGAGTTGGACGAGGCGAGTTGAGCCCGGACGGCATTTTCCATAGCCCCCTCATCGCCTGAGTCGGTTGTTGGCGAGGGGCAGTCTGCACGAGCGCCCGACCCCGTGATGCGGGGCCGGGCGCTCGCCGTTCTGCCGGGCAAACCACTCGCAGGGGGGCCCCCTACTCCCCCTTCTCCTCCAGTTGGCGCTTGTACTCGATGCTGTATCGTGCGTGGGGAAGGGCGTCCAGCCGCTCAAAGGCGATGGGGTTCCCGGTCCCATGACAACGGCCGAAGTTCTCCGGATCGTTGTACAGCCTTCGGAGCGCCTCTTCGATCCGGTAGAGATACCGCCCTTCCTTTGTAGCGAAGAGCGCGGCCTTCTCCCTCTCCATGGCCTCGGTACCCTGGTCGGCCATGTGGTCCGTATAGCTTGAGAGATCCGAGTCTCCCGATTCCCGGTCGGCCTTCGCCATCCGGTCCCAGAGCCCGAGGGAGCGGAGGGCACGGCCCCGCTCCTCGTGCAGTCGCCGCTCGATGTGAGCCAACTGGTCCTTGGTCAGCACCCCCATCTTCCCCTCCGATACATTAGCATGGCGCGTCGACCCCGACCCCGGGCGGGTCCACCTGTCCATCGGGTCTGACCGTCCGAAGTATGGGACATGGGGTTGAGCCGGGCCCTGAGACCTGGATCACCCCGGTTGTCCGAATCTCGAACAGTCTCGAAATTTATAGTAGCAGTCACCCTGCGTCCACCGTTGACCCGGTGGGTGCGATCAGTATCCTTGTCACGCCCTTGCACTTCCCTTCCGACCAGGCCTAAAACTCGTGGAATCTTCTCCCGACGAGATCACATGCCGCCGTTGCAGCGACATCAGACCCCGGCTGGAAAAGCCGCCCTTCCGAAATGAGCGGGGCCAAAGGATCCAGGACACCATCTGTCGGATCTGCTGGGGGGAATGGTTGAAGCACCAGACCGCCCTCATCAACCACTATGGCCTCGACCCCAGGGAGGCCAAGTCCCGGGATTTCCTCTACCAGCAGATCGACGACGTGCTCCTGGGCGACGGCGAGGGTGAGCAGGTGGACACCTCCCGGGAGGGGACCGTCGCCTGGTGAGGCGACCCGCCCGTGTCCCACAGGGGCAGGGCCCCATGCAGGGCCAGGGCCTGTTGCACGGCCGCCAATCAGAGGCGAACGCCCTCGCCCCGGAGAACCGGCGCGATCTCGTCAAGGG